>Ga0182024_10005672_pt1 | contig 27853 bp, 22 predicted proteins | sample P32metaG_FD_120480 | JGI IMG/M metagenome (GOLD analysis project Ga0182024, IMG submission 120480) | Permafrost microbial communities from Stordalen Mire, Sweden - P3-2 metaG (Illumina Assembly) | ecosystem: Environmental > Terrestrial > Soil > Wetlands > Permafrost | place: Sweden: Stordalen...
CCCCCGAAACGCGCCCATCACTCCACCTCAGCCGCCCCCGCCACCCTCATCAGCCCGACCCAGAAACCCGCAAATAGCGGATCCCACTTGACATAGGAGCAACAGAAACCCCGGCGCCAAACGCGCGCGCGGGGAAGGAACCCCAGAACCCCAGAACCCCAGAATCCCAGAAGCCTCCCCCAGCCCCCCTGAAGGGGGGAGCCCGCCGGGCTCGATTCTCGTCGAGCAGACCTACGTCACCGACTGGCGTCGCAAGCGACAGCGCACAGTCCGGGTCGGCCTCGCCGAGATCCGGCGAGGCCTCGGGCTGCCGGGCTTTGACGACCGCGCTGACTGGGATCGCATTCGCACATCGCTACTTGGTGCCGTCTGGGAGAGCATGGCTGGAGCCACTCGAGCTGATCGCGATCGACAGCGGCGGAAGGCTCGTCATTGCTGCGCCGCCCGATACGGCGTCGTGGGTCCGGGAGCAATTCGTTCGGCTGATTGCCGCTCGCGCTAAGCGCGCTGGGCGTGAGCTTCGACTTCGGATGAGCCCGAGCGCAGAGCGCTCGGGCCTGATGACGGACGCTCCTCCGCGAGGGAGCCGGCGGTTGAGATCAACCAGGAGGGGTCCCGGTCGCAAGCGGTCGTCGCAACAGTGTCTGTGTCAGATGACTGTAGGGTGGCCCGGCTCGAGTTCCTCATTGCTTGGACTCGGTTGGGGGCTGACGCGGCTGTCGTCGCGGAGGCTCGCAGACGCAGCGCAGAAGCATCTTCGCAGCCGATGACAGCTGGCCTTCCGAGCGAGACGATGGGTGCCGTCGCAACCATCAGTCAAGCCGAAGGAGCAGCTGTGTACGCGTACTACGGACATGACTACGGGGCCGCCCCCGACCCCGGCGTGCGCGCCGCCGACACCGACCGAGAGGCCACCGCCGAGCGGCTACGCCACCACCACGCCGAGGGTCGGATCGACGTCATCGAGTTCCAGAGCGGCTCGACCGCACCTACCGGGCCAAGACCGTCGGCGAGTTGGATCAGCTCGTCAGCGACCTCCCGCGCGATCCGCAGCCCGGACCGCTGGTCGAGGTCCTCGTCTGCGGCCCCTGTGGATGTTCCCGTGGATCCCGCTCTGTTCCTGGTCATCGATAGCTCGGCGCTCGCCGGCCACCACCACGCCGGCCTGTGGGTACTGATCCCGCTCTTCGTCGTGGCGCGGTTCCTCTTCTGGGGCCACCGCCCGGGGCGCCCGCGCCGCTACCAGAGTCCGTACGGGTGACGCGGCGACACCGCGCTTTGGCGAACCCCGGCGGCGCCACGGCATGGCGCCGCCGAATGGGTCGGTGTCGCGGCCGGATCAGTAGTGACCGGCGGAGGAGGCGCCGTTCTGGTGACTGGTGAGGGACCCCAGCACGTTCAGCGGCCATGAGCTGCTGGTCGAAGACGTCAATCAGAGCCACCTCCGAACATGCTCAAGTTTGCGCTCGTTGATGCCGATGCCCAGACTGGCGTCACGATGATCACTCACCACGCGACCGAGCCGCTCTGCCGTCCTGACCTGCTGGGTGACTGATGACGGACGTCTCCCCTGTTCAGGCTTCGGGGCTCGGGCGGCTGCCGCCGGCCGTGCTGCTGGTCACCGATCGCGAACGTCAGCGGGTCGCGATCCGGTCGATCCTGGCTGCGCTGGACGTGGTCTTTGTCGAGGCGGACTCGGGCACGGCGGCGCTGACCGCCGCCCTGCGCCAGACGTTCGCGTTGATCCTGATGGACGCCCAGATGCCGGGCATGGATGGGTATGAGACGGCGAAGCTGATCCGGCAACGCCGTGAGACGGGCCGCACGCCGATCATCTTCATCACCGCCGGGGCACCTGGGGACACGGCCACCAGTGCCGCGTATGACAGCGGCGCGGTCGACTTTGTCTTCACGCCGATTGTTCCCGGTGATCTGCGGGCCAAGGTTTCGGTGTTCGTGGACCTGTTCTTGCAGTCCGAGGAGTTGCTGTTGCAGTCTGAGGAGTTGCACCGCTCGCTGGAATCGATCGCGGCCCTCAATGCGGCGTTGCACGACAGCCAGGCCAGCACGCAGGCGGTGCTGGATAACGTCGCGGACGGGATCGTGATCGCTGACGCCGAGGGGCTGATCGAGTCGATCAATCCATCGGCGCGAGCACTGTTCGGCTACCCGGGGCAGGAGGCCATCGGACGGCCCCTCACGCTGATGATCGCACCGACGCTCCGCGACGACTTTCGTGACTTGGCCAACACCCCGCCTAACGCGGCGACTGAGACACTGGGCTGTCGTCGGGACGCGTCCACGTTCGCGATGGAGGTGGAGTACGGCGAGATCAGCCATGGCGATCGCACCCTGATGCTCGTGTTCGTGCGGGACATCTCCAACCGAAACGCTCACACTGAGGTGCTCGAGCGGCGAGCGCTGCACGACGGTCTGACCGGCTTGGCGAACCGCACGTTGTTCGGGGAACACGTGCTCCACGCGCTGGGCTCGGCCAAGCGAAACAGCGAATTGCGGGCCGTGCTGATGATGGGTCTGGACGGCTTCAAGCGGATCAACGACACGTTCGGACACGAACAAGGCGACCTTCTGCTCAAGCAGGTCAGCCACCGCCTGGTGGCGACGCTTCGGGAATCCGACACGATCGCCCGGCTCGGTGGAGACGAGTTCGCGATCCTCCCCGCTGGCCCGACTGACCTGCCCGCGGCGGCACAGGTGGCCTGGAAGGTCCAGCAGGCGTGCAAGCCAGGATTCGTCGTCACCGACGAGATCGTCCACGTGGCAGCGAGCGTTGGCATCGCGGTGTTTCCCGAGCAGGGCACAACCACGGCCGAGCTGCTGCGCCATGCCGACGCGGCGATGTACGTCGCCAAGCGAAGGAAGACCGGTCACGCCGTCTTTGACCCGGTGCACGAAACCCAGGGCGAGCATCAACTCAAGCTGCTCGCCGACCTGCGCCAGTGCGTCGCCCGTGAGGAGCTGGTCCTTCACTACCAGCCGAGGATCGACCTGAGCACCCGCGAGATCTCCGGCGTCGAAGCGCTGCTGCGCTGGCAGCATCCGGCAAACGGGTTGCTCGCGCCGGCCAGTTTCATGCCCCAGGTTGAGCGCACCGCATTGATCACACCGGTAACGAGGTGGGTGCTCGACGAGGCTCTGCGCCAGCAGCGGCTCTGGCTTGATCAGGGCCTCGACCTCACCATGGCCGTCAACATCTCCGGCCACAGCCTGCGTCACAGCAACGGTCTCCTCGACACCATCGCCGAACTGACCAACGTTTGGGACACCGCGCCCGAGCGGCTGATCCTCGAGCTCACCGAGGGCGCCCTGATCGAGACTGCCGCTCCCGATATCCTAGGCCGCCTGCACGACATGGGAGAGATCATGTCGATCGATGACTTCGGCACCGGGTACTCATCACTGGCCCACCTCCAACGCCTACCAGTCGATGAGATCAAGATCGACAGATCCTTTGTCACAAGCCTCGCCGCCAGCACCCACGACGCAGCCATCGTACGCTCAACCATCTACCTCGCCCACAACCTCGGCCTGACCGTCGTCGCCGAAGGCGTCGAGGACAAAGCCGCGATGGACCTGCTGGCCGGCTACGGATGCGACAGCGTCCAGGGTTACCACCTCAGCCGCCCATGCGCGGCCGAGGAGCTCACGACCTGGCTGACCGATTCGCCGTACGCAGCGCCGGCTCACGGCAACTAGCCGGCAGACACGGGCTAGCCGCCACGGCGGCCGTGCCGGGCGTCGGTCAGCCCTCGAACCCGTTCTCGCTCAGGATCGTGTTGATGCGGGCGATGCGCCTGCTCCCAGAAGCACCATGAGGGCCATCGCGCGCAAGGCCGATGATCGCTGACATCCGCCAGGTCCATGGTGTCGCTGCTTAGGGCGTGCGCAAGAATTAGCGCTTGATCTGGAGGGGGTGGCGGGGCGCGCGGCGAATTGGTGGTGCGAGGTTGATGAGCGCGGGGTACGGGACCGGTTCGGGTTGTTGGCCGTGCATCTGGATGAGCGCTCGAAGCGTTTGTGGGCGGCCGCGGAGGCGATCTCGTTTGGCTATGGCGGGACCGAAGCTGTGGTTCGGGCGACCGGGATCGCGGCGACGACGATCCGGCGGGGGATTGCGGATCTCCGTGGCGGCGAGGTCCTCGAGGGGCGTGTGCGTCGTGCTGGCGCGGGTCGCAGGCGGATCGTTGACGCCGATCCGGTGGTGCTCGACGATCTTGACCGGCTTGCGGATGATGGCGAGCGCGGCGATCCGGAGGGGCCGGTGCGCCCCGGAGGCATATGCCCGTGGCCCGGCGGATCGACCTCAGACGGCCGCTGCGCGTCAGGCCGATCACGCCTCGGCAGGTCGCCCCGGCAGCCACCGATGCTCACGGGACGCCGGAGCCGGGGCCGATCGCGGCGGGCGCCAGCATCGCGACCCTGCGGCTGCTGGTCTCGCGGATGACTACGAGGAACCCGGAACCGATGGCGCCGGCAGCCTGACCGCCGGCAGCCCATCGATGCTGTGGGCGTTGTGGGTGGCCACGTACTCGTCGAGGACCTCGGGGCCGCCCTTCCTGAGCTTGCCCTCGGTCCAGAGGCGCGAGTTGGGGCGTTCGCCCTCGTAGACCATCAGGGGCACGCCGTATCCGCACGAGTCGGCCACCCGGGAGACCTCAACGCGGATCACCGACCGGCGCTGCTCGGGCAGGACGCCGGCGTCGGGGAACTCGAGCGCGTCGCCGTCGAGCACCTCGCCGCGGCCGTGCAGGCGCAGGATCCGCGGGGGCCCGGCGAACGCGCACAGCATGACCACGATGCGGCCGTTCTGGCGCAGGTGGGCGACCGTCTCGGCGCCGCTGCCGATCAGGTCGAGATACGCGAGGGTGCGGTCATCGAGCAATCTCAGCGATCCGATCGGACCCTTGGGCGAGACGTTGATGCGGCCCTCGTCCTCGCTCGGGGCGGTGGCGACGAAGAACATCGGCTGGCGCATGATCCAGTCCGCCAGCTTGTCGTCGATGCGGTCATAGAGCTTGCCCACGGGATCGCCAAGGTTAGACCAGGCCCGGCCGGTTTCACCTGCGGTCAGGCGGTGCAGCCGGCTGCGGTCAGGGCCTCGCCGAGAGCCCCCAGCCGCTTCAGGGAGCCCGTCTGGCGCGCGGCGTATGCGTTGGATTACGACGGTCGCGACATGGCGGCCTTTTTCGGGACCGCTCCGAGCCCGAAACCGCGGGTTGTGGAGCACGCGTGGCTCGGAATCGTTGGGTGTGCGCGCAAACCCCCGGAAACCGCGCGTACCAGACCTCACCCCCTCGGCAGCGCCAACGCGTGCTCTGGTCTCCGGGTTTCGCCCGAGCCGGGCGAGCTCGCGTCGCCGGCGCGCCAGCTGAGCGCTCACCTGCGCGGTACTAGCGCTCGAACTCCACCCTGGCTCGCGGTGGCCGGTCCCCGAGCGCCTGAGAGAGCGGCTCTATTGCGCCGTAGTATGGGACATCGTTTCCGTGCGCGCGCTCACTTCACTTACGCAGGCTCCCTTTGTCCGCCTCGCCGAGATCGGCGAGCCGGTGCCCCGGGCCGATCAGGCGGTGGTCTCGGTCAGGGCGCTCAGCCTCAACCGCGGGGAGTGCCGGCGGCTGGAGGGGATGCCCGAGGGGTCGATCACGGGCTGGGATCTGGCCGGCACCGTCACCGAGCCGGCCGCCGACGGGAGCGGTCCGCCGGCCGGGGCCCGTGTGGTCGGGGTCGTCAACCCGGGCGCTTGGGCGGAGCGGGTGGCCGTCGTCACCGAGTATCTGGCCGAGCTCCCCGACGGGATCTCCTTCGAGCAGGCCTCGACGCTGCCCGTGGCGGGGCTCACCGCCCTGCGGTCGCTCGAGATCGGGGGCTTCCTGGTGGGCCGGCGCGTGCTTGTGACCGGTGCCAGCGGGGGCGTGGGGAGGTTCGCGATCCAGCTGGCCAAGCTCGCGGGCGCGCACGTGACTGCGGTGGCCCGGCGAACCGAGGGGCTGCGCGAGCTCGGGGCCGACGAGGTGGCGAGCGAGCTCGAGACCGAGGGCCCGAACCACGACGTGATCCTCGACGCGGTCGGGGGACCGGTGCTCGGCGCCTGCCTGCAGCGCGTGGCTCCCCGAGGAACCGTGGTCAGCTTTGCCTCGACCCTGACCGAGCCGGTCAGCTACCCCACCCGGCAGCTGTTCTCGCGCGCTCCCGGCGCTCGCCTGTACGGCCTCTACATCTTCGCCGAGCTCGAGCACACCCGCAGCGCCGCCGTCGATCTGCGCCGGCTCGCCGACCTGGTGGCGGCGGGACGCATTGACCCCCAGGTGGACGTGGTGCGCTCGTGGCAGGACGCGGGCGGCGCGATCGAGGCGCTGCTCGACCGGCGGGTCAGCGGCAAGGCCGTGCTCACGGTCGACTAGGAGTAGTCCTGAGGCGGGAGCCCTCGGGACCGATGGATCCAAGGCCCGCATACGGTGCAAAAGTCGCATCAGCTGACGTGGCCGTCGCGCGATTTGGCCTGGCGCCAACAGTCAAGGATCCGATTCCGGTGGAGGCGCTGGACGTGTTGGGCGTTGATTAGGCGTGAGGACGGCCGGTCATCGGGCTCGCGATGGGGACTAAATTGTTCGCTCTGGGAACACGACCTCTTGGAGGAGGATCAGTGAAGAGATACGTCAAGCCGCTGGGAGCGGTTCTAGCAGTTGTCATCGCCGCAATCGCCATCGGCGCCTGCGGCTCGAGTTCGTCGAGCTCCTCGAGTTCGAAGAGCTCGGCGTCCAGCGGTGCCGCCGCTCCCTCGTCGAGCAGCTCCAGCGGGACCATCACGCTGGCGCAGGGCGTGTTCCCGCAGTCCCTCGACCCCGGGCTGGACTACACGACCCAGGGCGCCGAGACCAACTGGCTGGTCTACACCGGCCTGACCACCTACGCGCACACCAGCGGGCTGGCCAGCACCAAGCTGATTCCGGGGCTCGCCACGGCTCTGCCGGTGATCACAGATGGGGGCAAGACCTACACGGTGACGCTTCGCAAGGGGCTGAAGTTCTCCAACGGCAAGCCCGTCGTGGCGAGCGACTTCACCTACGCGGTGGAGCGCTCGATCAAGATCCCCTGGGGCGGCTCCGGGGAGTTCATCACGCCGAACATCGTCGGTGGCGCCGCGTACTCCAGCGGCAAGGCCAAGTCCATCTCCGGAATCACGACCAACGACGCCACCGGCAAGATCGTGATCCACCTCACCCACCCCTACGGCGCCTTCGTCAACGTCCTGGCCGAGCCGACCCTCGGGTTGATTCCCGCGGGATTCCCGCTGAAGGTGCAGCCGACCAGCCCACCGCCCGGCGTCGGGCCGTACAAGGTCACCAACATCGTGGCCAACCAGTCCTACGACGTGGTCCGCAACCCGCTGTGGCCGTCGATGAACGTCCCCGGCATCCCGGCTGGGCACGTGGACGTCGACGTGAAGGTCAACAGCAACGTCAGCGCCAATGCGCTCGCGGTGCTCAACAACACGGCGGATGTCTTCGACTGGGCGGACACGATCCCCGGCAGCCTGCAGCCCCAGATCCAGGCCAAGGCATCGAGTCGCTTCAGCTTCATCAACCTGGGCGGCTCGGTGTACTACTTCTTCCTCAACAGCCAGGAGAAGCCGTTCAACAATCAGCTGGCGCGTGAGGCCGTCGTCACCGGACTCAACGAGGAGGCGCTGAGCCGCCTGGGTGGAGGCACGCTGGTTCCGGCCTGCTTCTTCCTGCCCCCCGCGGTGGCCGGCCATCCGACCAGCGCAAGCTGTCCGTACGGGACGCCCGGTATCGGCAACCTGGCCAAGGCCAAGGCCCTGGTCAAGCAGTCGGGTGAGGAGGGGGCTCCGGTGACGGTGTGGAGCCAGGAGCGCACTCCGCGGCTTCAGTGGGGCACCTACTACACCCAATTCCTGAACTCGATCGGGTTCAAGGCCACCCAGAAGCCGATCGCGGACGCGACGTACTTCACGACGATCGGGGAGGAGAAGACCCTGCATCCCCAGACCGGTTTCGCGGACTGGAACCAGGACTTCCCCAACCCGATCGACTTCTACGGGGTGCTGTTGACCGGAGGGTCGATCCTGCCGACCGACAACGAGAACTTCGGCGAGACCAACGACCCGCAGATCAACACCAACGCGGCGAAGTACTCGGCGATCTCGACCACGCAGCTCCAGGCGAACTCGACGCAGTGGCAGGCGCTGGACGAGTACACGGCCAAGAAGGCCTACGTCGCGGTGTTCGGGTACCAGAAGTTCCCGAAGTTCACCTCGAGCCGGATCAACTACGGCGCGGCGCTGTTCAACTCGATCTACGGGTGGGACTTCACCTCGTTTGAGTTGAAGTAGCCACGGTGGGCCGGGAGGGGTAGCCTTCCCGGCCCACCAGCTTCATCGCTAGATGTCGACCACCTCAGCTTCCGGCACCGATTTCTCCGACAGCGCCCCCGCCGGATCCGCGGGTGACGGCCAAGCGCTGCCCGCCGGGATCGGTCCGTGGGCGCTCGCCTGGCGCCGGCTGCGCCGCAACAAGACGTCCATGGCGTTCGGGGGGCTGTTCCTGCTGATCGTGGTGCTCTGCCTGCTGGCGCCGGTCTACTCGCACGATGTGGCCCACATCGGACCGGCCGCGGAGAACATCACCGGCACGATCAAGGTGGGCGGCAAGACCGAGAACATCGTCAGCCTGACCGACATCCCGATCGGCCCGACCTGGCACAGCCACTACTTCCTGGGGGCCGACGAGCTGGGACGCGACGTGGCCGTCAGGCTGCTCTACGGCGGGCGCAACTCGCTGGAGATCGGGGCCGTGGCGACGCTGATCACGATGATCTTCGGCACCCTTTTGGGGCTGGCCGCCGGCTATTTCCGAGGTCTCGCCGACGGCGCGATTCGCGGTGTTCTCGACGTCATCTGGGCCTACCCGGCGGTCCTGCTGGGGGTCACGCTGGGCACGGTGCTGGCGGTCGGGTCGATCGGCCCGCTGCACGGGACCAATCTGATGGTGCCGGCGGTGGTCATCGGGTTCGTCTACATCCCGTACGTGGCCAAGCCGATCCGAGGTCAGACGCTGGGCCTGCGGGAGCGTGAGTTCGTCGACGCCGCGCGTCAGCAGGGACTCAGCCATCTGCGGATCATGGGCTGGGAGATCCTGCCCAACCTGGCGTCCACGATCATCGTCTTCATCCCGCTGATCCTGGCCAACGCGATCCTGCTGGAGGCCGGTCTCACCTACCTGGGGGCGGGAGTGCAGCCGCCGAACGCTTCGTGGGGCACGATGATCACCGACGGGATCGATCAGATCCCAGCCGCGTTCCACCTCGTGCTGGCTCCCGGCATCATGCTGGTGCTGGCGGTCCTGTCGATCAACATCTTCGGTGACGGCCTGGTCGATGCGCTGAACCCGCGGGCCAAGGTCCGCATCTCACTGACGGGCTCCGAGACGGACGATCACTGATGGCGCGTTTCGTGGTCCGCCGGCTCCTGGTCATGTTCGCGCTGCTGATCGCGACCACGATCGTCACGTTCGGGCTGTTCACGTTGATTCCGAGCGCCAACCCCGCGGTCCTGATCGCCGGGCGCCTGGCCACGCCGCAGGAGATCGAGCAGATCAACGTCGAATACGGCTTCAACAAGCCGATCTACGTCCAGTACGTCAAGACGATGAAGAACATCCTCACCGGCAAGGCGTACTCCTACCAGTCGGGATTCAACGTGGACTCGGAGATCAAGGCCGGCCTGCCGGCGACGCTGTCGCTGGCCCTGGGGGCCGGCTTCATCTGGTTAGTCAGCTCGATCGCAGTGGGGACGCTGGCTGCGGTCAGAGCCGGCCGGCTCACCGATCGTCTGCTCGCCGTGCTCGCGCTGACCGGCGTGTCGATGCCCGTGTTCTTCCTCGGAGCGGTGCTCCTCTACTACCTGGGCTACAAGCTGAACTGGTTCCCGCTGGGCGGCTACACCAAGCTGACCAGCAATCCGTTGCAGTGGCTCAAGCACCTCATCCTGCCCTGGTTCGCGCTCTCGGTACTGTTCATCGGCTTCTACTCCCGCGTCCTGCGCTCGTCGATCCTCGACAGCGTCAACGAGGACTACGTGCGCACCGCTCACGCCAAGGGGCTGTCGGAGCGCCAGGTGCTGGTCCGTCACATCCTGCGCAACAGCCTGATCCCGATCATCTCGCTGTTCGGCCTCGACCTCGCGCAGGTGATCGGCGGCGGCGCGATCATCACCGAGTCGGTCTTCAACCTGCACGGGGTGGGCGAGCTGGCGCGTGACTCGATTCAGAGGCTCGACATCATCACGCTGATGGCGATCGTGATGCTGACCGCGGCCGCGGTCGTCATCCTGGGGGCTGTCGTCGACGTGATCACCGCCTACCTGGATCCCCGCATTCGGCTGATGACATGACGGGCGCTCGTATCCCGCTGCTGGAGGCCTCCGACCTCAAGGTGTCCTTTGCCACCGAGGACGGCACCGTACGCGCCGTGGACGGCGTCTCGTTCACGGTGGCGCCCGGAGAAGTGGTGGCGATCGTCGGCGAGTCGGGATCGGGCAAGTCGGTGACCGCGATGACCCTCATGGGGCTGACCCGGGGGCCCAACGCGCGCTTTGAGGGGGAAGCGACCTTCGATGGGACGGAGCTGGTCAAGGCCACCAACGAGCAGCTTCAGCGGATTCGGGGCGCAGGGATCGCGATGATCTTCCAGGACCCGATGAGCTCGCTGGATCCGGTGTACCGCGTGGGGGATCAGATCGTCGAGCAGATCCGCGTGCACGACCACGAGATATCCAAGGCGCAGGCGATGGACCGAGCCGTGGAGCTGATGGAGCGAGTCGGGATTCCGCGCGCCGGCGAGCGCCTGCGCTCCTATCCCCACGAGTTCTCAGGGGGTATGCGCCAGCGCGTGATGATCGCCATGGCCCTGTCGTGCGATCCGAGGCTGCTGATCGCCGACGAGCCCACCACGGCGCTGGACGTCACCATCCAGGCCCAGATCCTCGACGAGCTGCGGCGGCTGCGCGATCGGTCCAACGCCGGCATTATCCTCGTCACCCACGACCTCGGCGTCGTGGCCGATATCGCCGACCGGGTGATAGTGATGTACGGCGGACGGGTCGTGGAGCAGGGAACGCTCGACGACATCTTCTATGACCCGCAGCATCCCTACACCTGGGGGCTGCTGGGCTCCATCACCCGGATCGACGCCGACCGCTCGCTTCGCCTGCCGGCCATCCCCGGGCAACCTCCGTCGCTGCTGTCCCCACCCACCGGATGCCATTTCCGGCCCCGGTGCCCGCACGCCTTCGATCGCTGCACCGAGGTCCCCGAGCTCGTCAACCGGGTGCCCGACCGGCCCACCAGCCTGGACCGCTGCTTCCTGACCCCTGAGGACAAGCACCGGCTCCGACAGGTCGGCGATCGCATCGGGCTGGCCAGCCCCGAGGCGGTGGCCACGTGAGCGACGACGCACCGGACGGCGCCCAGGCGACGGCCTCCGGTAACGCAGGCGGCGATCCGCTGCTCGACGTGACCCACCTCCGGGTCCTGTTCCCGGTCAAATCCGGCGTCATCGTCAATCGCCAGACCGGACACGTCCACGCCGTCGACGACGTTTCCTTCGTCCTGTCCGAGGGCGAGACGCTGGGGATCGTCGGGGAGTCGGGGTGCGGCAAGACGACCCTGATCCGCGTGCTGGTGCGACTGATCGACGCCACCTCGGGCCAGATCCGGTTCCGGGGCCAGGACATCACCTCGAGCGGGCGCCGCCAGCTCGAGCCCATCCGGCGCGAGATGCAGATGGTCTTCCAGGATCCCCAGGCCTCGCTGAACCCGCGTAAGCGAATCGGTCAGATCCTGGCCACGCCGCTGGGCAGGCGAGGCGTGCCCAAGAAACAGCTCACCTCAGAGAGCCGCGAACTCCTGGGCCGCGTCGGCATGTCGACCGACATCCTCAATCGGTTCCCGCACGAGTTCTCAGGCGGGCAGCGCCAGCGGATCGGGATCGCCCGGGCGCTGGCCGTCAACCCGCGCCTGGTCCTGCTCGACGAGCCGGTCTCAGCCCTGGACGTCTCGATCCAGGCGCAGGTGATCAACCTGCTCGACGACCTTCAGGACGAGCTCGGGCTCAGCTATGTGTTCGTGGCCCACGATCTCAGCGTGGTGCGCCACGTCTCGGACCGCATCGTGGTCATGTACCTGGGCAAGCTGATGGAGATCTCCCCGGCCGCGGAGCTCTACACCAAGCCGATCCACCCCTACACCTCGGCGTTACTGGGATCGATCCCGATTCCCGATCCCAAGGAGAACCGTGCCCGCGAGCGCCTGGTGGTCTCCGGTGAGCCGCCCAACCCGATCACTCCACCGCCCGGATGCCGCTTTAACACCCGCTGCCCACGGGCCACCGACATCTGCAGGCAGGTCGAGCCCCAGCTGACCGAGTACGCAGGCGGCCACCTCGCCGCCTGCCACCACCCCCAGAACGTGACCACCGCCGAAATCCGGTCGGCCACCCGGTCAGAGGCGAGCCCCGTGAGCGCGGGCTCAGAGACGCCGGACCTCTCCGGAGCCAATGGCGGCGCGGGCGTCTCGGCCCCGGTCTGAACCAGCCTTCGAGCCTCAGGCGCGGCTAAGGGGTGGGGCCCGCCCGGGTAAGGGGTGCAGGGGCCAGATGCGCTCCGTTCTCCCGATGTGCCAGGGGACGTCGCAGTCCATCCTGGGATCCACGGTGTCCCAGATCGACAGGAGCAGATCATGCATCCCCAACTCAACGCCTTCATGGCGGCCAGCCGGAGCGACGAGCTTGCGGGCGCCGCAGCCCACTCAAAGCGCGGGCGTGGGCCCCAGGAGGGGCGGGCGGACCGCGTCGTCAGAGCTACGCTGCTGGCCGCGGCCAGGCGATACTTTGGGCATGACGTCGCGGCTGACCAGCAACCACTTCGTCGGGAGGGTCGGCGAGCTGGCGGAGCTGGAGCTCGCCGTCCGGGAGGCCACCGCCGGACGGCCCACGCTCGTCCTGCTCGGCGGTGACTCGGGCGTCGGCAAGACCCGGCTGGTCGGCGAGCTCGAAGGCCGCCTGGCCCCCGCGCAGGAGCCCGGTGAGGCGGAGCCGCTGATCCTGCGCGGCGACGGCGTCGAGCAGGCCGACGGCGAGCTGCCCTACGCGCCGTTGCTGGGGGCGTTGCGCCCCCTGGTCCGGGCACGCCACCCGGCGCTGCAGGCGCTGAGCTTGGGCAGTCGCGCCCAGCTGGCCACGATCCTTCCCGGCGTCGAGGACGATGGCCGAGCGCCCGACCGGCGCCCGGACCCGAGCAGCCAGCTGCGGCTGTTCGAGTGCGTGCTCGAGCTGATCGACTGCCTGAGCGCGTCGCGTCCCCTGGTCCTGATCCTGGAGGACATGCACTGGGCCGATCGTTCCACCCGGGCGTTTGTCTCCTTCCTGGCCCGCAGCCTGCGCCAGGAGCGGGTGATGCTGCTGCTGACCTACCGCGCCGATGAGCTTCACCGTCGCCACCCGCTGCGCCCGCTGCTCTCCGAGCTCGACCGTCTGGAACGGGCTCGGCGGATCCAGCTGGAGCCGTTTGACCGCGAAGAGCTCGGCGAAGCGCTGACCGACATCCTCGGGGCTCAGCCCGACGCCCCGTTGCTCGAGCGACTGTTCGCGCGCAGCGAAGGCAACCCGCTCTACACCGAGGAGCTGTTGGCGGCCGGTCTGGATGGGCGCGGAGCGGCGCCTCAGAGCCTGCGTGACGCCTTCCTGGTGCGCATCGAGCGCCTCGGCCCCGACGCCCAGCGGGTGGCCCGGGCGGTGGCGGTGGGCCGGGCGCTGGACGAGGGGGCGGTCGCCGCCGCCACCGAGCTGGACCGCGACGCGCGGCAGGCCGCGCTGCGCGAGGCCGTCGCCGAGCAGGTGCTGGTCACCGATGACGAGGGACGGTTCAGCTTCCGCCATGCCCTACTGCGCGAGGCCCTCTACGACGACCTGCTGCCCGGCGAGCGGGGCGACCTGCACCTGGCGCTGGCGCGCCACCTCGAGGGGGATCAGAGCCGCGGTCCGGAGGGAGAGCTGGAGCGGATCGCCGCCATCGCCCGGCACTACGACGCGGCCGGCGATCAGCCGGCAGCGCTGCGGGCCACGATCGAGGCGGCGGGAGCCGCTCACCGGGTAATGGCCTTCGGAGAAGCCGCCTCGATGACCGAGCGTGCGCTCGAGCTCTGGCCGCGGGTCCCCGACGCCGAGGCGGTCGCCGGCTCAGATCACGTCGAGCTGCTGGCCCGGGCCGCGGTTGCCCGCGCGATCGTCGATGATCGGGGCCGCAGCGACGTGCTCCTGGGCGAGGCGCTCAACGAGCTCGACCCCGAGCGCGAACCGGCGCGCTACGCGCGCCTGCTGGCGCGCCAGGCGCGGGTGATGTGGTCGCTGAATCGCGGCGATGAGGCGGTCCGGACCGGCGAGGGGGCGCTGGCCATGCTGCCGGCCGAGGATCCCGAGGGCATCAGGCCCCTGCTGCTGGCCTGGCTGGCCAGGGTGCGCTTTCTGCGCGGGCGCCATCGCCAGAGCGTGGCCGATGGCGAGGCGGCGCTGGCCGCCGCGGTGGAGGCCGGCGACCGGGTGGCCGAGTGCGAGGTGCTCAACACGCTGGGAATGGCACGGGTGGCGCTGCAGGAGGTCGACGAGGGAGTGACGCTGCTGCGGCGAGCGATACAGATCGCGCGCGAGAACGAGGATCTCGACAGCCTGGCCACGGCCTACTCCAACCTCGCCGACATGCTCCTGATCGCGGGACGGACCGAGGAGTCACTGGCCACCGTGCGAGAGGGGCTGGGCAGCGCGCCCCGCCATCACCCGCGGAGCCAGGACTGGATGACGCTCACGCTGTCGGAGGTCGCCTTCGAGGCCGGCGAGTGGACGGTGGCGGGCGAGAGCCTGTCCCCGCCGCCGTCGCGAGTGGCGGGGCTCCTGTTCATCTTTCGCCAGCTGCGCGAGGCGGAGCTCAGCCTGGGGATCGGCGACGAGGAGGCGGCGGCCATCTGCCTGGAATCGGTCACGAGACTGGTCGAGAACTCGACCGAGCCCCAGTGGATCGGCCTCTACGGAGCGCTGGCGGGAGAATTGCGCGCGCGCCACGGAGATCTGGACGGCGCCCGGGCGGCCGTCGAGCAGGCGCTGGACCGGATCGAGCTGTGCACCGACGATGTGGTGAGGATCGCCCGGGTGAGTGCGGTGGCGCTCGGAGTCGAGGCCGACCGTGCCCAGAGGGCCCGCGACCTGCGTGACGCCGCCGGGCGGCGTGACGCCCTGACGCGCGCCCGCATGCATCTCGCACGGCTCGACGCGGCGGCCCAGGAGGGAGGCCCGGTGGAACGGGCCCGCCTGGCTCAGGGTCGGGCGGAGATGGCGCGGGCGCGGGGAAAGAGTGCCCACCGCGAATGGGCCAAGGCAGCCGACGCCTGGGAGGCGGTCAAGCGCCCGTATCCGGTGGCGGTGGCCCGGTGGCGCGAGGCCGAGGCGCGCGTGGGCGCCGGCGAGCGAGACCAGGCGGTCCGCGTCGCCGGCGACGCTCTGGAGGGCGCCCGGAACCTCGGCGCGGTGTGGCTGAGCGACGAGATCAGCGCGCTTGCCGAGCGTGCCCGGCTGGAGCTGGGAGGCGAGCCGGCGGCCGCCGGGCAGCCTCCCGCGCCGGCCAGCGAGGATCCGTTCGGGCTGACCCCCCGCGAACGCCAGGTTCTGGCGCTGCTCGCCCAGGGCGCCACCAACCGGCAGATCGGCGCCGCCCTGTTCATGGCCGAGAAGACAGCCAGCGTCCACGTGTCGCGGATCCTGGCCAAGCTCGGCGTCCAGGGGCGCACCGAGGCGGCCGCCGTCGCGCACCGTCAGCACCTGGCGTGAGTAGGCTCTCGGGGCGTGCGCACGCCCGCGGAATGGGAGCCCCACGATCAGACCCTGATGGGCTGGCCGTGTCGCGTGGAGCTCTGGGGTCAGACGCTGGCCCAGGCCCGCGCCGACTATGCGGAGGTGGCCAACGCGATCGCCGCCTTTGAGCCGGTCACGATGATCGCCAATCCTGGTGCGGACGCCCGGGCGGCTCGGGAGGCGGTGAGCTCCGCGGTGGAGGTCGCGGAGCTGGGGCTCGACGACTCGTGGCTTCGCGACTGCGGTCCCATCTACACGCTAGGCGACGACGGCGAGCGGATCGCCGTTCACTTCCGCTTCAACGCCTGGGGCGAGAAATTCCCGCCCTGGGACCGAGACGCGGCCGTCGGGCGGCTGATCGCGCAGCGCCTGGGCGATCCGGTGGTGGAGGCGCAGCTGGTGCTGGAAGGAGGATCGATCCTGACCGACGGCCAAGGCACGCTCCTGACCACCGAGCAGTGCCTGCTGAACCCCAACCGCAACCCGTCGCTGTCCCGCGAGCAGATCGAGTCGTCGCTGGCCGGCCACCTCGGCGTGCAGCGGTTCGTGTGGCTGGGGATGGGACTGCTCGAGGATCGCGACACCGACGGACACGTCGATCTGATCGCCGCCTTCACCGAGCCCGGGGCGGTGCTGCTGCAGACGGTGGGCGAGGACAATCCCAACTTCGAGCGCTGCCAGGAAAACCGGGCCCGCCTCCAGGACGCGGGCCTCCGGGTGACCGAGCTGCCGTGGCTGCCCTACGCCGAGGTGGCGGGCGAGACGGTGGCCGCCGGGTATCTGAACTTCTACATCTGCAATCGTGCGGTGATCGTGCCCGTGGCCGCAGCCGAGACCGACGAGCAGGCGCTGGCCCTCATCGCCGAGCAGTATCCGGGACGCGAGGTGGTGCCCGTCCCCGGGCGGGTGATCGCCTACGCCGGAGGCGGGCCGCACTGCATCACCCAACAGGTGCCGGTGGCCGGTGGCTGAGGCGCCTCTGTTGCTGACGGCCTATCCGCCGCCCCCCTCGCCGGCGCGGACCCGGCCGGCGCGGCGCGTGCCGGTGCGGGTGGGACTCGTCCAGGAGCGCTGGCACTCCGATCCCGACCAGCATCGCCGGGCGCTGGCCGAGGGCATCCGGGCGGCCGCGGGCGAAGGGGCGCTGATCGTGTGCCTGCAGGAGCTCACGCTGTCTCGGTATTTCGCGGTCAGTCCCGACGGGCCGGAGGCGGCGGGCGCCGAGCCCGAGGAGCTTGCGGACGGCCCGACGCTGACCTTCGCGCGCGCTGTCGCCGCCGAGGTGGGGATCTACGTCCACGCATCCCTGTATGAGCGCGCCGCAGGCGCCGATGGACTGGGCTACAACACCGCGATCGTGGTGGCCCCCGACGGGCGCCTGGTGTCTCGCACCCGCAAGCTTCACATCCCGGTGACCGCCGGCTACTACGAGGACCGCTACTTCCGGCCCGGGCCGACGGGCGCCGAGGAGGGGGGGCCGTTCCCCCTGACCGTGCTGCCCACGCCCGACGGAGACGCGACGCTCGGCTGCCCGACCTGCTGGGATCAGTGGTTTCCCGAGCTGGCCCGCGCCTACTCGCTGGAGGGCGCCGAGGTGCTCATCTACCCGACGGCGATCGGGTCAGAGCCCGACCATCCGGAGTTCGACACCCAGCCGCTGTGGCAGCAGGTGATCGTCGCCAACGGGGTCGCCAACGGGACCTTCATGGTGGCCATCAACCGGATCGGCCGCGAGGATCCGCTCACCTTCTACGGGTCGAGCTTCATCTCGGACCCCTATGGGCGGGTGCTCGTCCAGGCTCCGCGTGACCGACCGGCGGTCCTGGTCGCCGAGCTGGATCTCGACCAGCGGCGTGACTGGCTGGAGCTGTTCCCGTTCCTGCAGACGCGGCGCCCGGATGCCTACGGACTGCTCACGCGGGGCTAGACGCCGCGTTTAGTATCCGCTCGCGGCCACAACACCAAGCCGTGGCCAGGCCACGGAGGAGGGGTTTTCAGATGAGAAGAATCATGGGCAAGCGCGGCGCGCTGGCGTTGATCGTGTCGATCGCCGGTCTGGGCGCGGTGGGCGCCGGCTCGGCGAGCGCCGCCCCCGGCCCGCTGACCAAGACGTTCTCGTTCATCGCGAGCGCGAACACGCCGAAGACCGGGAAGGTCATCCTCAACGTCGACGGCCTCGTCATCAACGCCCGCTGCAACGCGCGGGGGGAGCCGGTGATCTTCGCCTTCTCGAACGCCGATGCGGACCTGTTCGGGCGGGTGTTCGACGGCTACGGCCGGCTGAGCAGCATCAAGCAGAGCGCATTCATCAAGGGCAACAAGGGAGTTCTATTGTCGGTCAACAACGGGGACTTCGACGCCAGCGGCAACGTTCTCTATGAGACCTACACCGGCAAGGTCGTGACCGTCAACTACGCGTTCGACAACTCCACGACGCTCAACAAGCGCAACCTGTGCACCGTCTACGGTTCGGCGATCGCCAGTTGAGATGAGACCCGGCGCCGGCCCTTCGCGGTGGCGGAGGGCCGGTGCCAGCAAGCCAAGGGGGTTTCGAGATGCAAGACGGGCCGCAGGTGTGCGTGATCGGGGCGGGGCTGAGCGGGCTGACCTCGGGTAAGGCGCTGCGTGACTGGGGGGTGTCCTACACCTGCTTTGAAGCCAGCGACGACGTCGGGGGCACCTGGTACTTCCGCAATCCCAACGGGCGCTCCTCGGCCTACCGGTCGCTGCACATCGACACCTCCAAGCGGGCGCTCAGCTTCTCGGACAACTCGATGGACGACCGCTACCCAGACTTCCCCCACCACACCGAGATCCATCGGTACCTGAACGAGTACGCCGAGCACTTCGGGCTGCGCGAGCAGATCCGCTTCCAGACGCCGGTGGAGCGCGCGGAGCCCGAGCCAGGCGGTGGCTGGCAGATCCGCACCGGGGACGGGGAGACGCATGAGTTCGATGCGTTGCTGGTCTGCAACGGTCATCACTGGGATCCCTCGTATCCGAGCTTTGCGGGCAGCTTCGACGGGCCCACGCTGCATTCCCATCACTACATCGATCCCGCCGATCCGCTGGAGCTGCGCGGCCAGCGGGTGCTCGTGGTGGGGATCGGCAACAGCGGCGTCGACATCGTCTCCGAGCTTTCGCGCAAAGGCGTCGCCGAGCGCGTCATCCTCTCCACCCGCAGTGGCGCCTGCGTGCTGCCCAAGTACGCCTTTGGACGGCCGGTTGACCAGGTGTTCCGGACGGTCCCGTGGCTGTCGCTCAAGCCCCAGCGCTGGCTGGCGGGCCGGGTGATCCGGCTGATCACCGGCCGCATGGAGGACTTCGGGCTGCCCACACCCAACCATGCCTTCGGCGAGGCGCACGTGACGGTCTCAAGCGAGCTGCTGCTGCGACTGGGCTCCGGCGACGCGGTCGCCAAGCCCGACGTATCCGAGCTGCTGGGCGACCGGGTGCGGTTTGCCGACGGATCGGTGGAGGCGGTGGACGCGATCATCTACGCCACCGGCTACAAGGTCACGTTCCCGTTCTTCGATCCGGATCTCATCTCGGCGCCCCACAACGTGCTGCCGCTCTACAAGCGCATATTCAAGCCCGGCTTCGACGACCTGGCGTTCATCGGCTTCGGTCAGGTGATCCCGACTATCTTCCCGTTCGCCGAATGCCAGGCCAAGCTGGCCGCGCGTTGGCTGGCCGGCGACTGGGCGCTGCCGCCGGTGCCGGAGATGGAGGCCGAGATTCGCCGCGACGAGCGCCGCCAGACGCGGCAGTTCGTGCCGCGTGAGCGCCACACGATGGAGGTCGACTACAACACCTACGAGTACGACCTGCGCAAGCGAGTCCTTCGGGCCGGCCAGACTCGGGCGCGAGCGGGTGCCGGCGCGGGTGCTCGTTCGGGCGTCGGTTCCGGCGTCGGTTCCGGCGCGGGTTCGGGCGCCGGTTAGTGGGTCGTGGCGCGGGTTAGCGGATCGCGCACCGGCGGCGTCGACGCCGGTGGCCTGCGGGAAGTAGCGGTGTGGCGGTCGGATCCGACGCGACTTTCCGGGTATGTCTCCGGCTTACCGCGTCGGATCCACCCGCGCCCGCGGCTCCCGGGGATCTGGCTCGACCAGGCGGGCGGAATCGCCAGGTGCTTGATCCGCAGGATCTCCTCGGGATCCCTGACCGGCTTGCCGGGGGCGTCGATGTAGCTGAAGCCCTTGCCCCGGCGCATGGCGGCCCAGCCCTGGATCCGAGCAATGCGAGTGCCGAAGCCGGCCGACCCTACCTCTCGGGCCGTCTTGGTCGGGCCCCACTCAGCTCCGCGACTCTGTGCCGCTGGCGACCGGCCGGGTGTAGAACACCGCGACAGCGGCACAGATGCCCAGCGTCAGGTACGGCGAGACCGGGGCCAGCGCGGTGGCGATGGCATAGGGGAGCAGTCCGGTTACGGCGCGGGAGAAGATCTGGCGCCGGCGCTCGGGCGCCACTTCCTCGGAGAGCAGGCTCGGCTTGACGAGCATGATGTGGCGGTTGAGGACGCCGAAGAACACGGACATGACCAGCAGCGAGCCGCTGTAGACGGCGGCGGCGAGCGTCTGGCCGTGGGACTCGCGCAGGTACCTGGCCATCAGCTCGGTGGCGAAGGGCAGGATCCCGATGCTCATGAGCAGCAGCAGGTTGAGGATGAGGACCGTGTGATCGGCCTCGCCCAGGCGGCTGATCATCGCGTGATGGTTGATCCAGATGATCCCGATGGTCATAAACGAAACGACGTAGGCCGCATACTCAGGCCAGCGGATGCCCAACTCGTGGGCGAGCGACCCGCCCGGCTGGGGCACGGTGACCCCGAGCACCAGCAGGGTGATCGCCACCGCGATGACCCCGTCTGAGAACGACTCCATGCGGCTGGTCCCCATCCAGGGGGATTCGGCAGCCGGCGGGCCGATCCTGGCTCCGGCGCACGGATCCGGAGATCCCGCTCGTGATCCTGGAGGCGCGCTGATGCTGGAGGCGCGCTCAGCTGCGTCCCGAGGAGGCGCACTCCTCGCAGAAGCCCACGATCGCGAAGTGGGTGAACCGTGCGGCGTGGCCGAAGTGGCTCTTGATGTGATCGCGCACCGGCTCGAGCTCGTCGGCGCGCAGCAGGGTGACCTTGCCGCAGCGCTCGCAGTACAGATACTCGCCGTCGTCGCGGCCGATCAGGGCGTAGAGGCCGGGGCCGTGGCCGAGGTGCACGTGACGCGTGAGTCCGTGTCGCTCGAGCACCTCGAGATTGCGGTAGACCGAGGACTCGTCCAGCGAGAGCTGGAGCGCGAGCTCGGGGGCGGACACCGGGCCGTCGGCGGCGAACAGCCCCTCGATCACCAGCCGTCTGACCGTCGAGAGGCGAAGGCCGGAGTCGCGTAGCGCCCGGATGGCCTCCTCAGGACTGGTGACGGCGAGCCTGGGAACGTCGGGGGCGATGGTCATGCCGAGCAGGCGGCCACTAGCCGGCGTCCTCGAGGTGTGCGCTCCAGCGCTCTTCGATGCGTCCCCAACGCCAGACGAGAAGCGCGATCGCCCAGGTGGCGACGAACATGACAACGATCACCAGGCCCAGGATGTTGATGTCGATGCTCTCCAGCCAGCTCCAGAACCCGCCCGAGAGGTCGAGGTGCTGGGCGAGCAGGCCGCCCAGCTCGATCGTTCCCACGACCAGCGCGATCGCCACCGACAGGCCGGTGATGACCACGTTGTAGAAGACCTTGCGCACCGGCTGGGAGAACGCCCAGCCGTAGGCGAAGTTCATGAACGAGCCATCGATGGCGTCCAGTAGCGACATTCCGGCCGCGAACAGGATCGGGAGGCAGAGGATCGCGTAGAACGGCAGGCCGGCGCCCGCCGCCCCTCCGGCCAGGACGAGCAGCGCGACCTCGGTGGCGGTGTCGAAGCCCAGACCGAAGAGCAGCCCGATCGGGTACATCTGGGAGGGCTTCTTCACGGCTCGGGTCAGCCGTCCCAGGAAGCGGTTCATGAGGCCGCGATTGGCCAGCTGCTCCTCGAGTGCCCGCTCGTCGTAGCGCCCGGACCTGAGCTCTGAGAAGACCTTGACGATGCCGACCAGGATCACCAGGTTGATCGCGGCGATCGCGTACAGGAAGCTGCCCGAGACGAGCGTGCCCACCCAGCCGGTGACCTGGTGCAGGCTCGAGCCGTGGTTGCGCACCGGGCCTGAGAGCGAGCGAACTCCGACCGAGAGCAGGAAGGCGAGCACGAACACGATCGTGGAGTGGCCGAGGGAGAACCAGAACCCCACACTCAGAGGTCGCTGCCCGTCGGCCATCAGCTTGCGGGTCGTGTTGTCGATCGCTGAGATGTGGTCGGCGTCGAAGGCATGGCGCATGCCCAGCGTGTAGGCCGTCAGGCCCAGGCCGACGGTGAATCCGCCGGTGGCGCCGAGCCGGTAGTGACTGGGGACGACGAGTGCGATCAGGGTCGCGAACCCGATCACGTGCAGCGCCCCGACCACGAGCGCCATCATCGCCAGCGTGCGGCGCTGAGGGCCATCCAGCGAGGACCAGATAGCGCGCGGAGAGGGACGTCCGGTCCCCTTGCACTTGGTCGTGGCTGCCATCGAGATCTCCCGTCGTATGCGGCGCGCCGGGTCGGTGTGGGCGCCGGGGACGGCTCGACCCTAGGACGAGCCGACTCCAATTGCAAGGTGTTCTCGATTACGCGAGCCCGAGCCCTGGGTGGGGGTCTCAGGCCAGGTTGGGGGACCCGCGACGCGCCGGTCGCCGGGTGCGGCGCCGGTGGGTCTAAGCGGCGCGGATCTGGCCCGAGGCCGGGCCCCGGAGCAGGGCCGTGTGGTATCCGGTGGCCAGGCGGCGCAGGGACGCCTCCCAGGTGCGGTCGCGAACCACCGACAGGGCGGTCTTGCGCAGGCGCTGGGCCAGCTGCGGGTTGTGCACCACGGTGAGCAGCGATCGAGCCAGGGCCTCGGGGTCGGCGGCGGTCAGCAGACCGGTCTCGCCGCTGGCGATCAGCGATGCCGGACCCCCTTCGCCAACGGCCACCACCGGCAGCCCGCTGGCCTGGGCCTCCAGGATCACCTGGCCGAAGGTGTCGGTCCGGCTGGCGAACAGGAAGGCGTCGGCGCTGGCGTAGGCCCGCGCCAGGTCCTGCCCGGCCAGCCACCCCAGGAAGGTGGCGCTGTCCCCGAGACGCGCGGCGAGTGCCTCCTGCTCGGGCCCGCCGCCGGCCAGGATCAGGTGCAGGCGCGGGTCCTGCCGGCGAGCGGATTGGAAGGCGTCGGCGAGCAGGTCGACGCCCTTCTCCCGGGTCAGCCGCCCGGCGTACAGGACATTGACCTCTCCGGGGAACATCCCGTCGCGGCGCAGGCCGGGATTGAAGCGCTGGAGGTCGACTCCTCGATCCCAGCGTCCCACGACCGTCTCGGCGATACCCAGCTCGCCCAGGCGCGCGTCGGTGGCCGGGCTGGGCGAGAGGACCACATCGCAGGAGCCATAGAAGGCGCTCAAGGCGAAGCCCGCCATCGTCTCCAGCTGGGCCATGCCCGAGCGCAGGCCTGCATAGGCGGCCAGCTCGGTGTGGTAACTGCCGATCACCGGGAGCTCGAGCACCCGGGCCAGCAGCCAGGCGCCGATGCCCGAGGGTCCCGGGGAGCAGAGGTGCACGAGGTCATAGCGGCCCTCGGCCAGCGCCTCGACGATCGCCGGTAGGCTGGGCACGCCCACCTTGAGGCCCGGATAGAAGGGGATGTCGACCTCGGCCACCGCGCTCAGCCGCCGGTCGACATCGGCGTCGGTCCCGATCACCTCCACGTCGTAGCCGGGGACGCCGCGTTCCCGGATCTGCTGGATGGTGTGGGTGACGCCGTGCATGGCCCCCAGGCCGTCGGCGACCAGGGCCACCCGGGGGCGGTCGCCGTCGTTGCGGGTCAGCTTGAACTTCTCGCGACCCAGGAAGGCCGCGGCGGCCGCGTAGGGAATGGCCGGGATGCAGGCGTCGAACAGGCGGGTTCCGCAGCGCCCGATGTCGACCGTCGAGGTCTCGGTCATCGCCGCGAGCTCATGGACCGATTCGGCGAGCCGGCGCTCGTGGATCCGGCGGGCGCGCCGCAGCAGATCCGGGTGGCTGAGCTCGCCGTTCTGGAGGCGCTCGAGCAGCTGGGCCTCGTCGATCCCGAGGTCCATGGCGGCCAGCCACGAGCGCAGCAGGGCACGTGCGTCATCGGGGCCCAGGTCGGCGCCGACCTGGCCGCGGCGAACATCGCCCTCGCGCATCACGCGCTCGATGATCTTCATGACCGCCGCGGGGCTGGGGCGCCCGGCGTCACCGGTGCCCTCGAGGCTGCGGATCGCCAGCGCCATGGCCGCGTGGGTCCACTTGGCGGCGCTGCCCTGGGCGCCGTGAGCGGTGGCCAGCCCGGAGCGGACGAAAGCCAGGAACTCGACCGGGCCGGCGGCCGGCGGCGTCTCGGTGAAGGTGGCCCCGATATCGATTCCGGCGTGGTCATCGGATCCCCCGATGGCGGTCCCGCCATGGGTCTCGATGTACACGAACGCCGGCAAGTTCAGTTCCTTGGCCCGCGAACCGTTGCGGGTCTCCCAGATCGGGAACAGCTGCGCCAAGCGCCGTCGATGGCGCGCGGTCAGTGACGCCTCCACCGCGAAGAAGGGGTGCGCCAGGGCAGCGGTGATCTCGTGCTCCTGCAGATAGGAGGCACAGGTCTCGACATCGTTGTTGTGGGCCTGCAGCCACTCGTGATCGTCAGGGGTTATCCCGTAGCAGAGAACGTGCACCGCCTGGGGCTCGTCACGAAACCACACCGTCAGCTCTTCGGAGAGGAAGGTGTCCGGTAGGTAGTCGATCGCCTGTGCGCCGGCGATCGTGTCGTGGTCGGTGATGGTCACGAAATCCATCCCCCGGCGCTTGGCCAGCTCATAGACTTCCTCGGGTGCCGTGGCGCACTCGGGCAGGTTCAGAGAGCGCTGGATGCCGAGCTTCGACAGCTGCGATGCGGTCGAGTGAACATGCAAGTCGACGCGACTGTTCTCGTTCATAAGCACAGGATTAACCTGCAAACCGGCGCAACCGTAAAGAACGCGCTCATGTTCTGTGACCATTCCGTGAACGGGAGCATGGCTGGGTGGGTGGGGAGCGAATCATGTGACCATGCCGCCGCTGGAGGTGTCGGTCTCAGACCGGGTGGACACCGCCGTGGTGGAAGCGGGACGGTTGCGGATCGAGATCGCGATGCAGCCGTTTGCGTTCACCATCAGGCGAGCCGGGCGGCGAGTGCTACGTGCCGGTGGCGCCTGGGTGGCCGACGGCCGGGCCGATGACCGCTTCATCCAGTTCACCGAGGGCGTGGTTGCCCACGAGCTGCGTCTGCCCGCGCAGCGGGCGCTGCACGCGATCGCGCTGGAGCCCCGGGCACGCGGCCTGGTGCTGCGCTTCGCGCTGGGGGCCGGGCGTGAGGCCCGGCTGTCGTTCGAGATCGTCGACGACGAGCGGATCAGCCTCGCGCTCGCGGCCAGCGGTGAGCCCTTGCGACTCGGTCTGGACTGGGATCGTCGCTCGGAGGAGCGCCTGGTCGGGCTCGGCGTCCGCCACCACCCCCGCCTGGATCAGGCGGGGCGCGACATCCAGCTCGGCGCCGACCGCCGTTACACCGGACCTGACTGCCCTCCGGAGATGCTCAGCGACGGCGGCATCCCCCAGGGCGACTGTGCGCCGGTGCCGTGGCTGCTCTCCAGCCGCGGCTACGCGCTGTGGTGCCGGACCGATGCCAACGGAACCCGGTTCGAGTTGGCCGGAGAGCGGATCTCGGTCTCCACGCGGGCCTCGGCCGGCCCGCTGGCGCTGGACATCCTCTGCCAGGGCACCCCGAGCGCTCGGCTCCGGGCGCTGTGCCGGTTGACCGGGTTCCCGGCGCAGCTGCCCGAGTGGGCCTACGGATTCTGGAAGAGCCGCGATGTGCACGAGCATCAGGAGGACGTGATCGACGACTTCGAGGGCTTTCGCCGCCACGACATCCCGCTGGACGCGATCGTCATCGACTCGCCGTGGGCGACCCAGTACAACACCTGGGAGTTCAACCCGCACCAGTTTCCCGACCCCCGGGGGATGATCGCCCGGCTGCGGGCCGACGGCGTCCGGACGGTGGTCTGGGTGACGCCGTGGGTGAACCTCGACTCCCGTAACGGCCAGATACCGCCCCAGCCCGGCTCCGAGCGCCTGCACTCGCAGCCCGCGCCCAACTACGCCCCCGCGGCGGCGGCCGGGCACTTCGTGGCCGAGCCCGACGGCTCGCCGTTCGTCACCCAGTGGTGGATGGGCACCGGGTCGCCGGTCGACTTCACCAGCCGCGGGGCCGAGCGCTGGTGGCGGGAATCGGCCAAGCGGGTTCTGGAGCTGGGTGTGGAGGGGATCAAGGCCGACGACGGAGACGGCTACTACATCCCCGAACGGGTCCGGCTCGCCGACGGGCGCACCGGCGCTCAGGCCGCATGGGCGCTGGGCGGTCTGCACCGCGAATGCCTGCAGCGGGCGCTGGACGAGGTGCATCCCGGCGCCGGCGTCCTGTTCGGACGCAGCGGCTGGGCCGGCCAGCAGGCCACCGGCCTCATCTGGGGCGGAGACCAGGTGTCTGATTTCTGGTCGCTGAGGGTGCTCGTGGTCGCGGCCCTGAGCGCCGCCTGCAGCGGCATCTCGAACTTCTCACACGACATCGGGGGGTACCTCGGCCATCGGCTGATGCAGCGCTGCCCGCCGGAGCTCCTGGTGCGCTGGCTGCAGTTCGGCTGCTTCACGCCGCTCATGCACGCCCACTCCCGGATGCCGCAGGAGCCCTGGCACTACGGAGGCGACGTCATGGACCTCTACCGCGACTACGTCGCGCTGCACGAGCAGCTCGTGCCCTACGTCCGGGCTGCCGCCCTGACCGCGGCACGGACCGGGATGCCGATCATTCGTCCCCTGTGCCTGACCGATGGGCGGGACCCGCGCGGCTGGACGGTAGCCGATGCCTACGGGTACGGTCCGGCTCTGTGGGTCGCGCCGGTGCTCGAGGAAGGCGCCCGCGAGCGCGAGGTGGCGCTCCCGCGCGGCGACTGGATTGAGACCTGGTCCGGGCAGCGGGTCCGGGGTGGGGGCGACGTGGTCGTGTCGGCGCCACTGGAGCGGATTCCCGTCTGGGTGCGCGCGGGCTCGATCGTCGTCACCTACCCGGCAGCGCATGTGGCCGCCGGACTTGGCGACACCCCAGAGCATGAGCGTCCGCTGGTGGCGACGCTGTGGGGCTCGCCGAGGCTCGGGCACACGGCCGCGCGGCTGCCCGACGGAAGCCGGATCGGGTGGCGCCACGGCGCCTGGGAGGTCGCCGCCGGGCGTGAGATCACGCTCGTCGAACGGTCTCTGTGAGGGTCGGGAGGGGAGAAGGCCCAGGGCTGCCGGGAGCTTGGTTCAGGCTCGGGCGCGCCGGGGCTTGGTCCGGCCTCGGCGTTTATCCTCGCCCTGTGCACTTCGCTGAGCTGACCGAAGCCGAGCAGCGCGTGCTGGGCTGCCTGATCGAGAAGCGGTGGACGACGCCCGAGCAGTACCCACTGTCGCTCAACGCATTGCGACTGGCCTGCAACCAGTCGACCAACCGCGACCCCGTGACCGACTACTCCGAGGACGAAGTGCGCGAGGCGGCACAACGCCTGCAGCGCTACGGCCTGGCGCGCCTGGCCAGCGGTCACACGTCGCGTTCGATCAAGTTCCGCCACCTGGCAGAGGATGGCCTCGGGCTGGACCGCGAGCAGCTGGCCGTCCTGTGCGTGCTCCTGCTCCGAGGTCCCCAGACCCCGGGCGAGCTCAAGGCCCGCAGCGAGCGCATGGCCCACCTCGGGTCCCTCGAGCACGTGGAGCGGGTGCTCGGCGAGCTGGC
>Ga0182024_10005673_pt1 | contig 27852 bp, 26 predicted proteins | sample P32metaG_FD_120480 | JGI IMG/M metagenome (GOLD analysis project Ga0182024, IMG submission 120480) | Permafrost microbial communities from Stordalen Mire, Sweden - P3-2 metaG (Illumina Assembly) | ecosystem: Environmental > Terrestrial > Soil > Wetlands > Permafrost | place: Sweden: Stordalen...
AAGCAGGGTGGATTCAAGCTCCAAGTGCAACAACGCATGTTCAAGAAGCGCAACGAGATGATCGAAAGGCAGCCATGGAAAAGATGGAAAACAAAGGATGTTTCCCACTTTCCCACGACACGGCTACTGCGATCTCGTTGAATCTATTCAAACATTCTGTTGCACTTGGATATTGAGCGCAAACAGATTCCCTTTGGGAATGACAGACAGAAAAGCAAGAGCAACGGCAAGAGCGAATACAACAGCAGATTCCCTGCGGGAATGACAGATAGAAAGGCAACGGCAACAGCAAAGGCAATCCCAGACAGATTCGCTCGCTATTGTTTCTTTGGGCGTTTGTAGAAGGGGGTGGGGACTTGTTTGGCGCGGACTTTGTTGGTGCGGACTTGCACGAAGACGTCTTCTTTGCTTTCGGCTACGGCTTTGGGGACGTAGGCGTAGGCTATGTTTGTTTTGAGGAATGGGGCGGGTGAGCCGCTGGTGACTATGCCTATCTGGTCGCCTGCTTCGTTGAGGACGGTGTAACCGTCGCGGGCTATGCCACGCTCTACCATTTCGAGACCTACTAGTTTCTTTGTTGGGCCGCCGGAATCTTTGATTGCTTGCAGCGTAGACCGCCCGAGGAAGTCGGAGTCTTTTTCCAGCTTGAGCCAGCGGTCGAGGCCGGATTCGAAGACGTTGATCTGGTCGGTGATTTCGTGGTCGTAGAGGGGCATGCCGGCTTCGAGGCGCAGGGTGTTGCGGGCGCCGAGGCCACAGGGGAGGATGCCGAACTCCTGGCCTGCTTCGAGGATGGCGTTCCAGACTTTTTCTGTCGTTGCGACATCGCTGGGTATGTAGACTTCGAAGCCGTCTTCGCCGCTGTAGCCGGTGCGGGCTATGAGCGTGTTGTGGACTCCGGCTACCTGTCCCCACGTGAACCAGTAGTTCCTGATTGCAGCCAAGTCTACCTTGGTCAGCTTCTGTAGTGTCTCCAGTGCGCGTGGCCCCTGGATGGCTAGCTGCGAGTAGTGGGGCGAGTAGTCGCTGATGTGGATACCGGGCATGCTGCCGACCTGCTTGCGGACCCAGGCGTAGTCCTTTTCTGTGGTGCCGGCGTTGACTACGAGCAGGTAGTCGTTGTCGCCGAGTTTGTGGACGAGGATGTCGTCGACGAAGGTGCCTTCGGGGGTGAGCAGGGCGGAGTACTGGGCCTGTCCGTTCTGGAGGCGCGAGGCATCGTTCATGGTGATGCGCTGGACGGCGGCGAGGGAGTTGGGACCGCGAAACTGGATCTCGCCCATGTGGCTTACGTCGAAGAGGCCCACGGCTGTGCGCACGGCGAGATGCTCGGCCATCAGGCCGCTGTATTCGACGGGCATGTCCCATCCGCCGAAGTCGACCATCTTGGCCTTGAGCTTGCGATGGGTGGCGTTGAGAGCGGTCTGCTTGAGTGCGGGGGCTGTGGCTGGAGTAGACATGGATGTGACCTCTTCAGGTGGAGAAGGGATGCGGAAGGTTGATCCGAATCGCGATTCCTGTACCTTATTGAAGATAGGGATTGGTAGACGGCGCGGTCAAACTGTAGTTTGGGGGAAATTTGAGCGGATGCAATCTGTTAGCGAGATTGACGGAGGGGTTGAATCATGACCGACAAGAATCATGACCGATAAGATTCGGGGTGCTGTCGCCATCCTTGTGGGAGCTTTCGGGGTGTTTCAGGGCTATACAACGTACCGGAGTGGGCGGCAGGACTGGCATGTCTGGGTTGAGGCGGGCGCGGGATTGCTGCTGATCGTGATCGGTATCTGGCGGCTGATGCGGAAGCCGGATAATCCGACGGATGAGCTGATCAAATAATCGATAGAGGTAAGCGATAGTGGGTCGGCGGTGCGATGGCGGCACTTTACAACAAGATTCAGGGGCGAAGTCTGGAGCGGCTGGCGGCGTTGAGCGACGGCATTTTTGCTGTGGCGATGACGCTGCTGGTGCTGGATATTCATATTCCGCTGCGCGAGGGGATTCACTCGGAGGCTGATCTGTTGCGGGCGCTGTGCGGGATGGCTCCGCAGTGGGTTGCGTACCTGATGAGCTTTCTTACGCTTGGGATTTTCTGGGCGGGGCAGCAGACGCAGTTGAATCATCTGCGCGAGGGCAGCCGCGATCTTACGTGGATTCATCTGGGATTTTTGTTTGCTGTGACTCTGATGCCGCTGACTACGCGGCTGCTTGCGGAGTTTATCGCGTTTCGCGCGGCGCTGGTGTTGTATTGGCTCAATATTCTGTTGCCGGGGGCGATGCTGTACTGGAGCTGGACTTACGCGACGCGCCACGCTTTGATCAAAGAAGACACGCCGCCGGAGGTCCATGGGGCGATCTGTCGGCGGGTGCTGATTGCGCAGAGTCTCTATGCTTTTGGTGCGCTGCTTTGTGTGGTTAGTAACTATGTCAGCATTGCGTTCATTGTGCTGGTGCAGTTGAATTATGCGATTGCGCCGCGGTTTGGGAGGCGGTTGGGGTGAGAAAGCGGAGTTAGGTGAATGCTCGGGGCCATCGAGGCCCCTCGTCGGGGAACCATTGTGAGACCTATTGCGAGAGCTGAAGCCCTCGCCTCCCTCCGTCGCGGTGCAGCGCACCGCGATGAAATGCCAATGTGACCTGATTAGACTGTGATCGTCTCGCGGTATTCGCCGAAGACTGCTCGGAGGGTGTCAGCGATTTCGCCTACTGTGGCGAGGGATTCTACTGCGTTGACGATGTAGGGCATGAGGTTGGCTTCGGTGCGGGCGGCGTCGGTCAGCTGCTGCAAGGACTGCTGCCATGGTGCTTGATCGCGGCGAAGGCGCAGGGCTTGCAGGCGCTCGATCTGGCGGCGTTCGAGGTCGGGATTGAGTTGTTGCAGTTTCATCTCGGGTTCGCCTTCGGTCTGGAACTTGTTGACGCCGACGATGATGGTTTCGCCGGAGTCTACCTTGCGCTGCCAGGCGTAGGCCGATGCTTGAATCTGCTGCTGCACCCAGCCGGATTCTACGGCGCGCAGGGTGCCGCCGAGGGCTTCGATGCGTGTGAAGATGGTTTCGGCTTCGGCTTCGAGTTGGTCGGTTAGCGCTTCGATGTAATAGGAGCCGCCGAGAGGATCGGCTACCTGGGGAACTCCGCTCTCGTGAGCGAGGATTTGCTGGGTGCGGACGGCGATGCGGGCGGCCTGTTCGGTGGGCAGGGCGAGGGCTTCGTCGTAGCCGTTGGTGTGGAGGCTTTGCGTGCCGCCTAGAATGGCGCTTAGCGCTTCGATTGTAGTCCGGATGATGTTGTTTTCCGGCTGCTGCGCGGTGAGGGTGGAGCCGGCGGTCTGGGTGTGGAAGCGGAGCATCCATGAGCGGGGATTGGCGGCGTGGTAGCGCTCGCGCATCCAGTGGGCCCAGATGCGGCGGGCGGCGCGGAACTTGGCTACTTCTTCAAAGAGGTTGCTGTGGGCGTTGAAGAAGAAGCTGAGGCGCGGGGCGAAGCTGTCGATGGAGAGGCCGGCGGCGAGGGCTGCTTCGACGTAGGCGCGGCCGTTGGCGAGGGTGAAGGCGAGTTCCTGCGCGGCGGTGCAGCCTGCCTCGCGCATGTGGTAGCCGGAGATGGAGATGGTGTTCCACTCGGGATGATGCTCGCCGGCCCATGCTATGAGGTCTGTCGTCAGGCGAATGGCGGGGACGACGGGGTAAATGTAAGTGCCGCGGGCGATGTACTCCTTGAGGATGTCGTTCTGCACGGTGCCTGAGAGTTTGCGTGTGTCGGCTCCGGCGCGGCGGGCGGCGGCAACGTACATGGCGAGTAGCGTCGAGGCGGTCGCGTTGATGGTCATCGAGGTGGAGACTTTGTCGAGGTGGATGCCGGCGAAGAGGCGCTCCATGTCTTCGAGAGAGCTGATGGCGACGCCGGTGCGGCCTACTTCGCCGAGAGCGAGGGGGGAGTCGGAGTCGTAGCCGGTCTGTGTGGGCAGATCGAAGGCTACGCTGAGGCCGCTGGTGCCGTGGGCGAGCAGGTAGTGGTAGCGGCGGTTGGACTCCTCGGCGTCGCCCATGCCGGCGTATTGGCGCATGGTCCAGAGGCGTCCACGGTACATGGTGGGCTGGATGCCGCGGGTGTAGGGGTATTTGCCGGGGGACTCGCCGTTGAGGTTCACGGGGTTAATGTCGGCGGCGGTGTAAACGGGCTTTAATTCATCACTCAAGCGGTGGATCTCCGGGGAAATCTGACAGCTAAGAGCATACGGGAAAGGCTCGAAGGAAGATGTTTGACGTAAAACAAACAAATGTAGTAGAAAATAAAACAGATGTAGGAGGGAGCATTGGCACAACCTAAATTGTCGAAGCTTGAATTCGAAATCATGGAGGCGCTCTGGACACGGGGAGAGTCCTCGATAAGGGATATTCAGGAGACTTTTTCGGAGAAGCGCCGCCCTGCGTACACCACCATCCAGACAACGATTTACCGCATGGAAACGAAGAAAGTGGTGAGCCGGGTGAGGAAGGTGGGCAACTTCCATATCTTCGCGGCTGCGGTTACCCGCGATGCGGCGCAACGACGGTTGATCGATGATCTGCTGGCTCTCTTTGGAGGCCGCACTCAACCTGTGATGGCGCACCTGATCGAGTCCGGCAAACTGACGCTGGAGGACATCAAGGAAGCGGAGGCGGCGCTGCGCAAGGCGCAAGAGGAGGAGAAGCCATGATTCTCGAGGTTCTCCGACAAATGGGTCTTTTCGAAAATGCGTGGGTGGTTCGCGTGGAAAGCGGAATCGCAGACCATCTGTGGCAATCGACTGTCTTCGCCGCTGCGATTGCTGCCTCTACTCTGCTCTTCCGACGAAACCGCGCGGGCCTTCGCTTTGGCCTTTGGCTGGCGACTTCGGTGAAATTCCTGGTTCCGTTTGCGTGGCTGATCAGTCTGGGCAATTGGATCGCGAGCTTTCGCAGTCCAGGGCAGGCTCAAGGCGGAATCTTCACGGTTGTGGAGCAGGTGAGCCAGCCGTTTACCCGAACAGAGTTCGTTCCCGAGCGGTCGGCGGGCGCGTTGGCGCACCTGCTTGCGCTGCTGCCACCCGCACTTGCGGCGATCTGGCTGCTTGGTACGCTGTCGCTGATTGCCTTCTGGTGGATGCGCTGGCGGCGTCTTCGAAACACAATGCGTAGTGCAGTCCTGGTTGAGGCTGGGCGGGAGGTCGAGATGCTTCGCCGGCTGGAGTTGCTTGCAGGAGTGAGCAGCCCCGTCGGCTTTCGACTGTCGCCGGAATCGATGGAGCCTGGAGTCTTCGGAATTCTCCGGCCGACGCTGATCTGGCCAGCGGGAATTTCGGCCCATCTCGACGATGCGCAATTGAAGGCCATCCTGGCCCATGAACTCTGGCATGTCAGGCGGCGCGACAATCTTTCAGCCACGTTACACATGGTGGTCGAGGCGGTCTTCTGGTTTCACCCGCTGGTCTGGTGGATTGGAGCGCGGCTCATGGAGGAGCGTGAACGCGCCTGCGATGAGGAGGTTGTGCGTCTGGGAAATGAGGCGGAGGTCTATGCGGCGAGCATCCTCAACGCCTGCAAATTCTGTGTTGAAGTTCCGTTGTCGTGCGTCTCCGGCGTTGCCGGCTCAAATCTCAAAAGGAGGATCGTCCACATCATGAATCGGGAAACGGTACACAAGCTCACACTCATTCGTAAGCTGGGCCTTGCGGTGATGGCAACACTCGCGGTCACGGGCCCCATCGTGTTCGGAGTCGTACATGCGCCACAACTCAGCGCGCAGTCATTGCAGGCTGCGGCGGCCGGGCAACAGTCCTTTGATTCTGTTTCAATCAGGCCCGGCAACTCGGAATCCAAATTGGATCAACTGCTGGTCCGTCCCGATCGCTTCATCGACACCAATGTAACGGTGAAGAAACTCATTGAGTTTGCTTACGGTATCGACGAGTATCAGCTCTCCGGGGCTCCGGATTGGACGGGTACGGAGAGATTTGATGTAGAGGCGACATGGCATCCGGTTCGTCCCAGGGAAGCTGGAGGTTCTGTTCCGCCTCCTCCTCCTCCTCCGCCACCACCACCTGGCGCGATGGCGGTCCCTATGAACCAGCTCGCCCCGGGGCAGCTGCAGGCGATGGTCAAGACGCTGCTGGCAGAGCGCTTTGGATTAAGACTGAGACACGAGTCGCAGGATCTGCCGGTCTACGATCTTGTGGTAGCCAGTAACGGAGCCAAACTTAACCAAACGCCGTCTACGCCGCCACCGCCTTCTTTTAACGGAGAGCCCATCATCAGTGTCAGGACGATGATCAACACAAAGGCGGGGGAATTGAACCTGAGCAATGGGCCGGTTAGCGCCTTTGCCGGATTTCTTTCAGGCCAGTTTGGACGCCAGGTTGTGGACAAGACAGGACTCAAGGGCAACTATGATGTAACGCTGCGATGGACTCCAGGGCAGGACGCGACGGAGAGCATCGTCGCCGCGCTACAGGATCAGTTGGGACTGAAGCTGGAGTCTCAGCACGGTTCAGTTCAGGTGCTGGTTATCGATCAGGTTGAGAAACCTTCCGAAGACTGAGGTTTTGAAGGGCGCGTGGCAAAGCGCGCCCTTCCGGTGCCTCACTCAAGCTGGAAGACCTTGCCGAAAGTTGAGTTCAGCAGTTGGGGATTCGGGGCGCAGAGGGCGTGGTATTGTGGCGGGATGGAATTCAGTTACGACGTTTCTCTCAAGGATGCTCGCGAGGCTTTTTGGCTGCACTACTGGAACCTTCGTACAAAGATAGCCATGGTTGCGTTCCTTGCCCTTGCGGTGGCGGACCTTGCGATCATGTTTGCGATTGTGAAGAGCGACATGGCCGCAGGAAAGAGAGCACTTGAGTCCTTTGGTTCGGATCCAACGAGCTCGTTCCTCATTCTGCTAGCAGTCCTGTTGTTTTTCTTCGGATATGTATTCCTTCTCTTGCCTTGGATAGCTCTCAGGCCAATTCGTAAGAATCCCTCGTTGCTGGCCGTTCGGCAGGCATCGGCGACGTCCGAATATTTCGACGTGCAAGCGGAAGGCGGGTCTTCCCGGCTGAAGTGGTCCGTGTACAAATATTGGCGCGAGGGGAAGAACGTCATCATTCTCAAGGTCGTCTCAGGCCAGTATCAAGCTGTGTCGAAAAGGGCACTTGCGGATGCACAACGTGAGGAATTGCGTGCCATCCTAACGGCAGCTTTGCCCAAGAAATAGGATACGTTTCAGGTATTATCTGCGCCGGGCGCGCCAGAAGGCGCTTACTGAGAGGTAGCCGAAGAGTGCGGTCATGGCTACGGCGATGAGGAAGCGCTGGTGTTGTGGGCCGGCGGCGTAGCTCAGGCGGGTGCGCCAGATGTCCTGGGCGAAGTAGAGGCCGAAGAGGCCGAAGAAGAAGCCTGTGACCTCGAGCCAGAGAATGCCTCCTACGCGGCTGAATGGGCGCAGGAAGCCAACCAATCCACGCCCGGCGCCTCGTCCTGCGGCGCGGGTGTACTTGTGGCTCTTAGCTGCCAGGTCGCGGGATCGATTCAGGACTTCATCGCGGGATGGCAGGGGGTTGATTGGAACGGAGCGGGAGCCTGAGGAGGCTGCGGGATCTGCTGCCTGACTGATTGTGGTTTGCGCGGCCTTTTCGTTCATGCGCTGCTGGGCGATGCGTCCTGCTACGCGCACGCCTATGCCCAGTCTTTTTCCGAACTCATTTGGGTTCACTGCCGTTTTTCGCTCGTCCGCCTCTGAGTTTAACAGCGCTGAAAGGGAACTTGTTTCCCACATTTTGACCGCTCACCAGTTGCCGAGGCCGCCAGTCGGAAGTAAGGTATAAGAATCCTGGCCGTACCCGAGCCGGTGCATAGGGCGCGCAGTCCATGCCGGAGGGAAGAATGAACCCACGCTTGCGTGACCTGATCCAGCAACTCGGAGAGGCCATCCACGAATCTGTCATCGAGTCGGAACAGATTGCCGGGGTGGTGCAGAATATCCGCCGCCATGGCTTTGACGTGATGCTGATGCTCGAGGCGACGATCGGCCTGAACGATGTGACTACGGACGCCGATCCGTCTGCGCAGCAGGATGCTCAGGAAGACGAGGGCGGCCCGTTCACGACGAACGACGTGAGCTTTCTCAAGTCGCTGCGGATATCTGTCGAGGGTGACGAAGAAGAGGAAGGCTAGTGTTCCGGGTCGAAGGTTCGGCACGGAAATAAAGAGACATATCGTAGATCGCTGAAAAGCAGATCCTTCACTCCGTTCAGGATGACAATCTTTTCCGGAAAATCCAATGCTTCCGCCCTCGGGAGGACGGTACTGATGGAATCTGCAGAAGATGCCAGGACCTCCAGTTCCCGCTTAGAATTTTTGAAGTCAACACCTGTGACATGGCTGTGGTATGCTCGCCCGTCTGGTAGCCGGAGATGTTTTCCGGTTGCCTGAAAAGACGCTTATACCGTAAGGCGGAACGATGAGTTACGTCACGGTACGGCGCATGAACGGGAGACGTGGCACACATATGAAAGATACCCTTGGAGTCCTGTTGGCGGGCGGAGCGGGTGAACGTCTTTTTCCCCTGACTCGCGACCGCGCGAAGCCCGCAGTGCCGTTTGGCGGGCATTACCGCATTATCGATATCACGCTTTCAAACTGCATCAACTCGGGTTTGCGCAGGGTCTACATCATGACGCAGTACAAGGCCTTGTCGCTGAATCGTCATATCCGCGAAGGGTGGACGGGCATCGTGGCGCAGGAGCTGGGCGAGTTCTTTGAGATCATGCCGCCGATGCAGCGCACCGGGGCGAACTGGTACATGGGTACGGCTGACGCTGTGTACCAGAATATCTATTCGATCGGCTCAGAGCAGCCCCGTCAGGTGATCATCCTCTCCGGCGACCACATCTACAAGATGGATTACAGCCGGATGCTTGAATACCACCAGGAAACCGGCGCAGAGGTGACGCTGGCCACGTTGCCGATCGCGCCTGATGAGGTTTCGCGCTTTGGTGTGGTGGAGGTGGGCCAGAACGGCGAGGTTCTGGGATTTGAAGAGAAGCCCAAATCTACTTCATTCCGTTCGCCCTTCAATCCGAATTCAGTGGATGCTTCTATGGGAATTTACATTTTCAACACCGAGACACTGCTGAAGGAGTTGATCGCAGACGCGGAGGATCCACACTCGAAGCACGATTTTGGCCACAATATTCTGCCGAATATTCTGGGCAAGAAGAAGATGGTGGCTTACAACTTCGTCGACGAGAACCGCCAGCAGGCGCTTTATTGGCGCGATGTAGGAACCCTCGACGCGTACTACGACGCCAATCTCGATCTCTGCTCTGTTTCGCCGACCTTCAATCTATACGACAAGCACTGGCCGATGCGGACTCGTGTGCGGCAGTATCCGCCGGCCAAGTTTGTCTTTGGCGAACCGGGCAGGACGGGCCGTGCCGTGAACTCGGTTATTACGGCGGGCGTGATCATCTCGGGCGCCGAGGTGATGAATTCAGTGCTGTCGCAGGATGTGCGCGTCAACTCGTACTCCAGCGTGGACTCGAGCATCATCTTCAGCCATGTGAATATCGGGCGGCACTGCCGGATTCGGCGGGCGATCATTGACCGCGATGTGGAGATTCCGGAGGGTACGGTGATTGGGTACGACCCGGTTGAAGACAAGCGGCGGTATTTTGTGACGCCTTCGGGGCTGACGATCGTGACCAGGGATCGGTCGCTGTTTGAGAACCCGGTGGAGCCGGAGTTTCAGGAAAGGTATTGAGCTAGGGACCAGGGAATAGGGAATAGGTCGGGGAGGGGATGGCGCTGATTTTGCTATCCCCTTTTGGTTTTTGGGCTTGCGTGGGGGCCATTAAAGAGACTTGCTCCCTTTACGGAACTAGAGCGCTGGGTGCGCCGTACAACTATCTATGGGTTGCGTAGGTACAATAAGCTGGTTCGACGCCGGGGCAATGATTCCCAGTCGCGCTGCGGCGAAGACGGTGAAGCGCCCCGCTGCCGGTGTCGAGCGGGAGCGAACGCTGGCTCGCGAATCCAGCGGCGGTGGACGGCCGATGCTGCCGGGACAGCAGGCTCCCGGACAAGCCACGACCGGGCAAGTCGGGCAGTTCGCGGGTGGGTTGAGGACGGGGTACGTGGAGGCTGGAGCGCAGGTGGAACCGGACTGGTCGGAAGTCGTGCGCCGGTGCCTCTCGGGTGATTCGCCTGCCTGGACGGAGCTTGTCCGGGCGCATCATCGCCGCGTTTATGCGCTCTGCTACCGGTTCACCGGTTCGGGGACGGACGCCGAAGACCTGACGCAGGATGTCTTCCTCAAGATTTATTCCAATCTGACAAGTTTCGATACGGCTCGCGGCAGTTTGCAGGTGTGGATTACCACCCTGACGCGCAACCTGCTGGTGGATCATTTCCGGCGGACGCGCAATTTGCGGGTGACGGGATCGCTGGATGAGGGCTGGGATGAGACGGGCGAGCTTCGCCCGATCGACCGTTTGGAGTCTACCGGCCCTTCGCAGCATGACCAGGCGACGCGGCGGGAATTGGAAAAGATGGTGCAGCAGGCGCTGGCGCAGGTGTCGCCGGAACTGCGTGAAGCGGTTATTCTGCGGGATCTGCAGGATATGGATTACAAAGAGATTGCTGTGGTTCTGGGTATTCCTGAGGGGACTGTGAAGTCTCGCATCAGCCGGGGCCGTGCGGAACTTGCGCGGTTACTGGAACGTAACAAACGGGAGGTGATGTAGTCATGGCAGAGCGAGGCAAAATCGGGACAGGAAAGTCCGGGGCGTCACAGGTGAATCTACCCAACTCGCCCGCCTGCGGCCAGTGGGAGACATTGCTGGTGGACGCGATGGACGGGAATCTGCGTCCTGAGGATGAGGCGACCTTCTCCGGTCACATGGCCAACTGTGCAGCCTGCACGGAGATGTTCGAGCAGGTTCGGCGTGGGCGGGAGTGGCTCGAATTCCTGTCCCCCGAGCCAGAGGTCCCGTCTTACCTGCTGGACAGGATCCTCGTTGAAACGGGCCATGGAAAGGCCGATGCAGGGACTCTGGCGGTAGCGGGCGGAACGAGTGTGGGCGGCAATGTGGTGATGATGCCTCCTGTATGGCAGCGGCCCGGATTCAAGGCGCGGCTGCGGCGATTTGCCGAGCCCCGGCTGCTGATGACGGCGGCCATGGCTTTCTTCTCGATCGCATTGACGATGAGCATGACGGGGGTTCGCATCAGTGGGGTCAAGATGTCGGATCTGCGGCCGGCTGCGCTGCGTTCCGCGGTTGAGAAGCGCATCATGACGGCTTCGACGCCGATCGTTCGGTACTACGATCATCTCCGTTTTGTGTATGAAGTCGAGTCGCGGATGAAGGAGTTGCGGCGGTCGTCGGAGACGGCGCAGCCGAGCCAGCCGAAAGACAAGTCGAATGGCAATGGCGGAACCGGAGAGACACAAAAGAGAGATGGTGGCTCGAAGCTGAACCCTAACGAAGCTCCACAGCAGACGGTGAACCCACCATCTACGTTGTGGAGCGGAGAAGTCCTGGAGGCGAAACTTCGCCTGCAACCCAGGAATGACAAGACCAACAGAAATGACAAATTCAACGATATGAAGGGCTTTCCCACACTTACTCAGGTTTCCGGTGCTCCCGATGAAGGTTTGATCGAGACTGGTTTGCTTAACGAGAGCGTGCTGGCCTTGCAGGAACGGAGCAAATCATGCCTTGCGTAAATCATCCTGAAGCTGCGGTTCAATCGTATTGCCAGAACTGCGGCAAAGCCCTCTGCACGAGTTGCGTGCGAACGACGGCCGCCGGCCAGGTGCTGTGCGAAAGCTGCCTGGCGACAAGCGGCGCCGACCCCAGCCAGGCATACTGGCAGGCCGCGGCTCAGGCGTATGTGACGCCACCGCCCGGGGTTCCCAATCCGTCGGTAGCGGCGGTGCTTGGCCTGATTCCCGGTGTGGGCGCGATGTACAACGGGCAGTTCTTCAAGGCCCTGATCCATGTGGTGATCTTTGCGGTATTGATCTCCATTACTGAGAACTATGGTGTCTTCGGCATCTTCATCGGGGCATGGGTTCTGTATCAGTCGTTCGAGGCGTTCCACACGGCGAAGGCGCGTCGGGATGGTCTGCCGGTGCCTGATCCCTTTGGGCTGAATGAACTAGGCAGCTGGCTCAATTTGGGTGGCTCGACGCGCTACCGGGGCCCCGGTGATCCGCAAAGGCCGGCTGCGCCTCCTCCGGGAGCCGGTGGGCCAGCCCCGGGGCCGGGCACTGGTACGGTGCCAGGGGCGGAGCAACAGCCGCCTTACAGCGCTCCCTACACCAGTTCATGGACTGGGGTTGGGGGAGGAGCTGTACCGCCGCAGTATTCGGAGCCGTATGCGGGAGGCGATCCGGGTCAGTATCCGGGGCAATACCCTGGTCAGTACCCGCCGGGGCAATACCCGCCCGGTTACGTTCCTCCGGGTTATGTTCCGCCGGTTCCTCCCGATCCAATGGGGATGCCGCCGATGGGGTGGCGTCGCAAGGAGCCGGTCTGGGCAATCGTTCTGATTTTGCTGGGAGTGATCTTTCTACTGAAGAGTCTGGGAATTGTCGTCCATTTCATGCATTTTTTGTGGCCGGTGCTGTTGATCGGTTTTGGTGTCTGGCTGATTGTGCGCCGTGTCGGTTTCCAAGGAGGTCCTAAATGAACCGCTATTTGATCATCTCCCGTTTACGCTGGCCAGCCTTGCTGCTGCTGACAGGTGTGATTGCCCTGTTAAGCCAGATGCATGTGTTGAGCTGGGGCCATGCGTGGCCGCTGTATCTGATTTTGCTGGGCGTGCTGGCGCTGGCCGAGCGCGCGGCGCTGGCTTCTGATCCCTCTGCGGCGAATTATCCCTATGCGGGCGGATACCAGGGTGGCTATCAGGCGGGGTACGGTCCGCAGGCTGGCCCGTACACAACTCCGGTGGCCGGCTCGCCTTCGCCGGACGTTACGACGACGTCGACAGGAATCGTGCCGGCGCATACCGATCTGGACGTTCGCAGTAACGAACCGCGGGCTGACTTTCGCCATAGCGATGAAGAGGAGGGACGATAATGGCTACGACACCGCCTCCTGCTGGAAATCCTCCGGGCCGTCCTCCCGGTCCGCCTCCTGGAACTCCGCCTTACGGGCCTCCTTATGGTGGGCCTTACGGGGGAAACGCACGCGACTACTGGCGCTTCCAGAAAGAACAGAACAAAGTTGCATGGCGCGCTCAGCGCGATGCATGGCGAGCGCAGCGGGACGCGATGCGCGCTCAGAATCGCGCGATGCGGGTACCGTCTGTGGCTGGTCCGATCATTCTGGTGACGGTGGGCATTATTGCCCTGCTGCTGGTCACCGGGCGGATCGAAGCCGAGCAGTTCTGGAACTGGTTCGATCACTGGTGGCCGATGCTGCTGATCGGGGTAGGTCTGATCGCTCTCGCGGAATGGGCGATTGATCTGCGCCGCGAGAATCCGCCGGCACGCCGGTTTGGCGGGTACGTCTGGCTGGTGGTGCTGCTGATCATCGTAGGGACGACTACGTCGGGATTCCATCGCTATTGGGGACCGTTCCGGGCAGAGTTTGGCGATAACGGCGACGACTTTTTCAATTCGCTGGGGCAGCCTCAACACGATCTAGATCAGGCGGTGCTGAATACCGCAATTCCTGCGAATGCGCTGGTGCAGATTCAGAACCCGAGGGGCGACATCAGCATCTCGGCTGGCGATGACGCCAACATAGGGGTCGGCGCGCATCAGGTGGCCTATGCCAACTCGGACGAAGAGGCGAAAAAGGTTTTCGACTCGCAGCAGGCGCATGTCGTAGTAAGCGGCAATACGGTGACGGTCAAGGTGGATGGCAACAATCGCGGCCGGACCAATTTGTCGATTACGTTGCCGCGCACGGCGTCGGTGAACCTTACGGCCAACCACGGCGGAGTTACGATTGCCGGCCTGGGGGGCAATGTGGATGCCGAGGTCCAGCATGGCGACATGGAGGCGACTGCGGTCAAGGGCAATGTCCATGCGCGGCTATCGAGCCACGGCGATTTCTCGGCGCACGATATTCAGGGCGACGTGTCTGTCGAGGGCAATGGCGGGGATCTGACGATCTCGGATATCCACGGCAAAGTAACGATCCAGGGGGACTACACGGGAGACACGCACCTTGAGCGCGTCGACCAGACGGTTCACTTCCATTCCTCGCGAACGGACCTTGAACTGGCGCGGCTTCCGGGCGATCTGTCGCTGAACGGCGACTCACTGCATGCGGCTCAGGTAGTAGGGCCGGTGCGGGTGGTTTGCACCCGATCCAAGGACATTGAAATGAGCCAGATTTATGGCGACGTTCATGTTGAGGATCGCGATGCGCGGGTCGAGCTGGGGATGGCTGGTTCGTATGCTGTCGAGGTCAAGAACTCCAAAGGGGATGTGGAAGTTTCGCTTCCGCCCAATGTCGGAGCTTCGGTGGACGCTCGCACTCATAACGGCGACATCGTTTCGGACTTCCCGCTGGTGATTGGCGGGGATGAGGACAAGACCGCCAGCGGCACCATCGGCAAAGGTGGACCGAAGATCGTTCTCTCGACTCAGCACGCCGACCTGCGGCTGCGCAAAGGAGACGAGGCATCGCCGATGCCGCAGCTTACCGCGGTTCCTCCCAAGGCGCCTACAGCACCAAAGGCTCCAACGGCGCCGGGAGTTCCGCACCTGAAGACGCCCAAGGGAGAGCCAACGCCGACGGTCACGCAGTAACTGGCTGGACGGTCAGCAGACGGAAATGCCGGAGCTCCTCGCGAGAGGCTCCGGCATTCATTTTGTTGCTAAAGCGTTTTCAGTCTGAGTATTGACGGTAGGGGACAGAATGGTGGTCACCCACCCTTGTGCAAAAGGCGCACAAGGATGGGGCACCCGCATTCTTTTTTGTTGCGAGGAATTTGAGCGCGTTACCGGGAGAGTTTTTCTGCGACGATGGCCTCGGCGCGGGCGACAACTTCTTCGAGTGACATGTGGGTCGAATCGAGCAGGATGGCGTCCTCGGCTGGCTTGAGAGGAGAATCGGCGCGGTTGCGGTCACGCTCGTCGCGGGCGCGGAGCTCACGAACCACGGCTTCGGGCTGGTTGGATTCTGTATCGGATGGCACTCCGGCTTGCCCGATCTGGTCGTAACGCCGAAGGCCGCGTACTTCAGGGGCTGCGTCGAGGAAGATCTTTACGTCTGCGTGGGGAAAGACGACGGTGCCGATGTCGCGGCCTTCCATGACCACTCCACCAGCGGCGCCGAGTTCCTGCTGCAACTGCACCATCCAGGCGCGAATGCGGGGGTGGACGCTGACGCGGGAAGCTCCGTCGGTAACGGCTTGCTCGCGAAGCTGGCTGGTTACGTCCACACCGTCGAGATAGACGCGATTGCCGGTCTCGGTGGGTTCGAGGTGGATTGTGGTTTTGGCGGAGAGGGCGAGGAGGGCGGCTGGGTCTTCGAGGCAGACGCCGGCTTTGAGGGCCTTCAGAGCGAAGGCGCGATACATGGCTCCCGACTCGAGATTGAGCAGGCCAAAGTGCGTGGCCAGGTGGCGCGCAACGGTGCTCTTGCCCGCGCCCGCCGGGCCATCGATTGCGATGATGGCCCGGTGAACGCTCGGATTAGAGGAATCTGCCGACTGCCCCGGACTTGAAGTCATCTGCCCGGCGATCATCCGCGCCGTTTAGCCGTGGCTGGGCGGGCGGATGTGGACCGAGATCGTGACGCAGAAGCGGTGGGCTTCGAAACCGGCTTGGAAGCGCGTGCAGCTCCGGCCTTAGGGGCCTGCTTTGCCTGGCCCGCGAAGCTATAACGCTTGGCTGCGCTGGCCTGTGCCGGCTTGCGGCCAGCCGCGTCTGCGGTTGGGCGGGAAGCGACGGGACGGGCACCGCTGACGTTCTTCGCGCCATTACGAGCTCCGTTGGCTGAAGCGGGACCGCTCTTGTAGCTGGACGCGGCGCGGCCCGAAGCCTGTGCGCCCGATCGGCCGTTGGTCCGGCTCTCTGGACGGCCAGTTGATTTGGAATGGGCTCCGGCCTTTGCGCCGTTGCTGCTCCCATTTCGCGATGTTGAGGCTGCGGGGCGAGCGCTCCAGGTACTGCGAGCTGGCTTGGCCGCCTCGCCCTTGTGCGCGTGACCGTTGCCATTGCTCGCTACGTTCGCGGGCTTGGACGGACGGGAGACGTGATGGCCGTTTCCGTTGCCATTGGTGTGGCCGTTCGAGGCTCCGTTGGAGTACTTGGAAGCGCCGTTGCCGTTCCGGGAGAGCGGGTTGCCGGCGGCTTTGCGTGCGCCATTCGAGCTGTGGCTGCCTGTGCCGGTCGCGCGAGGTGCTGGTGCGTGGCGGCGATCTCCGCTGGCGCTGGCGCTGCGAACGATTCCCGAGGGCTTTGTGGCTCGCGGCCTTGGGGCAGCCGGCTTTACGGGCGATTTGCCTGCAGCGTTGCTGCCAGCGGCAGCGCGGATAGCAGCCCTGTCGACCAGCGGCTTGCGGCGGGCTGAGATCGCGGCTTCTTCGGGCTGTGCTTCCAGGGCCCGGGTTTCCTCAGCCGCTTCGGCGTAGATCGCGGGAGTTGAGGCTGCAGGAGTGAAAACGGCTGACGTGCTGAGAGTATTCGCTACCGAGGGAAGGGAGTATTCCTCGTCGTGCGCGGAATCATGATCCATGCCCAGGTAGGAAGAACCGCGATAGGCGGGATAGGTGGTGCTGATCTGGAAGCTGGGTGTGACCGGGAACTCCGGCAATGTGCCGGCGACATAGAACATGGGCTGGTGGCCCATGGTGGTGCTATGTACCTGGCGGGTGGCGGCGAGGCCGCGCACCACTTCGCGAATCTTGCTGCGCGAGGTAAGCGGCGAGAGGAAGAGTTCGACGTCTTCCATAGAGGCGGCGATGACTGCCTGCAAATAGATAGAGGCGAGGACGGAGATGGCCGTGACCTGCGAGGTCGAGGCTCCTTCGGCGATCGCTTTCTGGAAACGCTGGCGGAGAGGCTGCCAGAGGGCCGGCACTCCGACCTCGGGAACGACGGGGATGATGCGCAGTTGCTTCCAGAGCTCGTGAAGGGCGCGCAGGACTGCTGTTTCGGTGACTTCACGACCCAGTGCATCACGAATCTGCGTTGCATTCATGTTGCCGGAGTCGAGCTGTTTGGCGGCCTGAACGGCGAGCTGCGAGACCTGGCGCGAGCCGGTCAGCTGAGGCGAACGGCGCCAGTCGCGGTCTCCACGGAGGGCGTAGATGTAGGGCAGAACCCATCCGGCGACCACGTAATCGGGCTGATCGCCGGGCTGTCCGGCCAGATTGAGGCGCACGGCGACGCCTTCAGCCTCGAGCCGAACCAGCAGAGACTCTGCTGTGGCGATCAATTCGAGAGTGGGTTCGGTGGTTCGCTGGCCAGCTACGGCCTCGACAAAGGTGGGAGCGGTGAAACCTGCCTGCGCAGAACGAGGAAGGAAAATGCACAGTCCTGTTTCCTCGATCCAGGTACGGACGTCCTCAATGGTGATGGCGCCGTGTCCGTTTTGGCGCATCCTTTCGGCGCGCGCTGCTTCCAACTGCTCAACTGTCAAAGACAAACCTCATTTCCAGGCTGAACTGCCGACGCTGTGACCTGCCGCAACCAGATCCCGGAAAAATCAGTTCTCCTAAAAGAGGGGTCGGAGAAAAGCCGGATATGGATGAGGCAGACAGCGCGGACGGTCTGGCGTACTTGCCGGGCTAATCCTCTCCCGTGGGAGTAGGATTGCCACCCTTCCGCGAATCTAGATTCGCTGAAAGGCCCGCTGGATCTCCTTCCAAGAATACCTCAAAGCGATTGGACGTCCATGGGGACAACTGGTAGGAAATCTAGTTTTTGATAATTCTTTTAGTAACCACTCCATTTTTTGGGATTCCAGAGGGGTGTTGACCTTGATGGCGGAGTGGCAGGCGATGGAGGCAGCGATGCGTCCGCGGAGGGTGGCGAGGTCTTTTTTGTGGACGGTAGCCTGGCCGGAAGCCCCTGTCTGCTCAATGACTTCCGCCAGCATTCGCTCCAGTTCGCGGCCTTCCAAACCGACCGGGGCGGCCTTGACGGCGAGGGTGCGGGGGCCGAAGGGCTCTGCTTCGAAGCCATTTTTGTCGAGTTCGTCGGCGATGTCGGCAAAAACAGCCATCTGCCACGGTTGAAGCTCCACCAACAAAGGCATTAGGAGGCGTTGGCGCTGAACGGCCTCGATGTCGCGGCTGTCGAGGATTTTTTCGAAGAGGACACGCTCGTGGGCGACGTGCTGGTCGATGATCCAGAGACCGTCGTCGTTGACGGCGAGGATGAAAGAGTCGCGAAGCTGGCCGAGTGGGCGGAGGGTGGCTAGTCCGTTGAGATTGGCTTGTTCGCGCTGAAGCTCAATGTTTGCAGTGATTTGGGCGGTCTGGGATTGAGCGTCGGGCTGTGATGGATCGGCTTCATCGCCGCAGGATGGGCCTGCGGTCTCACTGGCTGTGCCGAGGAGCGCGCTCGCCGTAGCCTGCCAGATTTGTTGCTGCGGGTCGAACGGGCCGGGGCTTTCGTGGGGTAAAAATGGCAGATTCCCCGGCGCGGGGGTTGGGACGGGCGGGGAGAGCTGAAAGGCTGAGTCTGCTGGGTATACGCCTTCGGAATCGGGCTCAGGCGGGGCGGCGTTGGCTGGGGTGCCCTCCTGCTGGTTGGGCAGGCGGGAGGCAGGCGGTGGAATGAGTGAGGGAGAGGCGACTGGGGCGTTATCAAGGGCTGCGAGGAATCCGGCGGCTGGGCGTGAGGCTACCAGGGCGGAGCGTAGGCTGTCGCGGATGAAGTCGTGGATGAGGTTCTGCTGGCGGAACCGAACCTCTGTTTTTGCTGGGTGAACATTGACGTCGACCTCTTCCGGGGGCATCTCGAGGAAGAGCAGGACTACCGGGAAGGAGGTTGGGGGGATGATGTTGCGGTAGGCTTCGCTGATGGCGTGCAGGAGCAGCCGGTCGCGGATAAGACGCTTATTTACGAAGATATAGATGGAGTTTCGGTTGAGTTTTTGGAGCTCAGGTTTGGAGTAGAAGCCGCTGACGCGGAGGAAGCCGGGGTCGCGGAGGGGTTCATCAGGGCTCTTTTTCCAGGGCGGCGGCTCGGGGAGGCCGGCGCGGTCGATGGGGGCTTCGGCGGCTACGGGGAGGAGCTGGGCGAGGGTGTCTGCGCCGAAAATCTGGTAGATGCGCTCGGCGGGGCGGGCTACCGGTGGGGCCTGGAGCAGGGTGTGGGTGGCTGAGATTAGTTCGAAGTGTTTGTCGGGGTGGACCAGGGCGTAGTGGGTCACAAGTGCTGTTACATGAGAGAGTTCCGTGGATTCGGCGCGGAGGAATTTGCGGCGGGCGGGGGTGTTGAAGAAGAGGTCCTGGATGGAGATTGAGGTTCCGGCGGGGAGGGCTGCGTCTTCGACCCGGAGGATTTTGCCGCCTGCGATTTCGATCCTGGTTCCTGCCTGGGCGGTGGCGTTGTCGGTGTTTTCGGTGGTTTCGAGGAGGACTCTGGATACGGAGGCGATTGAGGGGAGGGCTTCGCCGCGGAAGCCAAGTGTAGCAATCGAAAGGAGATCGTCGGCGGTGCGGAGCTTGGAGGTGGCGTGGCGTTCGAAGGCGAGGAGGGCGTCGTCGCGGTTCATGCCCAGGCCGTTGTCGGTGATGCGAATGAGTTTTCGGCCGCCTGCTTCGACCTCGACTCGGATGCGGGTGGCTCCGGCGTCGAGGGCATTCTCGAGCAGTTCTTTGACTACGGACGCTGGGCGGTCGACCACTTCGCCGGCGGCAATCTGGTTGGCGACGTGGTCGGGGAGAATGCGGATGCGTCCCATGATCCTCAGTATCGCAGGCGCTGGGAGGGGTCAACAGGTGGGATGGGCAACATAAGCTGTGGGATTCGGGATGTTGATTGTGGAAGATTTAACGGTAATTGCGGATTTTCCAGCATTGATTGTGTGCAGGTCTGCGATTTTGGCCCACTCTGCGACCTGTAGGCGCGACGGGACGGGATTTCCGGCCGGGTAAGCGGTGGAGACGAGGGAATCAGGCTGCCGGGTTTGCCGGGTGGCGGTTGGGCAGAGTCAGAGCAATTGCGATCATCCAGAGGATTCCCAGGAAGCGGCCGATGGGAATGAAGAGGGACGCGTTCCAAGTGACCAGGGTCAGCGACGCCAGTTCAGAACAGACACCGATAACGATGCCGGCCCACATGAGCCATTTTGGGACGAGCCGGTAGAGGCCTGCTGTGATTGAGACGCCGAGATAGAAGAGGCCCAAAGGCACGACAAATCCGGGGCCGCCGCTCATGAATCCGAGCAGTTGCAACGTGCGGACTGCTCCGGGGAGGGTTTGCATCTCGGGGGTGCTGAGCGCCCAATCGGCCAGGGCTGAAAAGCAGAGCATGACGGAGCCTGCAATGCCGCCGCAGAGCGCGATGGTTTGTCCTGCGGCCTGGACGCCGAGAAAGCGAAGGCGGCTGGTCGAGGTTGCTACGTAGACCAGGAGCGGCATGGCGGAGGCGAGTTGGAAGAAGGCGCTCCAGCGGGCGGAGTCCGCGGCGGCCTGCACGATCGCTACTTCTTTGGCTACCGATTCGTAGGGCATTACGAATGGGACGCCGGGATTTATGAACTTTCCGCAGAAGATGCCGCAGAGGACCAGAAGGGTGTAGACGCCGGCGAGCAGGAGGAGGGATGGGCCCTGATGCCGGGGAGATGACGGTGATGAGGAGAAGGTCGTTGCTACCATATAATCATTTATAACTGTAACGATTATTGTTATGCAACAATAATCTTTCCATGACGCATTTGGGACAAGGTAAGACTGGATCGGTTGAGTCCGGGTCAGAAAGGTCCGGATCGGGTAATCCTGGCAAGGGTTCGCCGGCGTTTTTGTTGACGCAGCTTGGCACCCATGCCGCGCAGGCGTTTGGGAAGCGCATTGCTGCTTTGTCGGTGACACCGGCTCATGCGGGGATACTGCGCATGTTGAAGATGCACTCTCCGCTGAGCCAGCGGGAGCTTGCGTCGAAGCTGGGGATGCATGCGAGCAGGCTGGTGGCGATTCTGGATGAGTTGGAGGAGCGAGGGCTTGCGGTTCGCGAGCCCTCTGCGACGGATCGCCGGGTCTATCTGTTGCGCATCACTGAGAAGGGGCTGGAGACTTTGAAGGAGATTGGGCTGCTTTATCAGGCGCACAACGCGACGATCACGGCTGCGCTGAGTGATGAAGAGCGAGAGACTCTGACTTCGCTGCTGGAAAGGATTGCGGCGGAGCAGGGGCTTGTGCCGGGGGTGCATCCGGGATATAAGTCTTTGCCGGTTAAGGCTCGCTCTGGCAAGGCCGCCGGAAGAGCCGGCCGGGGTTGAATGCTGGCACCGGTTTTGAATTAACAGTTACGCAATACGTCTGGGCTCGCAAAGATCTGTCGGCGGCGGTGGGTTAGTTTGAATCCACAGTTTTTCGGATGGCCGTTACTCGGAAATAATAGATCACTTCCTACATGCCGACTTGCGAGGACTAATATCGGGCGCTAGCCGTTCAGCGTGCTAAGTGGAGAGTTCTAGCTAAAGGGTATTCCCCGTAGGTCAGCCACATATTGAAGAAGAAATGGAACGCAATGAGAACGTAAAGGTCCTTTCGGAACTTCATTAAGAGTCCGAACGCGAAAACCAAGCCTACCAGCGGCCAAGTCTGAGGAATCTGCCAGAGGTGGTAAAGAGCGAAGAGGAAGGAACTCACGGACCAGTTTGCTCGCCTAAGAAAGCTCGTTTTCTTCATCAGGTAGCCGCGGTAGTATAGCTCCTCGCCGACAAAATTTCCGAAGAATAGCAGTGACAAAGCGATCGGCGGGAAGGCATAGAGTCCGCCCGGGTCGCCCCCAAAGATGCTCCAACGCGGAATATGGAACAAAGGGACGGTCTGGCACAGGTCGCGCAACGGGGCCCAAACGAACTGCATATAGGGAACGGACACAAGTGCGCAACCGCAACAGAACACCGGCAGCACGAGAAAAAGACCTCTTAGGTCAATGCGGTCTAAGCCCAAGAAGCTCAGTGATTCACGAAATGTCAATCGGTCAAGCAGTCGCAAGAACACAAATGGGGACAGGAGGTGCCATCCAAGGGTGATGATTAGGAGCCAGCCTAACTGAAGGTAACGAGGTGAGAGGTGAGTAACCCGGAGTTCGGCAAGAAAGACTGGGCGTACATTGATCACAATCGCAGCGATAAGCCCTGGCAAAAGGTATAAAGCGATGTAAGCCGCTCTGCTGAAAGCAGATTTCGGCTGACACACACTTGCCCATCTGTCGTAGATCGGATCTACGCGTACGAAGAATCTTTCCAACAAACCACCCCGAACTGTGCGTCTTTCCTGCAAATCTTCCATGTGCCCTGGCCTCCGCTGAACTGAGACCTACCTTAAGGCAGTGGCGCGTTCGACGATACAGCGTTGCGGCAGTTTGTGGGGTATTTGCGGTGAAACGAGCCTCCGGCACGACTGAAGGTGGAGGGGTTCGCTAGAATCTGTGGTATGTCTGCGACGTTGGAGCGTCGATTACCGGGATTTTGGCAGTTGCAACTCTGTGGGTGGACGCTCCTATACCTACTTCTTCTTGCCGCCGCTGCTCTGCATCTCCACGAGTCCTTCGTTCTGGCCTATAACTCATGGGTTGTGATCGTTCTTTTCTTCGCGACGCTTGCTCTTCGCCCGGTGTTGCGGCTTGTGAGCCAACGGTGGCGAAGCTCTTGGCTCTTGCTGCAAGGAAGTGTCTTCTGCCTCTGCTTCGTGACAGGGTCGCTCGCTACGTTCGTTATCTCGCTCATTACTTTCGGTTTTCGTGGTTTTCGCCTCAGTTACTGGACATTGAGCGGGGTGCAGTGCTCGATGACGCTCTACCTCTGGGCGGCGCTCTACCTGGGGGTTAGGCATTGGAGAACCCTTCACGAACGCCAAATCGAATCTTCTTTGATCTCCAATGCGACCGCCGCTCCCTCCCAGATCGAGAAACCTGTCCTTGCAACCACGTTTGCAGTCCGAACCGGGTCTCGATTGGAGATCGTTCGCGTCGATGAGGTCTTATGGATCGCTGCTTCGCGAGATTATGTGGAACTTCATACGAAGAGTTCTACACGCCTACTGCGAGAGACCCTGACGTCTCTAGTACAGAGACTCGACCGAACCGAGTTCATTCGGATTCATCGCTCTCGCATTGTCCGAATAGATCAGATCCGCGAGTTGATACCGCTGGAGAATGGAGAATACCGAATCAAACTTTACGACGGTTCGGAGCATCGTTCCAGTCGCACGTACGCCCCCGCCGTTACAGAGTGGATGCGTTCGGGAACGGGAGAGTCAGCAATCCCGAAGCACCGATGAAGATAGGTAACGATAAACGCACATCTATTGACTGATAGGGTGATTTCCGGACTGTCGGCCATCCATGCGGGCTTGAAGGGCGATGATGGGCGTGAGAAAGTCGCTCACGGCTGCTCCTGAATTGTCCTGGAGTCACTCACTATAACGTGGAGGTGACATTCGTTTCAGAGATTGCTTAATTCTCCGAAGTTATTCGCAGGCGTGAGAATCATCTTAAATAAACAAACTATGGCTTGCGGTAGATGGCGCAGGCGGCAGCGTCTTCGCAGGTGAGGAGTATGAAGAGTTCGGAGCGGAGTCTCCAGCCGGTGGGGGTTTTGCGCCACATGGCGAGGTAGGTGCCGGAGTAGGCCGGGGTGCTGCCGGGGTCGGCGCGGCCGATCCAATGACCGTGTTCGGCGGCGAGTGGGGCGGCGGCGGATAGGTCGATCTTGTCGGGGATGCGTTCGTAAGTTACTGCTTTGGGGTTGGCGAAGTCTTGCGTGAAGGTGTCGATGTAGGCTTGGCGGGAGGGGACGAGGACTCCGTTGCCGCGGATCATGACGAAGTCGGTGTCGAGGCTGGCGGCGAAGGATTGGATGTCGTGATGTTTGAGAGCTTCGTTTGAGGATTGGCGGGTGGCGCGGATTTCTGTTTCATCGGAGTTGGGTTTGGACTGGGTTTGGGAGAAAAAGCGTGTCGGGAACAGGCATGTCCCGAGAACTATCAGGCCTGCTAGGATTGATTTCACGGTAACTTCCTTTGGAAGCTGGATATTACATTATGGTTCTATGAGCTTTGCATCTTTGGGTACCTTACCGCGCCAAAAAGCTTCCCGATGATCCTGATTACCGAGGTCCATTTCGAAACTGATCCATTCGCCATCCTGGGCCAGTACAGCACATTTCCATGATCCTGCTACCTTGTCGCTGAATTGCCATAGGATCGTAACCTTCGAGCAAAGCGGGCTTTGAGATTTCGCGAAGAAGATGTAGAGGTATTGTCGAGGGGTCGGTGCCTAATATGCGAATGTAATAACCCAACAGTCGGACTCCTGATTCAAGGCTTGTAGTCCAGGACGATCTAGGCCCGGGTTGCCTGAGTTTACCGTCAGGAGGGCGAACTCCGGGGCTAAAGCCCGCGTGCATTTTTGGGAACGTTGTGCGGGGGTTGAAACCCCCGCCTCCCTCCGGACAAGCAACTGCAAGAGCAAACGCAGATGTTCCCCATTCCCTGCGGCTTGCTCAGAGGGACGGCTTCTTTTGAAGATTTGGGGCGAAGGGCAAATGCGGGTCCTTCGGCTGCGCTCAGGATGGCGGCTTCTTTTGAGTCTTGAGACGAAAGGCAAATGCGGGTCCTTCGCCTTCCCTCAGGATGGCGGAGGACCGGGGTGGTTTTTAGAAGTGGAAGAATTTTTCGCGCAGGGCGTCTTCGTAGGCCTCTTTGGCGGCTTTGGCTTTTTCTCGGGCTTCTTCTTCGCGTTCATCGGCTGCTTCCCAGGCGTCGATGTCGGTGACGGAGTGGTCGGCGATGGATGCGAGGTCTTCTTCGTTGCGAATGGCGGTGATCCATTCTTCTACTGCGGCTTTGTAGTTGGCTTGTAATTCGTCGAGTTCGGAAATCTCTATGGCCATGGCTTGCTTAGCCCTCCGAGGTGGAGTGTAAGTGGGGATTGTTAAGGGAGTGTGAGTGTGGAGTGCGGGTTTTTGTCCGGCGGTGGATTTATTCGGGCTGAAATTTCTTTGGCAGCAGTTCTTTGCGTATGAGCTTCAGGCCCTTGCCGTCGACCATGATGTAGTCGTAGAAGCCGCAGTCCTTTTCATTTGGGCAGGCGTCGATTTTCATGAGTTGGCTGTTCGGGTGGAACTCGATGCGGTTGTAGCTCGTGGAGTCGTGGCTTTCAAGCCAGAGCCCTGGAAGGTCGACGATGGAAAAGGGCACGTCATAGACCTGGCCGGTGATGGAATCCACGATTGCTATGGCGCTGCATCCCGTTCCGCAACCCCAGCGTGGAATCGTATAGTGGCCGGCGAACTCCACGTTTGATTTTGCCCCTTCGCGAATTCTGGTGCGAAAGTAGCGCTGGTTTTTGGAGAGCTGGGGGGTGGCGGGTGCTCCGCGGTAGATTTCTTTGACTGGATAGTCTTCGAATTTTGGGCGTGGCTTCGGGGTGCCGGTTGGGGATATGAAGCTGAAGGCCAAAAGCAAGCACAGGATTTTTTGCATGCCTGATGTTAGTCGAAGTTGGGGGAGCCTTGAGACTGGTCTTGCTGAGTTCGGGTTCAGGCGGAGATTTTGGGGTGTTCGCCGAGGAGGATGGGGTGGGACCCCATCCTCCTCGGCTGAGTTTTATATAGGCTTGCGTGATGCCAAGGCTGAAGCCTTGGCTTACCTAAGGCGGCTCGGCCACGCTGATTCAAAGGCAACAGCAGATCCTTCGCTTTGCTCAGGATGACAACTCGGATAGGGATGACAATCTCATTTGCGGCGGGACAGGCTTTCGAGGCGGTCGGGCTTTTGGGGCGGATCGGGCAGGGATGAGCCTGGGGAGAATTCCCAGGTCTCAGAAGCGAGACCTGGGGCACCCATACTCACACTCACAGTCCACAATCAACGTGACAGTCCACAACCGGATTTGGAGATTCAATCCGGATCGATAGCTAGACGCTTACGGTGGCGGCTGTGGGGGTGGAAATTACCCGGTGGATGCGGTCGCCCAGTTTGTGGAGGCGGAGGAAGTTGGTGCTGCCGGATTTTGTGCCTGTGCCGGCTACGATGCCTACGATTTCGCCTTTTTTTACATAGCCGTGTTGTTCGAGGAGGGTTTCGGCCAGTTCGACCATGGCTTCTGTGGTTTGTACTTTGGCGCAATGGACGGGGATGGTGCCCCACAGGAGGTTGAGGCGGTTGATGGTGACTTCGATGGAGCTGAAGGCAAAGATGGGGGCGGCGGGCTGGTATTTGGAGAGCTTGATGGCGGTGGCGCCGGTTTCGGTGAAGATGGCGATGCCGCTCAGGTCGAGGTCTTCGGCGGCGTGGGCGGTGGCTTCGCAGATGGTTTCGGCGACGGAGAGGGTTTTGTGGCGCGGGCGCGGGGGGGTTGCTCCCTCGGCTTTGGCGCTGGCGATGTTGCGTTCGGCTTCGGCGACGATGCGGGCCATCATCTTGACGGCTTCGACAGGATAGGAGCCCATGGCGGATTCGCCGGAGAGCATGACGGCGTCGGAGCCGTCGTAGATGGCGTTGGCTACGTCGGAGACTTCGGCGCGGGTGGGGCGCGGGTTGTCGATCATGGACTCGAGCATCTGGGTGGCGGTGATGACGGGCTTGCGGAAGTCGGCTGCGCGGCGGATGATGTGCTTCTGGATAGCGGGGACCTTTTCGGGGGGAACCTCGACGCCGAGGTCGCCGCGGGCGACCATGATGCCGTCGGCGACGGCGAGTATGCTTTCGAGGTGTTCGATGGCCTGGGGCTTTTCGAGCTTGGCGATGATCCAGGTGGCTCCGCCGTAGGCTGCTACGCGGTTGCGGACGATGTTGATGTCTTCAGCGGTGCGGACGAAGGAGACGGCCACGGCGTCGACGCCGGCGCGAAGGGCGAATTCGAGGTCGATATCGTCTTTTTCGGTGAGGGAGGGTACGCGGACGGCGATGCCGGGGAGGTTGATGCCTTTGTTTTCACCGAGCTTGCCGCCATTGACGATGTCGCAGACGACGTCGAGTCCGTCGACTGAGTGAACGCGGAGTTCGATCAGGCCGTCGGAGAGAAGGATTCGCGAGCCTTGTTCAACGTTTTCAGCGAGGGTCTTGAAGGTGGTGCCGACGAGAGCTGCGGTGCCCTCGACTTCGCGCGGGGTGATGGTGATCTTTTCGCCGGCGACGAGCATGACGGGCTTGTGATCGACGAGCTTGGAGGTGCGGATCTTGGGGCCTTGCAGGTCGCCGAGGATGCAGAGCGGTTTTTTCTCTTCGCGGCTGACCTTGCGGATCATCTGAATGAGGGCCAGTTTGTCTTCGTGAGTGCCGTGCGAGAAGTTGAGGCGGGCTACGTCGAGGCCGGCGCGGACGAGTTGACGGAAGACAGGCTCGGTATTCGACGCAGGGCCAAGGGTGGCGACGATTTTGGCGCGGCGAAGGAGATTGGATTCGGTAAAGCTAACGTCTGTAGCGGACATCCGTGACACTCCAAAAAATGCTATACGGGCTAAGAAAAAGATGGTGACGATGACAGGCGCCGTTCGTGGCTGGGACTGCGCAGGCATTTCTTGTGCGACGGTCCGAGGGCACTGCGGCGGATTCCAATGGCGCGGGATGGCGGTTCGTAAACCGTTTTGCCACGCTTATCAGCGATGGCTGCAACCCGCTCCATTGTACAGGAGCAGCCGCTTGGGAAGATGGGCCGGGGAGGGAACGAAAGGCCTATTTGGGGGCGATTTTTGGGGTG
>Ga0182024_10005674_pt1 | contig 27851 bp, 27 predicted proteins | sample P32metaG_FD_120480 | JGI IMG/M metagenome (GOLD analysis project Ga0182024, IMG submission 120480) | Permafrost microbial communities from Stordalen Mire, Sweden - P3-2 metaG (Illumina Assembly) | ecosystem: Environmental > Terrestrial > Soil > Wetlands > Permafrost | place: Sweden: Stordalen...
CCGTGCTGCAAACCTGCAAAAACCTCGCCATCGACGTCTTCAGCTACCTCAGCAACGCCTTCCGCGGCAACGTCGCTCCCCTTTTTGCTTGAATTTACCTATTAGGCCGCTAAACAATCACGAAAAATGATTGCCAATGTGGGATTGCGCCGAAGAAATCCTCTTCGATCTTCGCGATCGCCTTGCTCTCTTCCTTAAGTTCCTCTGGTGCGTAGACCTGAAATAGGACTCGTGCCGAGGGAAGGTAGCCGTCGTTCTTGCGGTCGCCTCTTGGTCCCCACGGACGTGTGGGAATAAAATCTCCAGGGTGACACTTGGACATCACATCAGCAAAGAACCATTGAAACTCGAGGCCTGTCTTTTCCAAGAACGCATTGCGAAAGGCCAATTCGTAGTAGCCTCTGGTGAGCGAGTCCACGGCGATTCTCCTTTCCGCAGCTGACCGACTCGGTGTTTGCCAGCTTGTGCTCCCGAAAGCAAGCTGCCATCAGGATCGTGCCAAGACAATTCCCTGGATGATATTTGATCCAAACCCGAGTCCTCCAGATATCCAGAATTCTAGCGGAACTGCCTCCCGCTGACGAGCCGAAGCATTTTGATGAGGCATTGCGAAAAACAGCGGGCCACGTTCCGTGGCCGGGTTCGGTACGGTAATCCGACCCCGATGAGCCTTCGGCCACGTCGTTGTCGAGAGCCTGACCACCGGGATTCCGCCTCAGCAAGCCCCATTCACGTCAGCAACGCCTTGCACTCCATTCCCTCCTCCGAAAACCGCTGCAACAGCCGAATCTGCTCATTCTCATCCCGGCATGTGACCAGGATCATGTACTGCTCGGGAATGCTATCGACCCCCGCCGGAAACCGATCGTGCGGCGTATCAAGCAAACTATCCGCCGCCGCTCGCCAGACCAATTCGAGATCCGCCGACGCCACCGGCGTAATCTCCATCAACCGCTGCCGAATCTGCTCCTGCTGCTCGGCCAGCGAAGCGAGCGGGTCGATGGTCAGCAGCAGTTTGCGGGCGTCTTCCTCGTTGACGTCGAGCACCTCGACGTCCACTTCCTGGTCGGGATCGAAGTCGCGGCGCAGGTGGCCGTCGATGAGCTTGAGCCGGCCGTCAGGGAGTTCGTAGGCCAGCAAGCTGCGGGCGAAGCCGACTTCCTCGTAGATGGCGGCCAGGCCGGCTTTCTGGGATTCCGGGTGCTGGCGAAAATTCCACTCGTGCGGGACCAGGTCGCCGGCGCGGACTTTGCGGTGAGACTTGATGCGATTGCGGATCATGGGATGCTCCTTTTCAAAAGAGTGGCTTTCGCATTTCCGGCCCCCTCTCCCCCCGTACTCGGGGGGAGAGGGTTGGGGTGAGGGGGGAACGTCTGCATCCGTGCAAGAACTCCATGTCTTTTCGAGGGATTCTGACTCTCCCCCTCACCCCAACCCTCTCCCCCGAGTACGGGGGAGAGGGGGCCGGACACGCGGAGGCCGCTGAGGTTATTGCAGTCTTTGCCAGAGTTTTTCGTTGTCGAAACGCAGCCAGCGTTTTCGGGGTCGGGCCGGCGGAGGCGGGCCATGAAACAGCGGGGAGTCGGCCGCCGTGGGCAGGGCGAGCCGCCGTCGATCCAGGGACACAATGAGGTAGCGCAAGGCGTCCAGGGCGTGATCGTATTCGCCGATGGGATTCTCGCCAGATTTTTCATCTTGGGCTTCGCCGTACCGGTAAAGGCCGGCCTCGGCGAGCAGATTGGGGCAAGCATTCTTGACGATGCGCAGGGTGCCGGCCCGAATGCGGCCCTGGACGGCGGCGATGCCCGGACGGATCGAGGCGTTGGCCGGCCTGGCGTTGAACCCGGCTACGCGCAGCTCAGCCCGCTCGGCGGCGCCGTGGGGATCGAGGAACCAGCGCACCTCGCGCGGCAGGTTGGCGGCGTGGTAACTGAGCGGCTGCTGGCGGTGATAGTGCTCGTGCGTGAGCCAGAGAATGCCGTCGCGGTCGAGGCCGCCCCAGAGCGCGGCAAAGGGATTGCGGTAGCCGAAATCCATGCCGCCGACACGATCCTTCAAGGCGGGTGCGGGGCCGGTGACCACGCAGCCGGGCAGTTCCGGGTAGACCAACCCTTCGAGCGACTCGAAGGAGCAGCAATACTCCTGGCGAAAATAGCTGTCGCCGAGCGCTCGCCGTTCCTGTTCGAGAAGTGCGGGCTTGATGCGCGGGATCATCGCGGCGGGAACTTCGATGCGTTGCCAGTCGTCGCCGCCCTTGACCCAGGATTCGTAAAAGAAGCCACGTTTGCCTTGCGGCGTGGATAGGCAGATCAATCGGCCATTCGACACGGCCAGCATGGGGCGCACAGCACGATACAGATCGTCCGGCACGCGCGCCGCCTCATCCAGGATGAGCAAGCTGATGCTGGAGAAGCCGCGAATGGTCTCTTCCTTGCAGGGCAGGCACACGATCCGGCTGGTATTGTTGAGCAGCAATTCTCCTTTGGTGAGTCGCTTGCGGATGGGCTCCTCGAGTCGGGTGTAGAAGTCGGTGATGATGCGGAACAGCTCGGTGGATTGGCGCAAACTGCGCGACACAATGATGACCTTGGTGCCGCGCTGCCAGATGGCCTCGGCCAGGGCGAGCAGAGCGACCACGGTGGACTTGCCGGCCTGACGGCAGCAGTTGAGCAACAGGCGTGGCTGAGTGGAATCGAGAACCTCCACTTGCCAGGGGTCGGGTTCAAGACCGAGGTTGCGCATGAGATGAACGGCGGGGACTTTCATGATTCATCCTCCAGCGGATCGTCGGGGTATTGCTCGCGAATGGGGGCGAGCCAGGGTTCGAGGCTCGGCACGTCGGCCGCGGGCGGGTCGATCATCCCGGGCGCGAGTTGCTGGCCGGGAAGCAGCCAATACGTCAACGCGCGGTTGGCGGACCAGACGGTTCTGGTGCGGACGTCGATTTTGGTGCGAATGCGCTGCAGGGTGCGCCGGCTAAGACCTTGTTCCTTGGCAGCCTTCCAGATGTCGAGCGTCGAACGCGGGCCCTCATCGAGAAAAGTCAGCAGGAAATCGCTGGCCCGCAGCGACGGCGCCGGCTGACAGGGTTTGACCTCGGCCCCGGCCAGCAGCTGATCGGCGCTCAGCGGAGATGAGCCAAGCCATTCCAGGCGCGGCAGGCCCGCTTCCTGAGAGTCGATCCGGTAGGCCAGGCTGGGCTGGCGTGGCCCCAGGTTGTTCTTGATCTGAGCCATGACACAGCGGCTGCGATCTTCCGGATCGCGGGCAAAGAGGAAGGCGGAACGGCACACGGCGAGCAGGCCGATGGAGCCGCCGCCGCGATAAAGCGAGCGGAAATGCCGGCCCTTGTTGAGATGACGCACCAGGATGATGTGGCAACCGTGGTGATCTGCCAGTTTGGCCAGCGGAGAGAGGGCACGGCGAACGCTCATATCGCTGGCGGCGTTGATGGACGCATCGAGAAAAGCCATGATGGGATCCAGCACGACAAGCACGGCGTGCGTGTCCGTTAGGGCGCGATCGAGATGGCCAAGGTCAAGGGGCAAGCGGAAAGGCCCGGATTTATCGAGGTATTCTTGGCCGCACGTAAAGACTCGTGCGACGTCGGCGGACAGGGCTTGCAGGCGCGGCGCGACCGTGTCCGCGGCGCCGTCTTCGCCGTTGAAAATGATGACGTTGCCTGGTTCGATGGCAGGTGAGCCGTCGGGCAATGGGCGACCCGTGGTGAGACGGGCGCACAAGTCGAGTGTGACCAACGACTTGCCCAATTCGGGGTCGCCGTCAAAGATGCTCAACTTGCCGCGCGCGAGTCGGCCCGGCCAAAGCCAGTCCAGCGGCCGAGGTATCACGTTACTCAAAGGTTCAAGCATGGCGGAGGCAGCGTTCATATGCAACCCATCTGCTGTTGACAATCGTGGGGCGCAAAGTCCACCAACAAAGTATCGCATAGCTGTCGTGGGTTTTGGGTAGAGCAAAAATGCCGGTCGGTCGGGTTTTTTTTGCGGTGGAATCGTGGAATGAAGCAAGGCGGCGGCATGACCGTGCCATGTGGGCGCGTTGGCGCAGTTGTCTGGCGATGTCAGAAACCATTGCCAAAATTGCGGTTATGACTCACGACAACTGTGCCTGGTGAATTCGCGGTTTGGCACAGCATGTGAAATGAGATTGTTCCTACGCCGACTTTCGCCGCAATCCCTCCAGATGCGGCACCGTCTCGAACGGCTGGGCGACGGCATCGATCCGCTCGCCCAGCTGCTGAATCTCCTCCGCCTTGATTCGGCCCAGCTTCTTGGCGTGGCCGAGCACCAGGTAGCCCATGCGTTCGGGGTCGAGTTCCATCGCCCGGCAGCAGGTCGCGTCCACGGCCACCAGGTCGCTGCCCATCACCAGGATGCCCATGTGCTTGGCCGTGCCGTTGAGCGGACCGTCGCCTTCCATGCCGATGATGCCATCGACGATGGCCAACTCGGGCGTCCTCGTCAGGGCGATATCCACAATGCTGTTGTCGATGCCGCGCCAGTGCAGCTCGTTTTTCGGCCAGCCATAGCAGATGCCGGGCAAGGTGCCGAACAGGTTCTTGAGCGACAGCGTCGCCCCCGCCCAGTGATGCGTTTTGAGCTTCGGCAGCGAAATGACAACGTCGGCACTGGCGATGGTCCGCGACATGTACAGGTACTCGAGCCCCGTGAGCCGGCCCAGGTTCGGCGTCTTCACCGGCTCATCGTGATTGATGTCCACGAACGGCACCTGATGCTTCTTGAGCACGTCGCCCAGTCCGCTGGCGCTCACCAGGTATTCGACGTTGCGCCAATGGCCCGGCCCCTCGGCGACGATGATCTCCTTGGCCCCTTCATGCCTGCACAATTCGATCACCGCGGAGACGACCAGCGGATTGGTGTTGATCACCTTGTCGCGATGGTATTCGACCATGTTCGGCTTGAGCACCACTCGTTTGCCTTGCAGCGGCACCAGGGCGCGGTAGTGCTCGAATTGCTTGAGCAGAATCTCGAAAAGGTTGTCGTCGTAGCTCTTGGCCCGGGCGATGTGCACCGCCGACTGCATGGGCAACTGCCGGAGCTGGCCCACCGCCTTGACGGCCAGGCCGCGAAACCAGATGCCGATCCGTTGCGTCAGGGCCGGCTTCGACGACGGGAAGGCGGAGTCGGGCAGCGGTTTGATCTTGGTGGCCGGCAGTTCGATGGGCAAACGGAAGAAGTTGCGTTCCTTGGTGGCGAGGGCGAGGGCGGTCAAGGCCTGACGCAGCGGGGACGGCTTGAGCCAGGTCGCCTGCTGGCGATCCTGGTGGGCCTGGACGATCACCTGATCGAGCTGGGCGAGCGCTTCCTCGGCCCCTGGTAGATTGCGATGCAAGTCGAAGGCGATCTTGGTCCAGCAGAGATGTTCGAGATCGTTGCCGTTCATCTGCTTGATGAGATAGCTAACGGCCGAGGCGAGCCGCGGATGATCCATTCCCTGCAGGGCGAGCAGCATCAGGGCGGAAGGGCCGGGAATGGGTTCGGTGAGCCGGCCCAGAATGCGCCGATTGCCGTAGTTGATGCCGCCTTCGTCCATGGCCCGGTCGAGCAGAAGCTGCAGGCCTTCCTGGACGCGCTGATGATCGCCCAATCCCACGCGCCGCAGGGCCAGGCACGCCCACACGGTCGGCTCGGTCCAGGAGAAGTTGTTCTCCGCCCAGGGCCAGCCGATCAGCTTGATGTTGATGTCGTGAACCTCGTCGCTCTCGGCGTTCTTGGGCATCTGGCCGCGAACGTGCAGCAAGAGCGACGCGGACTTCTGGAAGCTTTCGGTGGAGTTATTCAAAACAGAGCGGACGAACAGGACCTGGGCGGTGGGCCAGATCGCCTCACGGCGTCCCTTGGCCAGGCGATAGCTGCCGTCGGGGCCGCCGCACTGGTCGAGAAATCGCAAACCCTTGTCGATGGTGTCTTTATATTTCTCCTGGTCCAGCGATAGGGCGAGGACGCCAAGGCAAGTGGGTTCGATCTGGGCAGCGTTGCCAGCGACGTAGCTCCAGCCACCATCGGGATGAGCAAGTTGAGCGAGGGTCTCCAGGTAGGGAGAATAGTTGTGCACGATAACTCCAGATTGGGAACGGAAACACGGTCTCTTTGGCAAGTTTAGCACAAAATGCTTTTCCACGCCGCGGGGTGAGGTACTCCGAACCCCGCGGGTCAGGGTGTGCAGGATCACGATCCCGTTTCACTGACCTGCGGGGTTCGGAGTACCTCACCCCGCGGCGTGGGATTGCGCTGGTTGTGCTAACATGAACGTGGACAGTGACTTTGACGGCGCCAAAATCAGTCGCCCGGCCCATTTCAATCGTCGAATACCTGTTAGAAGCACGACGGTGTCTCGTCTTAAGAGTGTGACGCGGACACCTGCCACTTCCATGGGGAAAACGAGTTTGCCAGGCAGGGAATGAGGGCCCATGAAGTCCAGGTCGAAAAAGGTCGATCCGCGCCACGCGGATTTCGAGGACCTCTACGAGCGCCATAGCCGAGAGGTCTGGGCGCTGGCCTATGCTCGTTGGCTGCGTGCCGACGTGGCCCAGGACATCATGCAGGAAGCGTTCCTGCGGCTCTGGAAACAATGGCAAGAGGGGCTGACAATCCTCAATCCGCGGGCCTGGCTACTGCGCGTGGCCCGCAACCTGGCTGAGGATCATGCCAAGAGCGCATTTCAGCGTTATGGCACCCAGGCTCCGCAGACGATGAATGGTGTCAAGGGGCGCGAAATGATGCCCCTGGACCAGCTGGAACGAGACGAAACTTTGGGCCAGCTCCGACATGAACTGGAAGAACTGGCCCCGGCCGACCGCGAGATCTTGACTCTGCGCTACGGCCTGGATTATAGCGGTAATGAAATCGCCGAGATTTTGAACATCAACGCAACCGCGGTCCACATGCGTCTGAGCCGGGCCCGTCAACGCCTCGCCGAACGCCTGACCGCCCAGAAGGTAGTGGAATTGCCATGAATGAAGTGCTCAATCACGTGCCCGCGGAGCCGATCGACGCGCTGCTGTCGCGCCACTTCCGCTCCGAGATGCCCAATCCCTGGCCCGCCTGCGAGGCTCTCGCCCAGGCTCGCAAGGCTGCCCGCCGCCACAGCAGGTTTCGCTCCTTGAGCCGGCTTGCCCTGGCCGCGTCCGTCGTATTGTTCTTCGCGGCTTACCTCACTTTGGCCGCGCTGTTTCCGCCGCAACCGGCGAAGGGCATCGACGATTCCCGGAACATCGGCAACAATCCCAACCGCGAGCACAAGCTGCAGCATCCCACCGGCAAAAGACCACGCGTCCCAGCGGCAGACTGATCGCCGCCAGCGCGGTGCCCGCAATCAGGTCCACGACATAGTGATATCGAAGCACAATCGTGGCCGCGTAGATGAGCAGCACCAGCGGCAAATAGACGAGCCCGCGCAGCCGATTCACTCGCAGTTCGAACAGGCACAGGTACAGCGAACAGCCCACGTGCAGGCTGGGAAATACCCCTTGCATGCCGCCGGTCGATTCAATGCCATCCTGCACCATTTTCAAGAAAAAGCCGCCCGTGATCGGGACGGTGTATTCAGCCGCGTGGTAGATAAGCGGCCCGTGAGCCGGCAAGAAGATGTAGCCGAGATAGCTGATGAAATAGAGTATGACCCAGCCGGTGAGAAATTGCTCGCGCACCAGGACCGGTTGCCCCAGGCAATTCAGGGCGAGCGTCACGTAGATATAGGGAATGAAGGCCCCGTAGAAAAAGGCGAAAAACTCGATCCGCTCCGGCGTCAGATAGGGTTCGATCGCGAAGGTTGGGTTGAAACCGAGCAGCAGCGTATCGGCCTGTGACAGCCAGCCGTCAGCCCGGTACGGCACCGCGGCCACGCCCAGCGCTCCCAGCGTGGTGTAGCAGGTGAAGACGACGCCGATCGTCGCCGCCGGTCGGACAAAATGCACCCACGTCCTCCCTTCCCAGCGGATCATCGCCGCCGCGGTCAGGCTGAAAGCGATCAGCAATCCGAGCTGAATAACGAAAAGCCGGACCAGTTCGCCCGCCGGCTCGACGAAGGGAAGCCGCACCCCGGCCACGACAACCGACAGGGCGAGGAGCAGCAACACCACCAGGTCGCTCGGGGGCAAACGAAGGCGCAACCAGCGGGGAATCCTTTCTGGTGTCATCGAGCGGCCTTTCACGCATTCAGCAATTGGGCAATGCCGGCCTCCAGGCTGTCGTTGTGGGCGAAGAAATCCAGGAAGCCGGTGACCGACATGGTATTTTTGAGGTCTTCGCTCAGGCCGACCAGCACGGCCCGGCCGCCCTTGCCGCTCACCGTGCGGTAAACCACGAGCAGCACGCGTAAACCGGCACTGGACATGTACGGCACGGCGGTCATATCCAGAATCATCTTGCCCTGGGGCTGTGCCTGCGCCAGGATCGACTGCTGGGCCGCGGGGGCCGTCTTGGCCGACAGTTCGCCGGTCAGGGAGATCACCGTGATCCCTTGCATCGTGCTGACGTTGACTTCCATTGCTTCGCTCCTGGTTTGTTTAACTTTGACGCGCTGGAGTCGCCCCGCGCTCCGCTCCGAGTACGTCGCGTCGCGGCTAAACGTTGGGCTCGATGCGCACCTTGACGCGCAGCGGTGCATCGGCCTTCGGCAGCCGCACGACGAGGGCGCTCGGGTCGAAATCGGTGTGCGCTGCGCCGTCGATCTCGACCGCGCCCAGGCGAACCCGCCCCAGCGGCAGAATGTCCGGGGCGACGCGCAGCAAATTATCCTTGAACGCCCCGGGCAACGGCTTGAAGTAGAGGTCGAGCGGGTGCCTGGTGATGAGCAAGTTCGTATATACCTGGGCGAGGTAGCACAGCTCGAATGAGTGGTAGCCGCTCATCGAATGGCTGCCCTTGTAGCGTTCGGTGCCCATCAGGAAGGGGATGCCGCTGGCCAGCACGTTGAAGTAGACGGCGCCATCGTCGTGGTCGAGGAAGAAGGCGTTGTAGAACGATGACGCCTCGCGCGCGTGCCGCAAATACTCGGCGTCGTCGAGGATCCCGTGCAAAATCAGGTAGGCGAGAATCGCCTGTTCTTGCTGCCACCACGCCTTGCGGTCGTGGAAGGCGAAGCGGTAAACGTCCTGGCCCGGCGGCTTGGCCCGTTCCATGACGTCGTACCAGCCGCCCCGCTGCGTGTCGCTGCCGACCACCGGCATCATCTCGGCGATCTTGCGCGCCAACTTTTCGTAGGCGTTTTTCGGTTTGATGCCGTACATGCGCATCAGGTTCCAGGCAATCTTGAGGTTGTGGCCGACCACCGCGCGGTTCTGCTGCCACATGTGCGTGCGGTCGGGCGACCAATCCTCGAAAAACTTCTCCTGGACGAACGGGCTCTCGTCGTAGTTGGGAAAGTGCTTCTCGATCGTGTCGAAGGTGAACTCCAGCATGGTGCCGTAGCGCTCGGCTCCGGTGGCCAGGAACAGGTTGATCAGGTAGGCCGGGGCGTGGTCTCCGACCGAGTTCCAGTTTTTCTTGGCGCAGTTGGCGCCGAGCGATCGGCTGCGCGGGTCGAGCGTGATCGGGTCGAGGTGCGAAAAGTAGCCGCCCTTCTCCTTATCGAGGTAGAAGCGATCGAACAGATCGACGGTCATCTCCGCGTCGCGCAGGATTCTTGGGTCGCCGGTGATGCGGTAGGTCTGGATGGGCCCGGCCAGGGCGTAAATCTGCTCGTACGCCGGGATGGCGTCGAAGTCGTCGCCGAACTCCGAGGCGAACACTTTCTCCTCGCGATTGCCGTGAACATCGATGCCGTGATACCAGTAGACGATATTGTCGTCGGCGTCGAAGAAGCGCATGTGGTCGCGCAGATACTCGGTGCCCTTCTCGGCGCCTTCGAGATAGCGGTCGTCGCCGGTCAGCAGGTAGGCGCTGGCGAACCCGTACACGAGGCGCGAGATGGTGTCCGTCTCCTGCCGATAGTTGTCGGCTGCCTTTTCGCCGGTCAGCTTGATGGTGGTGCGATAGTGGGCGTAATCGACCGGACCGCTGCCGAACTGGGCCTTGAGGTAAAAGTCGCCCAGCGAACGGATCTGCCGCACCCACCAGTCGCGCTTTTCGACAAGGTACTCGCCGGGCTTGTGGCCGACGAACACCAGAAACTGGGCCTCGAAGACATGCGCTCCGCCTTGCGGGTAGAAGATACCATAGGTGTACAAGTATCGGCCGGGCACAAGCATGTCGTGCATGGCGGCGGTACAATCGATGTAGGGCTCGCCGAGGTTGCGCATCATCTGGGCATAGGTATTCGGCTTGAGATGGATGCGGAACTCGCGATTGTCGCTGGTGCGCACGGCGAAGGTGCCATGCTCACGGTCGGCATGGATCACGTAGCCCGCGATCGTGTCGGAGAATGGGAAGATGATTTGTTCCAAGGCATCGCTCCAATATCCTTCAAGAGTATAAGTCGGTAGTGAGAGACAGTATATTCCAAGCAACCCTCGAAGATAACTTCCCGGTTTCGGCCCTGGAAAAGGTTGGGGGGGCTGCAAACTGCACGCCCTTCGCTTGCAGCCCCCCTCCTCAGCGCAAACCATTGGCTGCCATGATAATAGCGTGATGATTGTGGGGGGCTGCAACCACTCGCACTCACAACCCCCCCAAAAATTTCAAAAAATCGACTATTTGCTCTACCCTATTCCCACGCGCAAATGGTGGACTGCAGGGATCAGCGAATGCCTGATGACTAGCCATTCCAGCGCACCCCCAACAGCGTAACGTCGTCAAACGGATCCGCCCCGGCGATGTGGGCCTCTACATTCGTGACAATTCGGGTCAGCAACGCGGCGGCCGAGGGAGCAGGGTCGGTCAGGATCGACAGAAGCCGTTTCTCCGTGAAGAATTTCCTGTCGGGATCACGGGCTTCGGTGACGCCGTCGGTGTAAGCGATCAGCGTGTCCCCTCGTTGCAATTGCACCTTGTTGAGATCGTAGGCGACGTCGGGCATCAGCCCCACGACCGGTCCCGTCGGCGTGAGACGTGCCTGGGCACGGTCGGGGCCAAGCAGCACGGGCGCATCGTGCCCCGCATTGACATACGTGAGCAAGCCGGTGGCCGTATCCAGCAGGCCAAAGAACAGACTGGCGAACATGCAAGCTTTCCCGTGCGTTCGCGTGACGTAGTTATTGGCGAGTTCCACCGTGGACAGAACATTGACGTCGCCCAGTAAACTCGTGAGCCGTCGGCTCTGCGAGGCGTGCTGCATGGGCAGTTCGTGTCCCGCGGTAAACAGGCCACGGAGAATCGTCTGCTGCGAAAAAGCTCGTATCAAACTGCGAAAGAGCGACATGAACAGGGCGGCGCCAACGCCCTTGTCGCAGACATCGGCGACGACCAGGCCCAGGTGATCGTCCGGGAGCAGGAAGACGTCGTAAAAGTCGCCGCTGACCTCCCGCGCCGGTTTGAAGTGGGCAGCGACTTCCCAGCCCGGCGGCTGCGGCAATTCTTCGGGCAGAAAGCCCGCCTGAATCTGCCGGCCAATGTCCAGCTCGTGCTCCATTTGCAGGAACTTCTTCTGGCGCTGCAAGTTCGCCTGTTCCTGTTCAACGCGGGCGAGTCCCGTCGCCACGCCGCCGGCCAAGAGCTCCACCAGCATGGCTTCGAGGCTGGTAATGGACGGCAAGGAGGGGCCGGTGCTTCTTTCGCGATCCCCATAAAGCGCTCCGATAACTTCGCCACTCCGGTTCAAAATCGGAGCCGCCACCAGGGCTTCCACGCCCAGCAAGCTGCGGTCGGTGGCTCCCATGGGCTTTTGCCAAAAAGTCCGCTTCTCATGCAGCACGCTGCTCAGCACGCGTGTGCTCGCTTGCCAATCACGAGCGTTTTGCACCTCGGGCGCCGTGTGCACGGCTTGCACCTTCCACTGGCCTTGCTCCAGAAGCAGAACGCGGCCCGAATCCAGATCCACCATTTCGACCAAGGCTCGCGCGGCCTTGTCGAAGAAATCCGACGCGCCGGCAGCGCTCTGGAGCAAGCTCAATTGAGCCTGGAGCCAGCGCATGAGCGATTCCGCCTGCATGCCGGCGGCCGGCGACAGCATGATGCTGCTGAAGCGAGAACTGCCGGCTTCAACGCCCGGCGCGATCGTGGCCCTGGCCAGGCTTTGCAAGGGCGATTCGTCCGCGCCGGCATGCTGGATCGACACCTTGCGCTGACGGCCAATCCTCATCGCCACTGGCAGGGAAACTTCGCGCGACTCCCTGCGCGGAAGTTCGCTGCCATCCTCGAACCAGATCAGGCGCTTGTCGCTCAGATTGGTAAGCCGCACGCGTTCCTTGGCCAGCTCTTCGATCAGCAGTTGCTGCCGCGAGATCGCTTCATCCTGGGCGGGCGCCAGCACGATTCGCGACCGTCCCGAATGCTGCAGCATGACATAGGGTTTTTCTTCCGCTTCTCCCTGACGGCCAAGCTCGACCGGTCCGAGGCACTCCGTCTCGTAGACAAGCTGGTGATTCTCGAAGATCCGGATTTGCAAGGAAGAGAGCATGGCTCATTCCCGCTTGGAGTAAGGATCGCTGGATCGGCTCTTCACCACGGCGGCGGCGGCGGCCACCGCCTCGCCGGCGCGCGGGGAGACCTCGGGGAAAAACTCCGGCCCGGCCAGGTAGATCCATTCCTGGAGGATGGGTGCCCAGGTCAGCCCCTCTTTGTGCAGCCGCTTTTCCGTGTCGAATGCGAGGATGGCCCCCTGAATCACTTCATGTCCCACGTCGTGTGTCTTGAGTTTGGGGCTCTCCTGATCGATCAGCGCCGCGGCGAAGGCCACGCGCTTGGCGCCGAGCCGCACGGATTCGCGCAGGGCGACGGTGCCGATCCGGCGCATCAGTTTCAGCGATTGTTTGTCCTTTTCTCCCAGGCCGATCAGCATCAGCTGCTTCGCCTTCATGCTGTTCTTGGGCGGGTTGCCGATCAGGATGGTCTCGAGTTCGTCGCCGCCGAATTCGCCACGACCGCGGAGGTTGGTGACCAGGTGGCCCAGCTGTTTGTCGAAGACATCAATGGCCAGAGTGAGCTTGCTTTGCTGGAAGACGCACATGAAGAGGACGTCTGCTTCCTGGTCCTGCGGCATACTCACCCGCACTGTCACTTTCAGGTCGTTGGGTGCGTCGTACGACTTCGATGATCCGGGCTTGGCGAACTTCTCCTGGGCGACGACCATGGAGCCGCCTGCCAACAATACAACCGCTACGCCCGACAGCAGCGCCGCCATCTTTTTCAAGTGCTTCATGGTCGCTCCAGTTGAGAGAAACGAGCCTGGCAACTCCAGCCCACATAGTTGGCGTTGATATATATGGGGAGCGAGATTCCGTCTAGTTGCGACATCTTGGCCGATGTTTCGGAATCTCCTTGACAACCGTATCCTGCGATCCTCTAATGTCATGAAAACGCTTGAACCGAGGCCGCGTTCGCTGGCGGGGAGTCCTGCCGGGGCGTCGACTCAAACTAGCGGTGGAGGGTAAGTCCATGTGGTACCGTATCGCTCTGCTGGCGCTGGCGGCGCCGGCTTTTCTGGGCGTCGCTCATGCCGACGACAACAAGGACGCGAATTGGGTTGTGGAATTGCCGCCGGCCAAGAGCGCGCCGCAACTAACACCGCTCGGCCTGCCCACGCTCGAAGCGATCATGACCAAGCTCGAGCTCGACGATACTGTGAAGGAAAAGCTGCGCGCCATCAAAAAGGAATTCACCGCCAAGGTTTCCGCCACGTCCTCCCACCTGGGCATTTGGGGCGCATACCACACCGAGGACCTGACGCTGCAGAAAATGCTCACGGACCAGCAGCGACAGAAGCAGCCCGAGGTTCTCTCCGCCATGAGGGCCCGGGACGTGCCGGCGCTCGCCAAGGCGCTCGGCCTGAGCGACGATCAGAAGCAAGCGATGGCCAAGCTGCGCGCCGCCTATGAGCCGAAGTTCCTCAAACTGGTCCTGCCGACCCAGAGCGGCGAGAAGCTCAGCGACAAGGACCGGATGGCCACTCACAAGTTGGTCCTCGATATGCGGGCCGATTTTCTCAACGCCGTTCGTGCCGAGCTTACCGAGGCTCAGCGCACCCAGCTGCCGGACGTTCTGAAAAAGTATCCGGCGTTGCCGGGCATGATTCCCGAAAGCGACTCCCTTGCCTATGTGCTCCTGGCCGCCACGTTGGCGCATTACTCGCAAGCCGATTATTTGGATAACCTCGCCATGGCGCTGGAGCTGAGCGCTCCGCAAAAGGAAGAGTTCCGCAAGGTCGGGGCCGGTCTCGGTGCGAAACTCCTGGCCAGCCGCATCACGGTTGCCGCTGCCTTGAGCGTCCTGGCCCAGCAGGAACGCGACGCCATGGAAAAGGCGCTGCCCACCGACGAACTGCGGACCAGGTGGCGAGAAATGCTCAAGGCGAAGTAATTTCCGGTTTTCCGCTTGCGGCGTAGCGTTCGGTAGCCGCGTTCGTGAGAACGCGGGTGAACAAACAGCGACCGAAAGTTCAGCCCGCGTTCTCACGAACGCGGCTACGTCGTTGTTCCCTGTGTCCGCGGCCGCCACAGGCGCACCGAGGCAGTCGCCTCGTAAGCCATCCCTCGCGGATAGCTGACCAACTCCAGCTGCAAACCCCAGGGCGCCAGGAAGTAAACGAAGCTGAGCCCAGCCGAGGGCCCCGCCGTCAGAGTCGTGGGCGCCCCCAGCACGCGCACGCCGCGCTCGGCGAGATAAAGCACCGCGGCGCTCATGTCCTCGACATAAAACGCGATGTGATGGCCGCCGACATCGCTGTTGACGGGGCCGGAGCGGGCCTGCTCAGGGGCGGTGTACTCGAACAACTCCAGGGCCGGCCCGGCGGCGCAGCGGAGCATGCGCAGCCGGCGAATCTCGGCGCGCGGATGAACGTTCAGATGCTCCGCCATCCAGTCGTCGTCGGCCCGAAACGGCCCTGCCTCGAACGCCACTTCACAGCCGAGCACATCCACGAAGAACGCGGTGGCCTGGTCGAGATCGGGAACGGTCAGGCCGATGTGCTCGATGCCGGTCAGGCCGGGTAGACCATTGGACATGAGCGTATCTCCTTATCCATATTACTCTTCATCTTTCTCCTAACGCGGCGGAGCCGCAGTGTCGCCTTTCGCTCCGCGAAAGGACGTCCTTTCGCGGAGCGAAAGGCGACTATCCGGCGGCAAACTTCTCCGCATGTTGCAGAGAACGTCAGCGGAAAGAGTCTAATGCTTCCTGGAGACGAACGTCAGCGGAATAGCCGTGGGACTCTCAACGACTGATGAGACACATCGGCAGTGCTTTGCGCAGTTCGGCAACGCCCGCATCCGTTACCTCGGTGTCTTTCAGGTGAACGAAGGACAGCATCGTGAGGTTGGCCAATTCCTTCAGGCCCGCATCCGACACCTTCGTGTCTCCCAGGTAAAGCGCCACAAGATTCTTGAGTCTCGCCAACTCTTTCAGTCCAGCATCCGTTATCTGCGTGCCACCCAAATAAATCGTGGAGAGGCTCTTCATGCCAGCCAATCCCTTCAGGCCCGCATCAGTTACTTTCGTATCACTCAGGTAAATCGTGGAGAGATTATTGAGACCGGCCAATTCCTTTAGCCCTGCATCCGTCACCTTTGTGCGATTCAGGTAAAGTTCGGAAAGATTCGAAAGCCCAGCCAAATTCATCAGCCCCACGTCCGTAACCTGCGTGCCAACCAAGCTAAGCATGGTAAGACTCTTGAGACCGGCCAATTCCTTCAGCCCCTCATCCGTCGCCTTCGCCTCAAACAGGTCAAGGTGAAAGAGTCTCTTGAGGCCCGCCAATTCCTTCAGGCTCGCACCCGTCACCTGCGTATTGCCCAGGGAAAGAGCGGAAAGGTTCTCGAATCCGGCCAACTCCTTCAACCCCGCATCCGTCACCTTCGTGCGATTCAGGTAAAGCACGGTGAGCTTGTTGAGGCCGACCAAATGCTTCAGCCCCTGATCCGTTACCTGCGCATCAGCCAGGGAAAGCCACGAAAGATTCTTGAGGCCGGCCAATTCCTTCAATCCGGCATCGGTTACTTGCGTACCAGCCAGATTAAGCGTGGAGAGATTTGTGAGGCCGGTCAGTTCCTTCAATCCGGCATCGGTTACCTGCGTATTGCCCAGGAAAAGCCAGGAGAGTTTTTCGAATCCGGCCAACTCCTTTAGCCCTGCATCCGTCACCCTTGTTTTACTTAGCTGAAGCAAGGAGAGATTGCTGAGGCCCGCCAAATGCTTCAGTCCCCCGTCCGTCACCTGCGTATCATCCAGTTGCAGGTGGGAGAGATTCTTTAGGCTGGCCAATTCCTTCAGCCCTTCGTCCGTCACTTTCGTGCGATTCAAGTAAAGCGAGGAAAGATTTCCGAGTCCGGCTAATTGCTTCAGTCCCGCATCGGTCATTGACTTGAAGGAAAGACCAAATGGAACGCTGACATCAAGGAGTTTCGCCTTCGGACTACTTTCAAAATGGAATGACGGAATTGACCGTTCGGCTATCAGCTCACCTGGGACGAATCGGTCGCCCACCCACCCGCCATAGGTTCCGCCGAGTTTTTCATAGGCAGCGACCGTTGCAGGATCGATGCCCGTTCCAGCGGCCGTCCTCTCCTTGGCCAGGGCTACGGTGAACAGGGCGACTCCGCAGACGCAAACCAGCATTTGCCGTGATTTCATCGGGATTCTCCTTGCAGAATAATCTTCCTCCACTCTTGCTCTCAATTCCTCACCCTAATTTCCCAAAAGCGTCACCCTCTCAAACTGGGCTTTCACTCCCGCACTGGTAACAGGCCGTCCCTTGACCGGCACCAGCCCGTTCATGACGAAGGTGACCGTCAGTTGCTGATCTTGCCACAGCTTGCGTGCACGCAGCTCGCGGACCACGTCCGTGACATCGAAGGCACGCAAGCTGCTCAGGTACGTTTCGTCCGCTTCCTTCTTTTGCCCTTTTTTCTTAATTCCGTGGTGGGCCATGAAGGCGCGAGGATCCAGGCCGGCGAAGACCAGGTTGCCGACGAAGTGAACGCTCTGGAAATCGGCGGGCTCCTTGGCGGGCAGGTTCAGATAGACCTCATAAATGACCATCGGCTCCTTCTCAAACTTGATGCCTTCCACGAACAGAACCAGGTTGCCGTCCTTGCGAACCGCCGCCTGGGCCTCGTCCCCCAGGTCCATCGTGACGCGCACGGGGCCATCGGTGCCAAGTTCGCCGGGTACCTTGCTCACGGCCAACTTCTTGAGCGGACCGGCCTGGGCGGCGATGGGACCGGGCCGCGGCTCGGCGGCCGACGACGGGTCGTCATCGTAGCGGTAGCCGAGCTCCTCGGTGTTCAGGCACTCGCGCACCGACATCTCCACCTTGCGGCCCTTCTCGTCGAAAAACGGGAATTTCATGTCCATCCAGGCGCGGTCGTTGAGAGGATTGGCCCGGCCGCCGCCCTGATCGAGCCAGCGCTTCCACAGGCGATCGACGTTGACATGGTGCGGCCAAAACACCGGGTCGCGGGCGCTGCCGAACGGATCGCTCATGAAACCCGATTCGCCGCCGATCAGCACGTGCATGGCATTGTGATACGTTTCGAATGCGCCCATCGTGCTCATGAGGTGGACCGGCTTATCTACGACCCGGCCGCCGAACGCGGCCCCCGTGGGGCTGGTTGTGGCAAAGTTGGTGAGCCGAAACGGCAGCCAATAGCTGGCCGCGACCGCAGCGGGCAAACGGGCCCCGTTGTTGACGCCGCCTCCGTCAGCATTGCGCTCGGCGACGAACAGCGGGTTGGACGCGTCGGCCGGCACGCGGAACGCCTCGGGCAGGGCACGAGCCGCCGGGTTGACGTAATTCCAGTAGGGCAGCACGAAGTCCGGATCGCCGCTGGCTTCGCGCACGATGCGCTCGAACCAGTAAGCGTACATGCGGTGCCAGGGCAGGAAGAAATAGTTGCCGTGCTGGCACTGGTTCCAGGCGGGATTGGATTTGTCCAGGGTGGCGTGGATGTTGGCCTGGAACGTCCAGCTGGTCGGATCGGTGGCAGGCCGGCCCTTCATGACCTTGACCGCCTTGCGAAGTGCGGCCATCTCCGGGCCGTCGGGCGCCAGGCTCATGATGTCGCGGCGCACGCGGATTTTGGGGCGCGGCGTCTCGTCGGCAGTGCTGGGCCAGCCACCCAGGGTTACCACCGCGAGGACCGCGAAGGCTGCGGCCGAGCGATGGAGCAGGCAGCGCACTTTCGACGGTTCGGTCGTGAGAGAAGCTTTGGGCATTGTCAATTCCCCTTTTTCACTGCGGCCAATCCTCCAGGGTGGCCTCGGTCAGGTCGCGCAGCTCTTCGTCTTCGGCGTAGACCTCTGCATAGAGCCTGGCGGACTCGGCCAACTGTTGCTGGTCGCCGTCATGGCAAGAATGGCAGGGTCTTGATGTTAACATGTTGAAGGTTTCCACGCCGCGGGGTGAGGTACTCCGAACCCCGCGGGTCCGCCGTCCAGAATGAGCATCCTACAAACCGCAGGATCCGAATTACCAGCGTATCATGGGGCTAAACAGCCGCAACGTCAAGCGCAGATCAATATGCAAAGCACGCGCATTCCATCCCTCCCGGCTGCGTTTCGCCCGGCCGCATCCACCCCAGCATCCGATGAAGCAAGCCGTGCACACCGTGGGAGCAAGCCAGCACCGGGGCGGACGCGGATTGCGCCGCCACGTGGTAGCCGCCATACACCTTGACCGGCGACCACTCCGGCAAGACCGGCAGCGGCGGCGGCGCCAGCCCGGCGAAGTCGCCCTGGGCGTGCACGACCTTGCCGCCCACCAGCGTCAGCACGGACTCGATCGCCTTGATCTGGGCCTCGTCCACCGAGAAATAGTCCGCCGACAGCACGGCCAGGTCCGCGAGCTGGCCGGGGACGATGGCGCCCTTTTGCCCCTCCTCGCCGGAGAACCAGGCGCTGCCCACGGTGAAACGCCGCAGCGCTTCCAGGCGATCGAGCCGATTGTCCTCTCCGTACAGCGGCGTGCCACCGACGGTCTTGCCGGCGCTCAGCCAGTACAGCGTCACCCACGGGTTGTAGCTGGCGACGCGCGTGGCGTCGGTGCCGGCGCCGACCGGCAAGCCCATGCCCAGCATCCGCTTCACCGGCGGCGTGTGAGCGGCGGCGGCCTGACCGTAGCGATTGATGAAGTATTCGCCCTGGTAGGCCATGCGATGCTGCACCGCGATGCCGCCGCCCAGGGCCTTGATCCGCTCCAGGCTCGGCTCGGTCACCGTCTCGGCATGGTCGAAGAACCAGCGCAACCCAGCAAATGGGACCTCGCGATTGACCGCGTCGAACACGTTGAGGAAACGGCGAATCGACTCGTCATAGGTGGCATGCAGCCGGAAGGGCCAACGATTTTCGACCAGCAGCCGCACGACACGGGTCAGTTCTTCTTCCAGCGATGGAGCGAGGTCGGGCCGGGGTTCGAGAAAATCCTCGAAGTCAGCCGCGGAGAAGACGATCATTTCGCCGGCGCCGTTCATGCGATAGAAGTCGTCGCCGGCACCGGGTTTGGTCATCTTCACCCAGCGGGAGAAGTCGTCGATCTCCTGTTTGGGACGCTGGGTGAAGAGGTTGTAGGCGACGCGCACGGTCATCTCGCCGCGGCGATGCAGGTCGTCGATGATCTGGTAATCGTCGGGGTAGTTCTGGAAGCCGCCGCCCGCGTCGATGGCGCTGGTGATGCCCAGGCGGTTCAGCTCGCGCATGAACAAGCGGGTCGAGTTGGCCTGGTATTCCGGCGGCAACTTCGGCCCCTTGGCCAGTGTGGCGTAGAGGATCAGGGCGTTGGGGCGGGCGATGAGCAGCCCGGTCGGGTTGCCGGCATGGTCGCGCTGGATCTCGCAGCCGGGTGGGGCGGGCGTGTCCTTGGTAAAGCCGCAGGCCCGCAGCGCCGCCTGATTCAGCAAGGCGCGGTCGTAGAGATGCAGCACGAAGGCCGGCGTATCCGGGGCGGCAGCGTTGATCTCGTCGAGGGTGGGCATGCGCCTTTCGGCGAACTGGAACTCGGTCCAGCCGCCGACGACGCGCACCCAGTGCGGTGGCGGAGTGCGCCGGGCCTGTTCGCGCAGCATGCGCAGGCCGTCGGCAAGGCTGGGCACGCCGTCCCAGCGCAGCTCCAGGTTGTAGTTCAGACCGCCGCGAATCAGGTGCAGGTGCGAATCGTTGAGGCCAGGGATAACCGTTCGGCCGCCCGTATCGATGACTTGGGTGCCCGTGCCCCGATGGGCCATCACCTCGGCGTCACTGCCGACGGTGAGGAACTTGCCGCCGGCCATGGCGACCGCCTCGGCACTCGGCCGGCGGGGGTCGAGCGTGGCGATGTGGGCGTTGCGAACAACGACGTCGGCCGTGGTGAAACTCGCTGGAGTCATGGTTGTTTTTCCTCAATGGATACTGATACCGCAGGCGTGGCTTTTGACCGCGGGAACAGCCACGGCCGCAACAGATGCGTGAGCAGAGGCATGATCACCCAAGTGAGCAGCGCGACGACCAGCGCGTCCACAAACAGCGATCTCGGCACAAAATGCCACTCCGCCACCACGGACCCAAGCACGAGCAAGAGCCCGATTACGGCGATGTTGACACCGACATACGTCACGAGGGCCATCTTCCAGCGCGGCAGCACCGGCGTGGACACGGCCCCCGGCAGCGCGAACCAGCTCTCCAGCCCGCTCTGTTCATGGTAGACCGGTTCCGCTTCGAGCAGTTCGAGAATCTGGGCACACCATGCAGTGTATTCCGGCGAAGTGCGGAAGGCGTCGTAGTGGGACCGGCTTTGGAATTTCACGACCACGACCCACTCGGGTGAGGTGCCCGGCGTCGGATGGAGCACCTGGACGCCGAGATGGCCGGGAAAGCGGAGCGTCTTCGGGATGAACTCACGCAGAGCCGTCTCGAAGTCGCTTTCCCGCCCCTTTTTGACCCGTCGGCGGATCGTGACCGTTACAGGGACATCCTGGCTCATGCAGAGTCTCCGCTAGACCGTCACCGGCGAGGCGCTCGGGCCGAGGATGTCGTTGAGCATGCCGAAGCACCCGGCCGCCTTGTTGAAGCCGGCATAGACGCACATGAACACCAGGAGTTCCTCGATCTCCGCGCGGGTCGCGCCTTGTTTGAGCGCCATGTTGACGTGGGCGCCGAACGGGTTGCCGGGGCCGACCTGGTCCTGATTGACCACGTCCACCGCGATGGTGATGAGGGCCTTGGTCTTCTGGTCGATCAGCGGCAGGCCCCAGGCTTCGCCGGCGACGCGGGCGCAGAAGTCGCCGAACTTGGGGTTGATGCTTTTGAGGCCCGCGATCAGGGCGGGGTCGTCCAGGACGGCGTTTTTCGGGGGCATGGGGGGCTCCTTCTAATTACATCACTCTCCAAATAAGAGCTTCCACGTCGCTTCGAGAAGCACTCGGCAATCTTCGTCCGACTCCACCCAGATTACGCACGTGCCAAGTTCGCAGTCGTTGACATTAAGCCGCGTCGCCAATGCTGGGTTGCCCTTTCGGATAGTTTCGCAAATGAAATCACCCCAACCGTAGCCGTTGGGTTCGATTCCCATCTCCTTGAGTTTGGCGTTCGCGGCTTCAAAATCATGTTCCGACGGTTCAAACTCAATTTGCCAGGCGATGGGGATCTCTCGACCATCGAGCGCGGTTCCTGACATGGCCGTCAAGAGAATGGGCGACCACCGCTCATCTTCCCAGAAGCCATCGCCGTCTTCGAGCTCTTTGGCGATGTTCCTTGGTAGCTTCCAATTCGGCATCTTGGGCATGGCGGGTTCTCGATGTTTGGGCGCTAACTATTTTTATGAATAATTCTCTTCCATGGACCCCGGTAGGGGTCCCAGAAATTAGCCGGTGGTTGAGCGCAGCGATACCACCGGAATCGATCGGCTGCGCGGTATCGCGACCCCGGAGGGGTCGCAGGAACCGTCGTTTATTCCAGGCATTGCGGATCATACGGAATCCCGGCCTTTTTGAGCAACCATTTCAGTTCGTCGATGCTCGACCTTTTGCGATGATGTTCGCGCTGATTGAGAACGTAGCTCTTCACGCCGTCTCGCGCCGTCGGGCTGACCGTGAACGCGGCATAACCTTCTTGCCAGGCAAACTGCGGGTCGAGACCCTGATCATGCACCCAGACCGTCGCGGCCTTTTTCAGTTCGCGCACGAAATCGGCCAGCGAATGGGTGGCACGGAGCCCGACCAGCAAATGAATATGGTCCTCAACGCCGCCGATTGCTTGTGGTATTCCTTCCAGGCCGGAAACCGTTCCGCCAACGTACTCATGCAAACGCGGACGCCATATTTCTGCAATCGACGGTTGGCGGTGCTTCGTCCCGAAGACGACGTGGTAATGTAAGCTTAAGTAAGTTGAGCCCATGATCGTCGCCTTTCTGTTTTGGCCTCCCGGACCATATAGCCTTTGGAGCGCGGTAAAGGTTTCTGCGACCCCTCCGGGGTCGGATTCTCATGTCCGTGATTGGATCCGGTGGTATCGCTGCGCTCAACCACCGGCTAATTTCTGGGACCCCTATCGGGGTCCGAAGTCGATCACGATGCATCCACTATTTCAACAATTCCAGCAACTCCTGCGGCGCGAACACGTCGCGATAAAAAGTAAGCTGTTCGCCCTTGAAGTAACACCCGCCGCGATGGCCGCGCCGCACCCAGGAGACGCTGCCCTTGGCGATCGTCTCGCGCGTGGCGTCGTCGATGCAGTTCCACTCAAACCACACGAATTCGCCGTGGAACATCACGATCGGCCAGGCCATCGTCACGCCCGGCTGGGCGATCAGCGCCCACCAGTGCTTCTCGCGCTCCTGCTGTTCGGTCAGCCCGTAGTAGGGCCCGTCCTGGCAAAAGTACACCAGGTCGTCGCGGTACTCGCCGGTGAGCAGGTCGCCGCGGACCTTGCGCAGCGCCTCGCAATGGGTCGGCCACCATTCCTTGTTCTCGGCCTCGATCTGCTTGAGCGAGTAATCGGGCCCCACGGCCGGCAACGTTGGTTCCTTGCGGGTAATGTAGGACGCGGCCGCCTGCAGCAGCTTCTTGCCGACTTCCGCAGGCACCGGTTCGGGTTTGGAGTAGTCGGCTGCCAGGCCTTCGTAGTAGTTTCGTCGTTTTTTCATGGTTGGTCCTTTCGTTCAATTTTGCGGGAGGCGCGATCCGGGGTGGCCGGGTCTGAGGTACTCCGAAGGCCCGGTCATTCGGAATCCCGGGCCACTCCGACGTTTCGCGAGGCACGCCACCGCGCTCCGCTCCGAGTACGTCGCGTCGCGGCTAAACATTGAGTTCGGCGAGGAATGCGCTCATGAACTCATCGACAACGCCGGGGTGCCGCCCCGTGATCAGGTTGCGGTCCACAACGGTGTCCTTCAGCTTGCTGCCGTCGTAGATCGGGATGCCGCCCGCGTTGACCACATCGCAGAGGATATTGTGAGCGCAGGTGACCTTGCGGCCCTTCATCAGCTCCGGGGCGGCGCAGAAGAGCCACAGCCCATGGCAAATCGCGCCGATGCGCAGCCGGCCGGCGTCCATGGCCGCGACGGCCTTGCGCAGAAACACCACCGCGGGCGACTGGTTCGGCCGGCCCGGCTCAATGTTTTCCTCGTAGCGCAGGCGGTCCATGGCATAGCCGCCGATCAGCATCACGGCGGCATAGTCGGCCAGCGAGACACGGGCCACCTCGACGTCCACGGTCACCTTCGCCGTCATGTCGTTGCCATCGAACGTGAGCCGTGGTTGGCCCCACAGGTGCGACATGTATTCGACAGAATAACCGTGCTCGGGAAAGAACTCGCCGAAGCGGCGATATTCGGTTTCGTCGAAGTGGCTTTCCACGAGGACGCCAATTTTGCCCTTGGTCGGCGGCATGTCAGTCCGGTCCTTTCTCCGTCGGTCGATTGACAATGAACACGCTGCGGTTGCGATCGCCGACGCGTTCGTAGTGATACTGATCGACGCCTTGCAGGGCCAGGAAGATGCCCAGCCCACCAATCTCGCGCTCGTCCGGCGGCAGATCGAGGCGGGGCGGCGGCTGCCGGGTGGGGTCGAATGGCGCCCCCGCGTCTTCCATCACCACGGTCAGCGTTCGGTCGTTCATCTCGGCACGCAGGTCAATGGATCCCGGCCGCGCTCCGGTCCTGCCCGCCGCTGAGCAGCCGTAGTTGACGACGTTGGTGGCCAGCTCATCGACGGCGAGACGGAGGCGGTAGCGTGCTTGCCGGTCGAGCCCGGCGTCATCCGCCGCCTTGAGCACGAAGACGGCGATGTCGCTGAGCGAGTCGAGCGTCGCGGGGACGGTGAAGGTGTTCATGCGGTGAACCCTCGCGTCAGCATCGAATCACGGGACGGCCGGGTACTGGTCCACGACAACGATGGTGTTTTGCAACCCGGTGCGGCGGAGCGTGTCGAGCACCTGCTCCTGCGGCGCCACCATGTAAACGGTCACCGTCGCGCCCATCTTCTGCTTGGCGAAGATTAGCACGCGGATGCCGGCGCTGGCGATGTACACCAGGTGCGCCGTCCGCAGCACCAGCGCAGTCGGCTTGCCGGGGGCTATCGTCTCCAGTTCCTGGCGAAAGCGCTGGGCCGAGTTCGCGTCCAGCTCTCCGGACAACGTGATCTCGACAATCGTACCGTTGATCAGCGTGGTGATGTCAAAGGCCATCGACGTCTCCATTGCGCAATACGTTGCGACGTGGTTCATGGGGTGATTTGCCGACCAGGATGACCACCGAGCGTTCGCCGACCGGCAGATGACGCTGGTCGGCGAGCAGAGACTCGGTGCCGACCAACCGGGCGTCGTGTGGGGCGGCCTGGGCGGTGTCGGCGAAAATGTGCCAGTGCCGGTCGTCGCACAGAGCCGGCAGCTCGAACGTGTGCGGCTCCCAGTGCATGTTCATGGCGACGTAGATCGTGTCCGCCGACCCGGCCCCATGGCGATACGGCCCACCGGCGATCATCATCGCCAGCGTGCGGACGTGGCCGGACCAATCGGCGTGCCAGGCTCGTTTGCCGTGCCAGCTCATCATGGCCCCGTCGCCGTCGGCATGGCGCACGGCATGGCGGTTGTGCAGCACCGGGTTCGCCTTGCGGAAGGCGATGAGCCGCTGGGCGAAAGTGAATAGCTCGGCGCTCGTTCGCACCAGGCCCCAGTCGAGCCAGTTCAGCTCGCTGTCGTGGCAATAGGTGTTGTTATTGCCGTGCTGGGTACGGCCGACCTCGTCGCCCATCAGCAACATGGGCACGCCCTGGCTCACCAGCAGGATTGCCAGGGCGTTCTTCATCTGCCGGCGGCGCAGGGCGTTGATGGCCTGGTCGGCGGTCGGCCCCTCGGCGCCGCAGTTCCAGCTTTCATTGTCGTTGGCGCCATCGCCGTTGTGCTCGCCGTTGGCGGTGTTGTGCTTCTCGTTGTAAGAAACCAAATCGCACAGCGTGAAACCGTCGTGACAGGTGACGAAGTTGACCGACGCCGTGGCCCCGCGCCAACCATAGAGATCGGGCGAACCTTGCAAGCGGGTCGCCATCTCGCCGATCTGGCCTGGCTCCCCCTTGAGGAACTTGCGGACGCAGTCGCGATACTTGCCGTTCCACTCCGCCCAGCGGCCATAGCCGGGAAAGGAGCCGACTTGATAAAGCCCACCGGCATCCCACGCCTCCGCGACCAGCTTGCAGCGGGCCAGCACCGGATCGAAGGCGAGCGACTCCAGCAGCGGCGGGTTGGACATCGGCGCCCCCGACGGCGCCCGGCCCAGCACCGAGGCGAGGTCGAAGCGAAAACCGTCGATGTGATACTCGGTCGCCCAGTAGCGCAGGCAATCGACCACCATCGAGCGCACCACCGGGTTGTTGCAGTTGAGCGTGTTGCCGGTGCCGCTGAAGTTGTAGTAGTAACCCTGCGGCGTCAGCATGTAGTAAGTCTTGTTGTCGATGCCGCGCAGCGAGACGCAAGGGCCGCGCTCATTGCCTTCGGAGGTGTGGTTGAAGACGACGTCGAGGAAAACCTCGATGCCGTTCTTGTGCAGCTCCTTGACGAGGGCCTTGAGCTCATCGACCTGCATGCCGAGCTTGCCGGTGGCTGCAAAACCCGCCTTGGGCGCGAAGAAGCCGACGGTGCTATAGCCCCAGTAGTTCATCAGCAGGCTGCCGTCTGGGCCGGCCCGGCTGTTCTCGAACTCGTCGAACTCGAAGATCGGCATCAGCTCGACGCAGTTGACGCCCAGTTCCTTCAGATACGGAATCTTCTCGCGGATGCCGGCGAAGGTGCCCGGGAACTTGACGCCGGCGGAGGGATGGCGCGTGAAGCCGCGCACGTGCATCTCATAGATGACCAGGTTTTCGATCGGCGTCTCGAGCGGACGGTCGCCGTCCCAGTCGAAGTCGTCAAAGACGAGCCGGCCGCGGTAGGGGCCGAGCCGGTCCCAATCGGGCTTGGCGGCCCAGACGTCGCGGCCGGCGATGCCACGGGTGTAGGGGTCGAGCAGCACCTTGGTCCTGTCGAAGCGATGGCCGCTCGCCGGGTCGAAGGGGCCGTCCATGCGATAGCCGTATTCGATGCTTTCGTAGTCAAGGTCGAAGACGGTCATGGCGAAGACATTGCCGATGCGGAAATTCTCGGGAAAAGGGATCTCGGCGAGCGGCGTCGGCTGGCCTTGCTCAAAGAGCACCAAGGTGCAGGCGGTGGCATGGCTCGAATAGACCGAGAAGTTGACGCCGCCAGGCACGAAGGTGGCGCCGAAGGGGAAAGCCCGCCCCGGACGCAGACGATAGCCTGCGTATTCATGCGTAGGGTAGACATCTACGCGTAGCTGCTCCAGGGCGGTGGATGGTGCTTTCACGGATGGAACTCGATGGGACAGTCCCTTGATGGCAATAGGAGACCACGTAACCATAACCTACAACGGACATGCGGTGTGGCAAGCATTTTTCTTTGATTGCAGAGAAGATTTCAGGTCATGCGGCCGAGAACAACATTTTCCTCAAGCCGCATAAGATTCATGACACGGCACCCCCCCCACACACCCTCTGCCGACCCGGTTCGCCCATAAGCATGGCAAAGGGGCAAGGTCCGCAACTATTGTGGAGGCATGAACTAACGACAAACGGGAAATTGCGGATCGCTGCCCCGGATTCGTGACAAGGGGGTGCGAGACATTGTTATGATGATTCCAGCGACTTGCTTTACTTCACCTATTTGATCTGTAAGATGTAGTCTGCATTTTCACGAAAATCGGAAGGCAGGCCTCGATGAACGATGCATTTGCAACTCCGACCAACATTCCCGAGGATGGACAAGCTGCCCCGGCCGCGCCTGGCGCCGAAGTTCCAGGGACTGTCACCCTGGGGCGATACGTGCTGGGCGCCAAGCACGCCGAGGGCGGCCTGGGCGAGGTCTTCCTGGCGGTCGATACCGAACTCAACCGCGATGTCGCTCTCAAGCGCATCAAGGCCCTGAATCCCGATGCCGATCGCTGCCGCCGTTTCCTGGTTGAGGGCGAGGTGACCGGCCGGCTCGAGCATCCGGGCGTGGTGCCCGTCTACGGCCTGGGCCACGACGTTGCCGGCCGTCCCTATTATGTGATGCGATTCGTGCGCGGCGAAACCCTGCAGGAGGCGATCCAGCGCTTCCACGCCGCCGACGGTTCAGGCCGCAATCCCGGCGAACGGAGCAAGGCGTTGCGCGAGCTGCTGGGCCAGTTCGTGGCGACGTGCAACACGGTGGCGTATGCCCATAGTCGCGGCATCCTGCACCGCGATCTCAAACCTGCGAACATCATGCTCGGCCCCTACGGCG
>Ga0182024_10005675_pt1 | contig 27851 bp, 27 predicted proteins | sample P32metaG_FD_120480 | JGI IMG/M metagenome (GOLD analysis project Ga0182024, IMG submission 120480) | Permafrost microbial communities from Stordalen Mire, Sweden - P3-2 metaG (Illumina Assembly) | ecosystem: Environmental > Terrestrial > Soil > Wetlands > Permafrost | place: Sweden: Stordalen...
GAGCCGTGGTCGTCGACGCTGGGCCAAAGAATACACGCACAAAGTCATTCTTCGGAGTGAGCGGAGAAGTGCGCTCAGAAAAGATTTGACAGGGCCGACGTTGTTAGAGATGTCTGAGAAATCGATTACGCGGCAACAATCGGGGCGCGTCAGACGCGCAAAAACGAGCCGTCGGAACCGAACAGTCTCGCTGCGGCCAACTCTGGCGACAAATTTGTTGTATCGACGGTCAGGAGAAACGTATGATGCGCGAGTCAGAGGCCCAAATCGGAAATCCCGGATAAGACTGTGTCATTCTGAGCTTGTCCAAGGATCCTACCAACTTCATATCGAGGGCAATATGAATAAGCCTATCCTCTCCGTTCTACCGGCCATCGGTATGCTGGCGCTGGCGCTGCCGGTGCACGCCCAGGCGCCGCATCCGTATGATTATTTCAACGCAGGCCAGTTTATGGAATTCACCAACAATATTAATAATCTGAAAGACTTTTCGCCGGACGGGATTAAGGCCGAGTTTGCCTCGGGGCGTCAATTGTTTGTCAACGCCGGTGCGACGGCGCAGGTTTTGGCCAGCTATGACAGCCTCGTCAAAACGGATCTCGGGCTGCCACTGTTCCAGAATTATTCCGGCTGGACGCAAGCCCAACAGGATGCTTGGAACAAATCTGTGATGGATTCGGGCGCTTTGGACAAATGGCTGGGCACGAACCTGGATACCGAGGCCTGCTTCTTTTTCTGGCTCGGGAACAAGACCGCACTGGTGGGCAAAACCGTTCCCTCGCTATTCGATTGGGGTTCCAACCTCGCAACTGCCCAAGGGTTGGCCAAACCTGGGCTGCAAAAGTTTACTCAATTCGCGGGGAGCAGTCCGACGATCTTCCAGACCTTGCAGCCCCAGGTGCAGGCCGCGATCAAGGCGATTGCCAGCTACAATGAGAAGGCAAACAACCTCTCGCAGCTTGATATTACCGCCATCCAGAAACAGGCCTCGGTCATTCTCCTTCACGCCGCCAACCACACGCTGACGAAGTAGCGCGCGCTGACGGAAAACAGTGGTTATATCTGTTTTCGATGCATAGAAAGCATGTGCGGTTAAGCGACGGAAATAAACGTAAGGACAGTTTTAGACTCCGTCCAGAAAATCGAAGTAGAGTTCAGTATTGAGACGATAGTCAGCAGAATCAGCAATTGGGTTTGGTGGGCGGCTGCAACGCCTTCAATCCACGGGGCTTGGAGTTTTGGGGTCGTGTTCGATCCCCACCGGCCCTATCAGACCTTAAGAAACAAGAGACATTTCCTATGCTGAGTCCGCATTTGGAGCCTCAATCAGCGATTGGCTTCCAACCGTTCGGCCAAATCTCCCACGGCATCGCGCTGGGATTGCGGAACAACATGACCGTACAGCCCGAGTGTGATACGCGGATCGCTGTGCCGAAGTTGTGCCTGCACAACTGTGATTGCTCCTCCACTGTGTGAAGGCGATGAGGGAAATTAGGTGGTAACAAATGTCGACGTGTCGGTCGGCGGCCAGTCTCGACCGATGGAATCCAGGGCGATGCTATTGCATCCCCAGCGACAGGCAAGTGAGAAGTTACCGAATACGTAACAGTTCGCGCCAGCTTCCCATCCGTACCGCGAAATTTGACCTGAGCTGACGCCTTCCCTTAGTCGGTGAGAAAAAACACGATGACGGAATCTGAGCGCCGAGAAACATGAGGGACATGATGCTAGGCGCTCGTGTCCATCTAGACCAATGTGACTGCATTCCCACAGATCCCGATCATCCTGGACGTGAAGGCCCGGCGCCAAAGACTCGCTGCGCGGTTTTGATACGCTCGTGAACCACTTCCAATTACTCGGTGAGACGGTTACTCCTGACGGCACCGTCTTGAACCTGAACCGTCGCGGCAACGAGTACGTGATACTCGCGAACGGCAAAAGCCTCATGTCCAGCGCCATGTATGGCTCGGAGGAGGCGCTGGCCACATTCGCCTGCCGTCCAGCGCGGACGCTGGAGGAGCCGTGCGTGCTCATCGGCGGCCTCGGAATGGGCTTCACGCTACGCGCGACGCTCGATCTCCTTCCACCGGATGCGATGGTTGTCGTCGCGGAGCTGCTGCCCGCCGTAGTGGAGTGGAACCGAGGCCCGCTCGGGCCGTTGGCGGGGCACCCGCTGAAGGATAAGCGCGTGCGGATCGAGATCGGCGACGTCGCGGTCACCCTCAGGTCGGGCGCCGGCAAGTTCGACGCCGTGCTACTCGACGTGGACAATGGTCCGACCGCACTCACGGCATCGGACAATGCCTGGCTCTATGGCGATCGTGGAATAGCCGCCGCTTTCGCGGCTCTCAAGAGGGACGGTGTGCTGGCGGTCTGGTCTGCCCGAGATGATAACAAATTTGAAAAGCGCCTGCGCTATGGGGGGTTCACGGTCCAAGTGGAGCGCGTGCGCGGCCGCCTGAAAAAGGGCGGCCCTCACCACACTATCTTTCTGGGTCACAAGACTTCATCGCGCTGAGAGGGCGCGTATGCACATGTTCAGCCATACGAATATATGATGGGACCAGCACAGCCGAAATTGCGCTATTGGCGGCCACCTTGCGACATCTCTGCTACTCCAACCCGTCCGATAACGCGGCTTACCAGGAGTTGACCGCGCCTCATCCGCTCCATTCGTTGTATTCGAATAAATATTAGATCTGTTAGAAAGTTCAGTGGCCGACGACTACCTTAGCTGTGAGAGGGCCTGAATCCATATCGGGCGGAGACGTGAGCCAGGATTCTCTGTACGAACAGGCAGCGGACACCTACGGCTCTTCACTGGACCGGCTCGCGCGGGCCTATGAGTTCGATCCCGAGGCCCGCCGGGACCTGCTCCAAGAAATTCATCTGAATCTCTGGCGCAGCTTCGCGTATTTCGACCTGCGATGTTCGCTGAGAACCTGGGTGTACCGTGTGGCCCACAACGTAGCCACCGGGCACGTGATTCGTCAGCGCCGGATCAGGGACAGGTTGGTGAGCATCGAGAACATCGAGAGTATGTCTGGCAGCGATCAGGGTGAACTCGCCGCCAGCCAGACCGAAGCGCTCGAGCGTCTCTCGATGCTGATCCAGCGCCTGAAACCGCTCGATCGCCAGATCATCGTTTCCTATCTCGAGGAAATGGACGCCAAGTCGATAAGTGAAATCACCGGGTTATCGCCGGCCAACGTCGGGATGAAAGTTCACCGGATCAAGAACATCCTGAGGCGCTGGTTCGGCGAAGGAGGACTTCATGCCAAGTGAGTTTCCTGTGAACGACCCGCGAAATATCTGGCAAAACCAGCACACGGAGGCATTCAAAATGTCAGCAGATGAACTGCGCCGTAAGGCGCAACAGCGTGAGAGGAAGTCCCGTTTTGAAGCGGCCTACACGATCATCGCCGGGCTTATCCTTTTCGTATTCTTCACACGGACCTTCTCCAGAGCCCACGAGCTGGCTCCGCGCATAGGGTTTGGCGTGCTAAGTTTCTGGGGCATCTATGTTGCGTACCAGGCATGCAAACGGATTTGGCATGGGCGGCTGGCGCCGGATGCGACGCTGAACACGACGCTCCAGTCTTACAGAAGCGAACTCGAGAAGCGGCGCGACTATGCCCAGTACATCTGGCGCGAGGCGGGTCTGACGTTTTGTTTCTTGGGCATGGCACTGGTTATCGTGCCGGCGCTGATCAAGTCCCTCGACGCGCCACGGCTAATGGTGAACTTTGTGCCATTTTTCGTGCTTCTCGCGATATGGTGCGCAGTGTTCTTTCCCATGAGGAAGCGAAATCGGCGGAAGCTTCAACAGGAGATCGAGGAGCTGGGCGTGTTTGAGGGAGGGAACCGATCGTGAGACAAGCCGTTCTCGCAGGGCGGTGCAACACAGTGAAAATGTGGGGCTTTGTGGAGTAGGTGAAATTCGATCCTCACCGCCCCAAACAGAATATCGCTGAACGGGCCGCCTTTACTGACTTAGATCGGTTGCGGACTCGTTTCTGAGGGGTTCTGCGCCGAAATTGCTCAAGTCCACGAACCAGCAGCCATACCGGGAAGGGCGGTAGCTCACGTCCGCCAAAACTCCCTCGCGGCGATGTGTCTATAATCTTGGAACTTCTGCCCCTCTACGGCGCAATTTCAATCAGCGCAGAAGTTCCGCCCTCAGGAACCTGGAGCGCCTTTGCCTGTTTTTCGCGCGAAGTTGTGCTGCCGTAACAGGCTTCGTCCAAGCACGAACATCGTTTGAGAGGCTTCGAAAATGCGAGTCAAAATTAACGCAATCCAAGGATTATTGACGCTGGCATTGTGCGCGCCACTGGCGCTTGCGCAAGGAACGACGGGAAGCCAAGCGCAAGGGCAAACGCCACCACCTGCGCAGCAGGGGCAGTCGCAAGGACCGGGGCCACGCGGCATGGGTCCGGGGGGCCAGCGCGGACCGGGAGGACCAGGCGGTGGAAATATGGGTCGTGGCGGCGATAGGGATGGCTCAGGGCGCGATGGCATGCGCGGCGGTATGAACGGGCGGCGGAACTGGGGTCACCACGGAATGCACGGAGGCATGCACCATGGCATGCGTCGTGGCATGCACGGCGGTGGCGGAAATGGGTTCCGCGGCGGGCGCGGCATGTGGGGCGGCGGTGGGCGGGACATGATGGGCCGCGGCATGGGACGAGGATTCGGCGGCGGGCAGGGAATGGGCCGGGGCGGGCAAATGCCTCTTGGCTGGATCGTGAATGATCCCTCGCTGCGACAGCAGCTCGGTATCACTTCCGATCAGGTGGCGAAGATCACGCAGCAGCAAACTGACTTCCAGAAGGCGGGCATCCAGGGCCGCGCTACTCTCGAAGTAAAACATCTGGAATTGAGGCAGTTGATGTCTGCTCCCACCCCTGATCGCGCGGCGATTGACGCTAAGCTCCAAGAGATCAGCACCGCGCAGTTGGCCGCCGAGAAACTGAATATTCATCACCAACTCGACATGAAGTCGGCGCTGACGGCGGATCAGCAGGCGAAACTGAAGGAACCGATGCAAGCGCGGCGGCAGGGTGGTCCCGGCGGCCAGCGTGGACCTGGTGGCCGTGGCGGACCGGGTGGTCCTGGAACGGGGCGGCCACAATCGCAGCCGAAGCAACCCGGCTCGGGCGACCAGCCAATCTCTCCGGATGGAATACTGAACTGATGCTCCACGAAGCGAGCCGGAAGCAACGCGGATACAAAGGAGAACTCGCCATGCTGAAGTTTAGGCTGGGGTTTGCGGGGCTCTGTGTCTTCGCGTTGCTGCTGGCGGTGGTTATCCAGGCGGCCGCACCGCAGGATGCGAGTTTTGCCGGCACGTGGGAAATGACCGTGACGGGCGGCGGTCAAGGTCAAGGCGGAGGCCAAGGTCAAGGCGGAGGCCAAGGTCAAGGTGCAGGAGGCGGAAACCGAGGTGGCCGACGTGGCGAGCAGTTGCTGACCATCACGCAGGACGGCGACAAAATCAAAGTGAGCCACAAAACGCGGCGGGGCGAAAACGCGTATGACGCGACGGTCTCGGGAAACACGATCTCGTGGACCGAGCAGCGCCAGGGTCGCGGCGGCAACATGATGAAAATCGAGTACCAGGCAATGCTGGACGGTGACACGATGAAGGGCACCATGGGCGGCGGGGAGATGAGCCGCGAGTTTACGGCGAAGCGATCAAACTAACCTGCTCGTCACGCGGCGCGACGTGTAGGATGCCGCGGCCTCCAAACGCATTTCCGACTACGCCAGAAAACACCGTATTGCCATCGGGCACATCGCGCACTTCCGGATAGGCAAGAAAGGGGCCGCCCTCTTTGGGCTGAAGCGTCATCACCCGGTCTGCATGAGGCACATCAAGTTGCCGCAGGACTAATGCCTGCAGTACGCCGAAAACGATGACATTGGCGGCGATGCCGAGGACCAGGATAAGGACCGCAGTGAGGGCAAAATCGGGATTTTTGCGGAGCATGCGTAGAGCGAAGCGGACATCCTGGAGTAACTGCTCAAGCCAAACAAAACTCCACACCTCCCGCGTTTCTTCCTTGACCCGCGTCACATTGCCGAACTTCCGCATCGCGGCATAACGCGCTTCTTCCGGCGACATGCCACGCTCGATGTTGTCCTGCGTCTCCGTCTGAATGTGCTCGCGGATGTCTCGATCCAGGTCTTCTAGCATGCGTTTGCGCCGCTTCATGATTCACCCTCCTGCTCGGCTGGACGTAGAATCCGCGCGATCGCCCCGGCCAGCTTGTCCCACTTGCTGGTCTCGAGTGCCAGTTGCCGCCGGCCCTTGGGGGTCAGCCGGTAAAACTTGGCCCGCCGATTGTTCTCTGAAGTGCCGTCTTCGGACGAAATCCATCCCCGCTTGATCAGCCGGTGCAGCGCCGGGTAGAGCGATCCCTGTTCGACCTGCAGCACGTCGTCGGAGTCGAATTCGATCGCTTTGGCGATGGCGTGCCCATGGACTGGGCCTCGCAGCAGCGTGCGTAGAATCAGCAGGTCCAGAGTTCCCTGCAACAGTTCGATGCGTTCTCGTTGCTCTTTAGTAGACATGCTAGGCGAGGATACACACCTTCTAGTAGAATGTCAAGGTGAGCAAACTCCGACGGCCATTCCGCTAACTCGTGATAAGTTGCGTTACGGGATCAGTGACTTTACGACTTACCCAGAATGGGAATGTCCGAGCCGGCTGAGGGGAAACTTCGTTCAAGCAACGCACGCGAGCCGGGACGGGTGTACAATCCCCCCCTATCCCGTAGTCGGAAACCAAATCCAAGATCGGAGATCGCATGAAAAGCAAAGCACTTGTGTTGACCGCTGTCGCGCTGTTCGCTGCCGTTGTGGTGTGCTACGCCGCCGGCGACGCGTTTATGGGCACCTGGCAGTTGAACGAAGCCAAATCCAAGATGGGCGCCGGAATATCAAAGAATTCCACGGTCGTCTACGAGGCCGCAGGCGACAGCGTGAAAGTCAGCCTGGATGGGACCGACCCCAACGGTAAGTCCTTCCACAGCGAATGGACCGGCAAGTATGACGGCAAAGATTACCCCCTTACTGGTGATGCGATAGGCGACTCGCGCTCGTATACGATGGTCAACAGTCACACACTGAGGATCACCACCAAACAGGGCGACAAAGTCACCTCCACCACTCGCGTCGTCATCTCCGCCGACGGCAAGAGCCGCACCGTCACCACCACCGGCACCGACGCCAAAGGCATGAAGACCACCGCCGTTTCCGTTTACGACAAGCAGTAGCCACGCAACGCGCCAATTCCCGAAGGGCCGTGCTTTCCCGCGGCCCTTTACTTTGAACTGAAGATGTCTGGGTGCCGCGCGCCTTCGCATCCGCGTTGATTCCGCCGCAGCAAGCAGGGCTCTTCAGACGGGCAAAGACGAGCTGCCGGGACACCGCTGATCGCGATGGGACTTGCTCCGGCGGCAAATTCGTTGTGTCGAGCGCGGGAGAAGCGTACGATGCGCGAGTCTGAGGCCCACCGGCTCAATGGGAAGCTTCGGGCAATCTCTCCCCGGTAAAATGCTCAGGAGGAAAAGAATGAGGCGTGCTTTGGCCTTGCTGTGTGTTGGATGTGCGCTGTGTTTTGCGGCGTTAGCCGCGCGCACCACGCCCGCGGATGACATCTCGGGCCGCGCCCGAAAGCTGCACTTCTCCTCGATCGTGCTCGATACGCACGACGACACGACCCAGCGCTTTTTCTCGAAAGACTTCGACCTCGGCAAACGCAATCCCGATGGAAGTATTGACATCCCGCGCATGCGCGAAGGCGGCATGAACGCCATTTTCTTTTCCATCTGGATCGACGGCAGAATCATGGGACCCCCGGCCGTACAGAAAGCGCTCGATCAGATCGACGCGGTCCACGAAAACGTGATCAAGTACTCGAACGACCTGACCTTTTGCCGCACCGCGGATGAGGTGCGGCGCGCCCACGCGCAAGGCAAGATCGCCGTTCTTATGGGAGTCGAAGGCGGCCACATGATCGGCAACGACATCCGCGTCTTGCGCACGTTCGGCGATCTGGGAGTGCGCTACATGACGCTGACGCACTTTTACAACGATGAATGGGCCGATTCCTCCACCGCGAAGCCGGAGCACAACGGCCTGACCGACTTCGGCAAGCAAGTCGTGATGGAGATGAACCGGCAGGGAATTATGGTGGATATCTCGCACGTCTCCGACAAGACTTTTTACGATGCCTTGGCAATCAGCAAAGCGCCGCTGATCGCATCGCACTCCTCTTGCCGCGCGTTGTGCGACCACGTCCGCGACATGTCAGACGACATGATCAAGGCGCTGGCCGCCAAGGGCGGCGTGATTCAGATCAACTACGAAAAAAGCTTCATCGATCAGGCCTATAAGGATGCATCGGAAAAGTTCTCCGGCGGCGTGGTCGCACAGGTTGACGCGCTCAAGAAGGCGTGCGGGGACGATGAGGAATGCGTGAACCGCAAGATGGTAGAGATGGGCAAGCAAGCTACCGCCGAAGGCAAGCTTCCGCATGTGAGCTGGGAAAGGATCATCGACCACATCGATCACGCCGTAAAACTTGTTGGCGCGGATCATGTCGGCTTGGGCTCCGATTTTGACGGCGCCGACATGCCCGACGGCATGGAGGATTGCACGCATCTGCCACAGATCACCGAGGCTCTGATGCGCAAGGGCTACGCCGATGACGACATCCGGAAAATCCTTGGCGGCAACTTGCTGCGCGTGATGGAGCAAAACGAACGCGTCAGCCGCGAGATGCAAGCCGCGCGCTAACGATCACCGGTGCCTGCCAACTGCGACAAGAAATGCACGGGCGAACGCCGCTCGCGAGTCCGTCAGCGCGCGAGTGCGATAGACGAATTGGTTCGGCGTGACGCCAGTTGACGCCAATTGGAAGAAGGGCCGCCCGCCGCTAGTTCCCAGGAAGGTTTCGGAACTCGGGATGAGGCCACGTCACGGAAAATCCTAAGCAATTATTCGCGAGGGGGGTATGGAGATGCTTGAAACAGTTCTGAAGCGTTTTGAAGAGCCCGGCGAGGTGCGGATGTTCGAAAAGGGGAAATTCGAACTCGTTCGCTTCGGGGGCATGACCATTGGCCGCGCCACGTACGAGCCCGGGTGGAAGTGGTCCCTTCACGTGGGGCCGAGCGTTGGCGCGTCGCGCTGCAACGTGGAGCATGTTGGGCTGGTAGTCTCCGGTTGCGCCACGGCTGCGTTGGATGACGGCACGATCCACGAACTCCGCGCAGGTATTCTCTTTTACATTCCACCCGGGCCTCCAGGCCACGATAGTTGGGTGGTGGGTGATGCGCCATACGTCTCGCTACATTTTCTCGGCACAGAGCATTACGCGTCGTAGTTGACCTGGTTCGCGGCAACAGAAGAAGGCCCAATGAGGTTTCGTGATGGCTCCAAGAAACCGTAAGATCAAAGTTTCTTGGGAAACAGACGAAGTAAAGAGGAATCCACCCCGAACTTGCTCGGTATCGGGCAAACGGATGTACGCCAATGAGCGCGAGGCAAGCGCCACGGCAGCGCATAGGATGGCCGACAAGGAAACGGGACCGGAGCAGCTACGAGCCTACAAATGCCTGTATTGCGGGGCATGGCACCTAACCAGCAAGGACGCATAGGCGGATCTGCTTGGGAGCGAGCGCGACCTAAGATGGCGGAGGATTGAGGAGCGCACCGAGACGGTCTACCAGGTCCAAGCCCGCCTGGCTCGCTTCCGTGGTGGAAAAATCGGATGAGAGCATCAGGAACTGCGCGTTGGGGGCCGACTCGCGAAGGGTTTCGATGGCGAATTCATTAGCCCACAGCCCAGGCCCGCACACCACCACATGTGGTTTCATCGCCTTCACAAGTGTCTTGGCGTGGGAGAGACTGTGCGTGGTGAGGACTTCATACCCTGACCGCTTCAGCAGCGCATTCAAATAGGCCAAGAGATCGAGAGAAGGGTCAATACAGCAGATGACCTTCCCACCGAGCCCCAATGAAGTAGCGCCGTGGGGTTGGGGGCCATCGAGGAATGCGTCAACGGCCTCTTTTTCGGATGCGTAAGTGTGGAACACTTTGAGGAGGGCGGTCGCCTCAAGGACCTCGAGAACGAAGGGAGACATCTGGCACAGCTTCAGATCGCCGCGGCCGGACCGCAGCACGCCTGCAAGACGAACCATGGCTCCTAACCCACCACTGTCGACGTACTTGACCTCCGCCATTTGCAGGACGAACTTCTTCGTTCCTCGGGTGTGTCTCTCAATTTCGTGTTGGAGAGACTGGACCTCGTCTCCGGTGACGATGCGTCCCTGGCAGCGGATCACCACGACGTTTCCCATATCTTGGGATTGCAGGACGAGTTGCACGGATTAGGAAGGTATCACATTCCGGAATTACTGCCAGTTCTTTAAGTCCGCCAGATCAAACTTCGCCTAAATGATGTTGGTGATCGCAGCAAAGGCTTTCGAAGCGACTTGCTAGAGAATCGTGCCGGGCATTTGATGTCAGATTGAAATGCGCGAGTCGGGCCGCTTAGAATGATCCGATGATCATGCAGATAGTACTTGCGGCGTTTGCGCTTCAGCTTTCTTCCAACGCGGTGGATCGGACCACGCAACTGCCGCGGGCCAAAGATCAAGCACTCCTGGACGCGTTCGCGCCCGGTGACCGGAAAGTGTGGGATAACGCGCTCGCTTCTGATGCCGTCTACGTGGATGAGAACGGGACGATCATGAATCGCGCTGAATTTCTGAAGCAACTCGAGCCTTTGGCGGCTGGCGCGTCCGGGAAGCTTGAGATTACGTCTTACTCGGCCGAAATTTCAGGGGACTTGGCCATCGTGGTGCACACGGACGACGAGCAGGAGAATTACCACGGCCAGATGGTGTTCGCGCGGCATCTGATGACCGAGACGTGGCGCAGGGAAGCGGGGGAATGGAAACTCCATCTAGTTCACGTCTCTGCGATGCTGAAAGAGCCACCGGCCATCGCGCTGCCTGCCGAAGTGCTGGAGCAATATGCCGGGCGATATCTGGCGGGGAGCGATCTTGTCTACCTGATCGAATGGGACGGGCAACAACTGATGGCCGGCAGGCAGGCAGGGGAGCGCGATGAAACCGTTGATGGTGGAGGTGCGCGACGTCCTCTTCGTGGCTGGCGAGCCGCGGGTCCGAAAAATCTTTCAGCGGGACGCGAAGGGCAGAATCACAGGATTCGTGGATCGCCGCGAAGGCGGGGACCTCGTCTGGCGCCGCGACCCTAGCGGTGCTTCCTAGACGCGAGGTTTACCGCGCTGGGACAGGTTAGTGTGCCTTCGCGCGGTAAATGGTTTTGTGGCTGGGCAACAGTGCCCCGATGATTGCGCCAACCACCAAACCGATTACTGCGCCGACCCCGGCTGCGTCGCCTCTGGAAAAACCAATGCAGCCCGAGGAGCACCCGTATGTTGCCTCGCCGATCCCGGCCCCTGCGCCGGCGCCCACCGCGCCGCCGATGAGGGTGTTGCGCAACCGGTGTTTGTTTTCCATCAGTTTCACGCTGCGAACCTCCTGCCTCTGGATCGTCTGCGCGCTCCCCGCCTCTTGTACCGAGATCGCGGTAGCGGAAACATTCAGGAAGGTTCCCGAGTCTTGCTTCGAGTTCATTTCAACCACTTGAATCTTCTGCCCCGCTTGCAGCGTGCTCAGGTTCTCCCACGACGATTGGCTGGATTGGGCCCACGAAGCGCCAGGTATTGCGAGGACACAAATCAGGGACAAGAGGGTTCGCACGAGCGCATTCCACCTTTCAGTTTCGAAAAATACTTCTTCGCAATCGGCCGGAATTTATATTTTGACCTTTGGAGCCGGTCGGCAATTGGCCTGAGATGCTGGGAGACCCTACACGTGGTAAATCATTTTGTGGCTGTGCAATAGAGCGCCGACGACTGCGCCACCCACCAAACCGATCACCCCGAAGACCAAGGCTGCGAGGCCTCTGTCATAACCAAGACCACTAAGACAAAGGACGTCCGGCTGGCAGGGTTTCGGGGGACGGTCTGCCGCCGCCCCGATCCCGGCTCCTGCGCCGGCGCCCACTCCGGCGCCGATGAGGGTATTGCGCAAACGGTGTTTGTTTTCCATGAGTTTCACGCTCCGAACGTCTTGCCTCTGGATCGCCTGCTCGCCCGACTTCTCTTGCAGCGAGATCGCGGTAGCGGAAACACTCAAGAGCGCTCCGGAGTCCTTTTTCGAGTTCATTTCAACCACCTGAATCTTTTGTCCCGCTTGCAACGTGCTCAGGTTTTCCCAGGATGCTTGGCTGGATTGGGCCCACGAAACGCAAGGTATTGCAAGAATACAAATCAGGGCCAAGAGATTCCGCATGAGCGCACCCCACCTTTCAATTTTCGGAGCTAGTTCTTCGTGACCGGCCGGAATTTCTACTTTGACCTTCGAGTGACCGATAACTTATACCCGACCTCGTCAACATGCAATGCTTTCTGAGCGCTGAGCCTTTCCGGCGGCCCGCGTTGGAAACATCTCCGGCGAGCGATAGAAGCGGCACAATGGCGATCGAGCTCTCCAGTGGAAGTAGCCGCATGCGGCGGATGTCCAGTTGATCTCGGTGGCCTGTACTGTGGGTCAGTTAACTGACGCGCTTCCACATTGGCAAATCCGCTATGTGCCGTAAGCGGAAGCATATGATTTACGAACCGAGGACCAATCGTAGTTCCCGCTGAATATCCGCAGGGTCCCGGCTGACAAAATTCGTCTGTTACACAGGAGACCTATGCGAACACGATCCGGCATCGCTTTCTTTTCGTTGGCTGTTGCAGCGGTGGTTCTGAGGCTGGCAGTTCCGGCGTTCGCTCAAAGTCAGATGGGAAGCAACGCGCGTCCCGTCATCATCCAAAGAATTGATGAAGGCAAATTGGCAACGCTTCGCGGTAACACGCGTCCGGAAGCAACGCCCGCGAACGACCGCGGCGCGATTGGATACGATTTTCCGATGGAGCACATGTTACTGCAGTTGCAGCGCTCTCCCGAACAGGAGCAGCCGCTCCAGCAGTACATCGCCGATCTCCAAAATTCCGCGTCGCCCAATTATCACAAGTGGCTTACGGCGCAGGAATTCGGCGAGAAATTCAGCCTGGCGAAACAGGATCTCGACGCGATCGCGGGCTGGCTGGGATCGCACGGGCTGAAGGTAAATCTTGTATATCCAACGGGCTGCTGATCGACTTTTCGGGCACGGTCGGTGAAGTGCACGAAGCGTTTCGGACGGAAATTCACGCTTTTGACGTGAACGGAGTAAGGCATATCGCCAACGCGACCGACCCGCAGATTCCTGCGGCGCTGGCGCCGGCCGTGGCGGGCGTGGTCTCGCTACACGATTTCATGCCGCACCCAATGTACAAGATGCATCCGGCGTATACCTTAAGCGGGGGCCAGTACCAGGCAGTTGTCCCAGGGGACCTAGCGACCATCTACAATATCAATTCGCTCTTCAGCGCAGGCACGTCCGGGCAGGGCCAGACGGTGGTGGTGATTGAGGATACCAACGTGTACTCGGCGTCGGACTGGACAACATTCCGCTCGACGTTTGGCCTTTCGGGCTACGGCTCGGGCTCGTTCACACAGGTTCATCCCGCACCTCCCATGGGCGCCACCAACTGCGGCGATCCGGGCGTCAATGGGGACGACATTGAAGCGATTCTCGACGCAGAATATGCGAGCGCTACCGCGCCGAGCGCCAAGATCGAGCTGGCGTCTTGCACGGACACGACGACCTTCGGCGGATTGATCGCGTTGCAGAATCTTCTGAACGAAAGCAGCACGCCGCCGTCGATTGTAAGCATCAGCTACGGCGAGTGCGAGGCGTACAACGGCGCGTCAGCAAACGCAGCGTACAAGTCAATGTTTCAGCAGGCGGTCGCCGAGGGCGTATCGGTCTTTGTGTCGTCTGGCGATGAAGGCGCGGCGAGCTGCGATGCGGATGAGAATTACGCGAGGCACGGGATCGGCGTAAGCGCCTTCGCGTCCACGCCCTACAACGTGGCCGTCGGCGGGACGGATTTTGGAGACAGTTACGCGGGCACGAACAGCACTTATTGGAACTCGAGCAACACGTCCACGTATGAATCGGCAAAGTCGTACGTCCCGGAAATCCCGTGGAACGATTCGTGCGCGGGCGCGCTGCTCGCTTCGGCGTTCGGCTACTCTGCGACGTACGGCTCGAGCGGCTTCTGCAACAGCAGCTCAGCCCGCACGTACGGCTACAACACGACGGCTTCAGGCAGCGGCGGACCGAGTGGCTGCGCGACGGGAAGCGCCACGACGAGCGGCGTAGTGAGTGGGAGTTGCGCCGGGTATGCCAAGCCGTCGTGGCAATCGCTCGTGGGCAATCCGAACGACGGCGTGCGCGACATTCCCGACGTTTCTCTGTTTGCGGCGAACGGCGTCTGGGGACACTACTACCTGTTTTGCGACTCGGACATAGCGAACGGCGGGACAGCGTGCAAGGGGGCGCCGAGTGGATGGACGGGCGCGGGCGGGACTTCCTTCGCATCGCCAATCATGGCCGGGATTCAGGCGCTGGTGAACCAGAGGACGGGTTCGCCGCAGGGCAATCCGAATCCCGTCTATTACAGTCTCGCGGCGACGGAGTATGGGCCGAGTGGCAACAGTTCGTGCAACTCGACATTGGGAAATGGCGCGGCGAGCTCCTGCGTGTTTTACGACGTGACGCAGGGCGACATGGACGTGAACTGCACGGGAACGCAAAATTGCTACACGCCATCGGGATCCTTTGGCGTGCTCTCCACTTCGAACAGCGCCTACGCGCCCGCTTACGGCACAACAATCGGGTGGGACTTCGCCACTGGAATCGGCACGTTGAACGCCGCGAACCTGGTGAATGCGTGGCCGTCGTCCGGCTCGCCCTCGCCCAGCTTCGGCCTTTCGGCGGCGTCGAATAGCGTGACGATCGCGCAAGGCGCAGGAGGCACGAGCACGATCACCATCACGCCGTCGAACGGCTTTACGGGTGGCGTGACGTTGTTCGCGTCGGGCGTGCCGGCCGGCGTGACGGCAGCGTTCGGCACGAATCCGGCGACGGGCTCCAGCGTTCTGACGCTAACCGCTAGCGCTACGGCGACCGCGGGAACGACGACCGTTACAATCACCGGCGTTGCGGGAAGCCTGAGCGAAGAGACCACGATCTTGCTCACTGTAAATACTTCTGTCGCGTCGAACTTCATCCTGGCGGCTTCGCCGAGCAGTCTCAAGATCACACGCGGATCCCAGGGAACGAGCACGATCGCGATCACGCCGTCAAACGGTTTTAGCGGGGGCGTGACGTTTTCCGCGTCGGGCCTGCCGACGGGCGTGACGGCATTGTTCGGCACGAATCCGGCGACGAACTCCAGCGTTCTCACACTAACAGCGAGCGTTACGGCGACCACTGGGACGACGACCGTTACAATCACAGGCGTTTCGGGGAGCCTGAGCGAAGGAACCACGATCTCGCTCACTGTAAATGCTTCTGTCGCGTCGAACTTCACCCTGACGGCTTCGCCGAGCAGTCTCAAGATCACACGCGGATCTCGCGGCACAAGCGCGATCACCATCACGCCGTCGAACGGTTTCACGGGCGGCGTTACACTGTCCGCGTCAGGAATGCCGTCTGGCGTGACGGCAGCGTTCAGCCCGAATCCGGCAACAACAACGAGCGAGCTGACTTTGACGACCAGTGGGGTCGCGCGCTCGGGGACGTCCACGATAACTGGGACGGGCACTTCAGGCAGCTTGACGCATACAGCGACAATCAGCGTCAGAGTTCGCAATTGATCTAGAGGTGAGCTGGCGGCATGAAGGCGGCCTCGACGATAGCGTCAAGGCCGCCGAACCGCGCCCGGGTTCTACGTGGGTAGCGTGTAGTAGAGCTTCAGCGTATCGCCGGGTTGTTGCCTGAGACCTATCTCCGGTACAAGGACAGGTATCTCGCCCCGCCCTACTACACGGAAGAGGGTTTTGCGGCAATGCCCATCGAGCCCAAGAGACAAAGCGAATGACGGCGATTTGACCTCGAATTTTGTGCAGGGACCGCAATTCTGGGCGTATCGCCTGAGAAGTTTGCTCATCCTATAGACTGGCCGAATTAGTATCCCGTGCCAAAGTCTCCTCGTACGCGTGCTCGCCGTGCAGAGACTCATCCAGGCCAGCTTCCTCACTCGCTACATCAACCTTAACGGGTGTGAATATATTGATCACCTTCAACATGCCATACGTAAAAACGAACGCCCAGGCCGAGGAGAAAAGCACGGCGGCGAGTTGTTTGTAGAAGAAACTGGAATCTCCATAAAACAGCCCGTTGCTCCCGTCTGGATTGAATCGCTGATCGGCAAAAAGTCCCAGCAGCACGATGCCAAGAAAGCCCCCGACGCCGTGCACACCCCAAACGTCCAGCGCGTCATCCCACCGCAATTTATTTTTCAGCTCCACCGCGTAATAACACACGATGCCCGCGATGATGCCGATGATGACGGCGGTCGTCGGGGAAACATAGCCGGCCGCGGGCGTAATCGTAGCGAGTCCCGCTACAGCTCCCGTAAGCAACCCGAGGAACTTGGGCTTCTTCTCGTTCAACCACGCCACGATCAGCCATGCTACCGCGGCAAAGGAAGCAGCGACGTCAGTATTCAGAAACGCGGTCGCGGTTACCGAATCCACGCGCATTTCGCTGCCTGCGTTAAACCCGTACCATCCGAACCACAGCAGCCCTGTTCCCAGAGCGACCAGCGGAATACTGTGCGGGCCATTGTCGCGGCTGCGGCGTCTGCCCACGTAGAGCACCGAAGCCAGCGCCGCGATGCCTGCAATATTGTGGACTACGATTCCCCCAGCGAAATCCTTCACGCCCCACTGTTGGAGGATTCCACCGCCCCAGACCATATGCACGAACGGAAAATAAACGAAGGTCAGCCATCCGGTCAGGAATAGCATGTACGCCTTGAACGTTACGCGGTTTGTGAACGCGCCTGAAATGAGTGCCGGCGTAATAATCGCAAACATCATTTGATACGCGATGAACACCATCATCGGGATCGTGTTGTTCGGGGACGGAGTGGATAGGCTTATTCCCCGCAGGCACACGTTGTTGAAGTTTCCGATAATGCCGTGCCAATCGCCGCTGAAGCATAATGAAAAGCCATACACGTACCAGAGCACGGTCGTCCAGCCCATCGAAACGAAACTCTGAATCATAATGGCCAGCACGTTTTTTCGTCCGACAAGTCCGCCATAAAAAAATGCTAGCCCGGGCGTCATCAACATCACCAGGCTGCTGCACAGAATCATGAATCCCGTGTTGCCAGTATCGAGATGCAGCATTCGATCCCCCTTCCTGGGCGGGACGATACCGAATCGGTGGCCAAATCATCATCACGCGCGGAAACGCACACATTCTGCGCACAATCAATCCATCTAGCAAGTTGTAATTGAACATGTACTGCGAGTCACATGCGGAAGCATCTTCATCGAAGAATTGGCGTCGCGAATCTCTCGAGAGAAACTTCCCGGTCGTTCACTGTGAGTTTTGTGCTAAACATAGCCGCATCGTTGAGCAGGAGGGGACACTCTCAACTGATCCTCAAGCAGGACGCCGCCTCGTCCTTGGGAAGCAAAGGCGCGATTTTCTTCCGCTGCGTTGCGGTCACAGGATGAATGGAGGAGAGGGATGGCTGGCGTTCGTCACATGCGATCGGTGCAATTGTTTCTCTCCATGGTTCTGGCTGCCGCGTGCCTGATGGGGTGTTCTCCTGCCCGTGGGCAGGTTCCGACACTACAAGATCAGATCACACAGCATGAGCAGAAGCTGGCGGAGGCTCGTGCGGCAAAGAGCCAAAAAGATGAGGCTCTCCAGCTTTTTTCCCTTGGTTCTCTGCATCGGCAAGCGGGAGATATGCAAAGGGCGCTGGAGTACTACAACCAGGCATTGCCGATTGCGCGCGAGCTAGGTGACCGCCGCGGCGAGGGGCTGACCTTATACAACATCGGTCTGGTCTATGACGACCTGGGGCAGAGGCAGGAGGCGCTGAAGTACTACAACCAGGCATTGCCGATTGCGCGCGAGCTAGGCGACCGGCGCGCCGAAGGGCTGACCTTGTACGACATTGGTCTGCTCTATGACGATCTTGGGCAGAAGCAGGAGGCCCTGGAGCATTACAACCAAGCATTGGCAATTGCGCGTGAGGCAGGCGCTCGGCGTGACGAGGCGACCACCTTGACCAACATTGGCGCGGTCTATTCCGATCTTGGGCAGAAGCAGAAGGCACTGGATTACTTCACCCATGCATTGCCGATTCAGCGCGAGGTGGGCAACCGCCGCGGTGAGGCAACCACCTTGATCAATATCGGCGCGGTCTATGACAGTTTGGGACAAAAGGAGAAGGCGCTGGACTACTTCAACCAAGCGCTGCCGATTCAGCAAGCGGCAGGCGACGGCCGCGGCCAGGCGATCACCTTAAACGATCTCGGTCTGGTCTATAGCAGTTTGGGGGAGAAACAGAAGGCGCTGGAATATTACAACCAAGCGTTGCCGATTCAGCGTGCCGTGGGCGACAGCCGCCTCGAGGGAATCATCTTAAGCAACATTGGCACGGTCTACTCCGATCTTGGGGAGAAACAGAAGGCACTGGAGTATTACAACCAGGTGCTGCCGATTGCGCGCGAAACAAGCAACCGCGACGGCGAGGCGACCGCCCTCACCAATATCGGCGCGGTCTATTCCGATCTTGGCCAGAAGCAGAAGGCACTGGATTACTTCACCCAGGCGTTGCCGATTCTGCGCGACATAGGCGACCGCCGAGGCGAGGGAATGATCTTAAACAATATCGGTCTGATTTATGACGATCTGGGGGAGAAGCAGAAGGCCTTGGAGTATTACGACCAGGCGTTGCCGATTCTGCGCGAGGTGGGCGACCGCCGCGTCGAGGCGATTATCTTGAGCAATATTGGCACGTTGTATTCCGATCTGGGAGCGAAGCAGAAGGCGCTGTCGAATGACATGGCTGCGTTATCCCTGGCAAAGGCTGTGGGTGATCCAGACTTACAGGGTGGAATTGATTCCTCTCTGATGACCTATTTCCACGAGCTGCAGCGTCCGGAAGTGGCGATCTTCTTTGGGATGGATGCGGTGAACTCCTACCAGCAGATTCGCAAGAACATTTCCGGACTGGATAAGGGCGTGCAGGCTGGCTTTGCGAAATCGAAGTCGGCAACCTACCGCAAGCTGGCGGAGCTGTTGGTGCAGACCGACCGCCTCGGCGAAGCGGAACAGGTCCTCGATCTGCTCAAAGAGCAGGAGCTGAAGGAAGTGGTGCGCGGCGCGGCAGAGGATGCGGCGGCCAAGGTCGAGCCGCTGAAGCTCACCCCAGCGCAACAGAAGGCGCAGAGCGAGTTGGTTGCTCCCGCGAAGACGGCAGAGGCTCTCACCGCGTTGAGTGTGGAGTATGGCGCGTTGCTGGCCAAAGAAAAGCGTACACCCGAGGAAGACGCTCGGTTGAAGGCGCTGGACGCGAGCATAGAGCAAGGGAACGGCGAGGTTTCGGCCTTCTTCAAAAACACGCTCTACCCGGAACTGGCGCAGAAGGCGGGGACACAGGATGCGAACGCGCTGCTGAGTAAAGAGAAGTCGGACGTGAGCGGGCTGCAGAATACGCTGGCGGAACTGGGACCGCGCGTGATGGGCATACGTCTACTTCTGGGCGAGGACCACGCGTATGCGATTGTGGTGACGGCCAATGCGCGCAAGAAGTTTGAACTGAAGGCTACGCCGGCGGAGTTGCGCAGCAACGTGTTGCAGGTGCGGGACGACCTGCGTTCGCCCTCCTCCGGCCCCAAGCCACATTTGGCGGAGTTGTATGCGATGGTGGTGGCTCCGTGGGGAGATGGGTTGAAAGCCCTCGAGCAGAATCCTGCCGGGCAGGGCCGTGGGCAGGACCATGTCCCGACGCTGCTCTGGTCGTTGGATGGCGTGCTTCGCTATCTGCCGATGGCGGCGCTGTATGACGGCCAGCACTACATGGTCGAGCGGTTCAATAGCGTGCTCTTTACTCCCGAGAGCTACGAGCATATGACAGCTTCGTCTGACCGGAACGCTGCCGGACTGCGCGTGCTGGCGATGGGCTTGTCCAAGAGCTATGGCGGTCTGCCTGCATTGCCCGGCGTGATGCCTGAGCTGGAGGCCGTGGTCCATGACCCTGCGGTGCCTGATTCTCATGGCCCGATGGAGGGAAGGCTGCTGCCGAATGAACAGTTCACGCTCGCGGCGTTGAAAACGGAGCTGGGCTCCGGGAAGAGCTTTCCGGTGGTGCACATTGCCAGCCATTTTGTAGAGGAGACGGGCAGCGGCGAGGAGCCCTGCTTGATGCTGGGTGGGGAAAACGCCGGAGCAGCAGAAGGATATGCGCTGACTCTATCGAAGATGGAGGATTCCTCGATCAGTTTCCACGGGACGCAACTTCTGACGCTTTCAGCCTGCAGCACGGCGAAAGGCGATGCTGCGAAGGACGGCCAGGAGATGGACAGCCTGGGAATGATTGCCCAGCAGAAAGATGCAGAAGCTGTACTCGCCACACTATGGGATGTGAACGACGCCAGTACAAGCTGGCTCATGAGTGAGTTTTATGCGCGATGGGTAAAGGACCCGGCGGATGGCAAGGCGGAAGCATTGCGGCAGACGCAGCTTGCGTTCTTGCGCGGGTCCGCGGCTGCGTCACCAAAAACGGGAAAGGACCGCGGCGTGCAAATCGAGCCGGAGGCAACATCTACAGCGCATGAAGCTGGCTACTCTCATCCGTTTTACTGGGCGCCGTTTGTTATGATTGGAAACTTCCAGTAGCTGCCCTGAAGCCTGCTTTAAGCTGCCAAGGGAGAGATAGGGCAGAAGACCCTGCAAGACTTCGCGATGCGCGCAAATTTCCTCGACATTCCCCACGCCGGCGACGTATAAGCGATGTAGTAGTTCTCACCCCACCGGAGGAAACGCATGCGAAATAGAGTAGTCGTTTATTTGGCTGGTCTGCTGTTGCTTGCTGGAATCGGCATCGCTTCGGCGGTTCGCGCTGCCGATGATCCCAGCAGCGGAACCTGGAAGCTCAACGTGGCAAAGTCCAAGTTCAGTCCCGGGCCCGCGCCGAAAAGCAGCACCGTGACCATAAAGATCGAAAACGGTACCGAAACCTATAGCGCCGAGAACGTTGACGCCATGGGCACTACGACGCAAGGAGCTTTCACGGCAAAGCTCGACGGCACGGAGGCTCCCGTCAGCGGAATCCCCTATGCCGACACCATTTCGATCAAACGGATGTCGTCCCATCACCTTGTCGCCACGCTCAAGAAGGGCGGGACGGTAATGATGACGGTGCACGTGGTTATCGCGGCGGATGGAATGAGCCGCAAGCTTACATATGACGGCAAGAATGCCGACGGCAAAGCGGAACACGATGTGCTCGTGTTCGACAAACAGATGTAGCTCCTGTCGAACCGTGGATGCTGGATGCGGTTGGCCGATTCTTTGTCTTAGAATCGGCCTTTCGTTTCCGATACGGCCATGACGAGCAATCCATCGGGACAAGACGCGGGCTTGGGCCCGCCTTTGTTCGCCGCCTAGGTGCTACCTGGTATTGCATTTGGACGCCGGGCAGGCTCATCCGAGCCTTCCATTTCGCGGTTTGTAATTCGGTAGTACACTCGCGCGATGTTCGGAGGGGTATTCCGATGTCAATCAGACGCGTAGTAACCGCGGCCGCCTTACCGGCGATACTGTTTATTGCAGTTGCGGCGTGGACACAGCAGCCGGGTGAAGCAAGCCTCGCGCCTGCAACTGCGGTGCAAAACCCGACCGCTCAGATGCCGGCGCGAGCACCGACACAGCCGAATCTGGCGACGGTAGCGGAACTTAAGGCGATGTTGCGGCAATTCCTTGCGGATGCCTCGACAGAAAACGCCGCGGGGTTTGATCGCTTTTTTGCCGACGACGTTCTGTACACGCGCGCCGCGGGCGCGATGGTGCCCAAGCGAATGATCATGAGGAGCGTAGACAACGAAGAGCAGTCCGCGGACAACAAGGTCACTTACTCCGCGGAAAGCATCGTCGTGCACGATTACGGCGATACTGCGGTGATGGCGTTCCGGTTGGTGGAACGCAACGCGCTCGGCGCCGGGCGAGTTGAGGAGGCATATTATCGCAATACCGGAACGTTTCTGCGACGCAATGGCCAGTGGCAAGTGATCGCGTGGCAATCCACCAGGATTTTGCCGCGGGCGGCGGGAAGATGAAACGGCAAGCGGCGCAACGTCAAAATCGTAGCGATTTACTGGTCTCTTCCATGTGTTCCAAACGAGACAGACAGGCCTCATCCCTGTAATTACAATTATTGATCGTTTGATTTGCCGTCAAGAACTGGAATCCGTGACTTGGCTTGCCGCGCCGTTGCCTGTTCCCTCGTCGGCCGCAGGTTCTTATCTCAAGGAGCAAGAAACATGAAGCGGTACGTTGTAGCGTATCTGTCGGTTCTAATTATTGGGCTCGCAATATTATCCCCGAAGGTGATGGCGCAGTCGGGCTCTGCCGCACAACCGCCATCGGCGCATACCGCAGCAGACCAGCCGAATCCAAGTCCGGTCTTGGCCTATGCGCGGCCTACCGAAAAGGAAAAACTGCGGCTCTTTGAATTCGATGCGTTTGGCCCGTATGCGTTTGCGAAAACCGCTTTGGCTGGCGGATTTCAGCAGGAAAGTAACTCGCCACCGGAGTGGGGAGGTGGAGCGGGCTCCTTCGGGATGCGGGTAGCAAGCAACTTTGGCATCCAGCTTGTGACCACGACGACGCGTTACGGTATGGCCGAGATCCTTCGCGAGGATGCAGCATATTATCGTTGCGAGTGCATGGGCGTCTTTCCCCGCTTCCGTCACGCGTTGATTTCCACGCTTACAGCACGCCGCGGCGAAGACGGCCATACTGCTTTTTCTTTCTCCGGACTGGTTTCGCCCTATGCAGGCACCATGACGGCACTTGCCTGGTATCCCGACCGCTACGGTGTGAAGGACGGGTTCCGGATGGGCAACTACAACCTTGCGGGCCAAGCGGCTGGAAATCTAGCTCTGGAATTTATCTATGGAGGACCACATACTCTGTTCAGCCACATTGGCCGTTCCAAATCGCCGGGCGGGACTGCAGCGCCTCAAAATCAGTAGGTGAGTGCAATATCACTCGATTGCTACTTCGTGGCGGCGGTCTCCTGGCTGAAGAGCGAGACCCACTTGCCTCCGCGCTGGGCATAGAGGGTGGACACGTAAACCGTTGCGCTGAACTCCTTCCCGTGGGAAGTGCCGCTTTCTGTGAATTTGTAAGTGATCAGGCCAGATTTGTCCGAAACGGGCACAAACCTCACATCTTCCATTGAATAGTCTGAGATCCTGAAACCGGCAACGTTTTGGAGCACCTGTGCTTTGGTTGCCGGACCTCGCGAGTCCACGAGTACGGCATCGTCTGCAAGCAGACTGCCAAATAATTCCACGTTACCTGCCTTGAGGGCGTCCACCCCTTCGCGTTCCTTGGAAACGATTTGTTGGATAGTTCTCCTGCATCGATACCTCAAGGCGTCACCGTCAACGTGAACTGCTGGGTATGGGCCGGCGCGTTCGCGGCTGACGCCGTGACCGTGACGACGTAGGTCGTCGCCGGTTGGCCCGAGTTTTGTGCGACGAAACCTCCTGCTCCCGCGCAACCTGCTGTTACCAGCAGCGCTGCGAGCACCGCGGACGCAAGGGATGCGGACGCGAATCTCGCGGTTCCCAGCACCGATCGCTTGTTTCCCGCTGCTACCATGATTGCCGCGAGCGCCAGGACGAAAATGTAGAGGGGTGTATTTCGAGACCCGGGGAACGGTGCATTCGATAGAGCTCCCGCTCCAGCGGCGGCAGGCGCCTGGACCGTTAGAGTGGTTGCCACGGCGCCGCTGGCCAGATTTAAACTTTGCGGATTGAAGCTGCAATTTCCGCCGGCGGGCAAGCCCGAGCACGCAAACCCAAGGAGTTGTTTAAATCCGTTTGTGGGCGTCACGGTGACCGTCAAGGTGCCGGAAGCCCCCGCAGCCACCGTGAGGGACGAGTTGCTCATGGACAGCGAGTAGTCACCTGCCGCCGCCATGGTCACGGTTAGCGAGGCAGAGCCCGATGCGGCGTAAGTCGAGTCGCCAGAATACGAAGCCGTGATCGTGTGGGCTCCCGCGGAGAGGCTGGCGGTGCTGAACGAAGCCGAGCCGGCGCTTAGCATCGCAGTACCGATCTGCGTTTGCCCGTCGAGGAAAGCGATCGAGCCGGTCGGCACGCCAGTTCCGGATTGCGGCGCGACGCTCACAGTGAATGTGACGTTTTGCCCACTTGTCAACTGCGTGGCAGAAGCAGATAGGGAAGCGAGCGTAGCTATTTTCGCCGCGGCTAAGACAGTGACTGAGACCACCGCTGATGTGGGCGCAGAGAAATTCGAGTCGCCTGAGTAGACTGCCGTCACCGAATGTGAACCGACAGCGAGACTCGATGTACTAAACGTCACCGATCCCGCGGAGTCCAGGGTACCGGCGGCGATTTGTATCGCGCCGTCATTGAAGGTCACAGCGCCAGTAGGGACGCCCGATCCCGATTTAGGCGCAACAGTTGCAGTGAACGTGACGGTCTGCCCGAGAGTTATTTGCGCGGACGATTCGACGAGAGAGGTGGTTGCTGCTGCTGGAGGAGAGCTCGCCGGCGTGAAAACGAAAACTGTCGCGGAATAGGCTGGGAAGTTGTAATTCACAGCGTCGGACACAACCGGCACCGGTGTACCGGCAACAATCTGCGTCATGTTCGCGTTGCTGTAGGTGTAGACCGCCGACGTTCCGGTTGAATCGAAATTGGCGAGCACCAGGCTGGTCTCAATGGCGCTCGTGGTTTTATTGATCGCCACGACGGTGAGAGCGCCGTCGCTTGACCGCAGAGCGCCATACACGGAGATCTGGCCTTGATCGGTGCTGGCTGAAGTGACGGAGGCGCCGCCGAATTGTCCGCCAGCGCCGTCATAGTTGCGATACAAACGAAAACTATACGCGACCGCGTCGGTCGGTTGTGGCACGGTCCACATATTCGCGAAATCCAGGCCCTCGCGACCGTAAATCCCAAGCACGTCAGCTTCGGTCAGGGCGTCCACCAGCGGATTCGTGCCGCTGCTGAAGCTGTACTCCGAAATCGAAAGTTTCGTTCCCGGATAATAGGTCTGAATCCAATTCTGAAATCGCGGAAGGAGCATCATCGGTCCATCGAAATAGTATTGCTCGACCCAGCTTCCCGAATTGAAAGTGGGGTCCCATAATGCGCGCGTCGAAGCAAGCTCGGCGGCGTCGGTAGATCCGCCTCCATAGTAATGTTCGTCGAAATAATCGAGGATGCGCTGATGGTTAGCCTGGTCGTAGGCAGCCATTTGCTGCAAATAATATTCTCCAGCGTAGAGATTGTTCTGTTTGCTGGGGGTCCCGATCCATCCGCCCAGCGTGAAATCCACGGGCCCAAAAACTTTCGCGGAAGGATCGGTCTGCTTGATCATTGCGGCGTACTGCTGGCCCAGGGCAATGATTGTGTCGTAATCGGGCTGATTTGGTTCGACGTCGCGATGCGTGTTGCTCCAGCCGCCCGGTTCATTGTCGAGCTGATAGTAAGGAACGCCCCCGTTCGCGGCCGTGCCGAATGTCGCAATCAAATGCTGCAACCAGCCTTGCTGGAGCGCAACGGTATTGTTGATGTGATTGGCATAGATATTGTTGTCCAAGAGCTGCGTACCGCTCGTCGTGATACTGTTGCCGCAATTGTCGCCATTGGGATGCACGTAGGGATTGGTCGATTGCTGCGGGCCATATACCGAAACGGGGAAACTGCAGTTCCACTCCGCTGTTTTGTTTACGTAAGGAATAATCGGAATCGTCAACAGCGTGTGCGCGTTTGAAGCTGCCTTATATGTGTTGATCATCCGGTCGGCAGAGGCGCCGGGGACAGGGGTTGCTTGCCCGTTGCCGCCCATGAAGTACCAATCGAAGCCCGAGTTGCTGGAGTCGACTTGCCAGTTGTAACGGGTTGTTGCGTCGCCGCCCCACCGGATATTGGGCACCTGAATTTCTTTCGCGAAGCCAGCGTCCAAGCTGTAACTCGCGATGCCGTAGATATCGGGATTGATCGGATGTGGATTGCCGGCTGCGTCGACCGTCAATGTTGGCGCCGTTTGAGCAACGCTAATTTGAGGCGCCGCGGCAACAAGCATAATCAGCGCCACAACATAGAAGGCCAAGCGAAGCGAAATTCGATGCATGAATCGCTCCCAGAGACACGGAGTTCGAGGATTTCGGCTCGGAGATCAAACGCTAGCGGCGTTTGTTACCAGGGTCAATGGTACGCAAGGTCAGGTGAAGGGAAGCTTTGGCGGACACGGCCTGGAAACACGTTTGTACATCGCAATCTCGAGCGCGAGAGACTGAGGCACCAGTCGGATCGGGAAGCCCGGCTCGACCGGATGTCTGATGAAGTCTCAGGCGGCAAGGCAAAGCAATTCTTGACGCGCATGGGTGCGACGCGTAGTGGCCGCCGCGCCTCTACGGGCGTTTCAAGCCATCCCCATACATTGCGACTGAGGATCAAAGGGTGGTTACTGGGTCTTGCCTTGAATTGAGATTAGTTCGACTTCGAAAATGAGCGTGGCGTTGGGGCCGATGTCTTGGCCTTTACCGCGGTCGCCGTAGGCAAGGTCGGCCGGGACGAAGAGCTGCCATTTCGAACCCACCGGCATCAACTGCAGCGCTTCCGTCCAGCCCTTGATGACCCGGCCTAGCGGAAAGGTTATGGGCTGGCCGCGCTTGTAGGAGCTATCAAATTCGGTGCCGTCAATGAGCGTGCCTCGATAGTTGCAGACGACGGAATCGCCAGCCGAGGGTTTTGGTCCGGTGCCTTCCTTTAGAATTTTGTACTGCAGGCCGCTGGCGAGCGCGACGATACCTGGTTTTGCCTTATTGGCCGCGAGGAAGGTTCCGCCTTGTGTCTTGTTCGTATCCGCCGCTTGCATCTTCATCGCTTGCTGCTTTTTCGTCATCTCATCCTGGAGCGCCGAAAACGCGGCCTGCATTTCCTGGTCGGAGAGGACAGGCTTGTTACCGGCGAGACCGTCTCTCAGGCCGCGCGCCACGATGGCCGGGTCAACATCCAGCGCGTCTTTGCGCATGCCGTTTCCGATATTCATTCCCACGGCGTAGCTGGCCTTCTCTTTCTGAGTTCTCAAAACGAGCGTGGATGAGCTTTTTGCCGCAGTTGCCGTGCCGGTCTTCGCCGCCGGGGCTTTCTGGGTTTTTGCCGCGGGCGCCGGCTGGGCTGTTGCTGGCGGAGTCTGCTGCGCTCGGGCCGTTCCCAGCAATGCAACTGCGGAAGCCACTGCGATGATCGAGGTGATAAATGTTTTGCGCATAGGGGTATTGAACCATATTTGAGAAGGCGGCGGGGCTTTGCCTTGACTTGGCAACGCGCTATTGGTAACAGTCTGCTAGGTTGGGTTAAAGGCTTGATTCTATTGCGGTTAACTATACGGCTTGTGTTGTATCGTGTGTTGTTGTGAGCAAGTCCATCGCGGCGTGCACATCGGCGGTGCTTGTCCGCCGTCAGCGGAAATGGGAGTGAGAGGAGGGTTTAGGTAAGCTATGGATTCTGAGGTTTTCGGTTCAGCCCCAGCAGCGCTAGGATGCGCAGAAAGCAGGGTGAACCATGAGCGAA
>Ga0182024_10005676_pt1 | contig 27849 bp, 24 predicted proteins | sample P32metaG_FD_120480 | JGI IMG/M metagenome (GOLD analysis project Ga0182024, IMG submission 120480) | Permafrost microbial communities from Stordalen Mire, Sweden - P3-2 metaG (Illumina Assembly) | ecosystem: Environmental > Terrestrial > Soil > Wetlands > Permafrost | place: Sweden: Stordalen...
ACCACCACCACCACCACCGCCGCCGCCCAACAACGATCCCTATGGGCCCGATAGCGATCCACGTTATCGCTATTGAACAAGCACTGGGAGGTCTGGGCCACTCTCCAGCCTATTCCGTCGGCTAGAAGTGTCGGCAAGTCGACACAAATACAGGACTAGCCGAATCCTTGCGCTTGTCTTATGTTTGAAATCTTCGGCAAGCGGCTAGAGCGTCGATCACAAGGGGATTCTGGGGGTGCGCCGAGCCTTGCGAGTCGTCTGGCATGCATGACTTCACTTTTTACATCGAAGACGATCGTTACAAGGTTGCCAGCCTGCGGCTGGTCGCCGCCAGGGACACGGCGCGCGCCAGGGCGCTGGCGCTCAAGTGCCTCGCCGAATCGCCGCATCACCTGACGGTCGAGGTCTGCGAAGAGGGGCGCCTCCTGCTCAAGGTGAGCCGCGACGAAGCGCCCGGGTCGAAGGCCCGGACAACCGTCCGCTGAGGATGGCGGTCCGGCGGTTTCCGCCTTATCTAGGCTCGAGCATGGTCCACCGAAGTTGGAGTTGGCCCCCATGAGCTCTTCCTGGACCGGCAACGGTCCCGTAACTCTCCCCTCGCCCCGCCTCACCTACGCCGCCGCCGCCGGGGTCTTTCTGCTGGCGGTCGCCGGTGTCGGCCTTGGATTTCGGGCCGCCTGGCGGTCGGCGCCGGAACCAGGAATCGGCGATTCGAGTTCCGCCGCCCTGGGCGACGCGGTCACAGCCAAACCCCTGGTCGAATTGCCGCCCCCGGTGACGGCCCCGCAACCGGCGAAGGAAACGCCCAAGCCGGACGCCACGGCGAGCAACGCCGCGAAGGCCAAAGAGGAGCTCGCCGCCCAGACGGCGGCTGCCCAGGCGGTCCAGGCCAAGCCCTCCAAGCCGTCCCAGGACATCGACGATATCCTCACCTCGACGAGCGAGAAGCCGCCGGCGCCGATCAAGCCCTCGTCCGACGAGGCCCCGCCTCCGGAAAAGAGCGACGTGCCCTTCTGACGGAGGATTGACCGGATGTAACACCGGCGGTCCTCGCCCCCGACGCATCGTATCCTCCATGCCCCTGCGGCCTATCGTTCTGCCGAAGCTGCAAGTTCGGAACTCTCAGGGCTGGGCAGGTCATTTTCTCACGCGCGCGGCTCGCCTGGCCCACCCTCGTGTTGAGAAGGGATCGCCCGCAAACGCCGCAAAGCCCCGGCGAGCAATGGCTCCTGACGCCGCATTTCGCGCAGGTGCTCGGAGGCCAGCGCCTTCATCAGTGAGTCCCCAGTGGGCGTCAGCCTCAAAAGAACACTGCGGCGATCTCCGTGTGAAGGTGCGCGCTCGGCGAGATCGGCCCTGGCGAGCCGATTGACGAGCTGAACGGCGGCGTGGTGGGTCAGCAGGAGTTCCCCGGCCAGATCCTTCATTGTCATGGCCTCCCCGCTCCAGGTCCTTATGGCCAGCAACGCTTGGTACTGTTGTTGGGTGACGCCGGCGCTTCGGCTGATGACCTCGCTGGCGGCCAGGAAACGGCGCAGGGCGACGCGGAACTCGGCGAGACTCCGGAGGCTTTGCGGATCGAGCGTCATCTGCGTCACCTTAGACCGCCGACGACGCCGGCAAAAATCGCCGCGGCTCCGCGTCGAGCGGCGAAGTTAGAAGGCTCGGCGAACCGTGGGCAGCTGCTTGGATGGGACCGCATCGCCGTGGCCGCCCCGCCCATAGGCCGGAAGTTCCGGGTCCGTCGAGAGCATGTCGCCGAACAGAAGCGGGGCGAAGGCGGGGATTGCAGCCAGGCGGTTCAGTCCGTTGCGGATAGAGAGCCCGAGCCTGGTCCGCGGCGCGAACCAACCTCCCAGACGAAGGGCGCCGCGCTGCTTGCGCTCGATCAGCGGGCGAAGCAGGCTCTCGTAGGTGTTGAAGGCGTCGCTCGGGTCATCGGCGCCGCGGCGATGGAGTTCTCCTGCCAGGACATAAGCGCCGGCCATGGCGAAGCAGGCGCCCTCTCCAGCCAGGAGCGAAGGGCAATAGGCGGCGTCGCCCACCAAGCCGACCCGCCCCGAAGACCACCGCGGCGCGCGAACCTGAGAGACGCTATCGAAGTAGAGATCCTCGGCGCCATCCAAGGACTCGAAGATCTCCTTGCATTCCCACGCGTTCCCAAAATGTGCCGTCAGAACGGCCTTCTGATCTTCCGGCGTTCGTGGAGTTGGCCTGTCCTTGGGTGCACGAAAGATGAAGAAGAAGGCCGTGCGGTCGTCCCGCAGTGCATAGCGCGCCACCTGGCGGCCGAGGCCGGTGAAACTGACATAGGCGCCCGGATTCCGATGCCGATAGCCGGACGTGGAGAACGATGCGGTCCAATAGCCGAGTGAATATTCGCACCGGGGCGGGCCCACCAGTTCCCGCACCCGCGAATGGACCCCGTCGGCGCCGATGACCAGATCGAACCTCGCCTCGGCGCCGCGTCTGAACCCGACTTCAACACGCCCCTCGCGTTCAACCACGCGGCATATCGATTCGTTGAACCGAATCTCCGCGCGATCGCCGAGCTGGCGCTGGATGACGCTCGCCAGATCGCCCCTCATGATGCTGATGAAGCGCTCACCCATGGTCGCCCGGATCGCCTTGGCCCCGATGGTGGTCAGGATTTCTCCATCGGCGCGCTCCAAGCGGAGCTGATCGACCAGATAGGCCCGAGCCCTCAGGTCCTCGACGATCCCCATGCGTTCGGCGACTTCGTAACCCAGACCCCAGAAATCGATCATGTATCCGCCCGTCCGCGAAACCGACGCCCGCTCGACCACCTCCACATCGAATCCGAATTCGGCGAGCCACCAGGCAAGGGTCGACCCCGCGATGCCCAAGCCGCTGATCAGTACGCGCCGCCGGCCGGCCATCAACTTCCTTTCCGATCGGGGGCCAGGTTCGGCCTTGGCCGACTTCCCGCCTAAGAACGCGCGCCCGAGATGATGGCGGTGTGGGCGTTGCGGTTGCGCGCCCAGGCCTCTTCGCCGGAGCCCAGGTCGATGGGCCGCTCCTTGCCATAGGAGACGGTGGTGATCCGAGAAGGATTGACGCCGTGCGCCTCCAGGAAGTCCTTCACGGCGCTGGCCCGCCTCGCGCCGAGGGCGAAGTTGTATTCGCGCGTGCCCCGCTCATCGGCGTTCCCCTCTATCCGAACCTCGACATAGGGATAGCGCTCGAGCCACGCCGCCTGCGCGGCGAGCACCGGCAGGGCGTCGGGCCGCAGGCCGAACTTGTCGTACTCGAAGTAGATTCGGTCTCCGGCGGTGTTCACGAAGTCCTGAACCGATCCTGGCAGTGAACTGCTCTGGACGACTCCCGACCCGGGCGCCGAGGCGCCGTAGGCCGGGGGTCCCGACCCCGGCGCAGGTTGGGACGTAGGCGCGATGGGCAGCGGCTTTGGATGCGACGCGCAGGCGCTGACCATCATCCCCACGATCGCGATCACCATCGCCGGGCGCGATGGACCGCGGACTCCAGGTCTTGTCGCCTGCATCTTTTCGAAGCTCCCAGGTCCGCCACTGCTGGCCATATATATCATAACGTGATAGATGAAAACGTTTCATTTCTGCTGGTCCCCGGAGGGAAGGATGAGATGTGCTTCAAGGCTCGCATTGGCTGCGATCGTCCTGCTGGCGAGCGGTCCGGCGGTCTGCCAGACGAGCTTCGGCGCGGCTTCTGGCAGTCTCGAGTTCAACGGCGCCCGGCTTGGAATGTCACTGAGCGAATGGAAGCTTATGCCCCGAGCCGAGGGCTCGCCGGCGGATGTGACCGCGACATGTTCAGACGAGGCGGTACCGGACTCCGCCTCGAGGGTGAAGTTCAGCACGTCCGCGCCGGCGCCACCGCTCGTCGTTTGCTCGTACGCCGCGCGGCTGGGACGCTACATGCTCAGTGAGGATCTGCCGCTTACCAAAACCTATTTCGCCAGGAATCCGAAGTACTACTTCCTCTCAGGCAGGCTGGCGAAAATCGAGTTCAGATCGTCGATCAACGCCTTCGGCGATCTGGTAGCGGTCTTCGAGGCGAAGTTTGGCCAGGAGAGCCAGACGATCCGCGACCAGATCAGGACGCCCTTCGGCTTGAAGCTGCCCCGGGTCCAGAAGATCTGGCGGCTTCCCGACGGACTCGTGCGGATCGTCGATCCATCGGCCAGCCTCGACCAACTGGTGGTCGATTTCACTGGCCCCGTAAGCAGCCGTCCGACACCCGCTGGGTGAACCAATCGACTTGACTTTGCTCCGCCCATCTAGGGAAGCAGCGAAAAGACCGCGTATTGATCCTTTACCCCGCGCGATTCGAGCGAGGCTAGGCCATGACGGATCATCCGGCCAACACAGCCAGCGCCATGGCCGCTGAAGAACGGCGGCGATTGCCGCTGGTTCAGCTCTCGCTCCTTGCCCTCGCGCTGGGGCTCGTCACCGGCCTGGGAGCGGTCTTCTTCCGCGACATGATCGGTCTTATCCACAACCTGCTCTTCGTCGGCAGGCCGGTCATCCACTACGACGCCAACGTCTTCACCGCGACCGCGCCGTGGGGCCCGCTCGTCATCCTGGTTCCGGTTCTCGGCGCGGTCGGCGTCACCTTTCTCGTCGCCAATTTCGCCCCGGAAGCCAAGGGCCACGGCGTCCCCGAGGTGATGGACGCCATCTACTACAAAGGTGGCGTCATTCGGCCGGTCGTTGCCCTGGTCAAGTCCCTGGCCTCGGCCCTGGCGATCGGCAGCGGCTCGTCGGTGGGCCGCGAGGGCCCGATCATCCAGATCGGCTCGGCGCTGGGATCGACGCTGGGCCAGGTCATCCGCATGCCCGCCGGCCAAAGGATCGCCCTGGTCGCCGCCGGGGCCGGGGCTGGCATCGCCGCCACCTTCAACACCCCGATCGGCGGGGTGATGTTCGCCATCGAGCTGATGATGCCCGAGGTGAGCGCCGAGACCTTCCTGCCGGTGGCCATCGCCACCGGCGCGGCGACCTTCGTCGGTCGCTGGTTCTTCGGCGATTCCCCGGCTTTCGACGTGCCCCCGCTGCAGGCGATGGCGCTCAACGCCGCCGGCCTGGTCGTCCTCGTCCTCTTCGCCGTGCTGGGGGGCCTGACCGGCGCGGCGGCTGCGCTCTTCATCCGCGGCTTGCACCTGGCCGAAGATCTCTTCGAGAAGATCGGCGGGCGCTATCTGCGCCACATGCTGGGCATGCTGCTGGTCGGGGCGATGATGTACGCCCTCTTCCTCCTCTTCGGTCAGTACTACGTCGACGGAGTCGGCTACGCGACCGTCCAGGCGGTTCTTTCGGGGCGCCTCACGACCTTCTGGCTGCTGGGCCTGCTCACCCTGGCCAAGCTTCTGGCGACATCGCTCAGCCTCGGCTCGGGGTCTTCGGGCGGCATCTTCTCGCCGTCGCTGTTCATGGGTGCGACGCTGGGCGGCGCCTTCGCCGCCCTGCTCAACTCCGCCGGCGTCATCACGCCGCTGAGCGTGCCGGCCTTCGCCATGGTCGGCATGGGGGCCATGGTCGGCGGCGGCACGGGAGCGGTGATGACCGCCGTCACCATGATCTTCGAGATGACCCTCGACTACAGCATCGTCATGCCGATGATCGTCGCGGTGGCCATGAGCCTGGGCGTCCGCCGCGTTCTCTCGCCGGAGAACATCTACACCCTCAAGCTCGTGCGTCGCGGCCGGGCGATCCCCAAGGCCCGCCACGCCAATATGTTCCTGGTCCGCACCGCGCGCGATGTGATGGATCCCGACGTCCAGGTCCTGCCGGCCGAGGCGAGCTTCGATGATTACCTCCGCCAGCCGGAGCACGCCGGCCGCCTGCGCCACGTTGTCGTCACCAGCAAGGGCCGCCTCTTCGGCGTCATCCGCGTCAACACCGGCCTGCGGCGCGGATTGGAAACCACCGATACCGGCGTGACTCTCGGCGAAGTCGCCTCGCGCAACTTCACCGTCGTGGGCCAGGACGAGATCGCTTTCGACGTCATCCGCCGGATGTGGCGCAGGAAGGCGATCATGGCCGTGGTGGTGCGCGGCGCCGGCGTCCCGCGCGGCGCGGACGTTGCCGGCGTCATCACCAAGGAGCACGTCGCCGACTCGGTGGCCGACAGCATCAGGGACTTTCCAAGGTGAAGTCGAGGGTTTAGCGGTTGGTCCGTTGAGCGCGACCCGAGTTATGCGGCCGGCGGGAGCCGGACCTTTCGAACTTTTCGGTTCGGTGGAATCCGCCCCGGGTCCAGCGCCGGTCGGGTAGGTCGTTCAGCGATCGGCAGTGACCGCCGTGCGTCGAACTAGACATTGATAAGTTGCCAAGCTTGGACATAATCCGCCCATCACTGACAAGGAGGCTGATATGAGGGCGTTGATTGGCGCGTGCGCGGTCGCAGGTTTGCTGGCGATCGCGGGAACGGTCGCGTTGGCAGACCAATGGGTGGATTACACTCCAACCAAGGGCGTGTGGTCCAAGACCTTGGTCCATGTGGAGCCCGGGAGAATCGACGATTATCTGGTAGCGTTGAAGAAGACCTGGGCGCCAGCAGAAGAGATGGCGAAGAGACACGGTCTGATCGACAATTATTTCGTTCAGGTAGCGGTCAATACCGATACAAGCGGACCGAATGTCCTTCTGGGTGAGCATTACGTTTCGATGGCGGTCCTTGAGCCGAACAAGGAGAGGGACCTGGCCATGAAGGCGGAGTTCGACAGGATGATGCCGAAGACTGCCGCGATGGCTGAGCAGGCCGAGCGGGCCAAATATAGAACAATCGTCAGCACCCAGATGTGGACGGGAATTGATTTCACGAAGTAGCCCGTCGAAACGGGAAGCGTGGCGTCGGCCGACCCCGCGAATTGGTAGGGTCGGGACAGACAACGTCCGCGCGGTGAATTGAGCCGCACGGGCTCACTGGCTATGCACCGACCGGCCTCGGCTTTGAGGCGACTATGAACGAGCCCGCCCTCCCGGACATCGAGGCGGCGCCGAGGACATGCTCGAAGGCGCCTGTACTGTGAGATCGAGCCCGACTTCCGTCGCATCGACGCCGATGCCATTTGGAATGAGTTCTCGATCGGGTGGAGCGTCTGACCCGGCGGGAACGTGTCGTCCCGGACGTCGACGCCAGCCCGGGCGTCGACCAGGCGGAAGGCTAGGAAGTGATGTCGATCGAACCGGTCAAGGTAGAGGTCAGCGCGCTACTGGCGCAGGCGAACGAGAAGCTCGAGCTCGCGGAGCGAGCGCTCCAAGACGGTTCCGACGCCCAGCGCCTGCGCGCCGCCGACCAGATTGTCCTCCTGAAGGGCCGGAAGGAAGCGTTGGAGACTCGCGCCGCGGAGCTCGAACACTGCCCTGACGATATCGTCAATTCGGCCGTCGAGCGACTGAGGGAGGAGTGGTTTCTCCTGATGCAGGATGTAGAGGCCTGATCGACGGGAACTGACGAAGCTCGCTCCCCGAGGCCGCTGCCGGGGCCGAGTAACCCGTGAGCCCGCCGATGGATCGGCCTTTTATTTCGCGAGCCGCTTGGCGATCTCGGCCAGTTCCTCTCGCCGCTTGGCGGTCGTCTTGGGGTAGCGAAGGTCCAGCTCGTCGAACGTGTCGAGGATGATCTGCGAGACGATCAGCCGCGCGTTCTCCTTGTCGTCAGCGGGAACGACGTACCAGGGCGAGTCCTTGGTGCTGGTGGCGCCGAGGCATTCCTCGAAGGCCTTCATGTAGTGTTTCCAGAATTTTCGCTCCTCGACGTCGGCCATGCTGAATTTCCAGTTCTTGTCCGGCTCGTCGATCCGTGCCAGGAAGCGCTTGCGCTGCTCATCGTTGGAGAGGTGAAGAAAGAACTTGATGATCCGGGTGCCGTTGGCGTGGAGATGCTTCTCAAGGTCGGCGATGGATCGGTATCGGCTGCGCCAGACCGCCTTGTCATCGTGTGGCGCGTCGGGGATCCCTTCGCTGTGAAGAAGCCCGGGGTGAACGCGGACGACGAGCACCTCCTCGTAGTAGGAGCGATTGAAGATGCCGATCCGGCCGCGCTCCGGCAGGTCGCGCGTGGTGCGCCAGAGGAAATCGTGTTCCAGTTCGGCGGCGCTGGGATGTTTGAAACTGAACACCTGACACCCCTGTGGATTGACCCCTGACATCACGTGCCGGATGGCGCCGTCTTTGCCCGCCGCATCCATCGCCTGAAAGATCAACAGAACCGCATGGCGGTTGGACGCGTAGAGAAGTTGCTGCTGATCGCTCAGTTTCTCGACATGTTCTTGCAGCAGCTTCTTGTACTGACTCTCCGATTTGTAAACAGGATGGACTTTCGTCGGCCACTTGCTGAGATCCACCTCATCCCCTTCGGCCACGCGAAAGTGCTTGGTATGTATTTTCATCGTTATCTTTCCAGTGGCCCGCCGCTCGTTTCGTTCGATGACTCACTCAGCGGCTCGCGGCGCCTAATTGGCTGATCTCTCGGCTTTGGGGTCCGGATCAGGCCGGGGCTTGGTTTCCGGCGCCTCGGCGGCCGCGATTGACGCTCCAGCGGGGGCAATAGCCGCGGCGATGATGCGTCCGGCATCCTCGGGGTCCTTGGCCATGCCGGCCAGAAGGATCTCCCCGAGCGTCTTATCGAGCACCGATGTGCTGTCGGGTTTCGCGACCGGTTTTGGTTCTGTTTTGGCTTGCGGCTTCGGGTCGGCCTTGGCTTCTGGCTGGGAGTCGCTCTTCGCACCGGGCTTGGAATCGCCGGCCTTCGCCTCGGGCTTCGGTTCGGCCGTGGCTTCCGGCGAAGAGTCGCTCTTTGCATCGGCCTTGGGGTCGCCGGGCTTCGCGTCGGCCCTGGCTTCTGGCTGGGAGTCGCTCTTCGCGTCGGGCTTGGGGTCGCCGGCCTTCGCGTCGGGCTTGGACGCGTCGGCTTTGGCGTCGGGCTTCGCGACCGTTTTGGTTTCCATCTTGGTCTCCGCCTTGAAGTGATCGAGAACGCGATAGGCCAGCAGCTTCACCGGGTCCGTCACCAGGAACCAAACAAGGGCGTAGCCCCAAACAAGCGCGACCCAGCCCCACCACAGTGGCGTCACCAGGATGCCAAAGACACAGATCAGCGTCGCCAATGTCTGGGTGCCGACCACCGCCAGCAAGAGAATCCACGCCGGCCGGATCGACCACCACGGGCCGCGCGTCCGAGTCTGGAAAATCGTCAGATGGCCGGCCACGGAAAGCATCAGATACATCATGGTCTGGATTTCCGGGCGCTTGATGTGAAAGACGCGGTCGGCCAAGTAAAACAGGCCGAATGCGGCACACGGGCCGACCAAACCCAGCACGGTGGCGATTCCCAGAACCGTGCGCATGTTCCAGGCTTCGGGCTTGTCCTTGTAGAGGACATTGTCGTACGCAATGGACAGGATCGCGCCGTCGTTGAGCAGCGCCAGCATCACGATCATGATCGCGGTCAGGGGAAAGAAATTGAAGACGACGATCGCGGCCGTCATGAACAGGAGCACGCGAAGCGTCTCGGCGATGCGGTACATCGCGTAGCTGTTCATACGCTGAAAGATCTTGCGACTTTCCTTGATCGCATCGATGATCACCGATAGCCCCGGTGTCACCAGCACGATGGAGGCCGCCGCGCGCGCCGCGTCCGTCGCGCCGGAAACGGCGAAGCCGCAGTCGGCCTTCTTCAGGGCGGGAGCGTCGTTCACGCCGTCGCCGGTCATTCCGACGCTGTGGCCGTACTTCTGCAACACGTCGACGATGTGGAATTTGTGCTCCGGGAATACCTGAGCGAAGCCATCGGCATCCTCGATGGTCTTGGCCATCGCGGCGGTCACGTCGGCCCTGGAGTCGCCGAGGCTGGCGGCGTCGAGGATGTTCCCACCCATCCCCAGTGTCTTGGCCATCTCACGGGCGATCGCCAGGGCATCGCCCGTCACCATCTTGATTTCTACGCCCATCTCCAGCGCGGTCGCGATGGTGCTCTTGGCATCCTCGCGCGGCGGATCGGACAGGGGCAACACACCGAGAAGCTGCCACTTCCCGTCGCCGTCGGCCCGCGCCACGCCGAGCGCGCGAAATCCGCGGGCCGCGAAATCGTTGACCGCCTTGTCGACCGCGCTCTTCACCGCCGCGGCGTTGGCCGACAGTGCCTGGATGACCTGCGGCGCCCCCTTCGTCACCTTGAACGTACTTCCATCCGCGGCCTTGACGGTGGCCTCGGTGCGCTTATGGACCGGATCGAACGGCACGAAGTGGGTGACCTGGAAGGGCTTCAGCGCCTGCTTGTCCTTGAGGCCACCGAGGACGGCGAGGTCGATGGTGTCGTTGTTGTCCGCGCGCGAGGCCAGGGCGCCCGCCAGGATGATCTGGTCGGCGGTGATCTTGTCCAGGCAGAACGGATCGCCAAGCGTCAGCTTGTTCTGGGTCAGGGTGCCGGTCTTGTCGGCGCACAGCACGTCCACCCCGGCCAATTCCTCGATGGCGACCAGCTTGCTCACGATCGCTTTTTTCCTGGCGAGCAGGCGCGCGCCGACCGCCATCGTCACCGACAACACCGTCGGCATCGCCACCGGAATCGCGGCCACCGTCAGGACCAGGGCGAACTGCAATGTGGTCAGGATCGCGTCGCCGCGAAGGATGGAGACGGCGACTATCCCCGAAACCACGACCACCGCCAGGATGATCAGGTAGTTTCCGATCCTCAGCACGGCTTTTTGGAAATGACTGACGGTAACCGCCCCCTCGACCAGCTCCGCGGTCTTGCCGAAATAGGTTTTGGCGCCGGTGGCGTAGACCAAACCGCCGATTTCGCCGCGGCGGATGATCGAACCGGAGAATATGGCGTCGCCGGACTTGCGCGTGGCAGGCAACGACTCGCCGGTCAGCGCCGACTGGTCCACGGAGACCTCATCGCCGGCCAGCAGCCGCGCATCCGCCGGCACGATGTCGCCCAGGCGCAATCTGATGATGTCGCCCGGCACCAGCTCACGCGCCGGCGGCGTAACCCATTTACCGTCGCGCTTCACCCGGGCCTTGATCGCCAGTCTGGCCTTGAGGGCCTCGATGGCGTTGCCCGCCTGCCGTTCTTCCCAGAAGCCGACCACCGCGTTTGAAATAAGCAAAACCAAAATGATGAAAAAGTCCGGCCAGTGCCGCACCACGCCGGATAGAACGACCGCCGCCTCGATCATCCACGGGATGGGACCCCAGAAATAGGACAGGAACTTGAGGAGCGGGTTGGTTTTCTTGTCCTTGATCTCGTTGGGCCCGTACTGGGCCAGCCGCTTGTCGGCCTCGGCCTGAGTGAGGCCGTCCGGCGAAGACGACAGCTTCGCCTGCAACTCCGCCATCGACATCGATTTGAGGGCTTCGTTCGGGTCGGGCTTCGAGCCCGGCTTCTGAGCCCCGGAGTGGTGCGCTGTCTTGTCTGGCTGCTCGGCGCTCTTTTGCGCGTGCGCTGGCTTGTCCGTCTGTTTCGCGGAGCTTGTCATGATCATGCGCCTGGGAAGGGCGCCGCGATCCAATCTTTCGCGGCGGACAATTCGGCGAGTCGAAAAAGGCGAACCTCGCCGTGAAAGAAGGGTTTGAACATGCTGATTACGCCACCCACCCAGGCGTGATCAGTGACGACGGCGATTTGGCTGAAGGCGTGCCAGTGGGTGAAGCCGAAGGCGGTGTCGTCCCAGAGCGCTTCCAGATCATAGCCGGTGAAATCGGGCCCGATGACGTAGAGCATTCTGATCGGACCCTTGGCCATCAGGCCTTCGGCGATGGGGATCAGGGTGTCGCGATAATCCTGGTGGGTGATCTGGCCGCTGGCTTCGATCGCCAGCACATCCGCGGGCAGGCCCTCAATCGACTTGAACATGGTTCGATCCTCATGTCTTGATCAGCGCCAACTTGTGCTGGTGGTGATCAGTTCTTCGTTGGTGGGGATAACCCAGACCGACACGCGGCTGTCCGGCGTCGAGATGCGGAATCGCCCGAAGCGGCTGGGCGGAGAGTGGGCGATCCGTCGCCTGGCTTGCCGCGCCTCGAGGTAGTGCGGGGTATCGATCGACGTCGGATGGGGCAGGGCGATCTTTCCTACCGATGGGCCGACCCGGCTGACCCTTTGTCCTCGAGCCACCGGAGCGCCTCGCTTTCGTTGCCCTTGTCGAACGCCCTGACCTCGGGGTGCAGGAAAACCCTGACCGCGCCGACGAGCCAATGCTGCCAGTCGCGCCGCGCGATGACCGCGATGCGCTCCACCTTTTGCTGATGGGCCTTGACGAAGGCCGCGTGATTTTCGAGCGCGGCGATGTTGTCCCAGCCTTCGAGACGGGAGGCGTCGATCAGCAATCTGATCTGGCCCTGTTGCTTCATGATCGAGTCGACTTGCGGGGCCAGGTCCGAGAAGTCGTCGGCCTTCAATTTCTCTGGCGCGATGATCTTGAGCACGCCTGGTGCGATGACTTCAGTCTTGATCATTGGACTTCTCGAATTTGGCGGCTGCGCCGTCGTGCTCCGGTCCTGAACAGCGGTCGTCTTCAGCGGTGCGCGGCAGTCGATGGGATCGGTCCCGATGCCGGAGCGGACGCGCCGGCGCGCGGTCCCAGATCCGCCAGCAACACGCTCACCGCCATTGAGGCCAGAAGGCACAGACACATCGTCCTGACCGCTCTGAGTGGCTCGGCGGTCATGACGGCGGCCACCCGAGCCCGAGGCGGAACAGCCGTCTCGACCGGCGTCGGCAGGAGCGCGATGAGCCGAACCGCTATCGTCGCGTGATCTGGCCGTGCGGGCGGGTCGTTGACGGCGCCGGCGAGTAATGAAGACAGTCGCCGGGCCGCGCCGTCCGCTGGCATGCGCGCCAGTTCGGCCGCTTCCGTCCACGGATCCAGGTCCTGGCGCGCCAAAGCTGAAATGACGCTGAGCTGCATTTCATTTCGTTCTTCACAGACCGTGGCGAAGAGGAAGTCATTGAACGTGGCGCTCAGGGTGGAGGTCGGAGACATCGTAATCTCTATTGGATAGAGCTCGGCCGGCGCCGCGAGGCCCGATCGGATGACGCCTACGCGACCAACGGAACCGCTTCCGGCGGCGGCGCATGATCGGCGCCGTTGGCATGGGCCGGCTTGCCCGCTTTGTCGAGAAGCTCCAGGAACGGCTTGATGATGTCGATGGGCATCGGGAAGACGATGGTGGAGTTCTGCTCGGCCCCGATCTCCGTCAGCGTCTGCAGGTAGCGCAGCTGCATGGCCGCCGGGATGCTGGAGAGGATCTTCGCGGCGTTGGTGAGGGTCTGCGAGGCCTGGAACTCGGCTTCGGCGTGGATGATCTTGGCCCGGCGGTCGCGCTCGGCTTCAGCCTGCTTGGCGATCGCCCGCACCATGTTCTCGGTGAGTTCGACGGTTCGGATCTCGACGTTGCTGACCTTGATCCCCCAGGTCTCGGTCTGCGCATCCAGAATGCTCTGGACGTCGGCGCTGAGCTTCTTGCGCTCGGAAAGCATCTCGTCGAGCTCGTGCTGGCCGAGCACCGCGCGCAGGGTCGTCTGGGCGAGCATGTTGGTGGCCGGAAGATAGTCCTGGACCTGGATGATGGCCCGCTCGGGATCGACGACGTTGAAGTAGAGCACCGCGTCGACCTTCATCGAGACGTTGTCGCGGGAGATGACGTCCTGCGTGGGAATTTCGACGACCTGGATGCGCAGGTCGACGCGGACCATTTCCTGGATGAAGGGAATCAGCAGGACCAGGCCCGGTCCCTTTACCGCCTGGAAGCGGCCCAAGGTGAAGACGACGGCTCGTTCGTATTGCCGCAATATCTTGACCGCGGCGAGGAGTATCGTAAGCACGACGAGGACGGTGACTGGCACGGCGAACATGTAAAGTGCGGGCATCCGATCGGATCTTTCATTGCGTTTTGCAACGCGGGTCTGTCGCTCTGAGCGGGAGAAGCAAAGCGCGCCGTTCTCGAATTGCCGGTGTCCGGCGCTTTCGGATCGAGAGGCTTCGCGGGAAGGACGACCGATGGCGCCGAATTGCGGTTCGACAGCCGCTGCAGCTTCCTACGGGCGTTACGCCACGCGCCTGCAACTGATGATCCGCGATCAATGAACGCGAAGTCGACCGCTCGGTTCCGGAGGTCGGCTCGCACCCTCCAGGGGCGCGTGGCCGCTGCCGACGGTGTGTTCCCAGAAATGCGGCAATGCGGCGGCCTCGTCCCACCGACCGCACGAGAATTGCAGATGCTTCATGAACGTCGGACTCCGGGTTTCACAGTTGTCGTGGAGTTTTCCCCGACCGCCAGTGCGCTTCGATCTGCTCCAGGCTTTTCCCCTTGGTTTCCGGCGCCAGCCTATAGAAGAAGATCCAGGCTGCGATTGCGACGAGGCCGTACAGCCAGAATGTGCCGGCATGCCCCAGCACCGAAACCAGCGTCAGGAAGCTGACCGCTACGAGAAGGTTCATGGCCCAGTTGGTCACGGTGACGGCGCTCATGGCGACGCCCCGGTTCCTCAGGGGATAGATCTCGGAGATCATGAGCCAGAAGATCGGCCCCAGTCCGAAGGCGAAGCACGCCACGTAGATCACCAAGCCACCGATGGCCACATCGCTCTTGAAGCTCGCCAACTGCGGAAACTGGAACGCCGCGCCCAGGATTCCCAGTCCCACGATCTGGCCGGCGACGCCGGTCAACAACAGGGGACGGCGACCGACCCGATCGAGCAGGAAGATGGCCAGCACGTGAAAACACCACATGACCGCGGCCAACCCCGCGCCCGCCAAAATGGCCGGCCCGGTCGCGCTGACGCCCGCGAACTTGAAGATGGTGGGCGCGTAGTAGATGACCGTATTGATGCCGGTGATCTGCTGAAACGTGGCGAGGCCGAGGCCGACGATCATGGGCATGCGCAGAGAGGGCTGGAACAGCGCGGCCATCCCGCCTTCGCCCTGCTCGGTCATGCTCTGCTGGATGGCCTTGATCTCGTGGCCGACGTCCGACGTCGTCCGCGCGCGCTCGAGAACCTTTCGCGCCTGATCGACCTTCGACTTGCCGATCAGCCAGCGCGGGCTGTCGGGCAACCACCACATGCCGATGATCAGGCCGATGGACGGCACGGCCGCGAGGCCGAACATGTAGCGCCACCCGTGGCTCGCCGAAAACGCGTAGTCCACCAGATAGGCGACCACGATGCCGGTTGTGATGGCCAGCATGTTGACCGCCACCAGGGAACCACGGACCTTCGCCGGGACGAGTTCGGCGATGTACATGGGCGAGATGAACGAGGCGATGCCGATGCCGATGCCGCTCGCCACCCGGGCGCCGATCAGCCAGCCGACCGTCGGCGCCAATGCGGTTCCGATTGCACTGAGCGTGAAGACGATGCCAGCGAGGATGATCATCTTGCGACGCCCGAAGCGGCCTGTCAGAGCGCCACCGGCGCTGGCGCCGAGGATGGCCCCCAACAGCACGGCGCTGACAACGATTTCTTCCATCGTTGGCGAGAGGGAAAACTCGCCTTTGACAAACAAGATCGCGCCCGAAATGACGCCGGTGTCGTAGCCGAAGAGCAGCCCGCCTAGGGCCGCGATTCCCACGGCAGAGTAGACGAACCGGTTGATCCCTGTTGCGGGACCGGTGGCTGGCGCGACCGGTTTGGCTGCCTTCGGATCCGACTTGGAGTCGTGAGCCTTAGCGTGAACTTCATGCGTCGCCATGAGGCTCTCCCAGTCTTCGTTCCGCGCGGCCAAGCGTTCCTACTGTCGTGTTTCACGTCCCCGTTCGAGAGGGTGAGTCCGAGGTCCTTCCCAGGCGGGGCAATCAAAGCGCCGTTCGCGCCGGGCGGCTTGTCGGCCTTGTCGACGGTGTCCAGGAACGGCCTGATACGGCCTGTTGATGTCGATCGGCATCGGAACCACGACCGTCGACTTTTGCATTGCGCCGTTCTTTCGGAATGAACGCCAGGATCGGCGACCGCAGAGACTGGCGCCGCCGCCGGGTTCGCTTAGGTCAGTTAGCTTTCGGCGCGGGCAGTATGCGGCTGGCGTGCGCCTTGCACCGTCCGCTGGCCGAACGCGCGGGCGCCGTTTCCGTTCCGACAAGCGGGGCGCCGTTCCCCGTCACCACGCAACTTAAGGTCCGCCGGAGCGGTTGTGAACCGGCGCATGGATGACAAGGCGGGCGTTCGATCGCCAGTTGCGGTCCATTGAAGGACCATCCCCGGCGGGGCACCTCAGGGCGCCGAAGCCGACGGCGCAGAGGACTCAGGCCCAGCGGTCGTCCGAAGGGTGGTGGCACGGCCACGATTTCGTAGGTCGCGCTACCGAACCCAACGGACTGCTTGTTTTCCTCAAAAGCCACGAGAAGAGACCGCATGATCGCGTCGTTAGTAATGCGGCGTTTGCGGTAATCGACGACATAGCGCGCGGTGAACTCGATCCAATTATCTGTCACCACCAAGGTGACGAGGGGCTGGATTCTGGCCACCTCGACAAGAAACTTGGTGGCCAGGACCTCCCAAAATCCCCTGAATAGTTGTAGACCGGCTGCTTGAAGACAAAGCTGTTGGCGACCCGAACAACGCGGCCATTGTAGAGGCTCGGCGTGATATTGAACGAAATGCAAATCGGAATGGTCGGGCTGGGTAAAATGGGCGGAAACATGTCTCGTCGCTTGATGAAGGCGGGACACCAATGCGTCGTATTCTCGCTAAGGGCAAAAACCCGAGAAGGCCTGGCGGCGGAGGGGGCGAGCGCCGCCACGTCGCTTGCGGAACTGGTGAAGATGCTCGGGAAGGGACCGCGTGCCGTTTGGTTGATGTTGCCCGCCGGTCAGACCACCGACGAAGTGGTCGAGCAACTCGGCGGACTGCTGGAGCGAGGCGACATCGTTATCGATGGCGGCAACACCTTCTACAAGGACAACATTCGCCGTGCAAAGAGACTGTCCGAGAAGGGCATTCACTATGTCGATTGCGGCACGTCGGGCGGCGTCTGGGGCATCGAGCGCGGCTATTGCGTGATGATCGGCGGCCCAAAGTCAGCCGTCGATCACCTCGATCCGATCTTCGCCGCGCTCGCGCCTGGACCAGGCAATATTCCGCGGACACCAGGCCGCGGAAAGAAAATCTCCCGCGCCGAACGTGGCTATATCCACGCCGGCCCGGTCGACGCCGGGCACTTCGTCAAGATGGTGCACAACGGCATCGAGTACGGACTGATGCAGGCCTACGCCGAAGGCTTCGACATCCTGCGCAACAAGGACTCGAAAGATTTGCCCGAGGACGAGCGCTTCGTGTTGGACATTCCGGATATCGCGGAGGTCTGGCGCCGGGGCAGCGTCATCTCGTCATGGCTCCTCGACCTAGGTGCGGCGGCGCTGGCGCGGGATCCGCAACTGAAGGAATTCTCCGGTTACGTTCAGGACTCCGGCGAAGGCCGCTGGACCGTCGAGGCCGCTCTGGAGGAAGCGGTCCCCGCGACCGTGCTGTCCACGGCGCTCTACTCCCGATTCCGCTCCCGACAGTCGCAAAGATTTGGCGACAAGATGCTGTCGGCCATGCGCTTTGGCTTCGGCGGACATGTCGAGGGCGACGAGCCCATCGATCCCCAGACAAAGACACGGGACGCGCCAGCTCAAGCTCCGATCAGGCACGCCGCCGAGTAGCCCATTGCCGCCAGAGCGACGCGCGAGCGCTGTTCGAAACGCTTTGCCTTTAGGAACGATGTCGGCCTTCCGGCCGAGGAGGTATGACCCTCATCAAAGCGGCAGCCCGGTAATTTTCGCCAGGCGTTCTCGCATTTGTCGCCGATCAACACCGCACGAAATCTGACCAGTTCGAACGGGCCGGTCCATTATCGGTTCGCGCGCGGCGACCGCGCTTAGTCGCGGCCGGTGAGGTGCTTGGACCAGTCTCGCATAGAGCGCAGCGCCACGCGGTCCTTCGGACCTTTCGTCACATCGAAGCTGGTCTTTCCGCCGGCTCGAGCGAACTGGATGTCGAATGCCGTCGATCCGAGCCGCAGGTCGCGCACGGTCAGCTCAGGCATCCAGGCCGGCAGATGAGGATCGACGTAGAGCATCTTGCTCGGCGCATCGGGTTGAAAGCCCAACAGAGCCTGCAGCAGAGAGAAGGTGGAGCCGGCAGCCCAGCCTTGCGGCACGTTGGCGCCAAGATATTGAACCGGGAAGTTCGAGGAATCGCGCTGGGTGCCGGCATAGAGTTCCGGCAGTTGATCCATGGCGAAATAGCCGACCGCGCGGGTGATCGCCTCCGCTACCGCGCATGTCTCCTCGTGAAGACCGTAACGCTTCAGTCCCTGGGCAATGAGGCCATTGTCATGCGGCCAGACGGCGCCGGTCTGGTAGTTGTACGGATTGAAGCTCCTGTGGTCGGCTGAAAGGGTCCGGATACCCCAACCGCTCCACATATCCGGCTTCTTCAAGCGTTCCGCGACGCGTTTGGCGCGGTCGCGGGGGACGATCCCCGACCATAGGCATTGCCCCGGGTTGGAGGCCACCGACCAGACCGGCTTCTTTTCACCGTCGAGCGCATAGGCGTAATAGCCCTCGGTCTCGTTCCAGAAGGTGGCGTTGAACCTGTCGAACAGCGAGGCGGCCTTCGCGCGAAGCGCCGCGGCGCGATCCGGCCGGTCGAGGGCGTCGTAAATCTGCGCCATGCGGACCCAGGCGTCGTAGACGTAGCCTTGCAATTCACAGAGGGCTTTGGGGCCCTTCACCAGGGACCCGTCGACGTTCATCACCGCGTCGCCGGAATCCTTCCAACTCTGGTTCGCGTAGCCGACGGGCGAGCGCGTTTCGTATTCCTGGAAACCGTCGCCGTCTCGATCGCCATACTTATCGATCCACTCGAGGCATCGTTCGGCGGTGTCGATGTGCTCATCCAGAAGATCGCGGTCACCGGTCGACATCCAGGCCGAGTGCAGGGTGGTCAGATAAAGCGGGGTCGCGTCCGCCGTCCCGTAATAGGGTGTGTGCGGAATAAGCTTGAAGTGGGCAAGCTCGCCCCGACGCAGTTCGTGATGGATCTTGCCCGGCTCGGCGTCGCGGTAGTCGTCGCGCTCGGTCGCCTGCCACTTGGCGAGGACCTTCAACGCCCCGAGTGCGAACTGCGGATGCACTATGGCGCTCTGTAGCGAGATGACCAGGCTGTCGCGACCGAACAGCGCGACGAACCACGGCAAGCCCGCGGCCGGAACGAATTGGATATGGTCGGTGCCCTCGAGCGGCAGCCTCAGGGCGGACATGTCGTCGACCGCCTGGGAAAAGGCGGTGGCGAAGGTGTCGTTGCCGGTCTCGATCTTGAGCACCTCCTCCTTCCAACGCCTGGCGGCGCGAATCGAGGCCGGTCCTACGGGCTCGGTGATGCATTCGTCCGGCGCTTTGCTCCATGTCCCGCCGTCGGCGAAGTCGTAGAGCAGGCAGGCCCGCCAAGCCGCGCCAGGTGCGAGCGCGACGTTGAAGCTCAGCCGGCCGTTGGCATAGGTCATGGGAGAGCCGGCGTCGTTGGCTCGAACCCTGATGGCCCTGGAAAAATCCTTGTTCGTGTAGGTCGTCGCCAACGTCTGAGCCCTACTGGACCAGGTGACCGCAATGTCGCCGCGGCGCGTGACGGACTTGCTCTTGACCTCGAACAAGTCGGCAAAGTCGCTGCGGATGACGAGCTCCAGGTTAAAGCAAACCGCATCGGACGCGTGATTGGTGATCTCGAAATCCTCGTGCATCCCGCCGTCGATGCGCCGACCGAGGGCTAGCCCCAAAGTCTTCTCGGCGATCGTACCCCCCGCCGTCAGGATCGGGGCGTTGGTGCAGAAGACGCGACCGGAATTGCCGGTAAGGCCGCCGCCGTTCAACAGCTTCCAGAGAACACCGTCCGCGAACATCGTCCAGACGCAGATCAGCCGCGTGTCGAGAAAGAACAGCCCGTTCTGGGAGACGTCGGGGATCTGGCCGTCAGGGTCGCTGACCATGACCGAGTAGCCCTGATGGATAGTGAGTTGCGGCGGGCCGACTTTGATTTCCAGGGTCAAGTTGATGCCTTGAGTATGTGATGAATCCGCCTATCGATGGCCTTATGGAGATGCAGAGCGCCTCGAGGCGCTCGAGCGCGCTCCCGCATAAGTCCGACGCCGCGTTTCGGGCGCCGCGAGTTCATCGCATGCGGTCTTGCGTAGATTCCGAACCGGCTAGGCGCTCTGGACGCCAGCGGGGTGCGTCGGCCTAGATCCACCAGGGCGGCTTCGGGTTGTGAAATTTCCTGACGCCCGGCGGATGGATCGCCATCCTGTGCTGGTCCTTGGCGAAGGGGCCATAGTACCACGCCCAGACGGCCGCCAGCGCCGCGGCTGTCAAGATCAGGGAACCGAAGAGCACCCACAACATGTACCGTGTAGGTCGGCCTTCACGCACATCGGTAGCGGAGAACCAGCGGGGGCGCGATCCGTTCATTGCGCTGACAGTCCCCGCAGCATTTCCCTGGTGACGGCCGACCGACCGCCAAAAAGGGCAGGTTACGACAAACACCGTTCGTGGCCCACCTCCTTCTTGCGTCTTCCGGTTGGCGAGAGACCGAATTGCGGGCAGTGCTGGACCATCGGCGCATTGACTTTTCTGGCTCGCGGGCCGCCGTTAGGCGGGGTTTCCGGTTGCCATCCCGGGAAACTGGCGGAGTATTCTCCAGGGCTACCTCCAGAGCCTTTGCCGGGCAGCGTTGGCTCGATAAGGGTCTGACATGCACAGCCTCTTCTCCTCACGGACGCTGCTCCGACTACGGGCCGTTTGGCGCGCCGGCGCCGCGCCCCTCGAGCGAGCCGGCTTTGGTCCGCGAGCGGTGAAATTCGCGACAGTGGGGGTCCTGTCAGGCGTCATCGTTCTCCTCATCGCCTACGTAGTGGCGGCGGCGCTGGGGGGGCTAGGCGGGGACCGAGCCGCTCAGCTGCCTGTTCTCGTCAACTCCGCGCTGGTCACGCGCGGGGCCTACCTGGCCCGAGCCGGAGATTGCACGGCCTGCCACACTGCGCCCGGGGGCGGCCGCTTTGCTGGTGGCCTGGCGATCGCCTCGCCAATAGGAACGCTCTTCTCGACCAATATCACGCCCGATCGACGGACCGGGATTGGGGCATACTCCTACGGAGATTTCGAGCGCTCGGTGCGGCGGGGGATATCCAGATCCGGGCGGACGCTTTACCCGGCCATGCCGTATCCATCATATTCGCGCATCACCGATGCAGACTTGGCGGCGCTGTACGCTTTCTTCATGCACGGCGTCGCCCCCTTAATCCATAGGAACAGATCTGAGGCCGTGCCGTGGCCACTGTCTATGCGTTGGCCTTTGACCTACTGGAGATGGCTCTTCGCACCTCGGCCCCGGTCTTTCTTGCCCCGCCCCGGACAGGATCCAATCGTGGCCCGCGGGGCCTATCTCGTCGAAGGGCTCGGGCACTGCGGGGCTTGTCACACTCCCCGAGCGGCCACTTTCCAGGAAGAGGCGCTGACGCCGCGCGACGGGCAGCGGTTCCTCGCCGGATCGCGGTTCAACGGTTGGTTTGCGCCGAGCTTGCGCGGCGGTGACATGGCCGGGCTTGGACGATGGACCGCATCGGATATCGAGGCGTTCCTGATGACCGGAAGAACAGACAAGTTCGCGGCATTCGGCGAAATGAGCCTGGTGGTGCACCACAGCACGCAGTTCATGACTGCCGCGGATCGAATCGCCGTTGCGTGGTTTCTGAGGACGCTTCCTCCGGCCTCCGCGAAACGGCCTAGCGCGGGCGTCGAACTGACCGTATCGCAAACCTACCTCGACGAGTGCGCGGCTTGCCACGGAGCCGACGGAAATGGCTCGCCGTCGGGGTTTCCCGCGCTCGCTCGAAACCCAATCGTGAACACCAACGATCCGACCTCGCTGATTCACATCGTGCTTACCGGCGGCGCCATGCCGGCCACCCATGCCGCCCAAACCCAACTCGTCATGCCGCCGTTCGGTCAGGTTTTGTCCGACAAGAAAATCGCCGACACGCTCACGTTCGTTCGCTCGAACTGGGGAAACCACGCCTCAGCTATCTCCCCGGCCAAAGTGACTGCGCTTCGCCGCTCGATCGGTTAACAGAGCCGGCGCACGGGGAAACGGCGGCCCATCGGAAGGGCTCTAGGCAGCTTAGGGTTGCCGCTCAACTTCGACCGAGCGGCGAGAACGACCGACGGCCCAGCGCAACCGAGCCCCCACCCGTAGCCGCAGCGGCGCAAGGCTGAACGTCGCGCGCTCTCGTCTTCAAATCGCGGTCGCCTTGCGCCCTGTGCTCCAGGGAGCCCGGGTCCATATTTGCTAGAAGAATGATTCCTGGTCCTTTCGCGGGCCAAATTCGCTTTTGAACAAGCACAATATCGGCCCCATTCGGATCATATTGTCCGCCGGCGCGTTTCTAACGCGAGGCTTCCCGCGTGCGCCTTATCTAAGGTATTAATTCAGACTGACGTCGGGACCATTACAGGAGTTTGGCAAATAGCGTCTACGCGTAATGATGGCAAACGCAGGTAATATATTTAAATCTTGAGGATAACTAGATGCATTATTATTGGAACGATTGGTTCTTTAATTGGGGTTGGATTATTTGGTTCGGGTTTATTATCTTGGTATTTTCCGGTATTGGAAACTGGGGTTATACGTACAGGGTGCGCCGAGGAAACTATCAGCAACCGAGGAAGGAAGCACTCGACATTCTCAACGAGAGGTATGCCCGTGGAGAGATAACCCGAGAACAACACGGCCAGATGCGATCCGATATCTCGACTGCCTAGGTATGAGGCCGACGGTCTGACATTGTCGTCAGCCGACGCTTGTGCCGAGCAACACCCGTCTAGCTGTTGGCCATAGGAGTTGCCTGGCGAGGGGGTCTTGATCGTGCCGCTCTGTTCGCCGCCGTGGGTGGAGTCCGGCCCGCGCAGCTCTGCGTTCACGCCTAGCTAGAGCCGGTTGATCGGCGCTCCCCGATTTGTCGATGGGTCAACGGGCCCGCCGGTCGCACTGATCAAAACGTCTGTGCGGCCGTTCATCGCTTGCCGAGGTAAAGGCCGCGCTCCATGGATTCACGCACGCAGCTCGGTGTCGGAGGCCCGGAAATGCGCGAGCCCCTGTCTGAGGATATGCTCGAGAAGATGAACGCCTATTGGCGGGCGGCCAATTACCTCTCCGTCGGTCAGATCTATCTCAAGGAAAATTCCCTGCTCGAAGTCCCGCTCGAGCTGGCTCATATCAAGCCGCGCCTGTTGGGACACTGGGGCACGACGCCCGGATTGAACTTTCTCTATGTGCACCTCAACCGCCTGATCAAAGAGAACGATCTGAACATGATCTATGTCATCGGTCCGGGCCACGGCGGCCCGGGTCTGGTGGCGAACACCTATCTGGAGGGCTCCTACACCGAACGCTATCCGGCGATCGAGCGCAGCGCCAACGGCCTACATCGGCTTTTTCGCCAGTTTTCCTGGCCCTACGGCGTTCCCAGTCATGTCTCACCGGGAACGCCGGGCGCCATCCATGAGGGCGGCGAGCTCGGTTACTCCCTGGTCCATGCCTACGGCGCCGCGTTCGACAATCCCGATCTGATCGTCAGCTGCATCATCGGCGACGGCGAGGCGGAGACGGGCCCCCTGGCCGCCAGCTGGCATTCGAACAAATTCCTCAATCCGGCGCGGGACGGCGCGGTTCTGCCGATCCTTCATCTGAACGGGTTCAAGATCGCCAATCCGACCGTGCTGGCCCGCATCGGCCGCGAGGAACTCACCCAGCTTCTCCGCGGCTATGGTCACGATCCCTATTTCGTCGAGGGCGACGATCCGGCGCGGGTCCATCAGTCTCTCGCCGGCGTGCTCGATACGATCCTCGCCCGGATCCACGAGATCCAAGCCGCCGCGCGCTCGCCGCGACGCAGGAAGAGCTTCGAACGCCCGTGCTGGCCGATGATCGTCTTCCGCACGCCAAAGGGCTGGACGGGACCCAAGTTCGTCGACGGCAAGCCGGTCGAGGGCACGTGGCGGGCGCATCAGGTGCCGCTCGCCGACCTCGAGAACCCTCAGCATCTGCGGCAACTCGAAGATTGGATGAAGAGCTACCACGCGCACGAGCTTTTCGACGAAACGGGCAAGTTTCGCGAAGAATACGCCGCGCTCGCGCCGACCGGCCATCGGCGCATGGGCTCAAATCCGCACGCCAACGGCGGCGAACTGCTCATCCCGCTATCGATGCCGCACTTCCGCGAGCACGCGATCGAGATGTCCGCGCCCGGCGCGGTCAGGTGCGAGGCGACGCGCAATCTTGGAAGATTCCTTCGCGACGTGATGAAGCTGAACATGGGCAAGAAGAACTTCCGCGTCTTCGGCCCCGACGAGACGGCGTCGAACCGCCTGGAGGCGATCTACGAGGTTTCCGGCAAGGAATGGATGGCGGCGGTTGAAGAGGTCGACACCGACCTCAGCGCCGATGGCCGGGTCATGGAGGTCTTGAGCGAACATCTGTGCGAAGGGTGGCTGGAAGGATACCTGCTGACCGGACGCCACGGTTTCTTCTCGTGCTACGAGGCCTTCATCCACGTCATCGACTCGATGTTCAACCAGCACGCCAAGTGGCTGAAGATCAGCCGCGGCATTCCCTGGCGAAAACCCATCGCTTCGCTGAACTACCTGCTCACCTCCCTGGTCTGGCGGCAGGATCACAATGGATTTTCCCATCAGGATCCGGGGTTCATCGACCACGTGGCCAACAAGAAGGCCGACGTCGTGCGCATCTATCTGCCCCCCGACGCCAATTGCCTGCTTTCGGTGGCCGACCACTGTCTGCGCAGCCGCAATTACGTCAATCTGATCATCGCCGGCAAACAACCAGAGTGGCAGTGGCTGGACATCGATTCCGCCGTCCGCCACTGCGCCGCCGGGGCCGGAATCTGGCCATGGGCGAGCAACGACGGGGGCGATCCCGATGTCGTCATGGCCTGCGCCGGAGACGTGCCAACGCTCGAGACCCTGGCCGCCGTTACGCTGCTGCACGAGTACGTCCCGGGCATCCGCGTCCGCGTCGTCAACGTCGTCGACCTGTTGGCGCTGCAGCCGCAATCCGAACATCCCCACGGCCTCGAGGACCAGGATTTCGATGAGCTATTCACCACCGACAGGCCGGTCATCTTCGCCTTTCACGGCTATCCGGCGATGATCCACAAGCTGACCTATCGCCGACGCAATCACGACAACATTCATGTACGCGGCTACAAGGAGGAAGGCACGACGACGACGCCCTTCGACATGGTCGTGCTCAACAACCTCGACCGCTATCAGCTCGCCCTGGACGCGATCGGACGCATTCCGCGCCTCGCCGATCAGGTGGGAAGAGCGACCGCGCGCTACTGGACGACCATGGAGCGTCACCGGCTCTACATCAGCGAGCACGGCGACGACATGCCGGAGGTCAAGGACTGGCGCTGGGCATCGTGACCACGGCGCCTTCGCCGGGCGACGCGACCAGCGCGAGGGCGAAGTCGATCGTTCTCGCCCTGAACAGCGGCTCCTCGTCGCTCAAGTTCGGCCTCTACCGCGTCGACGCCTCGGGAGCCGGCATCCTCGTTACTGGCGAGGCCGAAGCGCTCGGCGAGCCGGAGGGCGTCTTCCACGTCGAGGATGCGGGCGGGGCGAGGCTCGTTTTGGAGGCGGGCGTACTTCGTGGCCAGCGCGAGGCGGTCGCCCGCATCGACGCTTTCCTCGCTAAGGCGGACATGCCGGCGCCAGCCGTTATCGGCCATCGGATCGTCCATGGTGGCCCGGAGCTGCGCCAACACTGCCTCATCGATGACGAGGTGCTCTCGCGGCTGAAGGCCGCAGTCGCCTTCGCGCCCACGCACATGCCGCCGGCCCTGGCGGTGGTCGCCTTCGCCAGGGAGCACTTCGCCGGCGTTCCGCAAGTCGCCTGCTTCGACACCACCTTTCACGCCCAGATGCCGCCGGTCGCCTCGGTCCTGCCGCTCCCCAAGGCGCTGCGCGACGATGGCATCGAGCGTTATGGGTTTCACGGCCTTTCGTGCGAGTCGATCCTCCGCCAGCTCGGCGGCGAGGCCCCGGGGCGCCTGATCATCGCCCATCTCGGCAATGGCGCCAGCGTCACCGCCGTCAAGTTCGGCAAGTCGGTCGACACCAGCATGGGACTGACGCCCACCGGCGGGGTGATGATGGGCTCCCGCACAGGCGATCTCGATCCTGGCGTCCTTGTCTATCTCCTTAGGGAGAAGGGTTTCGACGGGGCCATGCTCGAGAACCTTGTCGATCACCGGTCTGGGCTTCTGGGGGTTTCAGGAATCGACGGCGACATGCGACGCCTGAAGGCCGAATCGTCGGACACCGACGCCCAGCTCGCCATCGACATGTTCCACTACAGCGTGCGCAAGGAGGTGGCGGGGATGATCGCCGCGCTCGGCGGGATCGATCTCATCGTCTTCACTGGCGGCATTGGCGAAAATGACCCGCGGACGCGCGCCTCGGTGTGCGCCGGCTTGGACTGGATCGGAGTGAGCCTCGATGAGGCCCGTAACCTCTCCGCCACCAACCCCCTCAATGATCAGGTCTCGCGCTGCGCGGTGCGCGTGCTCCCGTCGCGGGAAGATGAGCAGATCGCCCGTCACGCCTGGGCGCTAACGACAATATGAGAAACGGCCCCCGGGCGCATTGGGCGTTGGCAAGGACATCTGGGATACGCGCCTTGGAGACTAAGGTCTCTTCCCTCAGGTCGCGAGGCCGCCCATTTCGAGGCCCTCACGGCTCCAGTTCGATGTCCCAGTAAAGATAGTCCAGCCAGCTCTCGTGGAGGTGGTGAGGCGGGAAGCGGCGGCCGCGTTCCTGGAGCTGGTACATCGTCGGCCTGCAGGGCTGGCGGCGCGGGCGCATGGCCGCTTCGGCCGGCGTCTTGCCGCCCTTGGCCAGGTTGCAGCTGGCGCAGGCGGTGAGGATGTTCTCCCAGGTCGTGCGGCCGCCTCGCGAGCGCGGCAGAAGGTGGTCGAAGGTCAGATCCTCGCCGCGGCCGCAGTACTGGCAGGAAAAGCCATCGCGCAGGAAGAGATTGAACCGGGTGAAGGCCGGCGCGCGGTCCTGGGCGACGTAACTCTTGAGGGAGACGACGCTGGGCAGAAGGATCTCGAGGGACGGCGAGTGGATCACCGTGTCGTAGGTCGAGACCACGTCGACCCGGCCCAGGACCACGGCCTTGATCGTCTCCTGCCAGGGCCACAGCGACAGCGGATAGTAGGACAGCGGCCGGTAGTCGGCGTTCAGGACCAGGGCCGGAGAGCCGGAGGGCGGACGGTTAAGCACCTGCACGACCGCCTCCATCGCCGACGGCTCGGCCGAAAAAGGGTTGGCTCGACTTCGGACTGAAGACCCGGTCTCCTTCTTGTCCGGCTGACCTGTTGACTGGACAAGTCTAGGGGATGTTCGGCGACATCTCCATGACGAAGCGCGCGGCGGGCGCGGCTGTCGGTTCGCGAGCGCTGAGGGGTTGCGCGAAAGTCACGCTTACGAAGATCGGCCCTGGCGCCTCCGGGGCGACGGGGGGTGTGAAACGATTGACTTTCAGTGGAGTTGATGAGGATCACTGCGCGCGATCGGCGCGTAGGGGTGAAGCGCCCCTAGGAAAGGAGTTCGGCGGACTTCCTCGAAGAGTCGATGACGACGGAGAGGATGCGTTCGAGAGGGGCGCTCGGAAAATTCTGCAACCCCTCTCGAAGCATCGGTGCGGCCACGGCCGTGATCACCCGCCGACGACGGCGGTGGCGCCGGCGACGATGACGCCCAGGGAGACCAGGAAAACGGCCAT
>Ga0182024_10005677_pt1 | contig 27849 bp, 24 predicted proteins | sample P32metaG_FD_120480 | JGI IMG/M metagenome (GOLD analysis project Ga0182024, IMG submission 120480) | Permafrost microbial communities from Stordalen Mire, Sweden - P3-2 metaG (Illumina Assembly) | ecosystem: Environmental > Terrestrial > Soil > Wetlands > Permafrost | place: Sweden: Stordalen...
CAAAAAGCTGATCGCCGTATTAAAAGCCAGATCCGGAGTCTGGCCCGGATTATGATCCGGATTCATCGGAAGCTTATCCTGGAACAAAAACATAAAAAAAGCATACACAAACCATAGCAAATTAATGGTGAGCATGGCTTTGAGAAATTGCTTCCAGTTCATTGGTTCGGAAGGATTAATCCTGCAAATGCGATAGATCAATCGTTCCAGCGGAGCCATAAAACCGGTAATCGTTTTTTGTCCGCTAAATATTTTTGCAATATAGCGTGCCAAAGGAATTGCAAGAAGAATGGTCAGTCCGTAAACGACAACAATACTTAAGATCCCGTTACTCATAAAAAAAATTTATTCAGAATTTTTCCGGTTTTATCAGTACATAGAGCAGATAAATGAATACCACTATGGACAATACAAATAGAGAAGTCATCATAAGATTATATTTTTTCGAAAAAATCTATAGATTTAAAAAATAACCAGAAGCAAAGGAGTCCCGAAACAAAATAAATGATGGTGAGCATATTAATCTTATTGTTGGTTAATCAACTGCAGATCAAAGCGCGTACCGCCTGATTTATCGATCCTTACGGAAATGACATAACACAGACTATACAAGCGTTCTGGGCAAAAAGAATAATTTAGGAGAATGAACGCAGGAGGAGAAACCCCTTCCATAATGGAAAGGTTTTTTCATTTTGAATGAGTGCTATTGTTCCGCCAGCTGATACTCTTCAATTTTGCGGTAAAGCGTAGTGAGACCGATATTCAGCAGCCGGGCGGATTCCGTTTTATTGCCCCTGGTGTACTGTAATACCTTTTGAATATGATTTTTTTCAACGCCTGCAAGATCAAATTGTGAAAAAGAGTCGGAAGGCCAAGAGATGCCGGCCATCATTTCCACGGATAATGAATTTTTGGTCAGTTCTCCGGATTCTTCAACAATCACGGCTCTTTCCACCACATTGCGTAGTTCACGGATATTACCTTTCCATGGGTGTTTTTCCAATACGGAAAAGAATTCTTCTGAAATTTTCAAATCGGGTTTATTCAGCTTCACGGAAAACTGTTTGACAAAATATTCGGCTAAAGGGCGGATATCCTTTACACGATCTCTTAAAGAAGGCATTACGATCCGGAAAACCGATAAGCGGTAAAACAAGTCTTCGCGGAACTTACCCGCTCTTATCTCCATTTCCGGATCCCGGTTGGTTGCCGTAATAATGCGGACATTTACTTTTTGCGACTGATTATCCCCTACACGGTTAAATTCGCCGGATTCCAGCACCCGCAACAGTTTCGGCTGGACTTCGATGGGCATTTCTGCGATCTCATCGAGAAAAAGCGTTCCCTGGTCTGCCTGTTCAATCAGGCCCTTACTATCCTGATGAGCGCTGGTAAACGCACCGGCTTTATGACCAAAAAGTTCATTCTCAAACAATTCTTTGCTGAAAGCGCTGCAGTTAATAGCTACAAACGGATGGGAGGAACGGTGGCTGAACTGATGAATGGCATTTGCAAAAACTTCCTTGCCCGTACCGGTTTCACCCAAAAGCAAAACAGTGGTATCGGTAACGGCCACCTTCTTAGCCAGCTCAATCGCCTGCAGAATGGGTTTTGAATTTCCAATCACCGATTGAAAGGAATACTTATTCCCCAGCTTTTTTTCCAGCTCTATTATCCTTCTCTGGAAGGCCGTCTTTTCCAGGGCCCGGTTCAGAACCGGAATAATTTTCTCATTTTCATCCCCCTTGATCAGATAGTCGAAAGCGCCGAATTTCATGGCCTGAACACCGTCCTGGATATTGCCGAAAGCGGTCAGCAGAATCACTTCGATCATGGGATATTTATCCCGGATCTTTTTTGTTAGCTCCACCCCGTTTCCATCCGGAAGCTTTACGTCGCATATGACCACCTCTATGTCGTCGACAGACTCCAGCTTTTTCATGGCTGACTTGCTATCATCTGCCTCGATCACATGAAAGGCCTCTTTATTGAGTATCCGGGACAGTAATCCGCGGAGTTTTTTCTCGTCGTCTACTAATAAAATATTCTTCAAGGAGGGCACATTTGGATGCAAATGTAGTTCAAGGCGAGTTAATGGCTTCGTTCCGCTTTTTCTGAGGACAGGCGTTTACTGAAATTTATTTGAACTGATAAGCAATTCCAATTGCAGGATATTGCAATACTAATTCATACCGGTAATCAACCCTTACAAATAATCTATTGATGATTTTTGCTTCAATACCGATACCAACAACAAAGGAAATACCGAAATTTTGAACAGGTTTATCGAGCGTAGCTATATATTCGGGTTCCCCACTTACGGTCTGATGGAGGTAGGCTATTCCTATTCCACCGTAAATGTAAGGCCGGATTATTCCACTGATAAAATCGTACTGAATTGTAAGAGGAACACTGTAGATAGTATGATTCGAATTTCTGGAATAGTCACCATAATAAGGATCGACATATGACTGAGCAGAATGTGTAGATGAATAGTGCAATCCGACATTTAAAAAAGTGTTCTTATTTACAGCAGGAAGTGAAAATCTCATTAGACCTTCTATGGTGAGCTGACTTTGCATACCGAGTGGCAGTCCGCCCGCAAAAAGAAAAATTTGCATAACCGATTTAGGCTTTTGATAATAACTCACGGCCGTTTCAGGAGAAATGCATTTGTTCAGGGCGAGAACAAAATCAGACATTTCCTTTTCTCCATAGCCAACCCTGTCATACCTCGATGCGAGTTTTTCGCAAGGTATGCTGATCAAATTGAGTGTGTTTGTATAATTGCCCTGGGTAATCAGTTCGCCATTGTTCGAGAGCAAAGAATTGTAAAGAAAATAGGTGCTGGTATCGTTTTTAATCAAATAAAATTGACGGTCTCCTCTGGCAAAAACAAATAAATCGTACTTGCCTGTTATCAGCTTTTTTGCAAAACAGCTGTCGCGCTTCAATATCTCCGGATCGGTATTAAGAAAGGAAATTGATTTATATATACGTGAACCGACGCCGAAAGATTGTATGTCTCCAGGTAAAAAAATTCGGGCAGAAGATCCACTATCGGATTTGAAATTGACCAGCTTCGAATAATCGGATTCTATGGCTTCCAGGATAAATCCCCTTACTGTGTCCTTATTATTTTTGACCAGGTATCCGGATTTGTAATTACTCTGTGCAATCAGGGACGTGAAGATAAATGACATGCAAATAGCAATGCTAAGGTGCTTCATGGTTAGGGGTTTGTCAGGGGTTTTTCAAATGTATCTTATTATAGTAAACGAAGCAAGCAAAATGGTTATTGCTTCTCAGTATTGAACAGCCTAGTATCAAAAGCGAACAGTTTCTTCATCTCTTTAAACTATAAGCTATTAACTAATAGCCATTTATCAACTTGGCATTTTGTTGGTGCAGTGAAACAGGGAAATTGTCTGTTCTAGGTGTAAACCCTTACCTCTTCAATAAAATTATTATGCTGAAAAATTATTTCAAAACAGCCATCAGGAACCTGTTGAAAAAAAGAACGTTCAGTTTTTTGAATATTGCCGGATTAGCTATAGGCATAGCTTGTGCTTCGCTGATCTTTCTTTGGGTTGAAGATGAGCTGACATTCAACCACAATTTCAGTAAGAGGAACAACTTATATCAGGTCTATGAGAACCAAACCTACGAGGGGAAAGTCTCCACTTTTATAGCCACACCGGGTCCTATGGCCAAGGTACTCAAATCAGATATTCCAGGTATTAAAAACGTTGCGCGCTCTGCAGGCACCGGAACTCAGTTGTTTGCATTGGGCGATAAGTTCATCAATGAACAGGGCGATTTCGCTGATTCGGCGATATTCTCTATGCTGAATCTTCCCTTTGTATATGGACAGGCAGCAAATGCTTTTCACCAACTGCATTCCCTAGTTATCAATGAAACGATGTCAAAAAAGTTTTTTGGCCATGGTGATCCTACCGGCAAGACACTAAGGATGAATAATGAGCAGGACTTTGTAGTGACTGCTGTGTTTAAAGATTTGCCAAAGAATTCCAGCTTTCAGTTTCAGTGGCTGGCGCCGATGGAAAATATTGACCATAAAATGCCCTGGATGCAGGACTGGAATGCTAACTGGGCGCATACTTTTGTTGAACTGCAGCCATCCACGGACCTGGTCCAGGTCAATAAGAAATTATATAGTTACATGGACTCCAAGCATAAGGGAAATACAACTGTCTGTTTTCTTTTTGGAATGAACGATTGGAATTTACATAACCATTTCACAGGGGGAAAACAAGATGGCGGCAGGATCCAGTACGTAAAATTATTTTCATTCATTGCCTGGATCATCCTTTTGATCGCTTGCATAAACTTTATGAATCTCTCAACAGCGCGTTCCGAACTGCGGGCAAAGGAAGTCGGCGTGCGTAAGGTAATGGGAGCAGGCATACCTAAATTAATTGGTCAGTTCATAAGCGAGGCGGTTATTATGTCATTTATAGCGGTTCTGTTCGCCATCGGTATGATATATCTGTTACTGCCTTCATTCAATGTGCTGGTTGAAAAACAAATGCTGGTTAAAATTTCCTATCCGTCCCATATCATTTATCTGGTTGTCATTGGCACCATCACAGGTCTGATCGCCGGAAGTTATCCTGCTTTTTATTTGTCATCATTTAATCCGATCGCTGTTTTAAAAGCCACCAAAATAAAGCCAGGCGCCGGTTCTGGATTTATCCGCCAGAGTCTGGTAGTTATCCAATTTGCCATTTCCATTGTCCTCATTATTGGAACGGTCATTATTTATCAGCAGATTCAGCATGTAAAGAGCAGGCAACTCGGTTACAATAAGAATAACCTGGTATATATTGAAGTTCAGGGAAAATTGGACGAGCATTTTAATGCTGTATATAATGATCTAAAGGAGACAGGCATAATTGATAACGCTGCCTTAAGTGACTATCCGGTTTTACAAATCTGGAATAATACGGATAATTATTCCTGGCAGGGAAAGGACCCCTCTAAAAATCCCCTGATTACCTGGGAAGGCGTCAGCCCACAGTTTCTTTCCACTATGAATATGAAACTGACCGAGGGCAGGGACTTTTACGATGGTCCGTCGTTGGATAGCAATAGCGTGATCATCAACGAAGCGTTTGCAAAACAGATGGGGAAAGAGGGAAGAGTGGGAGGCATTATCAAGGACGGAGGTAAAACAGATTATCAGGTTGTGGGTATCGTAAAAGATTTTTTGTACAACGACATGTATCAACCCGGCGCACCTCTTTTGTTATATAAACATCCACTCGGTACACGATATTTGAGTATACGCATCAAATCAAATGCAGATTTTCCGGAAGCATTGGCCAGGATTGAAAAGGTCATAAAAACGGATAACCCCAATTATCCTGTGGAATATAAATTCGTTGATGAGGATTTCGATCAGTTATTCAAAACAGAAACATTAACGGGAAAACTCGCAGGCGTTTTTGCGGCCCTGGCCATATTCATTTCCTGTTTGGGATTGTTTGGATTAGCAGCATACACAGCTGAACGCAGGATAAAAGAGATTGGCATCCGCAAGGTACTGGGCGCGTCTGCCTACGGACTGGCGGGTTTGCTTTCAAAAGATTTTTTGCGCCTGGTATGCTTTTCCTGTCTTATTTCTTTCCCAATTGCCTGGTGGGCTCTTAATAATTGGCTCCAGAGTTATCAATACCGGACGCCCATACATTGGTGGGTTTTTGCAACAGCCGGGGCTTTGGCCATGGGAATTGCATTGATCACAGTTAGTTTCCAGGCAATAAAAGCAGCCGTCGCCAATCCGGTGAACAGCCTACGCTCAGAGTGAGCTACTGCTTCGCCTGCCGTAGCTTTAGCGAAGGCAGGGCTGTCGAAGAAAGTTTTACAATTTTTCTCCTGCAGCCCGCGGATCATTTCCTGATGTATATTTTATCCATCCTAACCAGGGTTTCAAAAGAATTACTTTAATCCGCTTTGCCTTAAATTTGCCCTCCTGCCCGGGCATTTTTACCCGCAGTAGAATTAATGATTTAATTATGGCAGAGAAATCTGGTTCAGCGGTCGGCCCAGGTGAAAAGAGTCCCGGCATATCCAGTTTGCTTAAGCCGTACCGCGGCATGATCGCACTGCTTATCTTTCTGGCATTGATCAGCAACGGCGTCAATCTGATTTTGCCCAAAATAATTGCATTGGGTATCGATGCCTATCCCAAACATTACGTGCTTAAACCGATATTGATTGAATTTATTTCAGCGGCCGTTGTAATTTTCATTTTTACTTTTCTTCAGAATATTGTACAGACTTACACATCCGAACGTGTTGCGCGGGATACGCGTTCGCGGCTGGCGGCCAAAATAGCTTCTCAGGATTATGCTTATATCGAAAAGGTCAATTCCTCAAAATTATTGACCAATCTAACTTCCGACGTAGATGCCATCAAAATGTTCGTTTCGCAGGCCATCGTATCCATCGCATCTTCACTTATTATTATCATTGGTTCCTGTATCATGTTGTTTACAATTAACTGGAAACTCGCGCTGGCTATCGTCGCTATAGTTCCCATCATCGGTGGAACCTTCTTTTTTGTGCTGAAAAAAGTAAGGGCGCTCTTTATGAACAGCAGGAAAGTGATAGACTGGCTTAATAAAGTTATCAATGAAAGTATTCTGGGCGCAGCCCTTATCCGCGTTATCAATTCCCAGCAACCGGAATATGAAAAATTTCTCGCAGCGAGCACGGAAGCTAAAAACCTGGGGTTAGGTATTATCCGCCTATTCGCAGGATTGATCCCCGTTATCATCTTTACGGCAAACCTCGGAGGCCTTACCATTCTTGCACTCGGCGGTCATTTCGTAATCAGCGGAAGTATGAGTCTGGGCGACTTTGCTGCATTCAACAGTTATCTCTCCCTGTTGATATTTCCTATCCTGGTAATTGGATTCATGAGCAATGTTATAGCGCAGGCAACTGCAAGCTATCAGCGTATTGAGGTCGTTTTACACGTGCCGGAATTGGAAGATTCCGGGACCATCACAGAAACCCTGAAAGGAAATATTGCACTTCATCATGTTTGGATGAAATACGGACAAAAGGCGGCGCTGAAAAATATCAGTTTTTCCGTTCATGCAGGAAATACGCTGGCGGTTATTGGTCCGACGGCTGCCGGAAAAACACAGCTGCTTTATCTCCTCACGGGATTGACAAAAGCACAGGAGGGAACAGTTGAATTTGACGGCAAAAGCATAGATCTTTTTAATAAAGAGAATTTTTACAAGCATGTTGGATTTGTTTTCCAGGACAGCATCCTGTTTAACATGACTATCCGGGAGAATATCGCATTCAGTGATCAGGTAACGGACGAACAACTGAAGAGAGCCGTTGACACGGCTGAGCTGGCCGATTTTATTGATTCCCTTCCGAACAAAATGAATACAATGGTGTCCGAAAGAGGAACGAGTCTATCAGGTGGACAGAAACAGCGGATCATGCTTGCCCGGGCCCTGGCAATCAATCCAAGAATATTATTGCTCGATGATTTTACTGCGCGCGTGGACGCCAGCACGGAATTGAAAATATTAACAAATATCCGGGTAAATTATCCGGGCATCACGCTTATTTCGGTAACCCAGAAAATTTCATCAGTAGAACATTTTGATCAGGTGATCGTATTGATGGAGGGCGAGCTGGTTGCAACAGGAAAGCACCTTGAATTAATGAAGTCAAGCCCCGAATACGTGCAGATATACAATTCACAACAGAGCATCAGTAACTATGAATTACAACCTCAATGATATAGCTGCGCAACAGCAAAAGTCCTCCACCTTAAGTTCCCTGCAAAAACTTTTGCAACTGATTAAGGAAGAGCGTAAAAACCTTTTACTGGCCCTGTTCGCGATACTTTCCAATTCAGGCCTTAACCTGCTCGGACCATTTATTATCGGCTACACAATTGATACCTATGTTGTTCACAAGAATTATACGGGGGTTCTCACGTATTCAGGCCTCTTGCTTTTTATGTACATGCTTGCGTTTATCGCCAGCTATCAGCAAACGAAAATCATGGGTGGCGTCGGTCAGAGCATGTTATTTAAACTACGAAATACCATTTTCAATAAACTCCTGGAGTTGCCGGTTGATTTTTTTAACCAGAATAAAGCTGGTGATCTCATATCAAGAGTTAATAATGATACCGATAAGATAAATCAATTCTTCTCCCAATCCCTGATGCAATTTATCGGCACCATTGTTACTATGGTAGGAGCCGGCATTTTTTTGCTGGTCATTAATTTCCGTCTGGGGATCGCAACCTTAGTTCCGGGAATCCTTATATTCTTTTTTACGAAAGGGACTTCGCGCTTTGTAAAGAAGAAAAATTCATTGAGCATGAAAAGTACGGGTTCTCTGAGTGCGGAAATACAGGAAAGCCTGAATAATTTTAAAGTGATCATTGCATTTAACAGGAGAGATTATTTTAGAAAGCGATTCGAAGAGATCAATAATCAAAATTATGCCAGGGCCATTGATGCCGGTGTTGCAAATACGGTCTTTATCCCGGTGTATGGCTTTTTTGCCAGTATGGCTCAGTTGATTGTCCTTACACTTGGCATATACCTTATTTCCATCCATAAATTTTCTATCGGGTTATTGGTTAGCTATCTTGCCTATGCGACCAATTTCTACAATCCCTTACGGCAATTGGCGGCTTTGTGGACAAACTTTCAGGTGGCCATGGCAGGCTGGGACAGGGTTTCCCATATCCTGAACCTGGAGTCGAATCTCCTGATAATCGATACCAATGGTCATGCAAAGAGTGACGATCTTTTGGAATTCAGGAATGTGCATTTTGGATATCCCGGAGGAAAGGAGATCCTGCACAATATTAATTTTCAACTTGAACCTGGGAAAACCTATGCATTGGTGGGACCAACCGGAGGAGGCAAAACAACCACCGCTTCCTTGTTAGCGCGATTATATGACCCCGTAAAAGGCCAGGTATTGCTGAATGGAAAAGATATCCGGTCCTATCTGCCGGAAGAGCGCGCGGATAAGATCGGATTTATATTACAGGAACCTTTTCTATTTACAGGCACCATCCGCGACAATATTTTATACGGAAATAAAAATTATAAGGATTTCTCCAATGAGCAGTTGGAAGTGGTCATTAAAGAAGCTAGCCTGCAGAACCTGCTGGATATATTTCAGGATGGCCTAAATACGGAAGTGAGCTCGGGGGGAGAAAGTATAAGCCTGGGTCAAAAACAACTCATCGCTTTTATGAGGGCGATCCTGCGTAACCCTGACCTCCTCATATTGGATGAGGCCACCGCCAATATAGATACTGTTACGGAAAGGATCCTGGAAAATATACTGAGTAAGCTACCCGAAAAAACTACCCGGGTAATTATCGCGCACAGGTTAAACACAATTAAAAACGCGGATGAAATATTTTTTGTGAATACCGGAGAGGTAATAAGAGCGGGCTCATTCGATCATGCAGTGGATATGCTCCTCCAGGGAAAGCGGGAAAGCTAATCTCATCTGTTACCCATCCCAGCACTTGCGACATTATAAAATTCTGTATTGAGCTTAGTGGTCAATGTGATACAGGCTGTACCTTTTGTTCTTAAAAGTCAATTGGCCGTGCATCAAAGGTAAATTCCTGTATTCGCTGAGAACACTGTCTCTCAACAATACATAGTTTACCGAATACTCCCTGAATAAATTCTTAGTTGAATCCGGTTCTCCTGTTTTCAAATAAGAAAGCATATTGTTGCGGTCATCTTCTCTTTTATTAAAATCAACGAATGGATTTGAAAAGGTAATGCCGATAGAAACCATCTTTCTGGCTGTCGGCATTACCGGGAAAATAGAAGTTTCCTGTTCGCATAAAAAGACCTGATCATCTGGTATATGACCCCTGATGTAATCATAGACTTCGATCTTATCCTTCTCCTTACCCGCCTGGATCGACATCTCGCGGATAGCACTAAAATCATATCTGGTTTTATAAAATGGATAATAAATAAGAACGTAGAGTCCGATACAAAGGATAAAAACTGCACCGGCAATCCATGACCCTGATCCGGGAATCCTGGCTTTTAAAAAACCTTCCGCCCATCGAACAGGTTTCTCAAGCAGAAAAACCAGGCCGAATCCAAAAAAAACAGATTCAAGAGCCTTGAGGTAGTAGAAATAATGGTAGGAAGGAACAGTCCCCGGCAGTTTGACATTCAGGTGTTCATCCAAAGAGCCGACCAGCGTAGAATAGATAAACATGATCAGGCAAACCCATAACCAGGAAAAGATAATTTTACGGATGAGAGGCTCGGTGAATTTTTTATAAAACCAGACAAATCCGATCCCGGAAATAATAAGCGCAATAGAAGCATTTGCCCGCACCATGGAACCAAAATTTCTCCATATGAAAATTGTATCCACGTATTCGAATGGCTTCCTGTTTACCACGTGGACGTGGTATTTCCCGACGAGGTAATATAAATACGGAAAACTCACAATCACAAATGGAATGAATACGATCACAGCCTGATAGAAATATTTCTTAACTAACCCAGGTTGTTTTGACTTCAGTGCCTCTTTTATTTTTCCCAACTGGATCACAGCTAACATCAGGATGATGATCACCGTTGGTGCAGTGTGTCCAAGAAATCCTAATCCGATCCCCGCACCAAGAATAGCAAACCAGTATTTCTTCTGCGTTGAGAATGCCATCCAACAAAAAATAATATTCAGATAAAAAGCAAACTGGATAAAGCTTCCGGGATAGATCCACGGAGAATAAGTGGCTGTGTAAAAAAAAGGAATATTCTCGGAAGCCAGAAACAAATAAGAAACCAAACCCGCCAGCGCTATCCTTTCCTTAAAAAGAAAAAACAACATTCCAAAAAAGCAAAGCGGTGACAATAAATTCAAAAAGGACCCAGCACGGATGAGGACAATGTTAATCGGCAAACCCGAAAGTTTTACAACAATAGCTTCAACAATGGTCAACAACGGATTATACCACAGGTATTCTCCAATAAAACTCGGATCCTTGCCATAGTTACCATATAAAATACCCTGGACATAAGAAATATCCCTGTAAAAATCGCCGTCGTAAAACCATTTTAAATCATGACTGACCGCATAGCAGCGGAGGAAGGCAACAAAGATCAATAATATGCCCGCAAAAATGAATATTCCCCGTTGAATTCTTACCTGGCTTGAAGATGATTTTTTGGTCCGGCTGCTTATGTTCATAATTGGGCAGGTAAATTCCCGACATTATTTAATCATCGAATAAGTCTCTTTACTTATTCCTTCAGATCTATGCTCACAGGGATCATTGATGGTTAGAAAAACAACCTTATCAGCTTTAAGATCAATTTTATATTTACCGACCGCAACGTCATCACAGGCACTTGCGCCGGACACTTTTTTTAAGAATAGAACAGTATCTTCAACTTTATAGGTCATTGTTTCCAGTAAGGAGGTATCCGGCAACATGTAAACTTTTACTGTATCCGTTTTGAAATCCCAGATTATACTCACCGGCTGATCCGAATTCACTTCACCCGTCCACCTGGTATTTGCAAATTGTGCTTTTCCAGACATCATACCGAAAAAGATGAGCATAGCGGAAAGGAGAAATTTATTCATAGCATGTAAGTTTTAAGAGGGAGTTGAGCACATAAAAGATGGTGGACCGGGAACAACTTAACTAAATATAAATATTAATGCCCAAACAAAAAAACCCACCACATATGTGGTGGGTTCCATGGAATTAAACCTGTTTAACTGCAAACACATCCGGGGATCGGACATATTGCCGTTTTGTGGCAATCACCGGGCCGGGGACAATTCGCAGGACAAGTTTTCTTATGCCTTTCCTTCTTTGCCGTCTTTACGTTCCCGGCAAATGCAGCGGTGGAAAGCAAAGACATGGCCAGAAGTGAAAAAACTATATTTTTCATCTTCCTGATTTTAGAAATTAAAACAATAATTTTTCTTAGTGGACATATCAGGCCTGGGGAGGATGCCAGCAATCTGAACGATTGAACGCAAGACGGTTGTCGTTATGTAAGAATGTTTTTTGCTTATTGAATGGAAGACCAGACACAACTATTTCACCTGGTTCCATAACAAAAAAATTGCCATAAGCACAGGCGATAAACGGATTGCAGGGCCTGTTTCGGCAATCCGTATTCTCTTTTGGTTTGCTGCAATCATCAGAACAACCTTTATGGCTGCAACAGGAAGTTTTTTCCTGAGGAATCTGCATTGAAAGCAAAGGCTGAATGGTCAAAAACCCAATGAGCAAAAAATATATGAGTGCTATTCCTTTCACGAAGGCTAAATTAGGAACTTAATTGGTATTTAGTAACGTGCGTGCAGTAAGAATATGGTCCCCAACCCAGGAAGACATCACCACCCACTTAAAGTTGTTCCCGTATTTATTTTGTAATTCTTTTCCCATTGGAAAAGGCATCGAATTGTCGGAATAAATATTACCGTTTGCGGTTGCATGCTGCATTACCTGGGCAATGCGGTCGTAGTTTTCAAAATTCCGGTTGAAGGAAAATTCATCATAGATCCAAAGCCCGATAAGAATGGCCACCGACATGCCGATAGCCAGGCCGCTAATATTAATCAGGGAAGAGCCCCTGTCTTTCATCAGATTTCTCCAGGCGATCTTGATAAAATTTCTGATCATAACCGTGGGGTTTGAAATATAGATAATCTAAGAGAATGCCAAATGCCTAACTAAATGTAAATAAGCAATTTAGACGTCGAAGTAGAGATTACAAGATGTCCGGTTCCGGTGATGTTATGTCCGCATATGTATGGTTGACCCGACTTGGTTTCATTTCCTGCCGGAGATGGAAAAAACTGGCCTTCTATATAGGTGTGATATACCTACGATATCCCTACGATATAGCTTTGTATACCGTCGATATAAGTAATATATAAGCTCGATGCAATACTGATACACCTGATCAAATCCTGGAATTCTTGCAGCTGATTGGTCTTCAGTTCATTATGGGGAGTTTGGGTTCCAGATCTCACCTATTCCGTATATTGAGGCGATTTTTTCTTCTTTTGCTCCTTCAACAATTTGAGTTCGTTCCAATAATCTAATAATGCATTTGCTTCTGCCTTAGTTTCAAACGTGGATTCCTGCCCAAACGGAACTACTCTTACAGTATGCCCTTGACCGATGTAATCTTTCCCATCGGTTACATGCTTGGTTAAAAATACACCAGTACTATCGATGAATTTTAAAAATAAATTTGATGTTGCTTTCACCGCATATGTCTTGTTATTTTCATCAAAAACAACATGCGGGACAAATGGCTTTTGCGCATTTGAAATGAAGGCAACCAGGAAAATACTCGCTGATAAATAGAATGTTTTCATTTTTTTCTTTTCAATTCTTTTGATATCCTAAAAACACACATTCATCAAAGTCCGGTAGACAATTTTCCCCTGATAAAGTTAATAATTTAATACGCGAGATCAGCACAAAACTATTTTCAAAATAAAAAAATCTGTGATTTCTATATCCTCTACAAAACATAAATTATTTTTTCCACTGTATGACAGAATTTTCCCTGCAAAAATCGTTTATGTTTTTTGCAATTATCTTCAGGGCTTATGTATTTCCGGTTTCAGGTTGTTTTAATCCTTTAAATAGAAGCCAGAAGCTCAGGACAATGTCGAAGATACCCATGGGCGTATCAGACCACCATAGGTTAACGATCTTATCAAAATCGGGGAAAATGTAGAAAATGAAAGTGCAGCCTACGCAAAATGCAGATGAAACTATTCCGAAAACTGCCAAGGCCTGAGGGATATAGCGAGATTTTAACCACAGAAAGCCGCAGGTTGCAGATGCTAATGACCCAAACAGCAAGCCAACATAATAGTAGTCAAATCGAGTGCTGAGATGGAACTTCACCAAGGCCTGCAAACGCTCAGTTCCAAATGCCCTCAAATAATCAGAGCCATTCAGGAGCCGCAAGGCGTCGAAGAGATTGAGCGTCATAATAAGCCACATCAAAACCCAGACGAGCCTCAAAAATGCTGCAAGCAAAGCTACACCCGAATTTACTGGTTTCAGGATCACGTAAAGTGCCGTGAGAAGGACAACAATGCCTGTACAGTAAATGAGATCGCCGACAATACCGATACGAAAGAGCCGTTCATTTGCCAGGATCTTTCTAGCGGTTTCCGCGACATTGTCCCCGAAGTCATGAATTCCAAAATTTACATAAACCACAGTGGCAAATGTGATTAGATAAGCAATCCCGGCGATTCTCGCCGCTTTGCGTTGTGACTCGTCAATGGCGCTGATTGTCATTTCAAAGACTTTTGATAGAATCAAAGTCAAAACAAAAGTTGCGAAGTCATCAAGATTTTAGCAAAACAAAAATGGCAACCTGCCTAACGCCACATTGTCCGGCATTCATAATGCCTCTAACTTCGAATATTCCGGTCCGAAATTTCTATAGAACCAGAATCATGATCTGTGATAAATGATAAGATTGCATTTTTATTTCTCATTGCCTGGATATTTTGAGCCAGCCCCAAAAAAAACTTCAATGGATTTAATTTTCCCTGTACTGCTAAAGCTAAAAACATCAACGTTGCGGACAATTTTATCATCTACAGTGGTTATCTGAACCAGCAGCATCAAGTAGTCAGCGTTTTCAGCCATTTTAATATAGTCAACCTTCTTAAAAAAATTGGCTGTTCCCCAACATTTCTCTTCGAACTTGTCTACAGATATATGGTCATCATTGTTGGGGCTGGTGAAAGTGAAGCCGTCAGCAAACTGGGCTGCCACGGCGTTCCAGTCCTTTCTTTCAAAACCCGAATAGTAGGCCTTGACTACTTTTTCTTTCTCAGCGCTTTGTGCATTACTACTGGCTGCCAGGCAGATAAAAAGAAGACATATTATGAGCCGTATCATAGTAATATATTAATTGTTAATTTGATTTAAATCTCATTAAAGATAAATCGAGATAATGCCAAGGTTGCCAGATTCGCAACTTATTCGAAAAATCAAAAGGGTCACCGAAGTGACCTTTTATAAGTGATTAGTTATCGGATCCCCTACTGGGGAGCTGAAATATCTGAATATCAACTACTTAACTGATTTCCGCTATACGATTTTCAAACAACAAATTGAGTTTTCGTTTGCTTGGAGAAAATTGGCTGTTCTTTGTCTGTTACTTGCATATTCATCCTGCCTATTTCCTTAACCATTTTTTCTCTTTTTTGCTATTCCGTACGTAAGCTTTTCACCGGATTTGCCATGGCAGCTCTGATTGCCTGGAAGCTCACTGTGATCAATGTAATGGCCATGGAAAGTGCCACCACCAAAACATAAATACCGGGCCCGATGCTGGTTTTATAATCATAGCTTTTCAGCCATTCGTTCATTAAATATCCAGCCACCGGCATTGCAATCACGCATGAAATCAAAACAAGGATCACAAAATCCTTTGAAAGCAGTTTCCACAAATTCAATACGCTTGCGCCAAGTACTTTCCTGACACCAATTTCTTTTACCCTTTGTTCTGCCGTGAAGGAAGCTAAACCAAAAAGTCCAAGGCATGATATAAAAATGGCTAATACCGCAGTGATCCCTGCAAGGTTCCCGACCAATTCCTCATAATTGAATTTTTTCGCGTACTCTTCATCCGCAAATTGATATTCAAAAGGAAAGGAAGAATTGTAACGGTCAAAAATGGGCTTTATCAATGCAATCGCTTTGGATGCCGACATGTTCGGGCTGAAGCGTATATCCAGAAAACCTACCCAGCCCTTGCTAAATATTATGGTGAGCGGAGAAATGGCACGATAAGGAGATCCCATTTGAATATCTGGTATTACTCCTATTACCGTCATCGGCTTGTCGTTCCACTTCAGGCTTGCCCCCACCGGATTTTGAAGATTCATACGTTTAACTGCAGCCTGGTTTAAAATCACTCCATTCGAATCCGCAAAATCCCTCGAAAAATCCCTGCCGGCCAACAGTTTGATCCCGAGGGTATTTGTATAGTCGTAAGAGGTAGCAATCGTAGAGAACACGGATGATTTATCAATAGGCTGACTGCCTTTTCATTCCCAGCCATTGTTGCTGCTATAAAGCTCCGATGGCGGAGAATTGCTTTGGCATACTGAAACAACGGCACCGGTATTCAACAATTCCTGGCGAATAGTCTCAAAATTCTTCGCAATATCATCCGACCAAAATACCGATATCAATCCTTTGTTATTGAATCCAATCGGCCTGTTTTTCCCAAACTGAATTTGCTGATTAATAATAATCGTTCCGATCATTAGTATAACAGAACTTGCAAATTGCAGCACAACTAATATTTTTCTCGGCAATGAACTGCTCTGGCCAGCCTTGAGGTTTCCTTTCAGCACTTTCACCGGATTAAAAGAGGAAAGATAAAAGGCCGGATAGCTGCCGGCGAGTAACCCTGTAATAACGGTAAACGCAATCATGATTACCCAAAACAATGGATTCGCAAACTGCAGGCTCATGTCTTTGTCTGTCAGTTTGTTGAAATACGGCAGGGCCAGGATCACGATTCCCAAAGCCAATATAAATGAGCACGCGGCAATCAATATCGATTCATTTAAAAACTGGCTGATCAGTTGCTTCCTTTCCGAACCGACTGCTTTTCGCACACCTACTTCCTTCGCCCTTTTTTCTGAACGCGCAGTGCTAAGGTTCATGAAATTGATGCAGGCGATCAACAATACGACCATACCCAGGATGCCAAACATCCGCACATATTTTATGAAGCCGCCGGTATTCTTTCCATTTTCAAAATCACTGTACAATCTCCATTTTGCCATCGGATGTATAAACACTTCCGGTTTGATATGTTTCAGTGTGTTTTCATCTGTGAAATGGGAAATGACTACATTTTTTATCTTACTGTTTACGGATGCCAGACCTGCCTTATCATTTAATTGCACATATGTCTGCCATGAGTTGTTCCCCCAGTTCGTTTTGTGAAACTCCTTAATCCAACTGTATAATGTTTCCTGCAATTGAAAAGGTATTAGGTAATCGAAAGCAATTGAACTGTTTTTGGGTTGTTTCTCCACGACAGCAGTCACTTTCAGATTGGTCTGGTTATCCATCTTCACCATTTTGCCAATCGGGTTGTCGTTGCCAAAAAGTATTTTGGCTGTTTCGTTTGTCAGCACGATGGAATACGGTTCATGCAAAGGATCTTTATCGCCGGCAATAATTTTTATCGAAAACATATTGATGGCGTCTTCGCCTATGAAATGTCCGTATTTGCTTATTTTTTTTTCACCATAGATAAATGAGTGCGTTTGTCCCCAGTCACACATGGCTACGCCCTTGAGATCCGGATATTTATTTTTCAGTTCTTCACCTATTGGGAAAGGCAGGGCCTGTTGTGTGTAACGCACGCCATCAAAAGTCTGGTGCATCATCACCTGATAAAGCGATTGGTAATTCTTAAAATGTTTGTTGGCGGATGTTTCATCGTGTATCCACAAGCCGATGATCATGGCAACGGCCATACCGCTAGCCAGGCCCGCAATATTGATGACAGAGTAGACTTTATTCTTGATTAAATTCCGCCAGGCAATTTTGGAATAATACTTCATCATAAAATATGATTTTTGATCAGTTCTTAAGCCCGTACCGGATTTGAATGGGATGATTCGACCCCTTTGGCAACTAAGAATATGCCAGACCTTTATCATATTGCGTTTCAATCAATTAACACAATATTATTGCTGAAGATTGTGCGATCCTGATACAATGAGTGTACCGGTTTTCCCAAGAAGGATTAATATCAGCTGGTAAGGCTTTGTTGCCCATATTACATGAAATGGCTAACTGGGGGCAAGACTGCCATTCTATTGGTTTTCCAGAAAGAAGTCAGAATCATACCGACAGTTTAGCATCCAGAACATTCAAATGATTTAGGCCAATCTTTTTCGTTTTGTGATATATCATTTATTATTGCCCTACAGGTTCTCTTAAAATAGTTTTCAGGCTTTCCTGTGAGTTACCTGTTGTGAAATCTACCAAATAAATTTCATGGTGGATACCTCTTTTGCTTAAGCTGTTTTCTTTAGCAAATTGCTCTAATTGTCCCAACGTTTCAGATTCATAAATGAATGGGCCCTTATGTAACATCTGGATACATTTTCCTTCCTGGTATTCAAAAAACTCTAATCCTCCGAACAGATCTTTATAGATAGGGTCTAAAGTATCTTTAGCTACGTCTATGTGCTTCGGGGTAACATACTCCGGCAAACGGATCATTAAACGATAATTCAGTTCGCTCAAAGGGCCTGTATCAAAAACATGGGAAATGGAATGCTGTCCATATTTTTCATCATTCCAATAAAGCCCCTCTAAAACAGACAATTCAAAATCCTTTCCTGAATCCTGAAAAAGGTCGATTACCGCCTGGGCCGCATGTTTTAATAAGGCAATCCGCTGATAAAATATTTCTTCCGTAAAGCTTCCTTTAGCCAGTATGGAAATGAAATTGGCGTTTTCAACATCAATTATTTCGGGATGATCTGTTGCCTTATAGTAGCGTGGGTAATGTTCCTGAATGTTTAATTTTTCCATTGAAAGAGAGATAAAGATAACATCCCAATTAAAGATCCATTCTCCAGTTTTCTCGCATCGACATGCAACTGCCTGTTTTATTTTTTGAAACTAACTGAACTTATTCTTAAACTCCAACGGAGTAAGCGTTGTTTTCTTCTTGAAAAGCCTGAAAAAATAAGAACTATCTGTGTATCCCAATTCGGAAATAATTTCTGAAACACTCTCTTTTGAAAATACCAGCATTCTTTTAGCCTCAAGAATTATCCTTTCTGTAATGAGCTCTGTTATGGTCTTATCTAAACTGATCTTGCATAGCCTGTTCAGGTGCCTCTCACTTATGAACATCATCTTTGCATACTCTTTCGGGGATTTAACCGTCTTGAAGTTCGTATCAACTAAATCTTCGAACTTTTTCACCTTCCCTAAAAAATATAAGTTTTGTTTTTCCCTTAATTGCACCGGCAAATATTTTCTTGCTAATGCGATATACAAAAGATTCACAAGAGAAGCTATCTTTTGAAACTTCATCAATTCATTTTGCCGGTATTCTTCAACTACCTCATTAAAAACAGGTTCGAGTTTTTTTTGATCCGTTCTATTCAGGGCGATCAAAGGTGAGTTACGCAAACTGCTGAAAAAAGGATAGTTTTCTACCTTATCATGAGTAAAATTAAAATCATAAAACTCCCTGGTGTGAAAGAAGATATAGCCATCAATATCTTTTGATAATTGCCAGGTATGCACTTTACCCGGAGATAACATAAAAATTCTCCCTGGTTTAATATCAAAGCGATCGAATTCGATTTCATGAGTACCGCTTCCTCTTGTAAATAATACGCTCAGGTAAAAGTTGTGCTTGTGGGGTGCGAGAATAAAATTATGGTGCTGATTTAAATGGGACCGGAAATCATTTGCATAAAAATCATCTTCTGTCCCCCGGTACTGGAAATCGCTAATATCAAAGACAGGAAGAATCTTCTTTTTCACATAAATGAATTCAAAAATGTCCTAATTGTCCAGTATAATGAGTATTTTCTTGTTGTCCGGTTAAGATAGCTATGCCAGCTTTGCAAATGTGAAGCTACTCCTTTCAGAATGGTTTCGCTATATAAATCAATTTTCTCAAACATTTACAATGAGATGGTTTCCGGAGCCGGTAAATTGGGTAAAAAAAAAGATCAACCGCATGGCAAGGAAAATGAAGACGAATTCAGGATATTGGTAAGAAGTGTAAAAGACTATGCCATATACATGATCGATCCGGAGGGCTATATACAGACCTGGAATGAAGGCGCCCGGAATATTAAAGGATATGAATCACATGAAATAATTGGAAGACATATCTCCGTTTTTTACAACCAGGAGGATATTGAAAAGGGAATTGTTGAGGAGAATTTACGATTGACCAGGAAAAGAGGATCATTTGAGTGTGAAGGCTGGAGGGTTCGCAAAGATGGAACCGTGTTTTGGGCTAATGTAATTTTTACAGCCATTTATGACGGTCGGAAACGGTTAACAGGCTATGCAAAAGTTACAAAAGATATTACTGAAAATCAAAAAACAAAGAAAAACCTGATACGATTAGTCCATGAAAAAACCAAAGAGTTGACAAATGTTTTTGAAAGGATTACCGATGGTTTCGTCGCTTTTGATACCAATTGGAATTATGTCTATGTAAATAAAAAAGCTTCTGAAATCATCGGTCGCAATCCCGAAGAATTGATTGGGAAAAACCTGTGCAATGAATTCCCGGAAAAAATAGAATATTCTTTTTATCACAATTTCCACAGGGCTATGAATGAGCAGCGAACCATTCAGATAGAAGATTATTATCCCCCTTTACAAATGTCCTTTAAGGCAATTCTGTATCCTTCTCCGGAAGGGCTCTCCGTTTATTTACAAGACATATCTGCCAAGAGAAAAGTCGAACAAAATCTTGATGAATCCCGGGAAAAGTATCGTCAAATTGTGGAAACGGCGCAGGAAGGCATATGGATGATTGATGAGAATAACAGAACCATCTTCGTTAACAAGAAGATGTGCGACATACTTGAGTATTCAGAGGAAGAAATGATGGGAAAAGAGATTTCTTATTTTATGAATGAAGAAGGCAAAAAGCAGGCGGCAATAGGAATCGGCAAGAGAAGAAAAGGAATAATAGAAAATAGGGATATAAAATACATTACCAAAAGCGGAAAGCAAATTTGGGCGAATATATCTGCCAACCCAATCATTGACGAAGCTGGAAAATATAATGGCGCGCTGGCAATGGTTTCAGATATTACCGAGAAGGTAAAATTGCAGCGACAACTGATGGATGAAGAGTTGAATAACCAAAAGAAAATTACAAAAGCGGCAATAGATGCCCAGGAAAAAGAACGTGCTGAAATCGGAGAAGAACTGCATGATAACATTAATCAATTACTTACGGCTTGTAACTTGTTTCTCAGTTACAGCCTAACGCAGGATGATTACAAGCCATTCATTTTAAAAAGCAAAGGCATCGTGAGCGAAGCCATTGAAGAGATAAGAAAATTATCTAAGGAACTGGTAGGTCCTGTAAAAGCGGAAAAAAAGGGCCTTATAACTTCGATAGAGGACATGATCGCAGACATATCTCAGGTAACAAAAATAAAAATTAATTTAAATTATTCCTCTTATAAAGAAGAACTAACGGATGTTGATTTAAAAGTGGTTATTTTTAGAATAATACAGGAGCAATTGAATAATATCTTAAAACACGCGGAGGCTTCTGAAGCCGAAATAGAATTGAAAAACGGAAAAGATGGTTTGATATTATCAATAAACGACAATGGAAAAGGATTTAATACCACAGAAATACGGCAGGGGATAGGTCTTAAAAACATTGAACACAGGGTCGAAACATATAATGGTAATGTTGAGATTTTTTCTTCTCCCGGAAACGGATGTAAAATGGAGATCAGCTTTAAAAAAGGCTAATTTTCTTGCATTATTGCTGGCTGTGCAGTGAGTTATTCTTTTTCATTCGGTCTTTTAAAGCCGATCCTTGGTCTTGGCTTTTGTGGTGGGTTTGCTTCTTTTAAAGGTATAAATAAGCAAAGTCAAACTTTAGATTTTTTAAGATCAGATAATCGCTCCGGGAGTACTCAATAGAAATAAGAATGAAGAATGATTTGAACAAGTTCAAGGGAGCTCAAGAAAGAGACTACCAAATAGCATTGACTGAAATAAAAAATGGCAGAAAGCAAAGCCATTGGATGTGGTACATTTTCCCACAAATAAAAGGTTTAGGATTGAGCCAGACCTCAAAATATTATGCAATAAACGATATTGAAGAAGCAAAGAATTATCTGAGTCATCCAATACTTGGAAGTCGACTTATTGAAATTTCCAATGAACTCTTAAAACTTAATACTGATAATGCATTAAGCATTTTCGGAAGCCCAGATGACCTAAAATTAAAATCCTCAATGACTTTGTTTTCTTTAGTGGAAAAAACTAATCCGGTTTTTCAACTTGTCCTGGATAAATATTTCAAAGGGGAAAAGGACAGCCAGACCATGCAAATAATCAAAGAGGCTAACTAAACTATCTGGAACCTGTAATCATACTGCTGAAGTATAGCGCCAGCCGCCTGATCTGAAGGAAACAAGTTAGACGTCAAACTGACCGAAGAGATATTGCGGAGGGAGAGGAGATCGTTGAATACGCAAATAAACGAATTAGATTTGCGGGTAGGAGATCCGTTTAAGAAACTTTCTTTTTAGCAGAAGCCTTTTTCGCATCGGCAACGCGCATTCGGTAGGCCCGAATTATCTCACCCGTCCTTTTTTCATGATACCTTTTTGTTGCGGCACTTTGTTTAACCTGAACTCCAATGAATCCGATATCATCGAGCGCATAATATCTTTTCTTATTGTCCATGGAGGTAATCTTTATCATACGAATTTACTAAATTTTTTGCTTCCTCGGTAAAAATGCACATACGGTTATTACTGTATATAACGCTGGCCCCGAGGGTTTTAATATAGTGTTCAACAAGATTTGTTTTGGCTGTAAATGCTACATATCCCTCTAAATCCAGTTCAAAACTCATCTTACACGCAAAGGCTACCAGGTTGCCGGGTATACCAACATACTTCTTATCTTTTCCTAAGCTTAGAGGTGCAGATTCAATCAGATGCATTTCTATGAAGAATTCATCCGGTTTTGGTTCCAGGCTAATAAGTCCCTGAATTACCGGGCTTCCTTCTACTGTCAATTTGTATATCTGATGATCAGAGGCATTGAATTCCATCTTCCAATTGAAAGAGCAACCATCTTTTTTTAAAATTGTCTTAATTTCTTGTGCCGTTATAGGAGTAATTTCTGTCTCGTGTTTTTTCCCATTTGCAGCCTCTTCAATACTATTTGTAATTTTATCTACTTCAAAAGAAAGATGTCTTTTCATATCGTCAGCTCACTGTTTAGGATTATTAAGAGCCATAACTGCCTTTATCACATTTATCATGTCTTAGTCAGGAGATTTCTCCTTTAACAAAACTTAAAGCGATCGTTGAAATGTTTGATTATCCCATTAGTAAAAATATCCAAGTATCGACATCAGCAAGGTTCGTTTCTATTGCGAATGACATTCTTTGATCCAGATAATCATATCAACGGTTTTGGAAATTATAAAAATGAAAAAGTCGGCAGAATTGCCGACAGGTCCATTCCAGCTCCCCCTGCTGGACTTGAACCAGCGACCCTCTGATTAACAGTCAGATGCTCTAACCAACTGAGCTAAAGGGGAGTATCTCTTCGTTTTGACGGAAGGGCTGCAAAAATAGGCTTTTTCCTTCTTTATCAAAATCTGAAAACGAGAAAATCTGACCTGGAATATGAGTAGTTGAGAAGGAAAAATCGCGTTCAGCCCTCCTTCGCTAAGGGTTCGGAGGGTAAAACATTCACCGTTCTGCGTACCACTCCGTCTTATACGGATACCGTTGCTTATACAGGATTTTTACCTGGCCCGTGAGCTCCTCTCTTAACTTGTCGATATTTTTCCTGGCGGTTGCAGAAATAAATATACAGGCCGAGCGGGTTTCGGTCTCCCATCTTGCCGCAAGTTCCCGCAGGAGTTCTTCTTTTATCTCCCCCTGCAGCCAGGGATCAAAAATTTCTTCTTCATACCGGTCCATTTTATTGAAGACATAAATCACCGGCTTATCTGACGCTTTAATTTCCTGTAGCGTGTTGTTCACTACAACGATCTGCTCCTCATATTGTGGATGCGAGATATCCACCACATGAAGCAGCAGGTCTGCTTCACGAACTTCATCCAGCGTGCTTTTAAAACTCTCGATCAGGTGGTGGGGCAGTTTGCGGATAAACCCGACCGTGTCGCTCAACAGGAAGGGCGTGTTTTCATATACCAGTTTACGTGTGGTGGTATCCAGGGTGGCAAATAATTTATTCTCAGCAAATACATCGCTCTTACTTAACAGCGTCATCAGGGTAGATTTCCCCACGTTCGTATATCCCACAAGGGCCGCCCGGATAAGTTCACCGCGTTCCTTTCTTTGGGTGAACGCCTGCTTATCTATCCCGCGCAATTTTTTTCTCAGCAGTGTGATCTTGTCGCGTACAATACGGCGGTCAGTTTCAATTTCTGTTTCACCCGGACCCCTGGTTCCGATACCACCGCCCAATCTTTCCAGATGCTTCCACATCCCCTTTAACCGCGGGAGCAAATACTGATACTGGGCCAACTCTACCTGGAGCCGCGCCTGTGCAGTTTTTGCGCGTCGTGCAAAAATATCCAGGATCAGATCCGAGCGATCAATCGTTTTTACATCCAATACTTTTTCAATGTTCGTGATCTGCGATCCGGACAGTTCATCATCAAAGATCACCACACGAATATCTTTTCCCTGAACATAATTCCGGATCTCTTCCAGCTTACCCTTGCCTACAAAGGTCTTGCTATCGGGATGATCCAGTTTCTGCATGAATTGCCTGACCGTTATTGCTCCGGCTGTCTCCGCAAGGAAAGCCAATTCATCCAGGTATTCCTTAACCTGACGCTCCGTTTGATTCTGTTGCATGACGGCTACCAGAACAGCCTTTTCTTCTGGCTCGATCATGTGTTGCTCAATCGCCAAAATGATTATTTATTTAAAGGTAAGACGGACTGTAATGGTCCGGATGATCAAACTGCAAAAATCCTTCCTATAATCCGCTTAGCACAATGCCGACGGAATATGGATTTATCGTGGGACCAAGACCGTTTTTAATTAATCCCGTCAATTGCAGTTGCCCGAATACGCCAATGAAACCATAACTGACGCGGACAGTTCCAACAAGTCTTGTTGTGTTGAAGAATTGTTTGGAGCTCTCTTTTTCAATGGATGATTGTACCAGCTGTCCTGCTGTGTTCAGTACATCTTTCCCCTTTGTGTAGGCATTTAACATGATGCCCGGTTTTACACCCAGCGCAATTTTCCAGCTCTGATTGGTATTCTCCGGATTAAATGCATAGCGTAGCTCAAGGGGAATTTCAAGATATGTGGTTACCAGTTTATACTTCTTAAAATGGAATGGAGCGCTCACTGTATTGGGAAACGCGAGTGTCGGATTGTCGACCTCCACCTTTACTTCCTGCTTATCAAAGAAAATATTGCTGGCTCCGACTCCAAGACCCGCACCCACGCTCCAATGGGGGTCGGTCTTAAACGGAAAATCCATCATAAAATAAAACGCGAAGCTTCTTGAAAACCCTGAGGTTTGTATCGTGTCCGGAGTTCCTGCCCAGCCGTCGTACCCGAACTCAATCATGAAATGATCGTTCGGCCGGTTTGCCAGATTCAGGGTAAGGGCCTTCTTTTTCGCGGTTCCGGTTGTATCCTGGGCCAAAGCAGCATGGCCAACAAAAAGAATAAGGGCCACGACTAAGAGCTTCTTCATATTTTCAATTGAGTGACAAATGTATTTTCCTTAGGGTTAATAAAAGGTTAAAGCGGGCAGAAAAAAAGGCTCATTATTTTTCTATGAGCCTTTGAAATACAATACGTTCCTTCAAACTTATGAATCGTGGACCCTGCTGGGCTTGAACCAGCGACCCTCTGATTATGAGTCAGATGCTCTAACCAACTGAGCTAAGGGTCCGGCCTTTTCAGGCGCTGCAAAAATATAGAATTCAGGGGCAGGAATTAAAATATTCTATGCCCTTAAATCCCATGCCCGTGCAGCTTTTCAGCATTTTCGATGGTCATTGGATTAAGTATTCTGTTTATTTCGGTAATATTGTCCGACTGGTTTTGATAAATACGTTGAGATGTCCCCGATTGCCTTGCCGAGAATTCAACAACTGCAGATCCGGATTTCCCGGTATGAAGACCAACAGGCTTATAAAGAATTATATACAACGCTTTATCCTTCCCTCTATCGCTTTATTGTAGAGATGATTAAGTCCAGGCAAATTGCGGAGGAAATTATTTCTGACGTGTTTATGAAGATCTGGGAAAAAAGAAAAAGTCTGGAAGAGATCCAGAATCTCCGGGTTTATTGTTTTGTAGCCGCAAAAAATCTGACATTAAACCAGCTGGTGAAAGAAAAAAGGCAGGCCACTTGCAATATTGATGAATGCATTTCCCTCAATAGCAATCATGAGGATCCCGAACAGCTGATGATCACAGAAGAAATGCGCCAACGCATCCGTCGGGTTGTTGATGATCTCCCGTCCCGTTGTAAAATGACTTTCAAGCTGGTTAAGGAAAATGGCTTCCGGTATAAAGAGGCAGCCGCCATATTACGGGTTTCCGAAAAAACTATCGAGAACCAGCTGGCCATCGCATTGAAAAAGATCAACCTCGTTATTCACTTCGATATTTACCGCAGCATTCCACTCAGTGCAGGCATTGGCTTTTAATATTATTTTATCCATTTTGGGGGTATTTTCACTTTTGCCTGTCCTTGTACTATCCCAAGTATATGGAGGAAGAAATCTGGAATCTGATTGCCAGGAAACTTGCCGGGGAAGCTTCTCCCGAAGAGTTGCTTGAGCTGGAAAAAGCTTTGCGGCTGGATCCGGATTTGCACTACTCCCTGGAAGCTATGCATGATATGTGGGTCTCCAACCCGGTTCCCGAAAATGAACTTGCAGAGAAGGCTTTTGATAAACACATGGAAAGAATGCGGGCCTTAGCCGTTGACCAGGAAATGCCGGGTATAGAACCCTCCACGGAAGAACTGCCCGATTCGCGTCGCCGGATTTCAAAAACCAGGCTTTTTACCATTTCTGCTTTGAGCCTGATACTCATCGCTTTCGGAGTATTTCTGTTTGGCTTCCATCACGCAAATCCTGAAGCTGCGCCGGCTTCCAAAACGACCTGCATAGTGATTACCCGCAATGGATCCAAAACAAATTTATTTCTCCCGGACGGAACCGCCGTTTGGCTGAACGCAGGCAGCCGGCTTACCTATGATTCCTTGTTTGGAATTAACGCCCGGGAAGTAACACTCAGTGGGGAGGGCTTTTTTGATGTGGTAAGAAATCCGGCCAAACCTTTCATTATTCATACCGGGGATATAGATATACGGGTGCTGGGAACGATTTTTAATGTAAAAGCTTACCCGGGAGAAAAAACCATTGAAACGAGTTTGATTCGCGGAAGTATCGAGATTGACCTGAGTTTTCCAAATTCTTTCTCCAGGAAAATTGTTCTTAGACCGAATCAGAAAATGGTGATCAAAAAAAAGGAAGTCATGGAAAAGAAAGATGCCAGGCATCCGGGATCATATCCCAATCTTCCTTTCATTACGATCAATAAGCTGAAACGATCCGGGTCAGATAGTACGATTGCTGAAACGGCATGGATACAAAACCGGCTAACTTTTATGGACATGTCCCTCAAAGAACTGGTAACGGAAATGGAAAGAAAATACGGGGTTCCCATCTCATTACAAGGCCCGGGATTGGATACCCTTCACTTTACCGGCAGTTTCCAAAACGAAACCGTGCTGCAGGCATTGGATGCCCTGAGGCTAACGGCAGAAGAATCCACCGTTGATTTTAGCTACAGGATGGAAGGTAATAAAGTAGTTATCTATAATCTTTCTAATGGACATTCAACTCAGCCAAAATGAAAATTACTTGCTTTATGAAATTGAGTTTACTGTTGATTTTTTTCTCCGCACTGAGGTTTACCGCAGCAGCTGACGGTCAGTCACCGGTTACCCTCCATATAAAAAATGTAGAG
>Ga0182024_10005678_pt1 | contig 27845 bp, 17 predicted proteins | sample P32metaG_FD_120480 | JGI IMG/M metagenome (GOLD analysis project Ga0182024, IMG submission 120480) | Permafrost microbial communities from Stordalen Mire, Sweden - P3-2 metaG (Illumina Assembly) | ecosystem: Environmental > Terrestrial > Soil > Wetlands > Permafrost | place: Sweden: Stordalen...
GGCATGTTATTCTTAAGCCAGTTCTGGCTTCTTGCGATGCGTTACCGGACGGCTTTCGCTACGTCATTTAATGCAGTGAGTTACTAAGGAGCCGGGAAGAGTCCACCATCCGATGTTCGAGTTCCTTTTCAAATATCCACGCACGGTCTTCGCGAAAGGAACATTTGTACTGCTGGCCCAATGGCCGCTCTGGCTGCTGATCCTCGCGATATTGGCAGCAGCGGCCGGCCTCGGTTGGGTGATTTGGAGCCGGCGCAGTGCGATGGCTCCTTCCATGCGGGGAGTCCGGACGGCGGTAGTGTGGCTGCTCGAAACAGTGCTGGTCTGCCTTTTGATTTTCCTACTTTGGCAACCAGCAGTCAGCATTGCGACTCTTCGGCCCCAGCAGAACATTGTTGCTGTGGTGATTGACGACAGCCGCAGCATGGCAACGCAGGAAGACGGCCAATCCAGGAAAGATCAGGTTCTTAAGACGCTTAATAGTGGTCTTATGAATAGCTTGCGGTCTAAATTTCAAGTTCGACTTTATCGACTTGGCGAGCATGTGGAGCGAATCGAAAAGCTGGATCAGTTGAACGCCACCGCTCCGGCAACTCACATCGGCGAAAACTTAAAGGAAGTTCTAGCTGACTCCGCGACTCTTCCCATCGGCGCGGTGGTCCTTTTGAGCGACGGCTCCGACAACACCGGCGGCATCGACTTGGACACGATCTCCGAAATCAAGCGCCAGCGCATTCCGATCCACACTGTAGGATTCGGGCGGGAGCAAATGGCGCGGGACGTGGAGGTTTCCGACGTCCAGTTGCCGGCGCGGTCGCTCGCAAAGTCGCGGCTGGAAGCACAGGTGAGTTTCCACCAGCGCGGATTTGGGGGCGGGAAGGGCCATTTGGTGGTTCGCGAAAGCGGTGGCAAGGTTCTCGCCAGCCGAGACGTCACGTTTAAGGGAGACGGCGCAGTGCAGACCGAATCGGTGTTGTTCAACGCGGGCGATGCGGGAGTGAAGAACCTCGATTTCGCGATCGACCCACTCCCCGGCGAAGGCAATCAGAGCAACAACCGGCAGACACGGGTGCTGAATGTGGACTCTGCGAAGCCCCGCATCCTCTATATGGAGGGCGAGCCGCGCTGGGACTACAAATTCCTCCGCCGTGCGGTGGAGGATGACAAGAACATTGAAGTGGACAGCGTCCTGCGAACGACTCAGAACAAGGTTTATGCACAGTTCGCGCCCGATTCCAACGTTGATTTCCTGAAGGCAGGGTTCCCGACCAAAGTGGAGGACCTGTTCGGGTTTCAGGGATTGATCCTGGGCAGCGTGGAGGTTAACTACTTCACCACTGCTCAGCAGGACTTAATCCAACAATTCGTGGATCGCCGGGGCGGGGGTTTGCTCTTCCTGGGTGGCCGCACATCGCTCGCCGATGGCGGCTACGATAAAGAGCCTTTCGCGGATTTGCTGCCCGTTCACCTGCCGAATCACAAGAACACATTCCACCGCGAGCCCGCCACTGCGGAATTGACCCCGGCCGGTCGCGATAGCCTGATTTGCCGTATCGAGGAGAATCCGGATTCGAATGTCGCCCGTTGGAAGAAGCTGCCGTACCTGATGAATTTTCAAGAAGCCGGTAATCCAAAGCCGGGCGCGCTGGTGCTGGCCGAAATGACCGCTTCCGGTCACAAGCTTCCGTTGCTGATTACCGAAAAATACGGCCGCGGCCGCACGGCGGTGTTCGCCACCGGCGGCGATTGGCGTTGGCAGATGCTGCAACCGGTGGAAGATATGAGCCACGAAATGTTCTGGCGACAGTTGCTGCGCTGGCTGGTTTCCGATACACCGAACCGCGTGGTGGCATCAACGCCGCACCCGACACTTTACGACGACGGCCATGTGCGTCTGCGCGCCGAGGTTCGCGACACCACTTACCTCCCGACCAGCGATGCGCAAGTGGAAGCGCGCATTCTGGAACCGGATGGTGCGGCGCAAACTGTGGATCTGCACCCCGATCCGATCGAGCAGGGCGTATATACGGCCGATTGGGATGCGAGTCGCGCCGGTTCCTACGTGGCCGAGATCACGGCGCGTCGCGGCCAACAGGAATTGGGACGCGACGTGGTTACGCTACGGCGTGAGAACGGTGTTGCCGAGAATTTCCATCTGGAGCAGAATCGCGAATTGTTAGAGAAGCTCTCTTCTCAGACCGGCGGGCGTTATTATCGGCCGAGCGAAGCGAGCAAATTAGGTGACGACATCTCCTATTCCGATGCCGGCATCACGGTGCGCGAGACCAAAGATCTGTGGGACATGCCGATCGTATTTTTCCTGGCGTTGCTGCTGTGTTGCACTGAATGGCTGCTGCGGCGCAGGTGGGGTGTGGTATGAGCGTGGCGCATGTCCATGGCGTGCCGCGTTCACACTCATGTGAACGCTTGCAGCTTGCCAGGTGTTCGCAGGAGTGCGAACACGGCACGCATAGGTGCGTGCGCTACATCTTGATGCTTGGCCTGGCGGTTAGTCTGCATGCCGCCACGTTCTACGTCACCGTCGCGGGCTTGGGCGGTGAACCGGAATACGAGCAGCGATTTGCTTCTCAAGCCCAGGAGATCGACAAACTGATCCGCGCGGGCAATCCGGACCCCAAGGTGCAGACGCTCTACGGTCCTCAAGCTACCAAAGCCCAAGTGCAGAACGTATTGGCGGGGATCGCGAAGGAGGCCAAACCCGGCGACGCATTCGTGCTGATGCTGATCGGCCACGGCAGCTACGACGGCGTCGATTACAAAATCAACTTGCCGGGCCCCGATCTTTCGGCCATTGAACTCGCGACCATGCTGGACCGCATCCCCGCTGGCCGCCAACTGGTGGTGAACATGACTAGCGCGAGTGGCGGGTCACGCGCCGTGCTTGAAAAACCGAATCGTGCCGTCATCACTGCTACCAAGAGCGGATCGGAAAAAAATGCCACCATCTTCGCGCGCTACTGGGTGGAGGCGCTCCGCGACCCGGCCGCCGATACCGACAAGAACGAGACCGTCTCGGCGCTAGAAGCATTCGTCTACGCGGAACAGAAGACGTCGCAGTTTTACGAAACCCAAAAGCGGCTGGCGACGGAGCATCCCACTCTGGAAGATACCGGCCAATCGGACGGCACGCACAAACCGTCGCCCGAAAATGGCGAGGGCCGGGTAGCATCCCAGATCGCGATGCTTCACATTGGAGCAACCAAGGCCGCCGCGAACACGCCCGAGAAAAAAGCGCTGCTAGCCCATCGCGAAGAGCTGGAGCAGCAAATCGACACCCTGAAATACCAAAAGGCCGCGACTCCACCTGACGAGTACAAGAAGCAACTGCAAGCATTGCTGCTGGAGCTAGCCAAGACCCAAGCGGAGCTGGACAAGTGAAAATCTTAGCCACGGATAAACACGGATGCACACGGATAAGAAATCTGTGTTTATCCGTGTCCATCTGTGGCCTAATAGTTTTCCCGCTGGCGGCCCAGAAACTCGACGACTGCCGCACTCTCCGCCATCACGGCAAGCTGCCCGAAGCGCGTACCTGTTTCGCACGGCTGGCCGGTGCCTCCGACCCTTATCTCCGCGCCGAAGGCTTATGGAGCCTGGAACAGTATCAAGAAGCCAACGATCAATTTCGCGAAGCGCTGAAGCAACATCCCAAGAGCGTGGAAATCCGCGTCCGCTGGGGCCGCCTGTTCCTGGAGCGCTTTAACAAAGACGAAGCCAAGGGCCTGTTCGAAGAAGCTCTGGAAATTAAAGAAAACGACGCCGGCGCGAGCCTGGGCCTGGCCCTAGTCGCAGCGGAAGGCTTCGGCAGCGCGGCGGTCCATTTCGCCACCCGCGCCGCCGAGCTCGATCCGAAAATGGCCGAAGCGCATGAGCTGCTGGCCTATCTGGCGCTCGAAGACAACACTCCGGAGCGCGCCGCGAAGGAGGCCGATAATGCGCTGGCCATAGATGCGGAATCGCTGGACGCGATGGCAATTCACGCCACAATCGATTGGCTGGACGACAAGAAAGAGTCGCCGTGGATGGATCGCATCCTCAAGATCAACCCGGTGTATGGCGAAGCGTATTCCACGGCCGGCCATTTCTTCGTGCTGAATCGCCGCTACCGGGAAGGCATCACCTTCTATCGCAAGGCGCTGGATTTGAATCCGCGTCTTTGGGAAGCGCGGGCGCAGTTGGGAATCCAACTAATGCGGCTCGGCGAGGAGCAAGAGGCCAGAGCACAACTCGAGCAGTGTTACGACTCGGGATACAAGAACGCGGAAACCGTGAACACGCTCCGATTGCTGGACAGCTACAAGAATTTCGTCACGTACGAAACCAGCAACACGATTCTCAAGCTCAACAAGAAGGAAGCGGAACTGCTCCGTCCATATATCGAGTCCGAGCTCAAGCGCTGCATTGCCACCTACGAGAAGAAATATCAATTGAAGTTAAAAGGGCCGGTGCAACTGGAAGTTTATCCGGACCATGAAGATTTCGCCGTCCGCACCATGGGCATGCCGGGTCTGGGAGCCTTGGGCGTTACGTTCGGTTCCGTGGTCGCGATGGACAGCCCTTCCGGACGTCCGCCCGGCACCTTTCATTGGGCCAGCACGATGTGGCATGAGCTGAGCCACGTGTTCGTGCTGCAGGCCACCAATCATCGCGTCCCGCGCTGGTTCACCGAAGGCTTGGCCGTTTACGAAGAAACCGCAGCCTCGCCGGATTGGGGCGATCGCTTGGATCCGGAAGTCGTCACCGCCATTCACGCCAAGAAGCTATTGCCTGTGGCTGAACTCGACCGTGGCTTTATTCGGCCCAGCTATCCGGCGCAAGTGGTGGTCTCCTATTATCAAGCCGGCAAGATCTGCAATTACATCGCCGAGAAGTGGGGCTACGGGAAGCTTTTGGATATGATCCATTCGTACGCCAAACTGGAGTCCACGCCGGACGCGATCCGCAACAATCTCGGCATGTCCAGTGAGGAATTCGACAAGCAGTTCCTGGCGTGGATCGAGGCGCAGACCAAGAATACGGTAGACCACTTCGACGAATGGAAGAAACAGTTGAAAATCACAGTCGGGGATCTGCGCGCCAAGAAGTATGACGATGTGATCCGCGAAGGCGCGGTTATTCGCGATTTTTATCCTGACTATGTCGAACCGGGAAGCGTCTATGAATTAATGGCGGACGCGTACGAAGCCAAGGGCGACAAAACGGCGGCTCGCAAGGAACTGGAGACGTACAGCCAGGAGGGCGGCCGGAGCCCGCTTCTGATCAAGCGGCTGGCCAAGTATCAGGAAGAAGCAGGCGATCCCAAAAAGGCGGCGGCCACGCTGGATCGTCTAAACTACATTTATCCCGAAGATCCGGAATTGCACAAGCGATTGGGCGACTTGTGGCTCGCGCAGAACAACCTGCCGGGCGCGATTCGCGAATACCAGGCCGTACTCGCCACCAAGCCGCTGGATCAAGCCGGGGCGCATTTCGAGTTGGCCAACGCGTTGCGCAAGGCCAACCGAATTGATGATGCGCGCGATCAGGTGCTGCAGTCTCTCGAAGCGGCTCCGGGCTACAAGCCGGCGCAAAGATTACTTTTAGAAATCTCAAAATAAAATGTCCACTCCAAGCACAACCATTGCCGGCTCGGCGGAACTCAAGGAACGGATTGACCGTTTCCAGGAGGTCCGCAACAGCATCGTGCGGGAAGTCCATAAAGCGATTATCGGACAGGAAGAGGTGATCGAGCAGGTGTTGATTTCGCTCTTCGTGGGCGGCCACTGTCTGATCACCGGCTTGCCTGGAACAGCCAAGACGCTGCTGGTCCGCACGCTGGCGCAGACGCTCGGCCTGGTTTTCAAGCGCATCCAGTTTACGCCCGACCTGATGCCTTCCGACATCACCGGAACCGACATCATCGAAGAGGACACCACCACCGGCCATCGCACCTGGACCTTTGTTCCCGGCCCGATATTTTCCAATGTCCTGCTGGCTGATGAGATCAACCGCACGCCTCCTAAGACACAATCGGCGCTGCTCGAAGCCATGCAGGAGCTGTCCTGCACGGTGCGCGGCCATCAATACAAAATAAATGCGCCGTTCTTTGTGCTCGCTACCCAGAATCCGATCGAGCTGGAGGGAACCTATCCGCTGCCCGAAGCGCAACTGGACCGGTTTCTATTCAACACCATCCTGGATTATTTGTCGGCCGAGGACGAAGTGAAAGTGGTGGATCTCACGACTACCACAGCTGTTGCGCAGGTGGATACCGTGACCAACCCGGAGGAGATTCTGGACTTCCAGCAATTGGTCCGTATGGTTCCGATTGCGGATTCGGTGGCGCGCTACGCCGTGGAGCTGGTTCGCGCGACGCGGCCCAACGACTCGAGCGCCCCCGATTTCGTTAAGAACTACGTGAATTTCGGCGCCAGCGTTCGAGCCGCTCAGTTCATGGTCTTGGCCGCGAAAGCGCGGTCTTTGATGCGCAACCGTTACCACGTGACCTACGAAGACATCCGCGTCTTGGCCGCCCCGATCCTGCGCCATCGCATTCTCCTGAATTTCCACGCCGAATCGGAGCGGCTCGATTCAGACGCGATCCTCAAGCGCCTGTTGGAATGGAAAACGGAGCCGAAGTGAAAGACGTTTCTCGTTTCTCGTTTCTCGTTTCTCGTTCCTGGTCACCGGACGCCCTGCGTTACCGAGCCGCGACCGGGAGGGAGCGTGAATGAACGACGAAGAAGAGAGAAAACAGCTAGTACGCACAATGGTGACAACGAGAAACGAGAAACGAGAAACGAGAAACGGTCGTTAGATGCACCCCCGCACTCCAACCCGCTTCATCAATCCGGCGCTTCTCGCCGAGATCTCGAGCCTCGACCTGGTGGCGAAAACTGTGGTGGATGGATTTGTGGCCGGCCTGCATCGCTCGCCCGATTTCGGATTCAGCCAGGAGTTCGCCGAATATCGCGCCTACACGCCCGGTGACGATCTGCGCCACGTGGATTGGAACGTCTATGCGCGTACCGAGCGTGCTTACCTGAAGCGCTATCGCGGAGAAACCAACAGCCAGCTCACCTTGATGGTAGATTCAAGTGCCTCCATGGGATATTCGTCGCATGGAATCACCAAGCTGGACTATGCGCGCTTCCTCGCCGTTTCGCTGGCATATCTGGCGAATCAGCAGCGCGATGCCGCAGGCGTGATTGTCTTTGACGACGACGTCCGCAACTACGTACAGCCTTCCACGCGGCAGGGCCAGTTCATGCGCGTGGCTCATGCCATAGAGAAAGCCGAGCTCGGAACGCGAACCGATTTCGCGAAACCGTTTATTCATTTCCAGCAGTTCCACCGCCGGCGCGGCATTGTCGTGGTGCTCTCGGATTTCTACGAACAACCGCAAGTGGTGATCGACACCATCGCGCCGCTGCGCTTCCACGGCAACGATCTGGTCCTATTTCACGTCCTCGATCCAGAAGAGATCCGGCCCACGTTGAACGAACCGGTTCTGCTGGTGGACATGGAAACCAAAGACGCGTTGGATGTTTCGCCCGAATACGCGCGCGAAGAATATGGGCCGAGGATCGACGCGCACGTGGATGCGCTGAAGAAAAAAGCGCGCGCCCACAATATCGACTATTTTCTGCTCCGTACGGACCGACCGCTGGATGACGCGATGCGCGAGTATTTCCTGATTCGCAAGGGGAGGTTATAGGTGGGCTTTCTGGCGCCATGGTTTCTGGCGGGATTGGCGGTCATCGGCCTGCCATTTTGGATTCACCTGCTGCGCCAGTACCGCAGCACTCCACATCCGTTCAGCTCTCTGATGTTCTTCGAGCGGCGCACTCAAAGCTCCATCAAGCACCGGCGGCTCCGCTATCTTTTGCTGCTGTCGCTGCGCGTGGCTCTGTTGTTGCTGTTAGCGCTGGCGTTCGCCAACCCGTTCGTTACGCGATCCGCAGCCAGCTCTAGCTCTCGCAAAATGCTGCTAATCGCGGTGGACAATTCCTTCAGCATGCGCTACGGCGATCATCTAGCGCGCGCAAAACGGGAAGCTTTGACCGCTGTTTCAAATCTCAACGCCGGGGAGCGCGGCCAGGTGCTGGAGGTCGGCTCGCACATACACATGCTGACGCAGCCGGTGGAAGAGGCGGATCAGCTCAAGGCCGCCATTCAATCCATTCAGCCCTCCGACGAACGCAGCTCCTATGGCGAACTGGCTCGAACGTTGCGGACCGTGGCGCAATCCTCGCGCGTGCCGCTTGAAGTTCACTTCGTAAGCGACATGCAAAAATCATCGCTGCCTCCGTCCTTCGCCGATTTGCGGCTGGGCGGCGATACCAACCTGATCTTTCATTCGGTCGCGGACAGTCGCGAGCCCAACTGGCTGGTAGAAAGCGTAACGGCGCCCGGCAAGATATATGGACCCAAGAAGGTACAGGTTCAAGCCGTCATTGCAGGCATCGGAACGGAACCTGCCAAGCGGACCGTGTCGCTGGTCCTGGATGGCCGCGTCCTCGAGAGCAAATCGGTGGACATTCCAGCCGGCGGCCGGGCGAGTGTAGAATTTCTATCGCTCGAATCGCCCTATGGATTTCACAAAGCCGAGATCCGGATCGAACCGGCCGACTCTCTGCCTCAGGACGACCGTTTTCCATTCGCCGTGGAGCGCGCCGATCCGCATCCGGTGCTGTTTCTACACGCAGCCGGCCAGCAACAAGGAGAGCTTTACTACCGTTCGGCACTGGAATCTGTGACTGAAGCCGGCTTTGTGCTGGAGCCGCTTGCGGTGGACCAAGCCACCAACCAGTCGCTTTCGAAATACGCTTTCGTGGTGCTCTCCGATGTCAGCTCGCTGCCGCCCGGTCTCGAGAACAACTTGCGTGCCTACGTCAACGGGGGCGGCTCATTGCTAGTGGCCCTGGGTCCTTTGTCTGCAGCTCTCGCGCACGTGCCCGTTTCAAACGAAGGCATCCAGGGAACCAGCTACGCAGGGCGCGAAGGCGACCGATTCCAGATCGTGTCCACAGCCGATGCCGAGCATCCCTCGCTGCGGCGAGCCAACAAGCTGGACGGCGTTCAGTTCTACCAAGTGGTGCGCGTGGACCCCGGCCAGTCGCGTGTCATCGCCCGTTTAACAAATCAAGTGCCTCTGCTGCTCGAAAAACAAGTGGGCGAAGGGCGCGTGCTGGTGTTTGCGTCCACGTTTGACAACATTGCGAACGATTTCCCGCTGCATGCCTCCTTTGTGCCGTTTGTCGAAGAGACCGCTCAATATCTGGGAGGACAGCAGGGGCGTTCCACCAGCGTGGCCGTGGATTCATTTATCGAGCTGCGCTCGGCCAAGGATCAAGGCGCATCGGTGGATGTGATCGATCCTGAGGGCCACCATCCACTCTCGCTGAAGGAAGCCGCCACGACGCAATCATTCCAAGTGAATCGCGAAGGCTTTTATGAAATCCGCCGCGCCAACGGGCGGGTGGAGATGGTAGCGGTCCATGCCGACCGCCTGGAATCGGATCTGACGCCCGTTCCGCAAGAAACGCTGGAGCTGTGGCGCAATACCGGCCGCGGCCCGGAAACCGCCAGCGCGAACAGCGAAGCCGCAAGCCAACCTCGTCCGCAAAGCCTGTGGCGCTACGCTTTGCTATTGGTTTTGATAGTCGCCATAATCGAATCAGTGATCGCCAGCCGATATTTGTCGGTAGAAAAAGAGGCCGCATGAGTGCGCAAACACAGGCATGCTGGAGGTGGGGCGGACCCCCTGGTCCGCAGCCGACGCCCTCGTCGGCCTGCTGGTGTTTTCGCTCGATCTTGAAGTGCGGGTCCAGGGGGACCCGCGCGGACCAGGGGGTCCGCCCCACTAGTTGTCGAAGTCTTCATTCCCTTGGATTTCCGGAATAAAGGAGCGCCCATGAGCCCCCTCGATCAACTCAACGCATATCTTAAGCGCCTGGAAAGCCGCTTGCGGTTCTCGGCGCTATCGAAAGGCACATCGCTGGTCACGGTGTCCGCGCTGGTGGTAACGGTGGTCCTGGTCTGGATCATCAACCGCGATGCGTTCTCGTCCACCAGCGTGCTGTGGGCGCGCATTCTCCTATTTATTTCCGTCGCTACAGCCATTGCGTTTGGCCTGGTTATCCCGCTGCTACGGATGAACCGGCGCAACGCCGCCCGCAGCGCCGAACGCCAATTCCCCGATTTCCAGGAACGTCTGCTTACTCTCGCGGAAAAGCCGAACGCAAACGATCCGTTCGTCGAGCTGCTAGCAGGCGACGCCATGAAGGTTGCCGAAGCCAATCAGCCCGAGCGCCTCGCACCCACCGGCCCAATCCTTGGATTCCTGACGTCGGCTGGATTGGCGGTCGCCGTCCTGCTGTGGCTGATCTTGGCAGGCCCCGGCTATCTCGGCTATGGCACATCGCTATTGTGGGCGGGCGCGCCACGAAGTGGCAATCATGCCTTCTACGACATCGCGGTCAACCCCGGCGACCGCACCGTGCGTCGCAAGTCCGATCAATTGGTGACGGCCCAGCTCATTGGATTCGATGCACCGAAAGTACGGCTGTTCGCACAATCGAAGAGCGCCTCTAAGTGGGAACCTGTCGAAATGCGGCCTTCGCCGGGCGCATCCACCTATGAATTCCTGTTTAGCGGCATGGCGGAAAATGTCGAGTATTATGTCGAAGCCGGCGCCGTCCAATCCAAGCATTTCAACCTGCGCGTGATCGACCTGCCTTCCATCCAGAAAATTCGCGTCACGTATCATTACCCGGCCTGGTCCGGCTTGAAGGACATGGTGGAAGATCCAGGCGGAGATGTGCGCGCGGTGGAAGGTACCGATGCCGAGATCGCTGTCCAAACCGATCGTCCATTCAACAAAGGCGTCCTGATGTTGAGCGACGACTCGCAGATTGAATTGAAATCCGGGGCGGGGAATTGGCTCACTGCCCATCTCCCGGTCCAGAAGGACGGCATGTACCACATTGCGGCCATCGAGCAAGGCGAGAACGTCCGCATGAGCGAGGATTTCTTTATCGAAGCCCGCAAGGATTCGCCGCCCAGCGTCAAAATCACTCGTCCCGGACGGGATGCCAAGGTGAATCCTATTGAAGAAGTCACCGTGGCCGTCAGCGCCGAGGACGATTTCGGACTGAACGAAGTCAGCCTGCACTATTCCGTGAACGGTGGTCCGGAAAAGGCGGTTTCGATGCTCCCCCAGAAAGGAGCCAAGAACGCCGAGGGCAAGTACGTCATTGCGCTCGAAGATTACAAGCTGTCACCGGGCGACCTGGTGAGCGTTTATGCCTCCGCGCGCGACGCCCGCAGCACCACCAAGACCGACATGTACTTTATCCAGGCCGAACCGTTCGAGCGCAATTACTCTCAATCGCAGCAAGAAGGAGGCGGAGGCAGCGGCAATCCCGCAGAACAGATTTCCGAGCATCAAAAAGAAATTATCGCCGCAACTTGGAACGAAGCGAAGAATGGCGCGAAGAATCCATCCATCGCGGCCGACGATGCCAAGTTCCTGGGCCAGGTCCAGGAGAAGCTCGCCGCTCAGGCTCAATCTCTGGTGGATCGCGCGAAGGCGCGCCAGTTAGACAGCAGTCCCGAGATGCAGAACTTCGTCAAGAACATGGAAGAGTCCATTACGAACATGACTGAGTCCGCCAAGAAGATACGGGCCCAGAAGTGGAACGAAGCCCTGGTGCCGGAACAGCAGGGTCTGCAGCACGCCCTGAGAGCCGAAGACACCTTCCGCGATATCCAGGTGGCGTTCGGAAGCAGAGGCGGCGCGGGGCAGGGAGGAAGCCAGGCCCGGGATCTCGAGAATCTCGCCGACCTGGAGCTGGACCGCGAAAAAAATCAGTACGAAACCGGCCAACAATCGGCTTCTGACACCCGCGCCAAAGAAATCGACGCGGCGCTTCAGAAACTCGCCGAGCTGGCTCGCCGCCAGCAGGAGCTGGCAGCTAAGAAGGATCAGCAGCAGCCGTTCCGGCAACGTTGGGAGCAGGAAATGCTCCGCCGGGAAGCGGAAAAGCTCCAGCGGCAGATGGAGCAGCTCACGAGGGGCGATTCGTCCCAGCAGCAATCGGCTTCCAGTCAGCAGGGACAATCCAGCCAAGCCCCGCAACAAGGGCAGCAAGGGCAGCAACAGAGCCAGCAATCTGCCAGCTCGCAGCGCACCGGGTCCACTGCCGATCCGCGGCTCCAACAGGCGCTCGATCGCCTGTCTCGCGCGACTGACGATATGCGCCAGGCCGAAAATCAGCAGGGCGGCAATTCCGATCAGGCCAATGCCGGACAGAAGCGTGCGGGCGAGCGCCTGCAGGAAGCGCATGACATCTTGAATGGGATACAGCGCCAGAACGCTTCGCAGCAACTCGACGACATGGCGCGAAAGGCCAACCAACTTTCCGAACACCAGACAGATTTTCAAAACCGTCTGCGCCAGATGTTTGCCGGTGGTACGCAGCCGGGTCAATCGCAGCAGCAGAATTCGCAGATGGCCAGCGAAAAAGAGCAGATGGCCGATCAGCTAAAGCAACTCCAGAAGCAAATGGGCGATACCGCACAGAGCTTGGCGGGCGCGAAGAATCCGGTCTCTTCAAAGCTTCGCGATGCCCTCTCGGAAGCTCAGCAGAGTGAGCTCGAGCTACGCATGCGCAAAGGCGCGGAGTGGATTCGGCAGGGCCAGGGGATGTACACCTGGGTGCGCGAGTCCACTGTGACCATGGGACTCGATCACCTACGCGATCAGCTCCAGCAGGCGCAAGCCGGGCTGCAGCAACAAGGCCAGCCGGGTAAGGGCGCCGGCGACAAGGGCGACATCGAAAAGGCGCTGGCGCAGTTGGAAGGCATGCGGAATCGGATGCAGCAGCTCGCGCAGGGCCAGGGCCAGCGTGGCAATGAATCGCGCAATGGAAGCCGCCAGAACGGCGGCCAACCGCAGCCTGGACAAGGTCAGTCGCAGCCTGGTCAATCACAATCAGGACAAGCTCAATCCGGCCAATCGCAGCAGGGTCAAGGACAACAGGGCCAAGGTCAGGCTCCGAACGGAACTGAACCAGGCCTCGGCCAGCCTTCGCCCGGGCAACCGGACGGCGGCTCGCCCTTCGGCGGCGTCGGAAACCGCGGTGGCTCGGGAGAAGTGAACCCACACAACGGATTGGAGCAAGGCTATCGCGAATCGTTACGCGACGTGAGCCAACTCCGCGACTTCATCCGCACTCATCCCGAATACTCGAATGAAGTTCTACAACTGCTGCACACCATGAACCCGGCCTACGTGAACGACGCCGAGCTCTCTCAACGCATTGGACGCGAAGTGATCCCGCAAATGGAGCGCCTCGAGCTGGTGCTGCGCCGCCAATTGGATGAAAAGAACTCCGACCAAGTCCGCAGCGCCGGCTCCGAACACGTCCCGGCCGGCTATTCCGATGCAATCGCGGAATATTTCCGAAAGCTAAGCAAGGGAAAATAAGAAAATCGCGGAGGAGTGTAGTCGGTGGGGGCAGGTCGCGGGTCCTTAATTTCAGATACGACAAAATGGCCCCGCGCATCCTCCTTTTTCTGTGCCTCACGGCGGGTATTTCCGCGACACTCCAGGGTCAACTGAAGATCCAAGCGGTTTTGAATTCCGCTTCCTTTCAACCCGGAATGCCTCGTCGAGGCGCATTAGCATCCGTCTTTGTGTCGGGCCTCACGGGTCCTCCCGGAATTACCGTAGCTCCCTCGTTGTCGTTGTTGCCGCAGGAACTCGCAGGAATCACGGTGACGGTCAACGGCGCAACTGCTCCAATTCTTGCGGTTGCTATTCCTTCCAAGGGTCAAAACGGCCAAATCAACATCCAGGTTCCGCTCGAAAGAAACTCAACTTTGCAGTCCGATGGCTTCGACAACGAGGGTACTCTCGAGGTACGTCAACAATCCCAAGCTGACGTTTTGACGCCTTTGACGCCGCCAAGTTGGGGTGGGTTTTTGATGGACGAGAACGGATACGCGATCGCGCAGCATGCTTCCGACTACAGCCTCGTTACGCTTCAGAATCCGGCGCACGCAGGGGAAACCATCATCGCGTATGCCACTGACTTCTTCACGGTTTGGCCCCCACCGCCGATCGGATTCGCCGTCCCGCTGCACCCATTGTTTCCGTCGAGTACACCACCGCCGGCAGACTACGGGCTGTATTTGCAGGATTATCCGAATCCCATAATACCCATCTGCGGTGGCTGCTTGTTCCCGAGCGGCTCGTTTACCGACACTCCCGCTCTACAGACCTCGTTCCAAGGGCTAGCACCCGCACTGGTCGGAATCGAACAGATCAATTTTGTTGTACCAGCCCACCAGCAGTCAGGGGACTGGGCGTTGTTCTATAACTCTGGATCGTGCACTGATGGTAGTGGTTACAAATGTGGGTCGGTAGATGTCATCGGCGCATCTAGCCCTTATGTCAAACTTCCGGTACGATAGTTCTCGCTATTTCGGATTCGCTGTCGTTATCTGGTTGCCCAGCGCCTGCGAAATTACGCCTAGGCCGGTGGTGACGTTGATACCGGAGGTCGCCACTGTCACGTTGGGCGTAACCTGCACGCTCAGGTGATTGGGACTCAGCACGGTCACTTGATTCACCACCACATCGCTGGTGCCGAAACCAACTATAGTTTGGCCGGCGACGAAGTTGGTATTCGTGCCTACAACGTCCACTGTAGTAGCGTTGCCGGCTACCAGCGTCTCGGGAGTTACCGTAAGCGATGGAGCGGCCACAGCGGCTGGAGTCGCCGAAGCACCACCGTAGGTAAAGGTGGGCGGCGTTGGGTTCAGGAATAAGGAACTCTGGCCGTCCGAGTTCAGTGCGACAACTGTCGCCGTATAGCCGAGTTGAGCCGGCGGTGGAGCTACTACCAACTGGCCATTCTTCGTCGTTCCTTGGATCACGCCTGGCTGACCATCAAACAGAATTGTGGTGTTGACGGGAACTGTAGTGCTGGTTTCGCCCGGGAAAAAACCGGTTCCTGCGATCAACACGATTCGATTTCCATTGACATCCAAGCTCGGAGTGACCGCAGTGATGGACGGCGCTGCATTGACAACCACCGAAAAAGCCGCAGGCAGGACGTACAAATCATCAAGCGTTGCGAATAGCAAATGTTTGGGTCCCTCGCCCGCGGTCAGATTCGCCTGGACATCCACGGCGATGTAAGGCGTGGGTGGAGGATACGGCCTCAAATTGCTTGCTGTAGCGGCTGTTCCAATTACGGAGATGCTAAGCCCTGGGATGATCACGTTGTTCGCATCGAGCAATCCCTCACCGGTCGCGGCTACAGGCGACGGCCCAGGCAAACCGGCGATAATTGGCGGTGACGCAACAGGTACATTGGTTGGGGAAAATCCGTAAGTCCGAACCCCGTAAACTGCTTGAGACGCCCGCTCGCTCACGTGGAAATCGACGCCCGACGTCAGCTGGCCCACAAACACAGGAGTGGAGTATGCAACGGTGACGTCGCGCGTACCACCATAATTTCCAGTGAAGAACTGCGTGGCGAACGCATTGTAATTCAATCCAATCGGATTACCGTTCACGTCAGTCGGGTAGATGATGTTGTTCGGCGTACTTTCCCCGTACTCGGCGGGTGGCAAGGGATGCGCGTAAACGTAGTAATGCCCGGGCGGAACTCCGTCCATCCGATAACTTCCATCCGGATTGGTAAGCGTGCTGATCGCAGGATTGGTCGCTGACAAGGCAACCACCGATGCCAGACTTAGTCCGTTGGGGTCTCGCGTTACGTGTCCGCTGATGCTGCCCACCGTCGCGAGATATCCGTCGGCTGGATACAGCACCGAGACGCCGGCGATGTCGTCCGCCCCGAGCGGCGTGGCCTTGCTTGCAGCGCTGGTATAAATTGTCGACATCACGCCGGACGTCAGCGTGTGCTGCAGTCCCAGCGAGTGGCCGAATTCGTGGACCAGGGTTACGAAGAATGGCTCGCTGTAGCTTAGAAAGTCCCCATAGGACGAAACTTGGGTCAGGTCGTTCGGCAGGTAAATCCTCGAGCGGATAATCGGAACTATCAGGCCATCGGGCCCATATCCCAGGTTTCCGGTAACCTCATGTACTGTGTACGCCACCAAACCGGGGGGAATCTCATCGGAGAATTCGATTTCTATACCCGGCGATGATCCGGAAGCTGTGCCGGCCGTGAACAACCCTCCATATCCCAGATTAAGTTTGGAAGTGCTCACATTGCTCCAAACTGCCGCAGCGGCGCGAATCTCGCCGATGATTGCCTGGAAGCTATCCCCGGGCGCCAAGACTGCCGGACCGGTATCTGAAATAAAGAATGGAACAGTGTTATTTACTAATGAGCTCAGTTCGAATTTCTCAACGATCGGTTGATTGAACGGACCGGTACTTGTGTTGTAGAGAACGTAGAAATAGTAACCCCAGCCGTTCGCGCTCATGACAAGGCAGCCGAACACCAACACTGCCAAGCGAACTAGCCAGGGTCTTTTCATTGCGTGCTCTGCCCACTGAGAACGTTTGAAATCTCAGTCTTGAGGGCGCTCAACGACATACTGATGTCGTTCGTGGTCACAGGTAGTCCCGTTGCGGCCAGCGGTCCTTGTGCCGCAGCCGGACGAACCACCATCGGAGCAGCGCCAGCGGTTGTGATCACCGACAATAAACCCTGCGATAGCCCGATCACCTGCGTCAAACCGCTCTTGCTGGTCCACAGGAACAGCACATAATCCTGGCCAACGGTTAAGATCGGCGCGCCCGCGACCCTTTGAATGATGCCGTTGAGCGATCCGCCAGGAACCCCGAAATCGATTGGGCCAGAACTGGATTGGCTAGCGGATTGGCCGGCGACGGGACTTTTGTAGATTTCTGTAGGCTGGACCGTGTAGTGGCTGAAAATCATCGAGCCGTGGTACATGATGTTCGCCGGCTGCACTGTGCCGTGAACAATCATGGTGGATTGCCGAATCATGTCATCCAGGCTGAGCTGCCGCAGGGTCGACCCGGGCAGCGTTCCCAGCGTAACCAGCAATCCCGTAATGAACAGTCTACGCATTAGGTTCTACTGTCTGCTAAGCAAACGGCCTTCCAATGCATACCTTTGATAATATTAGCCTTGCCTAGCTTCTAAGCCCGCCGGGTGTATCGGATGGACACGATACCTGTCCCAATCCCCGGGAGTTGGTCCAATTTCAACCGCCGCCCCGTACCACCAGCAACGGCATTTTCAATTTGTGACGGACTGCGTTAATTGTAGTCCCGAATACAATGTCTTTCAAGCCCTTATGCCCGTGAGCTCCCATCACAACCAAATCCGGCTTGAGCTCCTCGGCATAGGCCACAATGGCGTCTTTGGGCCTTCTGGCGTGCCTTACCACCATTTCGACGGCCACCTGCTGCTTTTCCAATTCGGCGGCAATCTCACGCAGGTACTCGCGCCCCGCCTCCACTTCAGCCGTGGAGGCAAGCGACCCAAATATCTGGCTGGTCACGCCCTCTTCCACATGGAGCAGGTAGAGCTTGGCGTGGTGCTGCTTGGCCATGGCCGCCGCGTGCGCGATGGCCTCCCGGTCCCGGCTGGTGTGATCCAAGGGGACCAGGATCTTCTCGTAGACCGGACTCGGTAGATTGATCGCCACCGCTTGAGGAAGCTCGATGGGAGCAAGTCCGAACCGCCGGATCCAGGGTGGAAGAACCGGCTGAAAAATGACCCAGCCCAGCAGTAGAGTGAGGAGGATGAGAACCGGCGCCAGGCCCAACTCGAGCCAGAGCCGCTGGCGACCCGACGCCGCCAGCCAGTCCCGGATAGTGATGGTCACTAGCCAGATATCCAGCGACAGAATCATCACCGCAGCGCTCCATGCCAACACCCGCACCCAGGCGCGATTGGCGAACGTTCCCATGCGCTGCCTGCTGTTGGTGAACTGGATCAAGGGAATCACCGCAAACGGCAGTTGCAGATTCAGAATCACCTGGCTCAGGATCAGCAATTTATAAGTGCCTTGTTCGCCCGCAAAATACACGGTGAACGCAGCCGGGATAATCGCGATCGTCCGCGTCATCAACCGCCGCAGCCAGGGACGCATGCGGAAGTTCAGGAATCCTTCCATCACGATCTGTCCGGCCATGGTTCCGGTCAGCGTCGAAGACTGCCCGGAGCACAATAGCGCCACCGCGAACAGGATGCTCGCCATGGTGGTGCCGAGCAGCGGCGTCAGTAACTGGTTGGCCTGTTGGATCTCGGTCACCACGATTCCGCGCTTGAAGAACACCGCCACGGCCAGCACCAGAATTCCGGCATTGACGAAGAGCGCGCCGTTCAGAGCGATAGCGGAGTCGATCAGGTTATACCGGCACGCTACGAGCTTGTCGGCTTGTGTTTTTCCAATGCGGCGCGTCTGCACCAGCGCTGAATGCAGATAGAGGTTGTGCGGCATCACGGTGGCGCCCAGGATTCCGATGGCAACATAGAGATTGCGGTTCGTGATGTGCGGCACCAGGCCGGGCAGCATGTCCTTCACCCCGGGCCAACCAGCCCAGCAGATCTCGATGAAGAAGCATCCACCGATCACCGCAATCAAAGCCAGCACGAAGCTCTCGATAACGCGAATCCCGAGTCCCGTGAACCAGAGCAGCAACAAAGTGTCGGCCGCGGTGAGAATGACGCCGTAGAGAAGGGGAATATGAAACAGCAGGTTCAGCGCGATGGCCGCGCCCAGCACTTCCGCAAGATCGCAGGCTGCGATAGCAATCTCACACAGAAACCATAGCGAATAGGAGACGCTGCGTGGATACGTCTCGCGGCAGGCCTGCGCCAGATCCCGCTGGGTGACGATGCCGAGCCGGGCGCTCAAGGTCTGCAGCAGGATGGCCATCAGGTTCGATAGCACCAGCACCCATAACAACTGGTAGCCGAAGCGCGCGCCGCCTTCAAGATCGGTAGCCCAATTGCCAGGATCCATATAGCCGACGCTTACTAGATAGGCGGGTCCGGCGAATGCAAACAGTCGCCGCCAAACCGAGAGCTGAGCAGTATTGACGCTGGAATGCACCTCGGGAAGCGAGGTATTGACTGTGGTTGTGGAAGACAACTTAACTGTAGTTTACATTAATTTCCGGAACAACACAAGATTCGGTCGTTTCCAATCACCGCTGGTGGTTTTCGGCCAGGATGGAGATCGGGCGGAATGCAATAAATTATTGGAAACAAGACGCTTAGTCAATGGCTAACAGATTGCCTCTCAAGGCGAGGAATGGGAACGGGTATGAAACGCACTCTTCTATCGCTAATAGCTGTAGTTGCAGTGATCGCGAGTCCGATGCTAGCGCAGGACCAACCGGGACAGCAACCGGGACCAAACGACCAGCCACAACAGCAGGAACCGGACGGTCAATACGAGCAAGGCCGCGGCGTGGCTCGCATCAGCGTGTTGAATGGAGAAGTTTCGGTTCGTCGCGGCGATTCCGGCGACGTAGTGGCGGCTGCGATCAACGGTCCTTTGATGGCTAACGACAGTGTTCTTACCAGCTCATCCGCTCGCGTGGAAATCCAGCTTGACTGGGCTAACCTGCTTCGAGTGGGTCCGAACTCCGAAGTTCGGTTTACAGGCCTGGACATAAGAGGCTATCAGATCCAGGTTGCCGCTGGAACGGTGATGTTCCGGATTCTGCGTCCCAGCCAGGCGCAGGCGGAATTGGACACTCCGAGCGTCGCAATCCATCCGCTCGGGCAGGGAACTTATCGCGTCAGCGTTCACGAGGACGGAACTTCGGAAATCACAGTGCGCAATGGCGAAGTGGAGATCTTCAGCCCGCACGGCAGCGAGCGCTTAGCCGCTGGCCGTACCATGTACGCGCGTGGCCCGGCATCGGACCCCGAATTTCAGGTGGTCGGCGCGATTGCCCCCGATACATGGGACCAGTGGAACAACGAGCGCGATCAATATCTGCTGCGTTCACGCAGCTATGAGCACGTCAGCCGCGATGTACCCGGCGTTGAGGATCTGGATCAAAATGGCCGCTGGACCAACGATCCGAACTACGGGTATGTCTGGCAGCCCACCAATGTAGATCCCGGATGGGCGCCGTATCAGAACGGCCGGTGGGTTTGGGAAGACTATTATGGTTGGACCTGGGTTAGCGCCGATCCGTGGGGTTGGGAGCCGTATCACTACGGCCGCTGGTTCTCTGGCGTCGGAGGATGGGCTTGGTATCCGGGACCTGTGTTTGGACATCCCTACTGGTCGCCCGCTTATGTCGGCTTTTTCGGATGGGGCGGTGGATTCGGAGTAGGGATCGGCTTCGGGTTCGGCGGTCTGGGTTGGGTGCCTCTCGCGCCGTTTGAAGTGTTTCATCCCTGGTATGGTCGTGGCTTCTACGCCGGCTTCCGAGCCGGGGGATTGGCGCGCGGCACCACTATCGTCAACAACGCGAATATCACGAGTATGTATCGCAACGCCCGCGTAAATGGTGGAGTGAGCGGCGTGAGTGCGAATCAGTTTGGCCGCAGTGGCGCGCAAATACAGTCACTGAATCACGCGCAGATCCAACAGGCGGGTTTGGTGCGCGGCGCAGTTCCCATAGCGCCCGGACGCTCCAGCTTGCAGATGTCGAACCGTGCTTCAACCGGGAACTTCCCGCAAAGTCGCGCGCAGAGTTTCGCCAGTCATACGCAAGCTCCGCAAGTGAGCCATGCCTCGTTCGCCCAGCAACAGAGGGGCATGCAGCAGCTGTCTCATTCTGACTTCAGCACGGCCAGCCGTGGTGTTTCTGCGGCCGGCAATGCGGGAGTTCAATCGTCGCGGAGCGCCACAACTGGCAACGCCTCGCCTGGCACAAGCCATGGCTGGAATCGATTCGGCGAGCCGATTCATGGCGCAAGTAGCGGAACATCGCCGTCTTCGACGAGTGGCGGCCGGCAGCGTTCGGAGAGTACCCGTGGATCGGTGAGCGGATCCGGGACGCGCAGCTACGGAAGCTATTCCGGCGGCAGCGGCCAAGCGATTCGCATTAGTCCGCCGATCGTCCAACAGCGCAGCTCCTCGCCGGGTTATCAGGCGCCGCGAAGTTCCACGAGCGGAAGCACCACCAGCCGCGCACCGAGCAGCGGCAGCACGCCGAAGAGCAGCAGCAGCGGCGGTGGAACATCCCACGCGACTACTGGCGGCGGTGGGCACGGAGGCGGTGGACACCGCTAAGGACAGGATTTGGTTTAGCAACGATTTTCTTCCCTCGGGCCCGAATAGCACCTCCCAGCGATTCGAGCCCTTCTTTTTTGGGTTAAGCGAGAGTTTACATAATATTCGTTATCGGTAATTGCGAACAGGCCCCCATCAACCCCACCGAGAGAGAGTCGACGTTACTGGCAATTAAATAGCATGGCCAAACCTCGCTCGCGCCCCCGCAGATCGCATACAATGCAGGAGTCGCACGACAGCGAAGCGCCCTCAAACTCGCGGCGGCGCAAAGACAAGGTGAAAATGGACGTCTTCATCAGCTGGTCCGGTACCCAGAGCAAGCAAGTCGCGGAGGCGCTCCGCCACTATCTGCCGCTCATGATCAACGCAATCCAACCCTACCTCTCCAGCGCCGATATCGAAGCCGGCGCACGCTGGGCCTCCGACGTGGCTGGCAAGCTTCAACAGTCGAAGGTTGGAATCATCTGCCTCACACCAACCAACCTCCAGTCGATCTGGATCCACTTCGAAGCCGGCGCGCTCGCAAAAACGTTGGACAACACATTCGTCTGCCCTTACCTCGTCGGCGTCGAACCATCGGATGTAAAGGGGCCGCTAACGCAGTTTCAGGCCAAGAGGGCAAACGAGGAAGACACAAAACGCCTACTCGATACCCTCAACTCCGCGCTCGGCGAGAACGCAGTCAAAGCCGAGCAGCTCGCCGAAGCCTTCAGCTTGTGCTGGCCAAAGCTGAAGGCGCAACTGGACGCGCTGCAAAAAGACGAGTTGCCCGCCGAGAAGCGCCCCGAGCGCGATATGCTGGAGGAACTCCTTGAGCTCGCCCGCCGCCAAGCCAGGCGGGCCACAGAAGAAACAGGATTCCGCCTTACAGGCCCCGCAATCCCCGGACAACTCGCCATCTCGATCCGCAATGCCCTCGGACCAGAGGCACGACTAATCGACTGCGGCTTCACGCTGAGCCCCACAGGAATTCCCGAACTGACATTAATCGAGGTCAAACTGAAAGACGGAACCGTATGGACGATTCCATCCCGGCGAACGCCGAGAAGCCTCGACGACTGGAAGGATCTCGAGACATACCTCCGCCGGAAGGCGGAAGGGTTTCCAGGGTCCGAACCTTTGCCGACCACCTGACCAGTAAGCAACGTAACGACACCTTCGCATCAACCAAGCGCAGAAGACTGGCACCATCACTTCAGACGAATGCGGCTGCTAGGATCGATCACGCTCAGCCGCACCGCGGCGCGGCCTCCTACGCCACGCGCCGGCCTTCCGTATCCTCACGGATAATCGCGGCCTTCGCCAACGCGATTTGATCCCGGTTTTCGGATCGTCGAGCGTTGCCTCAGACGTGTTCACCGGAAAGCGAGCGATCAGCAAGGCGCACGTGCGCAAACTCGCCGAATACTTTCACGTTCCGGTGAGCCTTTTTATCTAAACTTAGCCGTTAGAACCCGTAAGCCCGGAGCTGGACAGCGTTTGAAAGATGATGTTCAACGCGCTCAGAGAGTTACTCTGAGACCCAGTGCTGCCTGAAGTGCTGCTGGTCGAGCTGCTGGAACTGCTGCTCGAAGACGAGGAGCTTTCCGAATGATGGTGGTGATGATGGTGATGGCCGCTTGCCCCATTCGTTCCACTAGTGGCTTGCGCCAGATCCTGGAGGTTCGGGAGTTGGCCGCTCTGGGATGCTGACGTAAAGTCCGATGCAAGCTGGGTGAGCTGGTTGGCCGCGTTGGTATTTCCGTCGGTTTGAGCGGTTTGCGCGGCGCTGGTCAGGTTTGTAGCAATCGTCTTTGTAACCTGCTGGTACTCGGATGGGTTCGATTGCTGAAGTTGTTGGAGCGTGCTCACAATCTGCGCGAACGGCGAAAGCTGGCCGCTGTCTTGCGGGGATGTGACCGATCCCAAACTGGGGGTGGTTAGCGTGTTGCTCTGGCTAGTCACGCCGTTGCTTTGCAGGGCGTTTTCGAGAATCGATTGTAAGTAGCTGCTTGAAAGGCTGTTTATGGAGTTCGTACTCATGCCGTCCTTATCGGCGACGTTTCCTCACTCTTGAATCGGTCCTACGAAGTAGAATAGGCGTTGGGCTCGATATACACCCGGGAGCAGCTTTTAGTGGAGCGCGAGCAATGGAGGCGCGAGGGCCGGAAAGTGGTTTTCACCAACGGCTGCTATGACATCCTGCATCCCGGCCACATTCGTTTGCTCGAAAGCGCCCGCTCGCTAGGCGACGTTCTGATCCTGGCTCTGAACACCGACGCGAGCGTCCAGAGGCTGAAAGGCCCCACCCGGCCACTCATTCCCGAAAACGAACGTGCCGAACTTGCTGCCGCGCTCGAGGCTGTAGATGCCGTTACCTTTTTCGACGAAGACACGCCGCGCGAACTCATCGCCGCTGTGCTGCCCGATATCCTGATCAAAGGCGCCGACTGGGCGCACTTCATCGCCGGCCGCGAAGAGGTAGAAGCCGCGGGCGGTCAGGTTCTGGCGTTGCCGCTCGAACCGGGATATTCCACCACCGGGATTTTGGAAGAAGTAATAGCGCGCGGTTGAATCGGCTACTAACCGATTGGATTCCTGGTCGTCTACTCCGATGGTAGAATATCTACCATCGAGGTGCAGAGATGAGTTTGTGGCGACGCAAGCGGCGCGAAGACGATCTAGCCCGCGAGTTGCGCACTCACCTGGACCTGGAAGCCGAGGAGCAGCAGCGCGCGGGAGTTGCGTCGGAAGACGCACGCTATGCCGCAATCCGCGCGTTCGGCAATCGGATCACCGCGGTACGCCGGTCGCATGGCGCGCAAGAGCCCGCTCTTTACTACCCTGGCGATTCTTACTCTGGCGCTTGGGATCGGCGCCAATACGGCGATCTTCAGTGTGGTCGACACGGTGCTGCTTCGGCCCTTGCCTTACCGCGATGCATCGCGGCTGGTGCGAGTTGAAACGCGGAACGACCCACTGCAGGTCCACAACGGGCCGGCCTCTTATCCGGACTTCATGGATTGGAAAGCTTCGGGCCCGTTCAAAGATAGCGGAATCTATTCTATTGGCAACTCACTGGTGCGCGTTGGGACGAGTTCAGAGCGGCTGCCGTCGGCCGCAGCTACGGCTTCCCTTTTTTCGACCCTGGGGGTTCGGCCGCTGCTGGGGCGATTGCCATTCCCCGAAGAGGACAAATCGGGCGCAAGTCCCGTTACCCTGCTAACAGAGCATGTCTGGCGCGAACGGTTCGGTGCGGATCCATCGGTGGTTGGGAGCAGCATTAGTGTTGATGGCAAGCCCAGCGTTGTGGTGGGTGTCCTTCCGGCCAGCTTCGTGTTCGAGCGTAATCCCGAGCTGTGGACCACTTTTGAGCAGAACGAAGACCTAACTACGCGTCAGAACCGTTTCCTGGCCGTGCTGGCGCGGCTGGGCCCGGGCGAATCGATCCAACAGGCCGACAGCCGGCTGATTGCGTTGTGTAGCCACCTCTCCGCACAGTATCCGAATTCCAACAAAGGCTGGAGCGCGACGCGTTTCCCTGGCAGGAATCAATGGCCGGTCCGGTGCGGTCCGAGTTACTGGTGCTGCTGGGCGCGGTGTGCCTGGTGCTGTTCATTTGTTGCGGAAACGTGGTGATGCTGCTGCTGGTGCGTGGAATTGGGCGGACGCGGGAGTTCAGTCTGCGCACCGCTCTCGGCGCTTCCCGTCCCCGGATTGCGGTCCAGTTACTGACCGAGAATCTGCTGTTATCGCTAATGGGCGGAGGCTTTGGCGCCGCGCTGGCGGTTTGGTTAGTTTCGTTATTGGTCCAATATGGACCTCGCGACATTCCGCGCCTGGCGGAAGTTCATGTGGATGCGCGCGTGCTGTTGTTCGCGCTCGCCTTGACGATCCTTACGCCGCTTCTCTTCGGCTTGGGGCCTGCGTTGCAGCTTTCGAAGCCGGATGTAAACACGGCTCTACAGGAAGGCGGAAAATCGTCCACCGCTGGCCGCCGCCGAGCTTTGTTGCGGACTGGATTTCTGATTGCCGAGATGGCGCTGTCACTCGTACTGCTGGCGGGTGCGGGGCTGTTGGTGAAAAGCTTTCTGCGCCTGGCTAGCGTCGAACCGGGCTTTCGTCCGGATCATCTACTGACGTTCCAACTGGCGCTTCCAAGTTCAAAATTCCTGGCGGGCGGACAATATCTCGAAGGCCAAGTGGCACGCTACTACCGGGAAGTGATCGATCGGCTGGGACGACTGCCGCAAGTGGAATCTGTGGCAGGTGCTATGGATCTACCGATGGTGGGCGGTGGTTATCGGCTTTGGCAGGGGTTCGCATTGCCAGGGAATCCGTCCACTGCGATTTCGAAGACGCTCTGCGCGGTTCAGCTTGTCACTCCACATTACTTTCACACCATGGGCATCCCGATGAAAAGCGGGCGAGGATTCACGGAGCGCGATACCAAAACCGCGCCGCCGGTGGCCATCGTCAACCAGACGTTTGCTAGCAAATATTTCGCCGGCCGGAGCCCGGTCGGCCAGAGCATTCAGTTGGAAGGGATGCCGGTTCTATTCCAGATCGTGGGAGTAGTTGGCGATGTCAAACCAGATGGGCTCGATTCTGGAGCGAATCCAGAAGTGTACGGATCCTATGCACAAGCAGTGAGGCCGTTTCTGTTGATCGCTCTGCGCACGAAGGTGGATCCTGCACGGCTTATTGTCGACGTACGCGGCCAGCTCCGGGAGATCGATCGTGACGTGCCTCCTTATCGCATCCGCACGGGGGAACAAGCGCTCGAGTTGTCTCTGGCGGAGCGCTGTTTCAGCATGGCGCTAGTAGCGCTGTTCGCGCTTCTCGCCTTGTTGCTGGCCGCGATCGGACTGTACGGCGTGGTGTCGTATACGGTGACGCAGAGCACTCGCGAAATCGGAATCCGGCTGGCGCTGGGAGCCGAGGCGCGTGACGTATTCCTGGTGGCTCTGCGCCGAGGGCTGCTTCCGTCGCTGTTGGGTCTCGGGATCGGTCTCACGCTCTCCATCGGGCTGACACCGCTGATGTCTCACCTGCTGTATCAAGTGCGGCCGTTAGACGTCGAAGTACTGGCGCTAGTATCGCTGGCCTTGCTGGCGATTTGCAGTTTGGCCTGCGCCGTCCCCGCGCGCCGCGCCACGCGCGTTGATCCGGTGACGGCGCTGCGCTACGAATAAAGGAGCAGGCACCGGTCGCTTACGCTCGCGGTTCGGAAGGGGAGCTGAACCGCGACCGTGAGGGAGTCGGTGCCTGTGCCCTGCCACGTTAAGATAAGGACTGAAGCGAGCACGCCGTCCTTTAGTCCGTGACCCATCCCGCCATACGCGACCTGTTCCAATCGCTCAACCGCGACCCTGCGTTTCAGGATGTCGTCAGCCGGCTGCTGCATAATCCTCTGGCGCGCCAGTCGCTCTCAGGGCTCACCACTACCGCCAAAGCGGTCTACCTTGTTCTGCTATGGCAGGCCACGGAACGCAATCTCATGGTTGTCGTTGACGGCAGCAAGGAAGCTGAAACGCTGGGCGAGCTGGTGGAAACATTTTTCAATTTATTAGTGACGGGCGACCTTCCCCGCCCGCAGATCATCCCTTCGCTGGATGTACTTCCCTCGCAGCGACTATCGCCGCATAGCGAGATCAGCGAACAGCGTGCGGTGGGGCTGTGGCGCCTGGCTTCGCGCAAAACCAGCATCACGATCACGCCCGTGGCTTCGGCGCTGCTGCGCACTGAGTCCGCTGAGTTTTATCGCCAGCTCGCGCTCACTCTTCGATCGGGCGAAGAAATTCCGTTGGAAGACCTGCTGGCGCATCTCGAAAGTATTGGCTACGAAAAACGCGACCCGGTGGAAATGGTCGGCGAATACTCGCTGCGCGGCGGCATCCTGGACATTTTCCCGGCCGAAGCTTCCCAGCCCATCCGTATCGAGCTGTTCGGGGATTTGATTGAATCCGTCCGGCGTTTTGACGTGGAGACGCAGCGTTCCGTGCTGAAAATCGCGGAGACGACGCTGCTGCCGCTAGTGGAATACCCGCGCTCGCGCGAGCTCTTCCGGCAAATCGCGGAGGAGACCGAAGTCCCAACGCCGGGCGATCCATTTCCAGGCTGGGAATTCTTGGTCCCGCTGGTTCGTCCCCGCAAGCACTCGCTGCTTTCACTCGGCGAGAATCCTCTAATTGTCCTGGACGAGCCCGACCAAATCTCGACCGCCTCCACGCGCCTTTGGAAACGTCTGGACGATCCCGATCGCCCATTTCCCTGCCCACCCGAACAAAATTTCTACACCTGGCCCGAGTTGCAGGAAAGCCTATCCGGGAAAGCCGAGTTGGCGCTGAGTGAACTCGAAGTCATCACCAGTCCCCAGCCCCTAGCCCCCAGCCCCGCGACGGCTTCAAGGCCGTCGCTAGCCTTCCACGGCAACGTGCAAGCCGCCGTCGCCGAAGCGCGCAATTTGGTGGAGCAAGGCTACCGTGTGGTGTTCTTCGCGAAATCACTGGGCGAAGTCGAACGCCTAGCCGACATTTTCCAGGAATATTCAGTTCCCTTCCAACTCGGTCTCGATCCCGCGGACGCGACGCGTCCTTACTTGGCTGAACGCTCCTACATTGCGGGCGCGACTGCCAGCA
>Ga0182024_10005679_pt1 | contig 27840 bp, 21 predicted proteins | sample P32metaG_FD_120480 | JGI IMG/M metagenome (GOLD analysis project Ga0182024, IMG submission 120480) | Permafrost microbial communities from Stordalen Mire, Sweden - P3-2 metaG (Illumina Assembly) | ecosystem: Environmental > Terrestrial > Soil > Wetlands > Permafrost | place: Sweden: Stordalen...
CGTGGATCATCTCCCGGAAAAAGAGAGCTTTGCTCGAGAACGCGCCGAGCAAGTAGCTATCGGTTTACGGTATTTTTCCGCGCGAACAGCGTGGGATTACGTTGACGCGGCGCCGATAGAAAAAATTAGGAACGCCGCGGTCATTGTTTACCTCGGGCTTAACGGGAAAGATCCCATCGCGCGGGGAGCGCTGCTCAGACTTCGCGCCGCACGGCGATTGATCGTGTCGCAGCATCATCTCAAAGAGATACGCGATGCGGGCATCGCCTTCGACGATATAAGCGGCGGCACATCCGTACGCATGCCGACCGACACGCGAATCGCTTACCGCGATCACCTCTTTGCGGTGAAGTTTTTCGAATATCTCGGTCTTGGCGTACGTTCGCCCGCGAACGTCGTCGCCGACTATCTTTTACCGAACGGTTCACGTGCGCCGTATATCGTCGTCGATAAGCAAGCCATGTTCGTGAACGGAGAACTTTCCTTCATGGTGGGTAACCGCTTGCACGGCAGCATGCTAACGGCATGCGACGCTATCGCCTATTTTCTCGGGGTCAAGCCCAACCCAAAGCCCCTAGCAATGTTGCGATTGGAAGACGTCTCCTCGATCACCTCCGCGTGGAATTTAGGCATCGTCGCTTACTACCTATGGAAAGCGCGCGTGCCGTACGGCATCGGCGTGATTCCCGATCTGCAAACGCGAGAAGGCTACGGAGGTCCCCTTCGCAATAATACGATCCTCGTTTGGGTGTTGCAGTGGGCGCAAGCGCACGGCGCCGTGATTATCTTGCACGGCTTGCATCATTGCTGCTCAGCTACGGATGCTGAGGGCTATGAGTTTTGGGATGCGGATCGCAACGCGCCGATCGCAGGGGATTCCGCCGAACGGATGCGACAGGCGATCCGCACGGGCTTAAGCGAAGAAACGTCGCTGGGGCTGCGTCCGATTATCTGGGAAACGCCGCACTACTCGGCCTCGCCCGCCGATTACACCGTCGCTTCCAAATTTTTCTCGATTGCCTGGGAGCTTAGGAGGCCCGTGGGATGGCTGCCGTGGGCGTTGCAGCGCGATCAATACGGAATCACGATCTTACCTGAAAACCTCGGTTTCATAGCGAACGACCATAGCGCAAGCGTCACAGACCAGCTTAACGCGGCAAAGGACATCCTCGCTTGCCGCTATTGCATTGCCGCCGGGTTCATTCACCCCGCGACGATTCCGGTACAAGACGTGGTTGCGTATGTAGACGGCTTACAGAAACTCGGCTACGTCTTCGCCGATCCGGCTCAGGCAGCGCCCTTCAAATCAAACGATTGATTATGTTGAAGGGCGCCTCTCGAGCTCGAGCGCATCCGTCGGGAAGACGTGTTTGGTCTTAGCCCAGCGCAGCGGCTCGCGTCGAATCCTCGCAATCATGTAGATGTAAACGGCGGAGAACACGGCGCAGCCGTTTATGAGATTCCCCCAGGGAAAGCGAAGGATCGAAAACAAAGCGGCGCGAGGACCGTAGATTCGCCCGACTTGGACGGCTCGTTGCGCGATACGCCATGCGGCAAGAGCGATCACCGTGTATAAGGAACCGAAAATCACCGCCGCGTGTCGAAAAACAGCGACGACGACATGCGGATCGGCACTATGCCAAGCGCTCAATGCAAACGCGAGGGCCATCACCGGATATCCAAGGACGCACGCGAAATGCCCGAACATGCCCTTGCGATCTCGATACAAGGCATAACGAACCGCGAGGGATCCTTTCCACCCTTGCATCTGCCACGCTTGCAGGCAAATACCCGTAACCCAACGCGACTTCTGGCGAATCGCCGCATGCAAATCATCCGGAAAAAACGCCCGCGTGGCGATATGCTCGGCGGCTCCAAGCGGAATTTCCTTGACGAAAGCACTGCTGAATCCATGGAGCTTCATATCTAAACTTAGTTGGTAATCTTCGGTCAGGGCGTTATCCCTGAATATCATCCCGTTGCGAACCCTCCCAAGGATATCAAGAGATGAGCGATTGAAGGCGCAGCCGACGCCGGCGGACGTCACAAAAGCGCCGATCGCTTCGCGTACGACCATATCCTTCATATGATTCTCGGTAAATTCGTCGGCATAGGTCCATGTCGTGAAGCGCCTCATCCCGCGCGGAAGCGGAAAGACCGGGATTTGGACCATGTCTTTTTCCGGCATGAATTTATTGTACAACTTCAGCGAGAGCGGATGGATGACGTCCTCGACGTCATGCAATACGACGATCTCAAACGGGTCATCGCCCTCGACATCGCGCATCCGCGTGAACATCGAGTTGAGATTTTGCGCTTTGGTAGTAGGGCCGGGAGACGGATTAACAACTTTACGAACCTGAGCGGTCCGGGCGCATATCGCGTCGACCTTGGCTTGCGTCTGAGGATCGTTCGGGTACACGCCCACAAATATTTCATACCGTTTGTAGTCAATTTTTTGCAGAGCCAGCGAAAGCATATGCTCGACCACCTCCGCCTCATGCCAACAGGGTATGAAGACGGCAATCCGCGCTTGCGATTTCTTGCCGAGATCCTCGACGGTGAGAGGCTTATGATCCAGACCGCGCATTTTGCGCCATATGCCGCGAGCATAAAAGAAGCAGTCAAGCAAGAAGTCGTCCATACTCAGGCATAGGTAGGATAGGGCTAAGAAAAAGATCGCCGTATCGACAAAAACGGCGATCAAGGACGATACATAATGCGTGTCCACTTACGTGCCTCTTTCCATGACGCGGTATCGGTTGTTTTTGGAAAAACCTAGGGGCGTCTCGATAAATGGCCGTCGGCGGATCCGGTTCGAATTTTTCGTTGGATCGAGAAGCCCAAGGCCGCGGAAATGCGGGCCGGAGCCGTCGGCGGCCATTTATCGAGACGCCCCTAGGCCTTGACGATGAACTTTTTGAGTCGCCGATCACGGCGTTACGCTCTCATTTTAGCTGTTGACTCCAGAATATTGTCGGACGAAACGAAGTATATGATCGCGTATTCGGAATCCCGACGCCGCGGGAAAGGTACGTCCCCGCCGCGCCGAGGATGCGCAATTGCAGGTGCGAGGTACCCGCTTGTACCCCGCCTTCGATCTCTCCGATATTATTGTAATACTCGCGGTGATCGTCAAGAGCCCCGTTGATGCCGACGACGCCGCGAATCCCCCTGCGAAAAGGGAAATCATGCAGAATAGTGCCGTATCCGATAACGTCGCCGCCGTAACGCGAGTAGAATGCCGAACTAAAACCGTAGGAAGTGTGCGCTCTCGTTGCGCTGCCGTGTTCGGACCATGAGTCCCAGCCGTAGCGAAAATCGGGATGATTGCCTTTTCCAATAAGGCTAAACCCTTCGCCGCCTTCCATGAATAGAAAGGTTCCCGGACTATTTCCAAGGCGGTAGCGCGCCCCGCCGTTCAGTATCTCCGCATTGTCGTTGTAGACGATCGGAACGACGCCGCCCGCCGATGACCGCGAATCGACCGATGAATGCAACACCGCATACGGCGTAATCTTACGCTGCGCGCCCATTGAATACGCATCGGAGTTAAAGATCACGTCATGGAAGCGCGATTCGTATTCTAAAGAGGAAAATGCCGCATCGTTGCGAGAAGGGCGCGCCCGACCATTCCCGGACGCAGCCGCGGCGGACGGCGCGGGAGTCGCGGGAGTCGCGGGAGTCGCGGGAGTCGCGATTGATTCAGGATTGCCTTGGGGAAGATCGGCCGTTCGCAGCGGAGCGCTTGCGGCGGGCGTAGGGATCACGGTCGCGGCCGCGATCACGGTCGGAGGGGGCAAAATCCTTTCCGCTCGCGACGGCGCATCGATCGCTATCGCGCTCTCTTCTTCCATTTGTGCGTAAACGGCCTGACCGATTTCAAGGTTTTCAGAATGCGAGGCCCTTGTAAAGCTTCGTGATCTTTTGCGCGAGACGCTAACGCCGGAAGTGGAGGTCAGGGACGGCGCGGATTGCAGGAGGGCATCCATCGGTTGCGGCTCTTGCAATGCCGCGCATCCCGTCACGACGGAAAACAAGAATACTCCCGCGCAGGCAGCCCTTAAAATCGACTTCATACAACCTATGGACCGTAACTCCTTTTCTTGAAGGGACATGCCGCAAACAGCTTCATGTTAAACATACGTGAAACCGGGTGCGCGTAGTTCGAGCCCAAAGGCTAAGTATGAAGGATTCTATTTTCTTTTCACTTACTACCAAGCTACGGCGACCCCGGCGCCTTTTTCCATATCGCTCCTTCCATCCGAAACACGTAAATATCGACCGCTCTACTTCGCACCACCGCCCCGTTGCGCTGCATCCGCACCTGCGTGAACCCCAAACTTTTCAGCACTTTTTGCGAAGCCTCGTTCCCCACGACGCAAGCCGCTTCGACGGCCTCCATCCTCGCTTCGAAAAATGCCTCGTCGAGAACCGCTCGCACGCCTTCGAAGGCGTACCCCATCCTGCGGCCGGACTCAAGCAAGCTATATCCCATCTCCGCCGTTCCCGCTCCGTACTCGCCCAATCGCAAGGAAACCCAGCCGAACGGCGCACGCGTCGCGGTTAAGGCGATCAGCCATTCGAAGCGTCCGCTCGCATGCGTGTGAAGTTCCTTGGGACGCGCCGCGACGCGTTCGCGAAACTCATCCAGCGAGTACCGCGGAACGTCTTGATACTCGCGCAAGCCTCCCGCCTGCATGATGCGCCATAAGGCGTCGGCGTTGCTCAACGTTACCGGCTCCAACGTTAAGCGCGGCGTTCGCAAAATTCTCACCGTCGCACGGCCGAATTCGCAAAATCCAGAACCTTCACGGCTTGCCCGCTTTCCGGCGCGCCGCCGTTCACGTGAAAGGCGACGCGATCGCCCGAACGCGCCAACAGCGCGCCCAGATCGTTTCGGGCGGAAACGACGTAAACGCGCGCGTCGCCTTGCAACGTGAAATAGACGGCGCCGTCCGACCCGGCCGCGACGCGATCCAGCACCCCCGCGACGACGCGAGGCGCGAACGCTCGCGCATCGTTCGAAGCGCCCGCGCCAAGCATGGCGGCGTATTGCGCGAACGCGTCTTCCTGCGGTAAAGCGCTCGTCGGATTGCCGATCATCACGCGTCCGTTGCGCGCCTGCACCAATGCCAAGGTTTGAAATTTTCCGGTATCCGGCGCGACGAGCGGCACGACCCACGTATTCTGACCGTACACGTTATACAGTATCGGTTGCGTCGGCTGCAAACGCCCCTGCCGCACGACAGGGTTGGAGGCGACCGCGTTCTCCGCGCCGCCGGAATTGAATTCGCCGCCCGACGCCGTATAATACGTCATCTTTCCGTTCACGGTGTCCATATACGTGAAGCCGGTCATGGATTGATCGGTCCGCGAAGGCGACGTGTGATCCACAAACCACACGAACGCGTCCTGATCGGCCAATAAGCCGAACACCTCGTCGCGCGCGGGGACATGCACGTCGCGCCGCGCGAGAACCGCGTTGAGCAGACCATGGGCGTACAAACCGAACCACTCGTTATACGCGAGTGCCAAATCGGGCGGATAGATACGCCGCACCCACTTCGGCAAAGAAGGGAACTCCGCCGCGGCGATGCGACGCATCTTCCCAGTCGCCGGGTTTACGATCACCACGCCGGTGACTTTTTGCCCGCTCCATCCGATCGTCGGGCGCCCGAGCGTACAGAGATACCACGGATCGCCGCGATCGTCGAGTTGCAGCGTCGTTTCAAGTATCTGCTCCGCGCCGTAGCGCATATACACGTGTCGATACAAGTTATCGTTCAACAACGCCGAGGGAATATAGCGCATGGGAGCGCGTTGTCGCAACTCGGCATCCGCGTTGGGATTCTCGGCGCTCACCACGATCACGCCCGGGCTCGCGCGGCGCGTCAACCATTGCACGAATCCTTGAAATTCCAATGGGGCGACCCACACTAACCGCCCGTTCTCAACCTGGATATTGTAGTCTCCCACAAAGTAGTAGGCGCCGAGCTGCCCGATCACCTTCTCGCCTGCGAAGATCGCGGATTCCACCGGAACGACGCGTACGTGAGCCAGCGACGCATTGGGCGGCGGATTCATGGAGACCCTCACCTGGGGAATATCGCGCAAACCGCTCGCGTCGACGATCGGCGCGATGAACAGCACGCCCGCGAGCAGGCAAGGCGCCGCGATCGCGACGACGTACGGCATCACGGAGACGCGCCGTAGGGAAACGACATGCCGAAAGATCACCGCGTCGCGCGCCGCCGTCAACGCGGTGTACACGGCGTTGGGAACCAGCGTCAACAGCAAATAGGTCAGCGCTTGCGGAAAAATCAGCGCGGGCATCGACGCGTACGCGTAAAAAAACACGATCGGCAAGCCGACGACCAAACGTATATATTGCCCGCGTCGCCAGGTCGGACCGAAATTGAGGTTCGCCAGTCCAAGCGCCAGGAACCCGGCCGCAATGAGAATCATCATACGGAAAACCGCCTACGCGCCCGTGCGTTACGGCCCCTTGTTCTCGCAAGCCCTCTTGCCGATCGTCCTTGAGCGCGTGAAAGAAGGCCGATGAATAGCGATGTCCTAGTAAGCGGCACGGTCGCCTCCTCGCCCCGTTTCTTTTATGGATCGATCACGCATGCGATGCACGAAGCCTTCAATATCCGTACCGATCAAGGCAAGTCGCTGGAGGTCGTGGATAACGTCGCGATCGCTCCGCGTTGCCCGGTGAAGCCGGGGGACCGCGTCACGGTGAAGGGGGAATATCTCCCCGACGGTTCGCACGGCCCCATGATTCACTGGACGCACCGCGATCCGGACGGCAAGCACCAAGACGGATACATCGATCTCAACGGCCGGATGTACGCATAGAGTCCCACGTCGCTTCAAACACGATCGGAGATGGCTTGAATCGAAGGTTTTCCCGTTTTTTACAGCGTTTTATCGGAGGTCAGGGCCATTCAAGCGGTCATGGCCTTCGAGAAAGTGCTGTAGCGGCGCTTGCGGTTCTCGCGCTTACCGCTTGCGGCGGCAACGCTCATTCGACGCCCGATGCATCGTCCCCGGCTAAATCTCAAGCTGCGGTCCCTGCGTACGGAGGTCATGAAAACGCCGGCTACAACGCGTCGCCCAGCAGGCACGGAATCCGCCCAATGCTGCTCCGCGGCGCGACGCAGGCCCAGCGAAGCGCCGAGAAAAATCGGCGTGCGGGGAACCTCGGCATCAAACCGTTCGTAAGCGGGCCGTCGCCCGTTGGAGTTTTTCATCAAATCAGCCATTTCGGCATCGGCGCTCCGCCGTTCGCGAGCAGTACGATGTCGCTAAGCGGCAATGCGTCAAGGCGCACCGCGATGTCGGCAGACCCTACGGCGCTGGTACTCTATGATACGGCGGGCCCATGGGGATATCTCGGCGAGCTCTATGCCATGGCCGTCGCAAATCTCGCCGGACATTTCGGTCAAGCGTCCGCCGAGCCGATCTCGGCGTACGTCTCCGGACAGATCAATCAGTTCACGGCGACGATTTACATCGGCTCTAGCTACTACGACCAAGCGAAGGACGGCATTCCGCCGGCGTTCTACGCCGACGTTTCCGCGAGCCTACATCCCGTGGTTTGGATGGGCGTCAACATCTGGAACTTCGCCCAATCCATCGGCGCGACGGCGTTTGAAAAGCAATACGGCTGGGATCCGACGACTTCGTTTTTCTCTACTTCGTCGGGCGGCGTCGGAGAGGTCGCGCAGGTCAATTATAAAGGCGAGGCGCTTACCCGTACGGTTCCCCCCGACGACGACGGCGGCGTCCTGCGCGACAACATCCTCGGCGCGCCGTACCCCGCCGTCGCGACGCTCGCGCAAGCCGTCGATACGAGTACCTCTCCGGCAACCATATTTCCCTGGGCAATTCGCTCGTCGAATCTTACGTACATCGGCGAAATACCGTTCAACTTCCTCAGCGAGAGCGACCGCGTCATTTGTTTTGAAGATCTGCTCTTCGATGCGCTTGCGCCCGCTACGCCCACTCGCCGGCGCGCAATGGTGCGTCTTGAGGATCTCAATGCGAACGAGAATCAGACGCCGCTCATGCAAGTTGCGCAGTTCCTCTACCAAAACAATATCCCTTACGGCTTCAACGTCATTCCCCTCTACGAGGACCCGCTGGGTACGTACAACCAGGGCGTCGCTAAAAGCATCGCTTTGAATAGTTCCGCCGCCGCCTCATTCGTCGCTACGATAAAGTACATGCAGACGCACGGCGGCACCATAATAAGCGAAGGCTACACGCACCAATACTCCAACGTCGCCAATCCGTATGACGGCGTAAGCGGCGACGACGCGGAGTTCTTCCTCGCGCGCGTAGGCGCGAATAATGACATTGATTGGGAAGACCCCATACCTGCGGACAGTGCTTCATGGGCCCAGGATCGCGTCAATAAGGCCGTCGCCGCATTCAAGTCGGTGAACCTTACCCCTCCGAAATATTGGGTAACGCCGCATTACTTCGCCACGGACGTCGACTACCGAGCCGTGGCAACGACGTACCAGGCACGCTATGAGAGTTCCGTCTACTACGCGGGCACGCTCTCCAAACAACCGATCAACTATACCGAATTCATCGGCGAATTCTTCCCGTATACGGTGCAGGACGCGTATGGAACAACCGTGCTCCCAGAGAACCTTGGCGACTACGAGCCCGCCGTGCTGAATAATAATTCAGCACGAACCGCGGCTGATCTCATCGCGGAAGCCAAACGCAATCTCGCGGTGCGCGACGGCTATGCCAGCTTCTTCTATTCTCCCGCTTACGGCGTGGGGCCCTTAGAGCAAATCATCAACGGCATCAAGGCGTTAGGCTACGCCTTTGTCCCAACGGGATCCTAAAGAAAAAGGCGCAACCACGCTCTACCGCGTATGAAAAACCTCATGAGGCATCGCGCGCTGAAATAGCGCATGCGGCGCGAACCGTCGGCCTCAATTTTGCGCGTACTCGGTAAACGCCGTCGGCGAACCGCCATGCGTCCTTAAAGGATCGCGGTCGTCGGCGCAGCATCAGCTCCGTAAGTTTTTACCCCATCCCACCTCACTCCAAACACGATAGGAGGACCTGTTGTATCGAAGTCTATTTCGTTGTTTAGCGGCAACGGCGGTTTTCGCATTTACGCTTACCGCTTGCGGCGGCGGCGCGCGTACTACGCCCGATGCCTCCGCCCCGCTCAAGCCTCAGGCCGCATTACCCGTCCCCGTACTGGGAAAGCCCGTAATCGGTAGCTACAACCTATCTCCCAGCAGGATGGGACTCAAGCCGTCGCTGCTTAACGGCTTGCTTGCCGTCCAGCTTGCCGCCGAGCAAAAGCGGCGCGCGGGAATCCTCAACGTCGTACCGCTCATAAACTCGTTGCTCGGAGGAATCATTACTCAAATCACCCACAGCGGCTTGGGCGCTCCGCCGTATCTAAGCGCTTCGTCGTTATCAATCACTTTGGACACGGACCGCACGACGCTAAAGGCAGCAGGTTCGACGCAGCCTACGGCGCTCGTACTTTATGACACCGCGGGACAATGGGGATTTCTGGGCCAGCTCTATGCCATTGCCGTGGCAAATCTCTGCGGACATTTCGGTCCGGTTACCACCGAGCCGGTCGGGTCGTACACCTCCGGACAAATCAATAACTACACGGCGACGTTCTACATCGGCTCGACCTACTATGAACAAGGGAGCGACGGCATCCCGGCAACCTTCTACACCGACGCGGCCGCGAGCACGCATCCCTTGGTTTGGATGGGCTACAACATTTGGAACATGGCCGACTCCATCGGCACGACGGCATTTGATAAGAAGTACGGCTGGGATCCGACAAATTCGTATTTCACGAACGCCTCGGGCAGCGTCGGCGACGTCACGCAGGTCACGTATAAGTCAGAAGCGCTCACCCGTACGATTCCCAACGGCGACGACGGCGGCGTTCTCCGCCCCGACATCCTCGGCGGATCATACCCCGCCGTCACGACGCTCGCGACAGCCGTCGATACAAGCACATCTCCGTCAACGGACTTCCCCTGGGCGTTTAGTTCGGGGAACATCACCTACATCGGCGAAATACCGTTCAACTACGTCACCGAAAGCGATCGCGTCATCTGTTTTGAGGATCTGATCTTCAACGCCCTTGCGCCCAACACGGCAACCCGCCACCGCGCGGCGATGCGCCTTGAGGATCTCAATGCGTTCGACGATCAAACGCAGCTCATGCAGGTTGCTAAGTACCTTTACCAACAGGGTATTCCTTACGGATTCAACGTCATCTCGCACTACAAGGATCCCAACGGCGTGGACAACAACGGCGTCCCCGTGGACATCGCTTTGAACAGTTCCGCCGCCGCCTCATTCGTCAAGACGATACAGTACATGGCTTCGCACGGCGGCACCGAAATTGCGGAAGGCTGGACGCACCAATACTCCAACGTCGACAATCCGTATGACGGCGTGAGCGGCGACGACGCGGAGTTCTACCTCGCGTCCGTCAATTCGAGCAATATGGTGACATGGAACGGCCCAATTCCCGGAGACAGTACTTCATGGGCCCAGGGTCGCGTCAATAGCGCCATCAGCGAATTCAAGGCGGCGGGCCTCACCCCTCCGAACTTTTGGGTGACGCCGCACTACTTCGCCACGGACGTCGACTACCGAGCCATCGCAACCGGTTTTCCGGAACGTTATGAGAGTTCCGTCTATTATTACGGCACGCTCTCAAAGCAAACGGTTAACTATTCCGAACTCATCGGCGAGTTCTTCCCCTACCAGGTACAGGACGTGTACGGGACAACCGTATACCCCGAGAACCTCGGCGACTACGAACCCGTTTCGCTGAATGGTAATCCCGTACGAACCGCGGCTGATCTCATTAACGAAGCGCAACTTAACCTCGCGGTGCGCGACGGTTATGCGAGCTTCTTCTACGATCCGACGAACGGAACCAGCGTCTTAGGGCAAATCATCAGCGGTATCAAAGGCAAAGGGTATACCTTTGTGGCGACGGGGAACTAAGGCCTAGATACGGTCTTCCCTACGTCGGGAACGCTTAGGAAGGCTTGCGGATTCGCTGAGTGAGCAACGAAGCTCAGCGAATCCGCGATCCGTCTTCAGCGCGTTTGCGCGCATCGGCGACTTTCGCGTGAAACGCATCCGAACCGAACATGCGGAAATCGTCGACCAACCGCTGATAGCGCGGTTGAGCGACCGAAACGCTTCGCAAAAAGAGCAGATCGGGAACCGGTTTGTCCTTCTCAAGTCGTATACGATAGGACCGCCCGGCCGTGGTCGCCCAATAATGCGGATCGGTGAACCGCATCGTATGCGTTCCGTGCCGGCCGTCAACGGTTTGCGCGACGGTAATGCTGTAACGCACGAACGTATCGCCGCGCGGCGGCGCGTCGGGCAGCTCCCAAATGCCGTCTTGCACCGCCTGCCCGAAAAACGACGACACGTCGTACGACGCGTAGGGCAATCCTTCAATGCGAACGATCGTGCCGGAGCGGCCCGCCGCGCGATACGAAACCGCCGACAATCCGTTGAGATCGGCCATACGGTACTCTTCCTGCGCTATCGCTCCTCGCGCATACCGCACCGTCATCGACAAAGTAATCTCCGAGGGTTGCTTCTCCAACAAGGCAACGCGTTGATATCGCTCGATCGCATCGCGCCCGAATACGCGCCACCCCAAAATCAAACACAAGATGCTCGCGACGGCAATAAAGATCGGGATGATCGAGCGGGAAATGCGAGCTTTTAACACCGTACGATTTAGCTTTTCGCTTTCATCGCCTCGTCCAACGTCCGATTGACGACCGCGTCCGCTTCCTTATTTCTAGCGCGCGGCACATGCGCGATGTCGGTGCTTTTGAACTTCGCCAAAAGGCCGCGCGCCGTTTTGTGCAAGGGAATCAGATCCGGGTGCTTCACGCGATAAACGCCGGTAACTTGACGCACCACCAATTCCGAATCCAAGCGGATGGACAGTTCTTCAATCCCCGCGTCCAGCGCGGCGCGCAAACCTTCTATCAACCCGCGCCATTCGGCGACGTTATTCGTGGCGATGCCGATGAAGACGCCGACCTCCCGCATAACGGCGCCTTGTTCATCGATAAGCACCGCCCCGCCGGCAGCGGGACCCGGATTCCCGCGCGACCCGCCGTCAGCGAAGAGGGTAACCTTGGCTTTCATACTCCTCGCGCTTTTCTAGCAATGATCCTCGGGTACTTTGTTTAATCTGCAGGCATGATCACCGAACGCGTAGTTCTTGCCGGCGGTTGCTTTTGGGGCGTGGAAGCCGTCTTCGCAGCGTTGGAAGGAGTTGGGGACGCCGTCTCCGGGTATGCCGGCGGAACCCGGGACACGGCGACGTACCAGATGGTGTGTACCGGCGCGACCGGCCACGCCGAGGCCGTGGAGATTACTTACGACCCAGCCCTGATTTCGCTGCGCCGCATATTGGAAGTCTATTTTTTCGTCGCGCACGATCCGACTCAATTGAACCGTCAAGGCCCGGATACGGGCACGCAATATCGCTCCGGCATTTTTTACACGACGGATGCGCAACGCGATAGCGCGGCGGCGTACATTCGCGAACTCGATGAAGCCAAAGCCTTCGCGCGCCCGATCGTGACGACGCTGGAACCGCTCCAAGCCTTTTACCCGGCGGAACCCTACCATCAACGTTTCGTCGATCGCAATCCCGACCACCCGTACGTTTGCCAAAGCGATATACCCAAGCTCGAACGCCTGCGCCGGCGTTTCCCGGAGCTGCTCAAAGCGGCGCGCCCTAATTCCCCATCCAAGCCGTGAACGGGCTCGGCTTAAAATACGGCGGACCGGCCTCGATCACGATATCGGCATGAAACGCCAACAACAACTTGCGCGGATCGCCGTCGAAACGACGTCCGCCCAGATACACGCGCAGTTGTCCCGGGGCAATGCGCGCCCCCGCCGCGCTCGTCCGCGTCAACGGCTCGCCCCATATGTCGAAAAACTCTCCCAGCGTGAAATCGCGATATTTGGATGCTTCGATATGGATGAGTCCGTTGGGCGTATGCGTGTGCAACCAATACAAACATTTGCCCGGAACGATGCCCACGCCGGCGGGCACCTCGACGGCGTTGCCGTGATCGTAGATCGCCAAATGCTGATGGGTGTGAAACAAGACGCCCTCGGTACTTTGACACGGAATGCCGTCGATCGGCTTCCCCGAGGGTTGAGCGGCGAAAGCCGCGCCCGACGGCGTAAACGCTATCGCGGCGAACGCATAAACCAGCAGCACGGCAAATCGCATGAATAATGTCCCTTCTAATCCGGATCCGCTAACAACAATTCTAAATCCTCACGCGTCAGCGCCTTGGTCAACGCCCCGTCCGCCTTAATCACGCTGCGCGACAATCCCGCCTTGCGCTCGGCAAGGGCGCGAATCTTCTCCTCGACGCTTCCCTTCGTAACCAAACGATACGCCGTCACCGGATTGCGCTGCCCGATGCGATGCGTGCGATCGATCGCTTGGCGCTCCACCGCGGGATTCCACCATGGGTCGTACAGCACCACGTAGTTCGCCGCAGTGAGCGTAAGCCCGACGCCGCCCGCCTTGAGCGAACACAAAAACAACGGCGGACCTTCCGGCTGCATGAAACGCCGCACCTCGCTCTGCCGATCGCGATCTTTGGTCGTTCCGTCAAGATATCCGTAAGCGATTCCGCGCGCATCCAAGCTCGTGCGCATAATGCGCAACATCGATGAGAACGCCGAGAACACAAGCAAACGATGCCCGCCGGAAACGACCTCCTCTGCCGTGTCCAAGAACGTTTCGAATTTCGCGCTCGCCTGCGGATCGTTACGATGCTCCTCGAACAACAAGCCCGGATGCGCGCAGACTTGCCGCAAGCGCGTCAAGGCGGCCAGCACGTGCATCGCGGCGCCCGGCATGCCCTGCTCTTCGATCCGCGGCAACAGCTCGCGACGCGCCGCCTGCGCGATGCCGCCGTAGAGCCGACGCTGCAAGGGAGAAAGCTCGCATTCCAGCACGACCTCGGTACGCTCCGGCAATTCAGGCGCAACTTCTTCTTTCGTGCGCCGTAATACGAACGGCTCCAAGCGCGAACGCAAAGCGGCGATCGCGCGCTTATCGTCCTCCGCGATCGGAAGCTCGAAGCGCTTCTTGAAGGAGCTTTCGCTTCCTAAAAGGCCCGGCTCGACGAAGGCGAAAATCGCCCAAAGATCCCGCAATGAGTTTTCCACCGGCGTTCCGGTCAAGGCCAGACGCTGATCGGCGCGCAACGAGCGAACGACGCGCGCGATTTGCGAAGAGGGGTTCTTCGCATTCTGCGCTTCATCGAGAATAAGCACGCGAAAGCGATACTCGGCAAGGCGCTCCGCATCCAATCTCGCAAGCGCGTACGACGTGACGATCACGTCATGGTCAGCGATGCTTTGGTAAGCCGCGGCGCGATCGCTGCCGCTGCGCAAGCACAATACGCGCAACTGCGGCGCGAAACGCGCGATTTCGTTCTCCCACGCATGCGTTACCGACGTGGGCGCGATCACCAATGAAGGCGCATCGCCTTCGATCTCTTTGCGTCGGAGCAAGTACGCGATCGTCATGAGGCTTTTGCCCAGCCCCATGTCGTCGGCTAAAACCCCGCCGAACGAAAACGTAGCCAAATACGTGAGAAAATCCAGCGCGCGCTGCTGATAACCGCGCAACACATGCAAGAGCGAAACCGGCGGTTCAACGTGCTCGATACCCTCAAAGTTCCGCAAGCGCTCCCGCAACAATTCCACTTCCGGCGGAAGCACCGCGTTGTCGCCGAAACTCTCGTGCAACTCGTCGCGCAGCGCGACTAGCGCCGCCAAACCGCTATGTCGCCGCTCCGCCAAATCCGCGAGCAACGCGCCGCGGGCGCGCAACTTGCTCACGTCGACAAGCTTCCCGCGAACCTCGGCAAACCGGCCCGACCCCGCGAGCAACGCGTCTAACTCTTGTTGCGTGAGGGTCTCGCGCTTGCCGTCCGCCAGAACGTCCAACTTTAGCTCAAACCAGTTCTCCTCGGCGCTAGGGCGTACGGCCGAAACGAACACCTCAATATCCGCGTGTCCGCGAGCAAGATCGACGAGCCCCGGATCCAAACGGACCTCCACGTCGCTCCAAGTAGACAAGATATCCCGCACGAAGATCGCGGCGCGATCCGCGCCGTGCATCACGAAGCTGTCCGAAGAGTGGGGAACGAAGCCGGCCGCGAGCAAGCGCGAGCGCACATGCGCCGCATGGTCGCCGGAAAAACGCACGAAACGGTTCCCGTCGGGGGCCGCGGCGCCGAAAGGCGCATACGGAACCCGGACGCCGGTAGCGCGATCCCAAAAGGCGACGCGAACCAACAACGCCCCGCCGCTCCATCCAAACGCCAACTCGCACGAAGGCGTCGCCGCATCGACGATACCCAATGCGAGCAATTCATCCGGGGGCAGATACGGCGCCGCGCGCGCAATCGTGCGCGACGACGGACGCGCGTCGGTCGCCTCCCGCCCGTCGCCCGCCGTCCCGTTGAGCGATCGAGCCGCCTCCATGACTTTGCGCGGATCGAAGCTTCCGTCGAGCAGATACGCGCCGCACGAATCCGCGATCCACACGGGCGGCCCGTCGACCAAGAACATGCCGCCGGGATCGATGCGCCGACCGCCGACGGTTTCAACCAACGGGGCAAATCCGCTCCCCGCGCGTACGGCGCGCAACGCCGGAGCGCGCATATCCACCTCGAATATCGGCAATTCGCTCGGGTGGCGGCAAAGCGCGGGAGCATCGTCAAAGCGCAAGCGCGGATGGCGCGCCAGACGCAACAACGCGCGCGCCAACGCTTTGGGCGAGCTGCGGCCGGCAAACGCTTCCTGAACGAATTCATCACGCAACGCCTCGCGATCGACGTCGTCCCAATCATCCGCCGGCGTCGTTCCCATCCGCGCGATAAGCGCTTGCGCATCCCGTACGACGCCGCGCAAACGCGGAGAATCCAAGACGAGCGAGGCGTTTAGCGTTCGCCCGTCAAGAGACGAGAACACCGCCCACACGCAACGCGCGCGCTGCGCTCCGCGCGCGTGCGGCGCGGGCAGCCAAGAAAGATCCGGCTCCGCCGCCTCTCCGTCGGGCGCCGCTTCCGTTTGCGAGCGCACAGCCTCCAACGCGGCCGTGATATGCTCGCAAATACCGTTCGCGCCGCACGAACACAGCGGACGCAACGCCAGCGGCCCCGTGCCCCCGCCCCACTCCACAAGTACCTCGCAAGGCAGCGCTAAGCGCGGATCGCGCACCCGCGCAGTGATCTTCGTATCTTGAACCAACGTAAGCGCTACGCGCCCCCCCTCGACGAGAGAGCGCGCACTCTGAACCAAGTCCCGAGCAAACCAAGAGGAGATCGCGGCCGGGAGCCGCGACCGCCATTTCATGAAAGGCGTCACGCGTTATCCGCTAACGCTATGCTGCTCCGCCGGAGGCGCCGCAGGCGGTTTGACGGACGGTATCTTGGAGAACTTGAGTTTTTCCGGATTATCCTGATTAACTTCCGCCAAAATGTGATCGCCTGCCGTGAAATTGCCTTTGAGCAGCTCTTCGGCTAGGTCGTCCTCCACTTCGCGCTGTATCGCGCGACGCAACGGACGAGCGCCGAACTGCGGATCCCACCCTTTGACCGCCAAGAGTTGCTTGGCGTCCTCGGTAACCTCAAGGTACATATCCTGCGCCTTGACCTCACGGATAACCTTATCCAATTCCAGACCCACGATCTTCGCGATCTGATCGCGCGTGAGTTGGTGGAAGACCACCACTTCGTCGACGCGATTGAGAAACTCGGGGCGGAAGGTGTGCTTGACTTCCTCCATCACCTTGGTCTTCATTTTATCGTAGGCCCGTTGATCGCTTTGTCCCGTATCCTTGCTCGAGCGGAAACCCAGCTCCGCGGAGGTCGACATCCCGGTCGCCCCCACGTTAGAGGTCATGATGATAATCGTATTCTTGAAATCCACGACGCGGCCTTGAGAATCGGTGAGGCGCCCGTCCTCAAGAATTTGCAAAAGCAAGTTGAAGACGTCCGGGTGCGCTTTTTCTATTTCATCAAGAAGAACCACGGAGTACGGACGGCGACGAGTCGCTTCGGTAAGCTGCCCGCCCTCCTCGTACCCGACGTATCCCGGGGGCGCTCCGATTAAACGCGACACCGCGTATTTTTCCATATACTCGGACATATCGATGCGGATCATGGATTCCGCGTCGTCGAACAAGAACTCCGCCAACGACCGCGCGACTTCGGTTTTCCCGACTCCCGTAGGCCCGAGGAAAATCAGCGACGCGATGGGTCGCTTGGGGTTTTTGAGGCCCGCGCGCGCGCGACGAATCGCGCGGGTAACCACCTGGATGGCTTCGTCTTGCCCGATCACGCGCTTGTGCAACTGATCCTGCATGCCGAGCAATTTGGCCGTTTCCGCTTGCGCGAGCTTGCTGACCGGAATACGCGTCCACGCGCTGACGATGACGGCGACGTCTTCCTCGGTAACCTTGATGACTTTGTCGACGTTCTGCGCACGATGCTCTTTGAGCTCTTGTTCCAAGCGTCGCTTCTCAATGCGCAACTTTTCTTCGCGGTCGCGGATGGAGGCGGCCCGCTCAAACTCCTGCGACTTGACGACCGATTCTTTCTCCGTCTTCACCTTGCGAATCTCGGCGTCGATTTCGCGGATCTCAGGCGAGGGCAACGTGGCCTGCAAACGCACGCGCGAAGACGCTTCGTCGATCACGTCGACGGCTTTGTCGGGAAGGAAGCGGTCGCTGATGTAGCGATCCGACAAGCGCACCGCCGCGACGATCGCTTCATCGGTTATGACGACCTTGTGATGCGCTTCGTATCGATCCCGCAATCCCTTGAGAATCTCTATCGCCTCGTCGGTGGAAGGCTCGCCCACCATCACCGGTTGGAAGCGCCGCTCCAAGGCCGAATCCTTTTCGATGTGCTTGCGATACTCGTTGAGCGTGGTCGCGCCGATGCACTGCAACTCGCCGCGAGCTAGGGCCGGCTTGATGATGTTGCTCGCGTCGATCGCGCCTTCAGCGGCGCCGGCGCCGACCAGCGTATGCAGCTCGTCGATGAAGAGAATGATCTCACCGGCTGCGGTGCGGATTTCATCCATGACGCGCTTCATGCGCTCCTCGAACTCGCCGCGATACTTCGTTCCTGCGACCAAACCCGCTAAATCCAAGGTGATGACCCGGCGATCGCGCAAGGGTTCGGGCACCTCGCCTTTGATCACGCGCTGCGCCAAGCCTTCGGCGATCGCCGTCTTGCCGACGCCGGGTTCGCCGATGAGCGCGGGGTTGTTCTTCGTGCGTCGCGCGAGAATCTGAATCACGCGCTCGATCTCATTCTCCCGGCCGATAACCGGATCAAGCTTGTTATCGCGCGCGAGCATGGTGAGGTCGCGTCCGTACGCATCCAGCGTGGGCGTCTTGGATTTGCCTTTGGGCGCGGTCGGGCCGCCGCTTCCTTCGGCTCCCAAGAGCGAGGTCGTTTGCACGCGCACCTTGGCCGGATCGACCCCCAGGTTCGTGAGCACGCGAGCGGCGACGCCTTCGCCCTCGCGAATTAAGCCGAGCAGAAGATGCTCGGTGCCGATATAATTGTGATTGAGCTGGCGCGCTTCCTCGAAGGCCAATTCGATGACGCGCTTGGCGCGCGGGGTAAAGACCATCTCCTGCTGTACGGTTTGCCCGCCGCGGCCGACGATCGCCTCCACCTCTTGCCGTACTTTCGCCAGGTTCACGCCGAGCGTTTCCAAGACTTTCGCGGCAAGGCTTTCCCCCTCGGAGATTATCCCAAGCAAGATATGCTCGGTTCCGATGTAGTTGTTGCCCAGACGCTGAGCCTCTTCCTGAGCGAGGACGATGCTACGCCTAGCGCGCTCGGTGAACGGTTCCCACATTGACATACGTTAGACTCCTAAGCGCCCGAGTCGGGCGTAACCGATACTCGGCAACTTGACGGACGCGCTTCCCTTACCCTGCGACCGCTCTCCCCGCTGCGAGGTTTCACGCTCTTGAACCCGCGTTTGAGGGGCGGATTCTAAGACAATTATCGCAAGCAAGCGATTTGTTGAGAATTCTTTACACATACCGGACGCATAAGCAAAGAGAATTGATAGGAAGTACCCATTAGCAGTACCGTAGTCATGACTCAAGATGAAAGCGAAAAAATCCCCCGCCCGAGCCAAACGACGCGCCTCAACGGCGAAGCCTGCCGAACGCGCCCCGTTGCACGCCAACGGCGTTGCCCATCCGAAGAGCAACGTCGCGAAAGTATCGCACACCCTCAACGTCGAGCTTGCCGATCGCTTAGAACGTTTCGCGTTCTTCCAGCGCATCAGCGAGAGCGCCGTCATAGAGTATGCGCTCAACCTCTTCTTCGACCAAGGCGAGGAAGAAGCGGAGCTTGGCGAGCAGCTCCGTAGCGAGGGCTTGGGCCGCCGCCGCAAGGCGTAGGCCGTAACGCCGCGGGAGGCGCCGCCGTTCCTTTGAGGCGACGGCGTCTTTTCTGCGCCGCAGGCGGGCGGATGCGAGCCTTCCATACCCCCTTACTATCGGCCTATAAACTATAGAGACCCGTGATCCGACCCTCGCCGAGTTTCTTATCGCGTACCGTGAAGCGCAGCACCGCGAGCGTGGTCGTATCTCCTAGTCCCAGCGTTTGCTCCGAGACCGCATATACCGTGAAGATATAGCGATGCGCCGGTCCCGGCGGCGGCGCGGGGCCCGCGTAGCCGGGTATGCCCAGATCGCTCAAGCCTTTTTTCGCGCCGGGGGGTAAGCGACCGGCTTCAACGTTTTCCGGAAGCTCCGCGACGCTTGCCGGAATATCGAAGAGCACCCAATGCGCGAAGCCGATCCCCGTAGGGGCGTCGGGATCGTGACACTCAACGGCGAAGCTTTTGGTTCCGGCGGGAGCCCCGTCCCAAGCCAGATGCGGCGAACGATTTTCTCCGTTATGGCCCCAGCCGTTATAAACGGTTGACGACGGCAACCGACCGCCGTCCGTGAACGTGGAGCTATGCACCTTGAGTTTCGCGACGGTAAGCATGACGGAGGCTATCCTCTTCGGGAACGAAACTCCTCGTTAGAGTTTACACCTTCACAACCGTCTGGAGAACAACGATCGTGCCTACCTCGGACCAAGTACGCGATGCCCTCGCCGAAGTGCAAGATCCGGAATTACACATGGGGATCATCGATCTCGGGTTAATTTACGACGTGACGTGCGAAGGGGAAAACGGCGAAAACGTCACCGTGGTTATGACGCTGACCTCGCCCATGTGCCCGGTCGGCCCGATGTTCAAGCAATCCGTGCATGAAAAGGCGGCTTCTGTATACGGAGTGGAAACCGTGAACGTGGAGATCACCTTCACCCCGCCGTGGGATCCGCGAACGATGGCGAACGACGACGTGAAGCTGCAATTGGGAATCTGGTAGCGCTAGCGGGCGCCCCAGTATGCTACGAGGGTGGATTCAAAGGTTGCGGTCGGAACCGGCCGCCGCGCTACGATGCCTACGGCGCCTACGGCACGCGCATGCTTGGCCTGCGCCCGCACGTCGCTCATCACGTTCATAACCTTGACCACGTACCGCTGCGTTTCGGAAATCGGCGGAATGCCGCCGTAGCGCTGCACCGCGCCGGGCCCCGCGTTATAGCCGGCGACGGCGAACCGCAACGGCTCGCGCGTCGTTTTGAACTGCCCGAGCAGTTGATGGAGGTACATCGATGTTCCCAACAGATTGTCCCGCGCTGAGGCGGGATCGACCCCGAGAGCATGCGCCGTAGACGGCATAAGCTGCCCCAGGCCTCGCGCTCCGCGCCAAGAGCGCGCCGCGGGATTCCAATGCGACTCCACGGTGACGACCGCGGCGAGGAGCGCCGGGTCCAAGCGCAACCGTTGCGCGTTGGCCAGAATGTCTTGGGCATAGACCTGGCACTGCGACAGCGCGAGACGAGGATTCACGGATCGCACGAAGCCGGCATAGAAATCCGCAAGCCCGTCGCCCAAGCGCGTCTGCGCCGACGCCGGGGCGGCTAACGACATCGAAAGCGTCAGGAGTATGGAAGCAAGTCTCAGCAGCGGCATAAACCGCGCTTTGCCTAGGAACCCTCCTCGCCCCTCCCGCCTCCTTCCCCAAAAGTCCTAACCGTAATCAAAATCGAACAGACCCTGAGCGCGGATGCGACAAAAGTCGCAATACTATCCTAAGAATGCAGGGACCTCGGGCTCCGCCGAATCCTCTCCGCGAATCACATGCGAGGAAACGACGTCGCCGGAAACCGTGCCGTTCAACGCATCGTTCATCTGCCGATCGTCGCGCTCGCCCGACCATTTCGCAATCACCAACGCCGAGACGCCGTTGCCGACTAAATTCGTGATCGAGCGCATCGCATCCATGATCCGATCGACCGCGAAAATCAACGGCAGCCAACTATCCGAAATGTCGAAAGTAGCCAGAGCCGTCGTCAAAAGCGCGAACGATCCGGCGGTGACGCCGGCCATTCCTTTGGAGGTAAGCAAGAAGAACCCGAGCAGCGCGAATTGCGTGCTCAGCGGTAACGGATGATGCGTCGCCTGCGAGATGAAAAGCACCGCCAGCGTGAGATACAGCGAAGAACCCACGAGATTGAACGAATACCCAGCCGGAACGATGAACCCGACCGCCGACGGCGCGCAACCGGCCTTCTCCAGCTTGGCGATCAAACGCGGCAACGCCGCCTCCGACGAAGCGGTAGCGTACACCAAAATGATCTCGTCCTTGATGTAGTTCATGAACTTCCATAAACTGAAGCCGCTATACCGCGCGACCCCTCCAAAGACCAGCACGAGGAACACGGCGCAACCCACATACAGCATACCCACAAGCTTACCGAGCGGCGCGAACGCATCGAAACCGAACTGACCCACGGTAAACGCGATAGCGCCGAACACCGCGAGCGGCGCCATTTTCATAATCATGCCGACGATCGAGAAAATCGCCTCGGTAAGGGCTTCGATTAGCTCAATCAGGGGCTTAGCCGCTTCACGCAAACTCAGAAGCGCGAAACCGAACAGAATGGAGATTAACAATACCTGCAACAAATTGTTTTGGGTGAGTGCGCTCACGACCGTCTGCGGTACGATATCAAGAATGAAATCGATCGGCGAATGCGAGATCGGCGGATTGACGACGCCGCACAGCGCATGGGCGGAATTCTCCGGAAAGAACGCTTGCAACGTCGAGATGCAATCGTGCTTGACCGGAGGAGGGCCGCTATACGTCGCTCCAAGGCCGGGTTGAAAGACGTTGCCTAAAATCTGCCCGAATATAAGCGCCAGCGTGCTCACGACTTCAAAAAAGAGAATCGACTGCCAAGCGATCTTCCCCATGTCTTTGCCTTCGCCCATGTTTGCGATGGCCGTGCTGAGCGTGCAGAAAATAATGACGCCCACGACCATCTTAATAAGATGGATGAATAGGGTGGGAAAGAGTTTGGCCGCATCGGCGAGACCCGAGGCATGATGCGCTTGAATCTGCCAGCCGACCAAAGCTCCGAGCACCATGGCGGCCAAAAGTTGAAACATCATCGAACTATAAAAAGGCTTCTTATCCACTATCAAACTCCTCGCAATCAGGCCGAAACTCAAGACATAGCAGAAGGCCCCCGCCCGCGGGCGCCTCATCGCTCTTTACCGACGCTTTTCAGTTCGCGCCGTGAAACTCCTTTTCCCCCAAGCAGCGCAACCGAGGAGAAATACTACAAGACGAAGGCCTCGTTCACATCGGCAGGCTCACGCGTTCCCCAGAGGGCCTCTCCCGCCGGAACAAAGAGCTTTGAGCCCACGCAGGCCGCCCCCGTGCCGTACCGCGGGTGCGACATCGCCGCGAAGCTAGCCCAGGCGCCGCTTTTAGGATCATACCCCTCGTTAAAAGAGGATATCCCGTCGCTCGTCCTGCCGCCGGCAGCAAATAAGCGCCCTTTTATAACCCCTGCGGCGCAAGCCGCGCGCGGCGTCGGAAGAGGCTCCCCCGCTCCCCAACGGTCGACGCTTACATCGTACACGTCATGCGCGTCGGTCGGCTTGGAGGATGCATCCTTCACGCCGCCGATCACGTGTATTCGTTTGCCCAATGCCGCGGCGACCAATTCTTCCCGCGGATGCGGCAATGGAGCAAGCGTTTCCCAAAGGTTGAGTTTGGGATCGTACCGATCAAACGTACCGACGGGACCGTCCGGGCCGCGCCCTCCGACCGCATAGATCTTTCCGTCCAAGACGGCGACCGCGAGGGAGCCGCGCGGCGCGGGCAACGGCGCGATGGAGCGCCACTGATCGGAAAGCGTATTGTATTCGTAGGCATCGCTCACGGGCTCGTCGTCGGAAAAACCGCCGAACGCATACATCTTGCCGTCAAGCGCCGCGGCCGCGAGATGATGAAGTTCGCGCGGCAGCGGCGCCCGTTCCAGCCAAAGATCTATCTTTGGATCATAGACTTCATTGAGCGCGCCGCCCAGCGCGGATTTTCCGCCGATCACGTAAACGCGATCGCGCACGGCCGCGACGGCAACGAAACGACGCGGCACGGGCACGGAGGAATGCGATTCCCAAGCCCCCAAGCCGGCGCGCGATAACGGCAACGGCAAGAAAGGCGCGGCGGACGCGAGCGAACCGATCGCCGCCGGAAAGGCCGATAAGGCGCCCAGAAATGCACGACGTTTCATGCGGTGGGAGATGCGACCAAAGGCCCCCTTTCGCCTACTTAGAATCCTCGCTATGGTAAAGGCTCGGAGGAAACGCACGCCGCATGGAACGGCAAATTTTTGAGATCGTCCCGAATATTTCCGAAGGCCGCGACGCCGCGATCGTTTCCCAAGCGGCGGCGGCCATGGAACGCGCAGGCGTGCGCATCGCGCATCAAACGAGCGATCCGGTGCATAATCGCAGCGTCGTCACGGCGTTCGGGGACGCGGCAAGTTGCGTTGAGGCGGCGATCGCGCTGGCCGAAACGACGACGAGGTTGATCGATCTTCGCAACCACAGCGGCGCGCATCCCCGTATCGGCGCGCTCGACGTCTTGCCTTTCGTTCCGATCGCGAACGCGACGCTCGCCGACGCCGCGGCTCTCGCTCATCAAGCCGCCGCGCGCATATGGGATCGCGTACGCGTTCCCTCTTTCTTCTACGAGGCGGCAGCCGGCGACGAAAAGCCTCGCCTGTTAGCGACCGTTCGACGAGGCGAATTCGAAGGATTGGCCCAACGCGCGGCACGCGGCGAACGACCTGACGTCGGCGACGTCGTCGCGCATCCAAGCGCGGGAGCGATCGCGATCGGCGCGCGCGCCGTGCTGATCGCTTTTAATATCACGTTGACCGGCGCCGATCTGCCCTCCGCCCGGCGCATCGCGCGAACCTTGCGTGAAAAAGACGGAGGCTTACGAACGCTTCGCGCGATTGGGCTTGCCCTGCCCAACGGACGCGTGCAAATCTCGTGCAACGTTACAGACGTCGACGCCGTTCCGCTTCACCGCATCGCGGGACTCGTGCGCCGCATCGCGTCGCGCGGCGGCGCACGCATCGACGGCTGCGAGCTGATCGGGCTTGTTCCGCGCCGCGCGCTCGCCGTCTTCGTAGAACATGCGCTTGATTTCGAGGTGACGACTCCGAGCTCGGCGTAGTGCATGCGCATGTCGCTTTTTGCCCCCCGTACCCTCGCGCGCGCGGGCGTTGCCCTTTGCCTCATCGCCTGCGCGAGCGTCTGCGCTAGCGCCGCCGCGACGCAAGCGCCGATCCAAACCAAAACGCTAAGCAACGGCCTCAAAATTGCGGTCGTCGAAGATCACGCGGCGCCGGTAGTGCAAACGGCGGTATGGTATCGCTTCGGCGCGAACCAAGAAACGCCGGGCAAAACGGGACTCGCGCATGGGCTTGAACATATGATGTTCCGCGGAACGCCTTCGATTTCTTCGAGCGGGTTGGACGAAATCGCGGCGCGCTTAGGAGCTGAACTCAACGCGAACACGGCAAACGATTACACGCATTTTTATCTCGTGATGCCGGCCGATCGGCTCACGCTGGCATTGCGCGTCGAAGCCGACCGCATGCGCAATCTCTCCTTGAGCGAAAGCGATTGGAAGCTGGAGAAAGGCGCGGTACTATCCGAAATCGACGGCGATAGAAGCCAACCGATCACCAAGCTCTACGACGCCGTTTGCCGCGCGGCAAGCACCGCGCGCCTATGCGGATTGGCGGCCCTGGGGGAACGCGAAGACGTCGTCAAATCCACCGCGGCCGATCTGCGTCGCTACTACGATACGTACTACGCGCCCAACAACGCGACGCTCGTCATTACCGGCGACGTGAACGCGGAAACCGCCTTCTCGGCGGCGCAACGCATTTTCGGCGACGTTCCCTCGAAACCGCTGCCTGCGTCCGAATTGCAAACCCCCGTGTACGCAAGCGGCAAAAGCGTTGCCGTGACCGCCGATTTTCCCTATCAAGTCGTCGATCTGGCATATCCCGCGCCGGGTAGCCAAGATCCCGGATTCGCGCCGTTGCAAATCGTCGATGCGATCATCGCCAATCAACGGTCGGCGTTCTACGACGCGCTGGTCGTCAGCGGTTTGACCCTGGGGTATCAAACGTCGTACGACGACGACGTGCACGGCGGACTCTATCACGTTTTCCTTATCGTGAGCCCCGGACATACGGCGCGGCAAGCGCAAGACGCTTTCATACGAACGCTGGCGAAAACGCAGCGCGAGGGATTCCCCGCGGATCTCGCGAGCGCGGCGAAGATCGCCGTCGGCGCGAACGCTGTCTACGCTCGCGATTCGATCACGGGCCTAGGCGATCGCGTCGGCTTCGCATTGGGCGCGGAGGGCATTGACGATCCGGCGCTCGACGATATGAAAATACAAGATGCGACGCTGGACGAGGTGGACGCGAACGCGAAACTCTTCTTCTCCAAGCCCTCGGTGATCGGCGTGCTTACGCCGGCCTCGCGCAAGCCGGGAGAGAGCGCGACGACGCCCGGCGGCGGCGGCGTCGCCGATTCCTTCGGCAGCCGCGCGCCGAGCGGACCGCTCGTTTTGGCGCCGTGGGCGCGCGAGGCGATGAATCGTCCGATCGCCTCGCGCAGCAAGATCGATCCTGTTCGCTTCACCCTCTCCAACGGCATCCGCGTGCTCGTGCAAGAGGTGCGGACCAATCCCACCGTCTTCGTGAGCGGACGTATCGAAAGCTCGCCGCGTTTCGATCCGCCGAACAAAGAGGGAGTCGGCGCGCTCACAACGTCGTTGCTTTCCTACGGCAGCGCGAAATACGATTTTACCGCTCAACGTAAAATCTCCGACGATATCGCCGCTTCCATCGACCTAGGCGAGACGTTCGGCGCGCACGGCATGGCCAAAGATCTGGGAACATTGCTCGACGTGATCGCCGACGGGGAAGAGCATCCCAACTTCCCCGCGCGATACGTCGACCTTCTGCGCAACCAAACGTTAGCCGGCATCTCGCAGCGCGCTCACGATCCCGACTATCTCGCTTCGCGCGCGTTCAGCCGGCTGCTCCTGGGTCCTGAGGATCCGGCCTTGCGGGAAACGAGCAAAGCATCCGTCTCCTCGATCACGACGGAGGATTTGCGGGGGTACGCAAGCGCGCGGCTGCGCCCTGATCTCACGACGATCAGCGTGGTAGGCGACGCGTCGCCCGACGATGTTCGCGCGAAATTGGAAGCGGCCTTCGGAAGATGGCAAGCGCAAGGCGCGACTCCCGACGTCTCCGAACAACCCATTCCCCTCCCCGCGCCCGCTAGCGCCTACGTGACGGCCGCGCGCGATGAGGTTTCCGTACGCTTGGGGCAACCGGCGCTATCTCGCCGGAATCCCGATTTCCCCGCGCTCAATCTCATGAACATGATCCTCGGAGGCGGCGGCGGCTTCGACACGCGCTTGATGAGCGAAATCCGCGTGAAACGCGGTTTGGTCTATACCGTCTCCAGTGCTCTGGACGTCGATCGCTACCGCGGAACGCTGGATTTCCATCTCCATGCGAATCCTAAAAACGTCGCCGCGGCGGTATCGCTGCTCAAGACCCAGCTCACGCGCATCCAAGAAAGCCCGGTCGAACCAGACGAGCTCGCGCGCGCCAAAAGCAAAATCATAGCGGGAGAACTCGTCTCCGAACAAGCTACCGACGCAATCCTCGCGCGCGTGGAAAACATCGGGGTTTCGGATCTCGCGTCGAACTATTATCAAACGCTGGACGCACGCTACGGCACGCTCGCGAAAACGGATATTCAACGCGTAGCCCGCGCGTATCTCCATCCCAATCATCTCGTTGCAGTCTTTGAAGGACCGCGAGCGCCCGTCAGTCAGAAATGATCCGAACGCGCAACCCCGCAACCGAAGAGTTCCTTCACGAATATGCGACGCACGATTCCGCGCAGATCGACGCATTATTGGATCGCGCGCGTCGTGCGTTCGTCCTATGGGCGAACGCCGGGTATCCGGAGCGCGGCGCGCTCATGCTTGCCGTTGCCGACCTCATGCGCAGCGAGAAAACGCGCTGCGCAACGATGATTACAACGGAAATGGGCAAACCGATCGTCGAAGCGGAAGCGGAAATCGAGAAGTGCGCCTTGTCGTGCGAGCATTACGCGCAGCGCTCGCAGACGTATTTGGCGGAACAACCCGTCGTAAGCAACGCGCAGCGAAGTTACGTCGCCTTCCGGCCGTTAGGCGTTCTTTTAGCAATCATGCCGTGGAAC
>Ga0182024_10005680_pt1 | contig 27839 bp, 25 predicted proteins | sample P32metaG_FD_120480 | JGI IMG/M metagenome (GOLD analysis project Ga0182024, IMG submission 120480) | Permafrost microbial communities from Stordalen Mire, Sweden - P3-2 metaG (Illumina Assembly) | ecosystem: Environmental > Terrestrial > Soil > Wetlands > Permafrost | place: Sweden: Stordalen...
ACGAACTTCTTCGCCTGTCACTCGACGGGTCGCCGGCCGAACGCTCGCCGAACGTCACCTCGTGACACTCCGGTGGGGCGATTCCGCGCGAGATGTACCAAAGCCACCGCCGAGGAAGCGAAAACGAAGACGGCAACTGCCCATCCCGGTCGCTGAGAGCCAGGAACCCCTGGCATCACGAGCCCGACAAAGCAAAAGACTGCCAACGAACTGCAGATCACACCCAAAGCGCGTAGGAACGCTGCAGATGGGCCTCTGAACCGTAGCGCGACGATGGAGCCGGAACCGATCCCGTGTGTGTGGCACCAATAGTCGAAATGCTCTTCGTATCGAAGGCTGGGTGCCTCACCAAACGGGAGCTGGATGCCAAAGTGCTCACCTACCAGCTTCCGGTAGTTCGTCGAGTACCTCAAGGCGAGCATCCACGAGACGGCGCCGGAGAAGACGGCCGCAAGCGTAGGAACCCAGAGGAGGCGCTCGGCAGGATTCTGGAGGTGAACGTAATAGAGCGGAAGTGCACCGAGAAACCACCAGCACCACGCAATGAGGAGATAGCGAGAGGAATGGACGTAGGCATCGATTGCCGCGTCGCCGACTCGAGGAGACCATCGACGATAGAACTCGGAGTCGGTGTTGCTCCTGTGTGGTGCCACGTCAGCCAGTATCGGACTCACCGCACAACGGGCCGACAACCCGAGGCCAACGATCAAACAGAGAGCAAACTCCCCTACGCCTACTGTCGTAGGCTTGGGGGTCACAAGCGGTCGTAGTGGCGCTTATCGGCGCACCATCGGTGTCATTCACCAAAGGTCGAGTTGGCCAGCGGTCCAGGATTCAACGCCCACTTGGATCAACTTTCTTGCCCGTCCACTCGAGATGCCCGACGTTCGATGACCAACAGAAATCACTGTTCTCGGGCTGACATGGAGTATGACGGAGTCCGAGCTCCATGAAGAGACTCATAGTCGTCACAGCAGTGGTTGTCGCCGCAGTTGGCCTGGTGGCCCTTGGCTGGGTCATCGGCCGGCACGGTGCCGTCACGAAGGTGGACCATCAGTCCCTCTACGTCTCACACACGGGCCACTGGACAGGATCGGACGTTCCTGTCCGGGCGTGCCCAACCACCAACGGCGTAGGGCCTGGTTCCTCAAGCGGTCCCACGGGTCCACGTCAATTGAAGACGTCGCTCACACAGGGTGTTGCCGAGCAGCTGGAGTTCTACTCAGATTCGAGTCGAGAGGTAGAGCCAACCCTTGCGCCCGACGGATGGCAGTGCTCGGCAACCATCGGCGCCGACGGAACCACGAATCTCCTCATCTACCCACCTGGCGTATTGAAGCCATCGTCGCAAAGTGGTAGCGAGGAAACCATGGGGGTCGCGTTCAACCAGATCCCGGCATGCAGGGAGTGCGTTGGCGACCTTGTGTGCCCAATCTTCGTCAACGCGTTGACGCAACTTGGCTATACGTCACCATCAACCTACTGCCCGGGCTACGAACCAACCACGGAGAGTGTCCGCTTCCTCGAGGGTGGTCCGACCTCCAACTATGGACTCGCGCTCGTTGCAGATCCGGCGGGCGACCCAGGAACGAACGAGCTCTCAGGAGGGGACTACTCGGCTAGTGGAGCGCTCGACTACGCCGGAGGCGGAGAGGAGCCGGGCGCATCCAGTGTCAGCTGCGTGCTTCCCCACGCCGATCAGGACGTCTGTCAAGCAGTCGTGAATCGGTTCTTGTTCATTGCAGAGGGACCATGATCGACGGATCGCCCGTTATCGGCACAGAGGGCTGTTGAGGCTCTTGACTTCTCTCGCAATCACCTAGGGCATGGGAGAGGTCGCGGCTCACTTCGCCAATCGCTAACGGTTCACAATGCTCGCGGCACAAGAAAAGTGAACGATGCGCCCGGTTAGGTCAGCGTCTCGAGCAAACGCGAACCTCGTACCACGAGCCGGCTCATCACAGATGGGACAAGTCGTCTCCACCGCTACAAGCGTGTAATCGAGGGTTTGATCGCCGCTGCCACTCTTAGGTCCCGTCATTTGCACACCCGCCTCTCTCTAGTTCCGGCTTGACCGGGTAAGCGATTGCTTGCGACGTACCTTCTACGCGGCGGTAGTGACCCCGTCTGAGGAGGACGACCCTAGTGCTCAGTCCCCGAGCAGGAAGAAGAGAAGTGATGTCTGAAGAAACGTTCGTTCTTGGTCTTGATCTCGATGGATGCGTCGCGGACTTCATCGGTCGGATGAGGGAGATCTACGTCGAATGGTCCGGAAGAGAGCCGGAGGACGTCACAGAGGCTCCCACGTATGGCTTCCCGGAGTGGGGATTGGTCGAGGGTGAGTACGACCGCTTACATCGATTTGCAGTGACTCAGCGGAAACTGTTCGAGACTATGAAGCCCCTAGCAGGGGCTGGACCATGTCTGCGACGGTTGAGTGCAGAGGGCATACGCATCCGGATTGCGACGCATCGTCTTTTCATCTCATACTTCCACGAGGTTGCAGCCGTCCAGACCATTCGATGGCTCGAGACTCATGGCATCCCGTATTGGGATCTGTGCCTCATAGAGGACAAGTCGGCGATACGGGCTGACTTATTCGTCGAGGATTCGGTGAAGAACATCGTCAAACTTGAGGCCGAGGGGTGTCCTGTGATTTGCATTACAAACTCTGCCAATCAGAAGGAGGACGTATCGACCCGTGCCGAAGATTGGGTCGAGGCAGAGCAATTGATTCGGAGTCGGTACTACGAATGGCGTCAAGGTCTTTCACTTGAGCTCCCTCCGGGACCGGGCCAGCCTCCACCGGCGGCCTAAGAGTGGAGTCGATGGTGGATAGGAGAGAGATGCCAGGGCCCGGAAGCGGAGGGAACCACGACTGGTGCTCAGCTGTGCTGGTCCTGCACCAGACATCCAAGGACCATTGTGAGAGGTGCGGCGGACCGACTCCTACACCGTCCAGGCATCCGAGACGGTCAGATTCGTATCCAGCTCGCTGCGCACGGGACCGACGGGGGGACACCCTTGCGGCCAGTCAGTTGGCCGAGATTCTTGATCTTGCTGTCTGGCTCTTGGACCCAGCGACCTGCATCCTGGATGGCGATCGCTTCTGTCCGCGGCATCGGCTGAGCTGAACGGCCGCAAGCGATAAGCAACTTGGCATTCCGTGGCTACCCAATTCTCTCGTGCGGAGAATCATCCCAACCGCCAGGTGTCGGCCAAATCCCCGCTCTTGTTGTTGACGCCACCAAACAGCACCAAACCATGGAGGCTCGGGACGTAAGCCATCGTCGCTGTCCACCGCGCTAGTGGCTTTGGCCCGGATCTGACCTCTGCCCAGCTCCTGCCATTGAATTCCCAGGTGTCGTTGAAGTCCATGCCAGCGAACCATTGAGAGCCGGACGTCGAGATTGCCGTCCCACCAAAGAGAACGATCATTCCCAGGGCCTTATCGAAGTCCATTGTGGAGCCCGCCCGATCGGATGGCCTGCGGTGCTCCGCCATCCGAATCCATGTGTGACCACTGAAGGTCCAAGTTTCATCCTCAGTTCCGGTTCCATCGAATCCGCCGAACAGCACGAGCTGTCCTGAGGTCGTGTCAAACGCCATGGCAGTGTGACAGAGGTCAGGTGGAGACCTATGGGGAACCAACCGAGTCCACGTGGTTCCGTTGAATGACCAGGTGTCGTTCGTGTTGTCGCTGAGACCGCCACCAAGCCAGCCTCCGAAGAGAATCAAGGTTCCCGTTACGGGGTCGTAGGACATTGATGCGTTTGCGCGCGCCGGAGGACTCTCCGGTGGGGAGAGTCTCGTCCAGGTGACTCCGTCAAAGGTCCACGTGTCGCGCAGCACGGTGCCGCCGTAACCACCGAAGAGGACAAGCTTCCCGATCTCCGGGTCGTACGCCATTGTGGCGTCCCATCGCGCCGACGGGCTTTGAGCAAGGACGAGATCTGTCCAATCCCTGCCGGTGAACGACCAGGTGTCGTCAAGCCCCCCGCCAGGCCCTTCGCCTCCGAACAGAATTGTGGTGCGCGTCTTCGAGTCGTACGCCATCGATGACGCATCTCTCGCGGGAGGGCCCGCCTTGGTCGACACACTGTTCCAGCGAGGGGGTGTAGAGGCAGTGGCGCCAGCAGGATGGGCAAAGGCCGGTACGGCGACCAGGAGGACCGCCGCACTCACCTGCGCCCATCCAAACTTGGCCCGCATTCTCAGCTCCTCGGGACGACGTAGTGAAGCAGTTACGATGCTCGCCCTCATTGTATTTCCACTTGACACACCCGTCCCTGCACACCTCGTTCTGGGGGGACGAAACAGTGCCAAGTCGCTGAGAGCAGTCGAGAGTCAGCAAGCGTCGCTCCAATCCGCTACAACGGACGTGTGGCTTCGAGGTACCTCGCACTCGGACGACGTGAAGCTTGCATTGAGTGTGGCGTAAATCTCGAGCCGGGTACTCGTGCCTGGTGGGATGCCGGACAGAAGTCAGTCACTTGCTTGCCCTGTCGAGAATATTCCCACGCAATCGATCGCGGCGACTCTGCCGTTACTTTATCGCCGGGCGTCATTGATTCTGGCGTTGCCGGAGCATCCAGCCAGGCTCGTTATGAGTACCTTCACGCAAGACGCGCAGCAGGGATCGAGGCCAAGTTCGGCCGGCTCGCCGGCATCGTCAAGTTCATGACCGACGATCCCCAGTCCACCGAGGCTTGGAAGAAGGGCTCCACTGGCGAGCGCGAGCTGGCCGCGATCCTCACGACGTCGGTTGGAGATCGCGCTGTCCTTCTGCACGACCGCCGAGTACCGAAGACTCGAGGGAATGTCGATCACCTAGCCATCGCCTCCAACGGAGTCTGGGTCATCGACGCGAAGAATTACCGCGGCGTCATCCAGAAGAGAGACATCGGAAGGCGGCTGAAAGTGGACGATCGCCTGTTCGTTGGGGGTAAGGACCGAACCAAGGTGATCGACGGGCTCGGATGGCATGGGTGGCCAGGTGCTCGTTGAGCTCGGCGAATGAGCTGAAGCTCGGCACCGGCACCAAGAAGTTGCGACGCCCGTAGCCGACGAGGCCCTCGACGACGCCCTTCTCGTTGCCCCTGCCCACCGAGCAGAAACGGTGGGTGAACAAGAAGTGGCTCTCCAATCGCAGGAACTCGCGGGTCAGGTCACGCTCACCGTGGCCCATGACCTTGGTGACCGCGATCGAGGTGTTGTCGTAGTCGCACTTGGTGGGGACCGCTCCGAAGAACTCGAACGCGCTGACGTGGCCCTGCTGGAAGGTCTCGGTGCACTCTCGCGGGTAGGCCGAGATGAAGAACGCGTCCGAGTAGGGCAGCGTCATGACCGCGAGGGCCGCTTTGCGACGCTCGCCAGCGATGACGACGGTCGCCTCGCCGAAGTCGAACTGGGCCATGCCCGGTGGATGGCTGAGCGGCACGAAGACCTCTTGGGAGTGACGACGCGTGAGCGCGACGTAGCGACGGACCTGGGACTCAGAACCCTGGTAGTGGTGCTCGTCTCGGAGCCGCTCGTAGATGCGTTTGGCGGTGTGGCGCTGCTTCGCCGGAGCGGTCCTGTCGTCCTCCAGGATCTCGTCAACGACGGCGAGGAACGGCCCCAACTTCGGCTTGTAGCGGCGCTCCTTGGCCCGATAGCCAAGAGGCTCGGGGTTGGCCAGGACCTTCTCGAGGGCCGCCGCGCCGATCCGGTAGTCCCGGCGGATCTGGCGCTTCGAGACCTTCTCGACCAGCACCTTGCGCCGGATCTCAGTCCACTGCTCCATGTCGTTGCGCACCCTTCTCTCGTTCTGCTCGCCGGTCCTTCCGAGGGAGCCTCGGAGGGGGCCGGCGGGCCCACGGGGATGTCAGGTGCTCTCGTCTTCGATGCGCGTTCTCAGCTCAAGGGTGCTCTCGTTTTCGATGCGCGTTTACAATGGTGCTGCTGGCCACGTGGGCAGGTCTGCGCTTCGGCGAGGCAGCCGGGCTCCAGCGCAGAGATATCGATCTCGAGACGAGGTCCGTTCGCGTCGATCGGCAGTTGCAGGAGTTGAAGGGGGGAGAGCTCGTCGAGGGACCGCCCAAGACCGACGCCGGGCTCAGAGAGATCGCCCTGCCACCACATGTCATCCCGGACCTCGCACGCCACCTTGCGGCGTACGTGGGGGCAGATCCTTGGTCGTACGTATTTACGTCACCTGACGGCTCACCTCTGCGTCGAAGCAACTTCAATCGCCGCGTGTGGCAACCCGCGTGCGCATCGGCAGAGATCACTGGCGTCAGGTTCCATGACCTGCGGCACACTGGCACGACCTTTGCCGCCTCCGCTGGCGCCAGCACGAAGGAACTCATGGCCCGGATGGGCCACGCCAGCGCCCGTGCTGCCCTCATCTACCAGCACGCCACGCGCGATCGCGATCACGAGATAGCCGCTGCCATGACGCGACAGGCAAGCGACGATAGTGGCGGTGCGCCCGTGCTTCACCTCGTGCTCGATGCTGAGAGCGAATGCGCCATGGATGCGCCATCGCGGACGTCCGCCGAACCCACAACAGTTCATCGCGGTGAAGAAACTCCTGATCAAACGCGTGGAGACGATGGGACTCGAACCCACGACCCCCTGCTTGCAAAGCAGGTGCTCTAGCCATCTGAGCTACGTCCCCGCGAGATAGCAAGGTTACGCCGAGCGCAACGCGCTCGGCATCCACGCGCCGGCGACCACTGGTGGACGGCGCGTGGTGGTCCGCCCCTTTCTCTACCCGCATCGACCAACTTGTGACAGAAGGCCCAAGCCCACCTCGAGTGGCCACACCTAGAGTCAACGCGCACACGACGCCGACCAAGGGCACCCCGATGGCCACAACAACGCAGGGTCCAACTCATGCGCCGGGATCCACGGCGCCGCTGGCGGCTCGGTTCGTCGACGGCGTCCGGGTCTACGGCACGGGAGAGACGGCCGTCCGCGCCCTCGACGGCATCAGCGCCGACGTCGCCCTCGGCGAGTTCACCACCGTGATGGGACCATCGGGCTCGGGGAAGTCGACGCTGCCGAGCCGCAGGGCCGCACGACTCGACGTACTGCGCGCCATCACGACGGAGTGAGAGATCGCTCGATCGGCCTCGACGATCGAGCGTCCCGGCGGCGACGGCGGCGCACCTCATGACGTCCCTGCGACCGGCGCACGGCGGGCCTCCGCGGTGGCTGTGGGCGGGCACGGTGCTCGCCGGCCTCGTGCTCGGCGCGGGGTCGGTGGCCCCCTACGTGTACACCTCCGGACCGCTCCACATCCTCGGCAACTCCGCGGCCATCTGGCTCGTCTTCGCCTTCGGCGTCGGGGCGGTCGCCGGGCTCCCGCTGCGCGGGGCGATCGCGGGCACGGTGCTCCTCATCGCGACGGTCCTTGCCTTCTTCGTGACCTACAAGCTGCTCTTCCCCCACGACCACGTGCGGCGGGTCGCAGCGTTCTGGCTCGGGACCGCGCTCGTCGGGGGACCGGTGTTCGGCCTCGCGGGCGGCGTGTGGCGCTCCGGGGACGCAACCTGGCGCGGCATGACCGCTGCGATGGTGGGCGGCTCGTTCATCGCCGAGGCGATCGCGTTCCAGCCCACCGGCGAGGTCTGGCGCCTCGCGGAGGGGGTCGTCGGCGTCGCCCTCTGCCTCGTCCTCGCGACGGGCCGGCGGGCGCGGCTCGTCGCACTCTGCGCCCTGCCGGTCTTCGTCGGGATCGGCCTGCTCGGCTGGGACCTGACCAAGCACGCGATCAACATCGGCCTCGCCTAGTCGGTCGGGACGTCGGGCACCGCGGCGCCCCCTTCGCGCGCCCTGCGGTCCGCCCGCTCAAGCTCCCGCTGGACGTCGACCCAGCGCAGCGTCCCGCCGTCGTCCTCGCCGCGATCGCCGGACCTCGCGAAGTAGACGAACGCCACGGTCCACAGCGGCAGGTACGCGCCGAACTTGGAGACGTAGCCGGCGAGCTGCTGGTCGACGATCGGGCTCATGGCCACGATCGCGTGCTGGTGGGAGAACGAGGGGTACAGGACGTGGCGCGAGAAGATCCAGACGAAGCTGAGCGAGGTCACCACGAGCGAGGCCGCCATGCAGTACGCGCCTTTGGCGACGTCGCTGAGCCGGCGCGTGGCGGGTGCCCGTCCGAGGACCGGCAGCCACAGGACGACGCCGACGAAGAGCGTCACGGCCACGACGAGCGCCCCCGCCGCGCTCGACGACGAGCCCCAGGTGACGACGGACGGCACGAGGGTCATCGTGCCGAGGACGGTGACCACGAGGATCGCGACAGCCGGGTGGCTGACCGCGCGCGCGACGCGATCGATCGCCGGGGGCCGGGTGCACCACGCCACGACGGCCACGGGCACCGACGCCACGAGCAGTGGAGCGGCCGCGAGCATCACGAGCAGCCGCTGGAGCACGGTCGCGGTGAGCGAGACGTGCGCGGCGAGATCGCCGAGCGGCCATCCGCAGGCGACCCAGAGGACCACGAGCCCGCCGGCGAACCGGACGCGCTCGGCCGTCGTGACGCGGAAGCCGGGGCGGGATGTGATGACGGCGTAGGCCACCACGGCTGCCACCAGCACCGCGCCGAGCGCAGGGTGCCAGGTGGGCGGCAGCAGCGAGCTCACGGCGTCGAGGCGATGACCCTTCCCGAGGCGATCGCGTCTGTCAGGGCCGTGTGGTCGGCGTGGTTGCGCTTCACGTAGGCGAGCGCGAACGACGCCATCGACCGGTCGAACGCGTCGGACTTGCCGAGGTAGCTCGCGATCGCGACGCGGTCACCGGAGCGCGCGTGGGCGTGGGCGAGCGTCCAGCCGCAGATGGACGCGTAGGCCTTCAGCATCGGGGCGTCCATCGTGGAGACCTCGGCGGAGGCCTTCCCGTCGTAGAGCTGGCGGACGTAGAAGTGCCGCTCGGTGCCGGTCGGGTCTGGGGCGTCGAACCAGCCGAGGAACGGGTCCGGGGTCGCCTGGGTGAGCTGCTGGCCGGCGACGACGCGGTGCCCCGGCGTCGAGTACTTGCTCGGGCCGAGGTGCGCCTCGAGGACCGAGGCGTTGGCCTCCTTCACCTGGAGGAAGAACGGGTCGTCGGCGTCGCGCCCGAGCATGAGCAGCACGAAGCACCGCGTGCCGACCGAGCCGACGCCAACGACCTTGCGGGCCGCGTCGATCGGCGTGAACTGGTGCAGGAGGTGGCGCCAGGCGGAAGGCAGCGTCTCTTCGTACCCTCGCAGCACGTGCTTCAGGAACTCGTAGACGTTCGTCTGGACGTCGCCTGCGAGGTCCTTGATCGGCACGAGCAGCGGCGGGTCCGACTTGATCACCGGACCGTCGGGCGTCTGGTCCACGAGCTTCGCGTAGGCCTTCTGGGAGCCCTTGCCCCGTGCCTTCTGCAGGAGGCTCTGGGTTCGGCGCTGGGCGTCGTCGGAGAGCGAGCGCTCGAGGAGCTGGAGGGCCGCCTCGACTTCGAGGTGCGCGTACCAGACCTCGAGCGTCGGAGCGAGGCTGAACAGACGCATCGAGTTGCGGTAGCTCTGGACGGCGGAGAAGACCGCGCGCTCCTGTTGACCCTTGGAGAAGTTCAGGCTGTCCGCGGCCACGGCGATCGACGCGACCAGCCGCTTGACGTCCCACTCGAAGGGGCCCGGGTTTGTCTCGTCAAAGTCGTTGATGTCGAAGACCAAGCGACGCTCCGGCGAGTAGAACACCCCGAAGTTCGAGAGGTGCGCGTCGCCGCAGAGCTGGACGTTGAGGTCCGTCGAGGGGCCGAGCGCGATGTCGGCGGCCATGACCGCGGCCGCGCCCCGCAGGAAGCTGAACTCATCGAGCGCCATGCGCGCATAGCGCACCGGCAGGAGCTCTGGGACCCGGCCCTCGCCCTGGTCGATCAGGATCTGGATCGGGTCGAACCCCTTCGGCCGGTCGACGAGGTCCGCGTGGGCGGTCCTCGGGATCGTCTCTCGCTGGGCCTTGCCGGTCTTCACGGATGGCGTCGTGCTCGGGATCTCTGCGGCCAGTGCGGTCTTCATCGCGCTCCCCTTTCGCGGAGCCACCGACCTGGCTCGCCGGGAGTCTACGACAGGTGCGTCGAGGCCCCCCTGGGGTCCGATGGGTCGCCGCGCGGTCCTGCGTTCCAGCCGCGTCGGTGTCTACGCTCACCTCGTGCACGGCCGTCGCCTCGGTCGCGTCGTCGCGACGCTCATCGTCACCATCGGCGTCCTCGCCGTCCCCGTCGCGTCCTCGTCGGCGAGCCGCCCGAGACCGAAGGTGCCGGCGACCTACGCGATCGGGGACTCGGTGCTGCTCGACGCGCAGGGCGTCCTCGTGCACCTCGTGAAGAAGCTGCGCGTCGACGCCGCGGTCTCGCGCCAGTTCTCCGACGGCCTCAGCATCGTCGAGCACCTGCGAGCCACCCACCGGCTCACGTCGCGGTTCATCGTCTTCCTCGGGACCAATGGCCCGATCGAGCCGGCACAGTTCGCCAAGATGCTGCGTGAGCTCGACATCTGCAAGCGGGTCGTCCTCGTCACCCTGTGGGTGCCGACGCGCGGGTGGATGCGTGCGAACAACGACCTCATCCGCACGGGACCGCGCCGGTCGCGCCACGTCGTCATCGCCGACTGGACCGAGCTCGCGCGCAACCACCCCGGGTGGTTCTATCCCGACGAGGTGCACATGCCGATCGACGGGCCGGGCGCGACCGCGCTCGCCAAGCTGCTCGCGCGGAGGCTCGGCTGAGGCGTCGGTAGTCTCGCGCCGTGGATGTCGGCGAGTTCATGGGGGTCGAGCGCACGGGCGAGGCGTCGTGGCAGCTCAAGGTCGAGCCCCACGTCGCGACGCCGGGCGACTTCCTCTTCGGCGGGTGCGGGCTCGGTGCCGGGCTCGTCGCGCTCGAGGAGGCCACGGGCCGGCCCACCGTGTGGGCGACCGCGCAGTACCTCAGCTACGCGCCGCTCGGCTCCACCGTGCGCATCGAGGTGACGATCGCGGTCGCCGGCAAGCGCACGACCCAGGCCCGCGCGACAGGCTGGGTCGACGACCGCGAGATCCTGACGGTCAACGCCGCACTCGGCCGCACCGAGAGCGAGCTCGGCGGGGTGTGGGTCGAGCCGCCGACGGTCCCCGAGCCGGACCACTGCCCACCTCGGCGGTTCCCCGACTTCATGCGGAGCTCGATCTTCGAGCACATCGAGACGCGGGTGGCCGCGGGAAGGACGTTCGAGGAGCTCGACGGCACCGGCGGGGACCCGCGCTCCGCGCTGTGGTGCCGCGTGCCGGGCCATCTCGAGCCGTCCGCCGCGACGCTCGCGGTCTTCGGCGACTTCCTCTCCGGCGGGGTCTCGCATCCCCTCGGGCGCCGACTGATGGGCCAGAGCCTCGACAACACCTTGCGCACCGTCCAGCTGGAGCCCACCGAGTGGGTCCTGTGCGACATGCGGATCCACGCCGTGGTGGCCGGCTACGGCCAGGGGATCGCGTTCCTCTGGAGCGAGGAGGGCACGCTGCTCGGCACGGCGAGCCAGTCCGTCGCGGTCAAGGAGTGGCGGACGTGAGCTCCACGGATGCGAGCACCGACGCGCCCTCGCGACTCGGCGCCAGCAGCGTGCGCCAGGCGACGATCCCGAGGAAGACGAGCCCGCCGAGCACGTAGAGGTTGCGCACGGCGAAGACCAGCAGCGGCGCGGACTTCAAGAACAGCGCGCCCGGCGCGAAGAGGCCGTCGAGCCTCGTGTCCTCGAGGTTCGCGCACATCGAGACGGTGAGGATGATCGAGGCGACCGAGAGCGCGCGGTCCCGTCGCCACTCGAGGATCGCGACGAACGGCGCGAGGCCCGCGAAGACCCAGTAGTGCACCCAGCTCACGGGAGAGACGAGCACCGTCGTCAGCGACAGCGTGACGAAGGCGAGGAGGTCGCGGCGCTGCGAGAGGAGCCGGACCGTGACCGCGAGGCCGAGCGCCAGCACCGCGAGTGCGAGGAGCAGCCAGGGCATCGTCCCGGGGAGGAGGAACGGCGGGCGGGCGAGCAATCCGCGCAGCGACTGGTTGTCGACCTTGCCCACGCCGAAGTACCAGCGCCCGTGGCTGGTGGGGAAGTTGGCAGGGTCCGACACCATCGCCACGTCCTTGCCCGAAGGCAGGATGTGGAACCAGTACTGCGCCGAGGCGTGCGGCCACAGCGCAACGGCGAGGAGCGTCAGCACGCCGAAGGCCGCGACGACGCGCACCGCCGCCGGGTACTCCCGGCGGGCCAGGAGCCACACGATGAAGAGGGCGGGGAGGAGCTTGATCGCAGTGGCGACGCCGATCAGGAGCCCGCGGAAGCGGGCGGGCATGACGAAGAGGTCGACGAAGACCACGAAGAGCAAGAAGAGCGCCAGCTGGCCCCAGTAGAGGAGGGAGCGGAACGGGAAGAGCAAGAAGATCGCCGCGGGCGCGAGCCCCGTCGCACTGACGAGCCACGCCTTCGGTCCCGGCACGCCGAAGAACCGCCACAACGTGATGGTGAAGAGGAGCGCGAGCACGACGACGTTGGCGACGGTCCACAGGATCGCCGTCGCGTGCCAGCCGATCAGGTGGAACGGCGCGAAGATGTACGCGGTGATCGGGGGGTAGGTGAAGGCGCCGGGGCGGAAGCCGTAGAGGTGTCCTTGGTGCAGCGCGATGGAGGCGTCGCGATACCTCGAGTGCAGGTCGACGAGTGGCGGCAACACGACGACGTTGTAGGTGTCGAGGATCCAGCCCGCGACCCTGGTGAGCTGGTCGAAGACGAGCCCCCACGCGAGGACGACGACGACACCGATCGCGATCTTCGCGGCGGGTCCGGTCACGTCCGGTCGATCGTGCGCCGCGACGGCGCGATCCACCTCGACCGACATGGCGAGACCTTATCTTTCGCCTTCTCGGCCACCGTGCCTGCATGCTCTGGGACCCGCCGTTGACACATCGGCGCGCACGTCGCCGAGCACGAGTCGACGCGTGGACGATCCGCGGGCGCACGCGCCGCATCAGGTGGCCGCGGGGCCTCCGACGGACCGAGAGACGATCCTCGCACCGACGAGGTCTCGCGTGCGGCGCGCGTCACGTCCTCCAAGGACGGCACGCACCTCGAGCGGCCGCTCGCGGTCGTCATCGGTCCCCGACGCGAAGGGCTGCGTTCTCGTCGGCGGATCGCCTGCGCGGGTATACGATCACTGCGCCTCGGGGCTATAGCTCAGTCGGTTAGAGCGCAGCACTGATAATGCTGAGGTCGGAAGTTCGATTCTTCCTAGCCCCACCGAAGTCGCACCCGAGGCGGCGCCGCGCGCACGCGGGAGCCGTGCGACCGCCGACCGCGCCCCGACGCTGCTGGCCCGACGCTGTGCTCCCTGGGTTCGTCGGCTCGCAGCCGGCAGCGCGTGCTCAAGATCCACGCCTACGGCGACGAGCGGCGGATCGACCGTGCGACACCACCGGAGTGTGACGTTGACCGTCGCGAGTGATCGATCAGTCAGGACGTTGGCTTGCCAGGCACCGGTGCGGGTCCGTACCGTGGCGGCGTGCGCACCGGCTCAATGGATAAGCAACCCGGCGCACTGCAGTACCTGGCGGCTGCCGTCCTCGCCGTGACGGGTGCGGTCCTGATCCCCGCGCTCGCCTTCTTCCTCACCGCGTCGCACTAGGGGTCCCGCGGGGCGACGTGCCGCCGCCGTGCGACCGCCCTGCGTCGCACTGTCGAACGCGCCGAGCTGGCCGGCTAGCCCCACGCCCGCCGCGTGTACGAGATGTCTGCGGGGACCACGACGAGCACCTGCCAGGCGCCGGCGGGATCGAGAGTTCGCGATCTGGGGCGCGAAGCGACGCCATCGCGACGAGGACCGCCGAGCTCGCGAGCACCCAGGACTCCGCGGACGCGACCGGCGCGGTCGAAGGGAGCCTCGACTCCATGCGTGACCTTCGGAAGCGGGCCCGGCGAGCGTTCCGACGGACGTTGCGGGCCGCGCCAAGCATCCAGGCGAGCCTTCGGCGTTCTCGGGCACCGCCTCGAGGCGCCGCCTCAAGGCGCCGCCACGTGACGAGGAGTGTCTCTTCCACCAAGCCGTCGAGGTCCGCGTCGCTCAGCGAGCAGAGCCGATGGCGGAGGTAGTCGCGATCGCCGGGCTGAACTCCTTGGCCAGCCGCGCGAGCCGGTCGTCATCCATGCGGCCCCGTCAGACCTCTATGTGCGCTGACAGGGCAGGTCTGACACCGACTTTTCAGGCAGCAGCGCGCCCGGTGGGGGCGGCGGCCGCCTCGCTCAGGGCGCGACGTCGACGCTGTAGATCTCCGAGCGCTTCGAGCCGTTGTTCGCGCTGCCCCACGTGATCGCGACGGGCAGGCCGTGGCCGGTCCGCTTCCCTCTCGAGAGCGCGACCAGCCCGAACGTGTCGCCGGGCCACACCTTCGGGTTCCCGAAGGCCGTCGAGACCCGGCGCGCCGACGGCGTGAGCCACCCGTGCGAGATCGAGAACGGGCGGACGTACGTGGCGTAGCCCTGCTTGGCCCGCGGCGTCTGCAGGCCGACGTCGACGATCCCCGCGCCGACGCCGACGGCCTCCACCAGCTCCTCGGCCGTGCCGGTGGCGGCCGTCACCCGGACGGGCGCGGACCAGGTCTTGCCACCGTCCTTCGAGTAGGACAGCCACCCCACGTCCGCGGTCGAGGACTGCGTGTCCCACGTCGCGTAGAGGTTGGCGGCCGAGTCGAGCGTGAGGTCCCCGTCGATCCACCACTCGGTGAGCGACACGGTGCCGACCGTCGGGCCGAGCTTGACGGGCGTCGACCAGGTCGCGCCGCCGTCCGTGGAGCGGGTGAAGTACTCGTTGCCGGGCCTGAGGTCGTTGGTCGTGGGCGCGGTCGGAAACGCCTGGTACACGACGTCGAGCGTGCCGTCGGGCTGGACGACGATCGGGGCGAGGTCGGCTCCCCCGTGGGGGTAGCCAGGGCTGATCGGGTGGATCGCGCTCCACGTCTTGCCGCCGTCCGTCGACCTCTGCACGACAGCGTTCAGGTCGCCCCCGGTGAACGAGCAGCTGCCGATCGGCGAGCAGACGAAGCGGAGCTGCGAGATGGACGGGCCGTAGTCCCAGGTGACGTAGATCGTGCCGTTGGGGGCGACGGCGATGAAGTCACGGTCGCCCCAGTTGCCGTTCGTGTCGGTGGTCGCCGGCAAGGGGAACGGCGCGAGCTGCTTGAAGGACGCCCCGTGGTTGGTCGAGACGTCGACGACCGGACGGCTGACGGTGCCCTTGCGCACCATGAACGACGCGTAGACCGCGCCCGACCGCGAGACCGCGACCGCGGGGTCCCAGGAGGAGAACACGCAGTGGCCGCAGGCCGTGACGAAGGAGCCGGGCAGCGTGACGCTCGCGCCGAAGGTGCGACCTCCGTCAGAGGAGCGCGCGAAGCCGATGCCCGACTTCCTAATGCACCCGATCCAGTCGGCATAGACGTACGGACCGCTCGAGGCGTCCTCCACCTCGGCACTGGGGGTGCCGCAGCGGCTCACCTGCACCGGCGCGGCAGCAGCCGCGGGCCTGGGCGACGCCGTCGCGCTGGTGCCGGCGGCGAGGAGCGCGAGGGCGGTGGCGGCGCCGAGCGCGACAACGACCAGCGCTCGGCGTGCGCGGCACACGCCGCGCGGTGACCGCTCGGCGCGCTGGTTCGCGGTCGTCGACATGGTGCACCTCCGGCCCGTCGCAGGGGGCGCGGCTGGCGTCGAGGGCCTGCGAGGAGCCGAAAATCTACCATCGGGCACGATCGCCGCACGGTCGCCGTCGCCGCTCGGAGGTCGTCGCAGCGCCCGCACGAGCCGTGCCGCGGTCCGGGTGGCCAGCGGCACCCCGCTGCGAGGCGACGGGTGCCACCTCCTAACCTCGGGGCGTGACGGACGACGCCAGCACCGTGACCTTCACGAGCAGCTCCTTCCGACGGACCAAGGCGATCGTGTGTGTGGGCCTGCTCGGTTTCGACGTCCTGCTGCTCTTCGAGATGCAGCGGGACGCGACGTCGCTCACGCGCATCTACCAGGTGATCGTGGGCACCCTTGGGTTGGTGTGCATCCTCTTCATCGTGCGGGCGCTCCGGGTCGGCATCGAGCTCACCGACGACGGCATCGTGGCGCGGTCGGTGATCAGCACCAAGCGCTTCTCCTGGGGCGAGCTCGCGGACGTGCGTGCGAGGGATCGCACGATCCTCCGCCCGGGCAGGGCGTTCGTCCCCCAGACCGCCCAGGTGCGAGAGCGCATCCAGGTCGTACCGCAGCTTCGGCTCACGTCGGGGCGGCTCGTCTTGCTGCACGGCCTCAAGATCTCGATCCCGTCCAACGTGACCTCCAACTGGGTCGACGACGCGCTCGGCGAGATCAATCGTCGCCTGGCCGCGTGGCAGCGGGCGCAGGCTGGGGGCGCGACGGGCCCTACGCCCAGCTGATGATGCCGAAGGTGCTGCAGAGCCCCGCGCCGTCGATCAGCACGAACGCCCCGATGACCGCCAGGATCACCGGCCGGCGCCACTTGGAGGCGTGCACGGCGGTCGCGCGGCCCATGTACCAGTCGGGGAGCAGCGAGGGCCCGGACCCGACGACCTGGTCGTAGGGGACGGCGTCCTTCGGGATGGGCGCGAGCGGGTCGGCGGCGAGCGCCAGCTCGTCGAGCTCGACCCCCGTCACGATCTCGGTGGCGTCCGCGCCGCTCGGCGCGCCCAGCACACTCGCGTCGTAGCTCACGACAGCACCTCTCGCAGCGCGCGCGCTGCGCGCCAGCAGTCATGGTAGGTGGAGAACAGCGCCGCCGGTGCGAGCCGCACAATGTCCGGCGGCCGCGCGTCGCCCAGCACGCCGTAGGTCCCGCGGAGTCGCTCGACGACGCCCATTGGGTCCTGCGGCGCCGCGACGGACAGCTGGCTGCCCCGCTGCTCGGGGTCCTGCGGCGTCACGATCGAGATGCCCGTTGCGGCGACCTCCTCACGAAGCAGCCCATCGAGGTAGCCCGACAGTCGCACGCTGCGCGCACGCAGGACGGGCATCGTCACCTCGTCGAAGATCGCGAGCGAGGAGCACAGGGGCACCATCGACAGGATCGAGGAGTTCGAGATCGCCCAGGCGTCCGCGGTCGCGACGGGGGTCAGCTCGGGACGCATCTCGAAGCGGACGGCGGGGTCCGTGCCCCACCACCCCTCGAGGCGCCGCAGATTGCCATCGCCGAGGTGGCGCTCGTGGACGAAGACCGCACCGGGGGAGCCGGGCCCGCCGTTCAGGTACTTGTAGGTGCACCACGCCGCGAAGTCGGGCCCCCATTCGTGGAGCGACAGCGCCGCGTTGCCCGCGGCGTGCGCGAGGTCCCATCCGACGGTGATCCCGAGCTCGCGGGCGGCGGCGGTGATCGGGGCGATCTGCATCAGCTGACCCGTGCGGTAGTTGATGCCGCCGAGCATCACGAGCGCGGTGCGGTCGGACTCGGTGCGCAGGTGTGCGATCACGTCCTCGGTCCGCAGCAGCCGCTCCCCTGGCCGCGGGCGCAGACGGACGATCGCCTCGTCGGGGTCGAAGCCGCGGAACGCGGCGTGGCTGCGGACCGCGTAGCTGTCCGACGGGAAGGCGGCGTCCTCGATCACGATGCGGTGCCGAGCGGGGGTCGGACGGTAGAACGACGCGAGCAGCAGGTGCAGGTTCACCGTTAGGGAGTTCATGACGACCACCTCGTCGTCGAGCGCCCCCACGACCCGCGCCATGGGTCCGCGCAGCCCGACGTGGGCGTCCCCCCATGTGGCGTCCCCGGTCCAGTGGCCCTCCACGCCGATGGTGGCCCAGATCTCGAGCTCGTGGTTCACGTCGGCCGCGGCGTCGACGGGCTGTGGCCCGAGCGAGTCGCCTGCGAGGTAGGCGATCGACTCGCACCCAGAGGTCGTGTCGTCCTTCGGCAGCACGAAGCGGTCCCGCGCGCTGCCCACGCGGTCCTCGGCGTCGAGCGCGAGGGCCTCTGCTTCGCGGCCCTCCAGCGCGCCGATCACGTCGCGTCGTCGCGGTGCGCGCGATACAGCTCGACGAGGCCGTCGAGCGTGGCGGGATCAAGGTCGTCCGGCCCGACGCTGCCCGTGGCCGCGATCGTCTCTCGCACCTGCTCGACGAACCCGACGCAGCCATCGCAGGCCTCCAGGTGGTGCTCGAAGGCACGACGCTCACGACGGGACAGCACGCCCTCGAGGTAGTCGGTGACGAGCTCGACCGCCTCCTGGCACACCAGGTCCTTCGTGAACACGCTCACCGCCGTCCTCCTCGCACGAGTCCCTCGAGTGCTTCGCGCACCTTTGCGCGTCCTCGGTGCAGGATCACCCGCACGTTCCCCTCGGTCAGGCCGAGCAGTGCCGAGACCTCGTACGTGGACAGTCCCTGCACGTCGCGCAGCGTTACGACGGCCTGCTGCGGCTCGGGGAGGTCACGCACCGCCGCGTGCACCGCGGCGACGACGGGGGCGTCGTCGAGGTGCTGCTCGACAAGCTCAGTGAACGGTGTGGGCGGGTCGCTCCACGCCCCTTTCTGGTCGAACCTCGACGCCTCGACGCTCGGCCCACCGAGCGTCGGGTCGATCGGGACCTGTTTGCGGTCGCGGTCCCCGGCCGTCCTCGCGCGGTTGACGAGGATCTTGAAGAGCCAGGTCTTGAAGCTCGAGCGGCCCTCGAAGCGGTGCACGCCGCGCACGACGGCGAGCCAGGTGTCCTGGGCGACGTCCTCGGCGGCCGCGTCGCTGTCGACGTGGTACCTCGCGACCCGGACGAGCGAGGTGTGGTATCGGCCGACGAGCTCACGGAAGGCGCTCTCATCGCCGGCGAGCAGCTTGTCGAGCAGCACCTCGTCGTCCACCGCCGCATCGTACTGCCGGCGTGGCCGGTCCCCCCGGTCCACGGCACGCCGTCGCGCACGGTCTCGTCGCTAGTCTCGCGCCGACGGGGGGCATGCATGGCACCGAGGCACGACGATCCGGACGATCTCCACGAGTGGTCGGCGGCGCGGGTCGCCACCGCGCTTCGCGAGGGAGCCGTCACCTCCCTCGAGGTCGTGGAGGTCCTGCTCGCGCGCATCGCCACGCTCGACGAGCCGGGCACGGACGTCGAGCTCCGCTCCGTGCTCGCGATCGCCTCCGACGCGACCGACGCTGCGCGACGGGCGGACGACGAGCGCGCCAGAGGCGCGGTGCGCTCCGCGTTGCACGGCGTGCCGATCGTGATCAAGGACAACGTCGAGGCCGTGGGATTGCCCGGCACGGCGGGCGCCACGTCGCTCTCGTCGCGCCCGGTGACGACGGACGCGCCGCTCGTCGGTCGCCTTCGCGACGCCGGCATGGTCGTGCTCGCCGCGACGAACCTCTCCGAGTGGGCGAACATCCGATCGCCGCGCTCGACCAGCGGGTGGTCGGCCGTGGGCGGCCTCACGGTCAACCCGTACCGACTCGACCGCAGCGCCGGTGGCTCCTCGTCTGGCTCGGGCGCCGCGGTCGCCGCGCGCCTCGCTCCCCTCGCGGTCGGGACCGAGACCGACGGCTCGATCACCTGCCCCGCCTCGCTCAACGGCGTCACGGGCATCAAGCCGACCGTCGGGGCGGTCCCGAAGGACCGGGTCGTGCCGATCTCTGCGAGCCAGGACAGCCCTGGACCGATGGCGCGCTCAGTCGAGGACGTGGCCATCCTCTACGAGGTGCTCGCCGGTGTCGACGGGGTGGCCGCCCGCGTGGCCGCAGGTGCCGACGGCCTGCGGATCGGGGCCGCGACGACGCTCCTCACGTCGCACCCCGCCACCGACGCGTGCTTCGGCGAGGCCATCCGGTGCCTCGAGCGCGCCGGTGCGACCGTCACCGACGTCGCGTACCCCGCGGCGACGAGCGAGGTCGACGACGACGAGCTGACGGTGCTCCTGTGCGAGCTGACCGACGACCTGTCCGCGTACCTCGCCTCTCGGCCTGGCGATGGACCACGCTCCCTCGACGAGGTCGTCGCGCACGAGAAGGCCCACGCCGACGTCGAGCTGCGCCACTTCGGTCACGAGCTCTTCGAGCAGGCGCTCGCCTCGGGCGGCCGGGCGTCGCCGGCATACGCCGCGGCGAGGGCGCGCAACGTGGCATGGGCGACGACGGGCTGCCTCGAGCCGGCGCTCGAGTCCGTCGACGTCGTCGTCGCGCCGTCGTACGGTCCTGCCTGGAAGAACGACCTCACGCTCGGCGGACACCCGGCGGCGTACTCGGGGATCTGCAGCGCGCCGTCGATCGCCGGCTGGCCGATCGCGACGGTGCCGATGGGGCTGGTCGACGGCCTCCCCGTCGGACTGTCGCTCGTCGGGCGTCCCGGCACCGAGGCCGTGCTGCTGGCCGCAGCCGCGGGGCTCGAGCAGACGGCGGGCCTGCTCGGTGACGGCGCGCTCGCCCCCACATTCGTCGCCGCGCAGCGCGCGTAGGGAATACCTGACGCCGCTCCGCGTTCCACTGCACATGCCTGCCGTCACGGTCGATGACCTCACCACGCTCGAGCGGATCGAGCAGCTCGACGATGCCTCACGCCCCCGCCCCGTGCGCGACGTCCTCACCGCGCCGACGGGCCTCGAGGGGGAGGGCTTCCCCGTCCGCCGCGCCTTCCACGGCGTCTCGATGGCCGACCTCGACCCGTTCGTCCACATGGACCAGATGGGCGAGGTCCTCTACGCTCCCGGCGAGCCCAAGGGCACGCCGTGGCACCCACACCGCGGCTTCGAGACCGTCACCTACATGATCGACGGCACGTTCCAGCACCGCGACTCGATCGGCGGTGGCGGCCTCATCGAGAACGGCGGGACCCAGTGGATGACCGCCGGCTCGGGCATCCTGCACATCGAGCGCCCGCCCGAGGCCCTCGTCGCCTCCGGAGGGCTGTTCCACGGCATCCAGCTGTGGGTGAATCTGCCCTCCAAGGACAAGATGATCAACCCGCGCTACCAGGACATCACGCCGGGCGCCGTCGTGCTTCGCGCGTCGGGCGACGCGGGCGCGCTGGTCCGCGTCATCGCGGGCGACGTCGCAGGGACGCACGGACCCGGAGCGACGCACACCCCGATCTCGATGGTGCACGCGACCGTCGCGCCGGGCGCCCGCCTCGTGCTGCCCTGGGAGCCGACCTACAACGCCCTCGTCTACGCCCTCGCGGGACGTGGCACGGTGGGCGAGGAGGCCGCTCCGATCCGCGAGGGCCAGCTCGCCGTCCTCGGCGGCGGGGGCCACCTCGTCCTCGCGGCGAGCCCCCGCACCGACGGCCGGTCCGACGCGCTCGAGGTGCTCGTCATCGGCGGCGAGCCGATCCGCGAGCCCGTCGCGACCTACGGGCCGTTCGTGATGAACACGCGCGAGGAGCTCGCCCAGGCCTACGAGGACTTCCAGGCGGGTCGGCTCGGCACGATCCCCGCCGACGAGCGCTGAGCCTCAGCCCTCGCGGTAGAGCAGGAACGTCCCCGTCGCGCGGCTGACGAGCGCGCCGTCGGCGTCGCGCAGCGCCGCCTCGGCGAAGGCCACCTGCCGGGCCATGCGGGTGACGTCGCCGCGCACCGCGTACGTCGAGCCCAGCGCCGCGGCACGCATGGTCTCGCACTTGAGCTCGAGGGTGCCGCGGGTGCGGTCGCGGCCGGCGAGCGCCGCGTTGATGGCGAAGTTCATCGCCGCGTCGAGCACGACCGCGTGGACGCCCGCCTGGACGGTGCCGTGGGGGTTGCAGGCGAGCTCGCTCGGCGTGAAGACGCCAACCACCCAGCCGAGGTCCTCGCCGTCGACGCCGTAGTGGTCGAGCGACGCACCGATGCCGCCGAGCAGCGGCATCCCCCCGTCGCCCAGCCACCGGTCCATGTCCTTCGGAGCAGGCATCCGACGGAGGCTATCGAGCGGTCACCCGTCCTCCGGACGGTCCCACCTAGCCTTTTGGCATCGAAACGCCGCGCCGCCGCCGGACGCTGCCCATCTACGATGCGACGCGTCGCGAGCGCGACGCCGGGATGTCGCTCGTCGCCCTGCTCGTCGCCCTCGTCGTGCTCGGCGCGAGCGCAGCGATCGTCGTGGCGACGCTGCCCACCACGTCGTCGCTGACCGTGCCGACGTCGTCGACGACGCCCGGGGGCACGGGCCAGCACACGACCACGACCACGTCGCGCTCCATCCCCTCGGCCGCGCTCGTCGCCGAGTGCGTCGCCGACGTCGGGGCGGTTCAGACCGCGGCCCAGGCGTACCGGGCCGTCAACGGCACGGCGCCGCCGGCCGGCACCGCGTGGGCGACGCGCGCGTCGCGAGGTGGGCCGTACCTCCAGTCGTGGCCGAGCGCGCCGGGACAGTTCACCGTGCGCTGGACCTCCTCGACGGTCCTCGTCACCCCGGCGCACGGTCGTGCGTCGAGGGGGTCCGCCGGCACCGCGTCGCCGCCCTCGGGCTGCTACGCCGTGTAGCCGCCGATCCGGCGACACCTCCGCCATCGAGGTCCGACCGCGTCCGCCTGCCGCGCTGTGCACAAGCCTGTCGACAAGCTGTGGGCCGATGGGCGCGGGCCGTGGCGAGCGGCGCGGCACTCGAGCGCGCGAACCTCGTGCGGCTGACGGCCGGTGCGTCTCTCATGGTGTTTTGTCAAGATCCCGTCACGATCGGTTGTCGCCCCGTTCAGACGCAGGCGATAGATCGTGCACGGGCACCGCGCGGCGGCGCCGACGCCACCAGGCAATCGACACAGGAGGCAACCGTGAAGCTGAGAAGCGTTCTTCCAGCAGCAATCGCGCTGCTCATCGGGACGGGAGGGGCGCTCGTCGTGACGGCACAGCCCTTCGCGGCTGGCGCACAGACCGGCGGACTGCAGCACCGGGGCACAGGCGAGTCGAGCTGCGTGCTCCAGGGTCCCTCGGGCCCGGTCCACCACGTGATCGAGATCACGTTCGACAACGTGCACCTCACGCGCGACAACCAGAGCGTGCCGTCGGACCTCGAGCAGATCCCGAGCCTCTGGCACTTCATCACCCAGCACGGCGCGCTGCTCTCCAACGAGCACACGCCCCTCATCGCGCACACCGCCGATGACATCCTCACGACGCTGACGGGCGTCTACGGCAGCACGCACGGCCAGCCGGTCTCGAACGACTACCGGACCTACAACACGAACACGGGCTCGAGCGACTCGGAGAGCTCCTTCGCGTACTGGACCGACGGGGTCACGAACACCAGCTCGACCGACACCGCGCCAACGATGGACGACCACGGCAAGGTGATGCCAGCGCCCTGGGTGCCCTTCACGCGCGCGGGCTGTGACGTGGGCGCCTTCGCGACCGCCAACATGGAGGTCGAGAACCCCGGCACGGACCTGTCGACCATCTTCGGGCCGAGCTCGCCCGAGGTCCAGCAGTACAACAACGACACCGACCCCTACAAGGACCAGGAGGTCGCGGACTACGAGGGGATCGCGATCCACTGCACCAAGGCGTCGGACTCGGTGTGCGCGCACTCGTCCAGCGGCGTCGCGGACAAGCTCACCGACGAGCCCGGTGGGTACACGGGCTACCAGGCGCTGTTCGGCAACAAGTTCGTGGCGCCCGCGATCGGCGGGACGGGTGCGGGCGGTCTCATGGTCGACGACCTCGGGGGCACCCCGATCACCGACCCCTACACGGGCACGCCGGGCTTCCCGGGCTTCGACCCGACCGCCTCCCAGACCCTCGGGTACCTCGCCCAGATGCAGGAGCACGGGGTCCCCGTGACCTACGGGTACATCGAGGACGCCCACGCGAACTACGCGACCGGCAACGCAGCGGGGCCCGGCGACGTCGCCCACGAGGCGAACCTCAGCGCGGACAACAATGCATTTGCCGCGTTCTTCGCGCGCCTGCGCCACGACGGCATCACCCCGGCGAACACGCTCTTCATCTTCAGCTCCGACGAGGGCGACCACTTCGCGGGCACGCGAACCCCGACGCCAACGGGCTGTGACGGCGTGACCGTGTTCTGCACCTACCCGCAGGGGTCGATCGGCGAGCTCGACGCCACGGTCAACGGCCTGCTGAAGGAGCACTACACGTCCTCGCCCACCGACTACCAGATCGAGGCGGACACCGCGCCCAACTTCTACGTGGACGGCAACCCCGCCCCGGGTGGGAGCGATGAGCGGACGCTCGAGCAGCAGCTGGGGGCGCTCAAGGTCCCCGACCCGTACACGGGCGGCACGGTCAACTTCACCAACTACCTGGCGGACAAGACCGAGGAGCAGATCCTGCACATGGTGACGGCCGACCCCGAGCGGACGCCGACGTTCACCGACTTCGCCAACCCGGATCTGTACGTCACCACGTCGTCCGGCGGCTCGTGCCCGACGCCCGCCTCGTACGAGACCGCGGTCGCCGGCGAGCCCTGCCTGCTCATCGACCCGACCTACGCATGGGATCACGGCGACAACGCGCCGGAGATCACGAACAACTGGGTCGGCTTCGTCGGGCCAGGCGTGCGCAACGTCGGCAGGGACAGCTCGACGTGGGCCGATGAGACGGACGTCCGTCCGACGCTCATGTACCTGACGGGCCTCACGGACGACTACTCGCACGCCGGTCGGGTGCTCTTCGAGGACCTCCGCCAGGACGCGCGTCCCGACGGCCTCCACGGCGACGCGAACGTCGACGCGTTCCTCCGGCTCGGCGAGGTGTACAAGCAGCTCGACGCCGGCGTCGGCCAGTTCGGCATGGACACCCTCGAGGCCTCGACCATCGGCCTCGAGTCCGCGTCGCCGAGCACCTACACCGCGACGGAGTCGGCGCTGTCGAGCCTCGGCGCCCAGCGTGACGCGCTCGCCGCGACCATCGTCGGTGACCTCGAGTCCGTCGAGTTCCACGGCGGGACACTCTCCACGGCGACCGCACAGTCCCTCGCCAACCAGGCCGAGGCCCTGATCGACCAGGCCGCGGCGCTCGCCTAGCTCGAACGATCGACGGGGCCGGCCCGGGCTGCACCCCGGGCCGGCCCTCGTCGGCCGTGGATCGACCTGCCGCTGATCGAGCGCTCGCGCCACGCGGGCCGTCGACGAACAGTGGTTACGCGGCGGCCACGCGACCCGCGTGTCGCCAAGGGGGGGACGGCGCGCGCCCCGGTACAGTTGCCCCGCCGGCCACCGGCCGAGGCAAGGAGGCCCCCATGACAACCGCCGTCATCGTCGACGCAGTCCGCACCCCGGGCGGCAAGCGCAACGGCAAGCTGCGCAACTGGCACGCGGTCGATCTCGCCTCCGAGTCGCTCAAGGCCCTGCAGTCGCGCAACGACCTCGACCCCGCGCTCGTCGACGACGTCGTCTGCGGCTGCGTCATGCAGGTCGGCGAGCAGTCCCTGAACGTCGGGCGCAACGCGGTGCTCGCGGCGGGCTGGCCCGAGTCGGTCCCCTCGACGACCGTGGACCGCCAGTGCGGCAGCTCCCAGCAGTCGATGCACTTCGCCGCCCAGGGCGTGATCGCCGGCGCCTACGACGTGGTCGTGGCCATGGGGGTCGAGGGCATGACCCGGACGCCGATGGGCAGCTCGATCGTCAAGGACCTCGGGTTCCCGTTCGGACCGCGCGTGATGGCGCGCTACGCGCCGGTCGGCGGGCTCAAGAACCAGGGCATCGGGGCCGAGATGATCGCCGACCAGTGGGGGATCTCCCGCGAGGAGCTCGACGCCTTCGGGCTGCAGAGCCACCAACGGGCCGCGCGCGCGACGGCTGAGGGCCGGTTCGACAACGAGCTGCTCCGGATCCCCGTCCGCGACGACGAGGGCAACGACCTCGAAGAGCTGATGGTCTCGGACGAGGGGATCCGCGCGGACAGCTCCCTCGAGGCGCTCGCCAAGCTCAAGCCTGCGTTCAAGGAGGACGGCAAGGTCACGGCCGGCAACTCCTCGCAGATCACCGACGGCTCCTCGGCGGTCCTCATCATGAGCGAGGAGCGCGCCGCGCAGCTCGGCTACACGCCGCGCGCGCGGTTCGTCGCGTTCTCGCTCGCCGGGGTCGACCCCGTGACGATGCTCACCGGTCCGATCCCGGCCACGGCCAAGGTGCTCGAGCGCGCCGGGCTCACGATGGACGACATCGACCTCGTCGAGATCAACGAGGCATTCGCCTCCGTCGTCCTCGCCTGGGAGAAGGAGCACAAGCCGGACATGGAGCGCGTCAACGCGAACGGTGGCGCGATCGCCCTCGGCCACCCGCTCGGCGCCTCTGGGACCAAGCTCGCCGCCACGCTCCTCAACGAGCTCGAGCGCACGTCGGGCCGCTACGGCCTCCAGACGATGTGCGAGGGCGGCGGGCTCGCCAACGCGACGATCATCGAGCGCCTGGGCTGAGCCCGCGCGCCGCGGTCAGCGCAGCTTCGTGAGCAGCGCGAAGCCCGCGACGATCGCGACCAACCCCGCCGCCAGGTACCAGGAGCTCACCGCGCCTGGCAGGAACGACAGGTAGTTCCCGACCAGCAGCAGCGCGCCAAGGCAGAGCAGGCCCACGCACATCGGCCCGAACCACCGCGGCGAGCGCCGCGTGTCCCTGGGGATGGGCTTGGTATACCGGCCCGTCTGCTCCGCGGACATGTAGCGGCCCGTCGTCGCGCCGCGGTGCGCACGGCCCGGGCCCTTGGTCTTCGCCATGGCTGCGAAGACTACCGCCGACGAGGAGGTCGGCTCCCCCGTCGGTACGCTCCAGCCGTGGGGCCCCGCATCGTCGTCGTCGACAACTACGACTCGTTCACGTACAACCTCGTCCAGGCGCTCGGGGCGCTCGGGTGCGATCTCGTGGTGTGCCGCAACGACGCCGTGGACACCGAGGCGATCGCCGCCCTCTCGCCCGACGCCATCGTGCTCTCCCCCGGCCCCGGTCGCCCTGAGGACGCCGGGGTGACGCCGCGGGTCGTGGCGGACCTCGGCCCCACCGTGCCGATGCTCGGGGTCTGCCTCGGCCACCAGGCGATCTGCCAGTCCTTCGGCGCGGCCATCGTCGCCGCCCCTGAGATCGTCCACGGCAAGCCGAGCGAGGTGCGCCACGTGGGGACCGGGCTCTACGACGGCGTGCCGGACCCGTTCACCGCCGGGCGCTACCACTCGCTCGTCGCGGACGCCGCCACGCTCCCCGACGTCCTCGAGGTGACGGCATGGACCGACGCCGTCGTGATGGGGGTGCGGCACCGCACCCTGCGCCTCGAGGGCGTCCAGTTCCATCCCGAGAGCGTGCTCACCGACGAGGGTCCGCGCGTGCTCTCGAACTTCGTGGCGTCTCTCGCCTGAGTCGGCTCAGCGGCGGGAGCGGTGGTGGTGTGGGCGGCCGACGGCCCGTCCGCGGGCGTGGTTGAGGTGCACGATGCCAGTGGTTCCCGAGTTCCCGCCACCGGTGCAGCCGATCTCGATGGTGACCGACGTCCCAGGAGGCTCCTTCGTGGGGTAGGTGGGCAGCTGGTTGGCCACGACGCCGGTCGACGTGGGCCCCGTGGTGCAGCCGGCGAGGACCGGCCGCAGGCCTGCACCCGAGATCGTCGAGATCGCGGTCGCCTGCGTCAGAGTGATGACGTTCGGGACCGTCACCGGGCACTGGCCCGAGGAGATGACGAGCGCGACGTTGGCACCTGCTGCCACGGGCGTCCCGGCCGACGGCGTCGTCGCGGACACCAGACCCTGCGCCGTGCTGTTCGAGCACGCCGACGTCTGCGACGAGGTGTTCAGCCCGTACTGCCCGAGCGTGGCCGCCGCAGTGATGGGCGACGCGTCGATCACGCCCACGCTCGGCAGCGGGAACGTCCCCCCGGTCTGCAGCAAGGTGAGCTGCACGACCGTGCCCGC
>Ga0182024_10005681_pt1 | contig 27836 bp, 25 predicted proteins | sample P32metaG_FD_120480 | JGI IMG/M metagenome (GOLD analysis project Ga0182024, IMG submission 120480) | Permafrost microbial communities from Stordalen Mire, Sweden - P3-2 metaG (Illumina Assembly) | ecosystem: Environmental > Terrestrial > Soil > Wetlands > Permafrost | place: Sweden: Stordalen...
GCCGAATGCGACCAGGCCAAACGCGAAGACCGCCGGAGCGAGCATTTGCCAGGCAGGTCGGGGATTTCGAATTGGGTCCGCTGCGCGCCGGCCTTGCCGCTGTTCTGGTCGAGGACCGCGACCTCGAGCGTGTACTTGCCGGGCGCGGAGGTGAAGTGGCGTTCAAGCGAAATTGTTGCCAGGTGGTCGCGGGCGAGCGTTTCATTGGCGCCGCGCCGGGTGATGTCCTGACTCGCGTGTTCGACGACGATGCCCCTCTCATCCTTGACTTGCGCAACGATGGAGACGTGGGCTGAAGACAGATGGAGGCGAGCGTCGGGCTTTGTTTCCAGTTGGTCAAGAGGCACTTCGACCACCAGGGAGTTGGCGTTGCCGTCGGGCAGGTCGCCGAAGCGGAGAACGCCCGCATGGAACTTCACGGCGGTAGGCAACTGGGGCTCAGTCAGGGATTTGATCAGGGGACCCTCGAAGGGCTGGATGCCGGCGTCGGCATCGGCTGCGAGGGCAAAATAGCCGGTCTTGGTTTGGATATTCAGACCGATGCGGAGCGGCTTGACCGCGATGGTGCGGAATTTTCCGTCGTATTCCGTAAAGGGAGGAACGTAGGAGGCCTGGTAGTAAGCGGCCAAATCCTGGGCCATCTGTTCGAGGGGCTTTTTGGTGGATCCCTGTCCATCGATGTAGGCGCCTCCGGTGGCCTTTGAAAACGCCGCCATGGGGCTCTTGGTGTCGGCAAAGGGATTGGTCAGGTCCTCAACGCCGTTCCGCATGAAGTCGGTCATCACGGCGATGTCGTCCTGCGAGGTCCAGACGTACCCGCCCGAGCCAAATCCTCCATTATTCGGCGGTCCTGAACCGGGACCTACGCCCGCTGGGGCATCTGAGGTCAGGAGACCCCGCGGCAGCGCGGACTCCTGCTTCGGGATATCCGCAGGAGCCGCTGCGCCGAACAGGGCTTGGGCATTGTCAGACTGAACAGCATTGCCAACGGTATCCATGTCGATGGTGTAGACGCTCACGCTGGCCCGCGCCGCGGCGTCGGAGATGGTAGCGAGCAACTTCTTCGAGGCTGGGTCCAACTGCCGGTTGAGGGTGAAGTAGATCAGGGCCTTTCGATCGCCGATGCTCTGCAGGGATTTGACCAGCGCCAGCAGGCCGGCAAGTTGCACCTTCCCATGCTCCTCCTGGGCGATTGACTGCGCATCGCGCATCGCGTTCACCAGCGTCTGAGCATAGGCCCGTTCCTTCGCGTCCGCGCGGCGGCCGGCGGTGTCGACACCCCTCTGTGCGAGGGCGATCAGGTTTCTTCCCGTCTCGGTTGCAGTTTGTGTTCGGGCCTCCTCTGCTGTCCGGTCGTTGATGATGTTGACCGGCAGGGTGATGGAAGAGGTGGCCACAATGGGATGGCTTTCCGTGACCACATTCACAGCCTGGGTAACTGCCTGCCGATCCTCGGTAAAGCCCTGCAGCACGCGCAAACGATCCTGAAACTGCAAAACGGAAAAAGAGTAGCCGGCCGTCGGAAGCACGCTGAGAATCTTCTGCGCGATCATGCGCGCGCTCTTGGCGGTTGGACCCTGGATGTGATCGAAGAGCAGCGTGATCAGGTGACCCCGGTTTGCGGCTGCGTTCGCGCTCACCAGGTGAAAGCCGGTGAGTTTCACGGGAATGCCATCGTCGGTGACCACCAGGTCTTCCGGCTTCAGGTCAAGAATGGCGTTGTGTCTTTTGTCATGGACAACCAGATCGAGAGAGACCTCATTGACGTTGGTGCTCATGCCCGGCGCCTGGTTCACGGGCGCGGGAGCCGATTGGGGTTCTGGCGGCGACTTGGCGCTGATGGGAAAGACGAAGCAAAGAAGAAGAATTGCTGGGACCCAGCGGATGGAGCTTGTCTTCGGAATAGGCGACTCCGGCAGTTTCTTGGTGTGATTTTTCATGATTAGGTCAGCTTGATGATCTAGTTCATGCCGCCGTTTCCGTCTGGATTCGGCAGAACAGCGCTCTGCCCTGCTGGATAAAGACGATTCGAAGCGGAGACTCCACATAAGCGAATATCAAATCAGATGATAGTGCTTTGCTGACACCTCGTTTGACGATTTTGTTTGAACTGCGGTTATTGCTGGTTGGCGGCTTTCGAGCGCTATGGCTTGGCGGGAATGGCGAGGGTCAGCCAGTGCCGGTTGGTCTGTTCGCATTGCAGCATCTTCTAAACGAATGGGTTGCAGCCGACAAAGCCGGCGAATTTCTTGTTGGGAGACTGTTCGATGCTGGGGAGCGAGGCCCTCACCGGTTTCAGCGTTGTAGTCCTCGGGCACCGAATCCCATTGTGGACGTCGCCCGCCATCCACAATAGCTCGCGCCGGCCTTTGAATGATCCATAAATGAACGTCTGCAGAAAATGCAGAGCAGCACAATGATCATTGCATTGGAGCCGTAGTAATGGAGGCTGCGGAGGAATTGACCTGCGGCCACCTGCTTGGCGATATAAGCGACGCTGGTGTGGGCCGACTCTACGGAAGGCACATAATAGGGAGCGAGACATTGACCGGTAATCACTTGCGAGATAAAGATAAACAGCAGACCGGATCCGAAAATATAGGCAAGCCTAGCTCCGCCCGGAATCGGCTCATCGAACGACGCGCGCATGATGTTGCAAATGCCCGTGCGCTCGTTGAACCAGCGATAGAAGCGCGACGGCACTTTCTCGCCGGGTGTCTCCACCCGTGGAGCAGTCGCCGCCACCTTGCTCAACACTTCCTGGTTGATAACGTTCTCCCGGAAATTCTCGAACCTGACCAGGAGCTTACCGTCTTCAATCTTGTGAGGAAGCGGGTCCATATCGCGCGGTGAAGGCCCCGAAACATGCGTTCCGTCCGCCTTGAATATACTTCCATGGCAGGGGCAATAGAAGTCGCTCTGTCCCTGGCGCCACGCGACGGTGCAACCCACTCGGTGCGAGTTGCGTGGTTGGCCATGGTTGGAAGTGTTTCACCTCTAATGAATCTCCGAGAACAACCTTGGCCTCGGTCCTGTAAACTCCTGGCTAGCTGAATCGACAGCTAGCCATTTGCCCCTCCTGCTGCCGGGTGCACTTCAACCGACACGCGAGTGATTCTTAAAGCGGGATGCCAGCCACGTCCAGGCGCGGCGAAAGAGAGGATTTTATGACCCGGCGCGGTTCTTTTCGAAAGCAGGCGCCAGCCGCGAGCGCAAATTCAAACAACCGCAATCTCGCGCTCAGCAGGCGCCGCTTCCTCGGCCTGCTTGCGGCTGCCACCGGCACACAGGTGGCCGGCCCGCACAGCGCGGCCGCTGCTGAAGGAGAACGCGACGTCTATATCGTTCCCAACTTCCATCCCGCCAGTTGCGGCTGGCTCACCACCTTCTCCCACGAGCGCGTTTATTGTGCCAACAGCTACCTCACCCACCTCGACCGCGTGGGTACGGACCTGCACTATGCATTCGCCCTTTCTGAGATCAACAACATCGTCGCCATCATGAACTTTCGCCCCGAGCGCATCGCGGAACTCAAGGCACGCATCCGCGAGCAGCGCGTCGAGCTGGTCAACGGCATGTTCCTCGAGCCCACCATCAATCTATCCGGCGGTGAGGCACTGGTGCGTATGGGCGTGCTGGGCCTGCGCTGGTACCAGGAGGTCTTCAACATCAGGCCCCGCTACGCCTGGATAATCGACGTCTGCGGAACCCATGAGCAGATGGCGCAGATCGCTTCCGGCCTGGGGCTCGACGCCATGGTCTACACGCGGAAGAACCCCACCGGCAAGACCATGTACTGGTCGGTCTCGCCCGATGGATCGAAGATCCTTACGCTCAGTCCCGGCCACTACAGCGAAGCCGAGCCCATCTTCTCCAGCAAGACCCCGCTCACCGCGGACCAACTCCAAAAGCTCGATACCTTCTTCACCGGCAAAGACAGTATCACCCCCGCCGGCGCGCCGGTCCTCGTCCTCGGCGGTGGCGACGACTACTCCTGCGCTCCTGAGGTCAAAGAGTATCCCTCTCAATTCCTTGATCAGTGGCACGCTCTTGGTTCGCAGAATCGCATTCGCTTCTCAACGCTCAGCCAGTACGTCGATGCCGTGCTTCCCTGCATTCAATCTGGACAGATTCAGATTCCCACCACCCACGCCGGCACCGCCTACGACTTCGACGCTTTCTGGATCGAGAATCCCGAAGTCAAGACCCGCTACCGCAGCAACGAACAGGCCCTTCAGGCCGCCGAGATGCTCTCCACCGTCGCCAGCCTGCGCGCCAATCACAGCTATCCCGTCAAAGACCTCTGCGACGCCTGGATCCTCATGTGCCTCAACATGGATCGCAACACTCTGTGGGGCTCGGCAGGCGGCATGGTCTTTGTCAGTGACAACTCCTGGGATGTACGCGACCGCTTCGACTGGGTCAGCAAAACTACCTCTCGCATCCTCGATGGAGCGGGCCGATCTGTTCTGCCCGAAGGCGGTGCCGTCGGACTCTTCAACCCGCTGAACTGGAAGCGCACTGACCCGGTAGTTCTTGCACTACCAGCGGGAAAGAGCTTGGAAGGCGTGCCCTGCGAGGCCCTGCACGATGGTTCCGTGTTGTGCAGTCCGAAGCTGCCCGCTTTCTGCATCGGCGGCTGCAAGCTCTCCGATGCAGCTCCATCCAAGCCGCAAACCGTCGATACCTCCGCGCCCATCGAAACGGCATACTTGAGCGCACAGATCGACCCGAAGACCGGCGCGCTCTCCAGCCTCCGCCTCAAGCCCTCAGGCCGCGAACTCCTCAACGGCCACGCCAATGTCATCGTGGCCGAGCGACCCGTCAAGGAGGAAAAGAATCCTGGCGACTTCATGGCGCCCCGTCCCGACCGGTTAAGGCTCGACTCGTCGAGCGATGGCAACTCCGAGGTGTCGATCGCGCGCGGCCCGGTTGCGACCACCGCCACTATTATCGGCCGCTTCTGGGGCGGTGGAACAATCATCCGCCGTGTTCGCTTCTATCACCATCATCCACGCATCGACTTCGAAACCGAGTTCAACGAAGTACCTGACTACTCGGTCGTCGTCGCTGAGTTCCCGCTCGCCGAGGACGTCGCCGAAGTGCGCCGCGGCATCCCCTACGGCTTCGCGCATAGCGGCTGGGCGCGCCCCAACCCCGATCTGCCCGGATGGAACAAGGGCATCGTTCCCGCCGTTCGTTGGATGGACTTTGAACTCCCCAGCGGCGGAGGCGTCGCCCTGCTCGACCGTGGCCTCACGGGCCGCGAGCTCAACCGCAATACCCCGGTCATCTACCTGCTCAACGCCGAAGACCAGTACCACAAATTCGACAATCCCTGGACCACCGGCAAGGGCAACCACGTGCTCAACTACGCGCTCCTGCCCCATGCCGCCGCCTGGGCGCAGGCCCGCATCCCCCACTTCGCCTGGGAGTACAACCAGCCTCCCGTTCTCTTTGCGCACGCCGCGGCCCGCCCCTTCGAATCGTTCCTCGAAACCTCGGACAACATCATCGTCGAGGCCCTGCGCCGCGAGCAGAACCACATCGAGCTCCGCTTTGCCGAGTGCCTTGGCCTCCCCGGCACCGCCGCCGTCAAACTCGCGCTGCCCCATGGTCCGGTTCATCTGGCCGACCTGATGGGCAACCGCAAGTCAACGCTCACTGGCGCGGACGCGTACACCATCCCCGTCCTGCCGCAGCAGATCGTAACGCTCCACTTTGAAACGGCGCACGCGCTGCCCGCCCCCGAGCCCATAACGGCATGGGATGAATTCGTGCCAAAGGACAAACTCGCCGCCCTCCACGCCTACGACCCCAACGTCAAGGGACATCCGCCCTTCGGCTCCGGAAGCGAGCAGTTTTAGCCGGAATCTCCCCAAAAACGTGAATCGCTTCCGTCGTAGAGCGGCTTGCCGTTAACCGAGGGCGGGCAATGAGATTCAGGTCGTAGCCGAATCGTGATTACTGCACACGGAAGCTTGGTGACCCATTTGAAGTGCAGGCTATTTCTGTTTGCAATCATCGTGATTCTAGAGCGGAACCAGAGTAAACGTGGCCTCGAGTAGATTCTTGAGGGTGGCTTTTTCTTGAGGAAAAAGCCACTCGGCCGTGTTGACTTCGGGCTACAGCTACTCTGGTTCCGCTATAGCTGCTGCCGCTCTGCTCGGTGCTCAGACGTTTGTTAACCCCGTCCTCATCCCTACCAGTCAAAACCCCGTAAGCGTCTTCGTTCTCGATTTGATCGGAGACATAAAGTGCGCCTGAGTTGGACATCCATCGATGTCACCAAGCGATCGGTGCTGTGCTTAGTCCGAAGATCGTTTAGGACGAGCGGTGACCACCACGAATGCAGACATGGTATTCCAATCAGCTCACTCGGGTGGCGAGCGGTAGGCATGCGGAAACAATCTGCAGGGATTTGCAAGACGAACTCAGCCTCTGAGATTGGATCGTAAGATCGAATCGCAGCCCACTGGCCGAGGGACTGAGGCACTGGTCCACAAGCGACAAGCGTCCCATCGGAAAGCGTAGAGCAGCGACCGGTGCGGCCTGCCATCGATCTGGGCGCCGAGTTCATGGCAGCGGGAAGGCTGTATGCACCGATTGCTGCGACCTATCCACTCTCAGCGATTAAGGACGCACTGGCACATACCCTGCGGGGGTGGAAAGTGCTGTTAGATGTGGGCCAAAAACTGGATCAAGCAGGTTGAGGCCACGCGAGCTGTAACCCTCGCACGGTGCGATTTCAAGCCGTTCTTGGGTCCTGAATTCGTCAAATATACTCATTAGCATGAGGGGAACTCGTTATGGATGTGAATGAAAACAGGGTCGTCTCTTCGACTCTCGACGATTATCTTCGTAAAAGACTGAAACCGGTAGAGGGCGCGATCCCTCGCCTGCCTGGAATCGAAATGTTCGGGAACTCGATTCCTGCGGCGAATGCAGATGGGGATCTCTTTGAGTACATAAACTTTCAACAGCGCTATAACATCGATGCTCGCATTCAGCGCGCTAAGAAATTGGCCAAACAACACCTCGAACCGCTTCCGGACGGCTTGAGACCGCGAAACGCAATCGATGACCATTTGCAGTGGTTGAGATCCAGGCCGGATTACAGTCCGGAAGACGCCGCTCATTATAGGACTGCCAAGAGTTCTGAACAACTGAGAATTGCTGAGAACCTGCATGAGCTCTATACCACCGCGGGTGTGCTGCTTGTTGACGCCCAGGGACATGGAAGCATTGCGGCCAAGATTGCGTCGACCGTCCATGACACCTTTCATACAGCAATGCTTTGCGAACTCGACGCCAACGGGAAAACAACGGCGGGTGTCTTCGAGATTATCAACCTCCGACTTGCACATTCCGTTACTGCCAGAAACGCATTGGGCTTCGATACGGAGAACTACACTCGCGAGATAGCCACCATGGTTTACGGTGAAATATGTACTAACGGACTCTTTCGCTTTGTAAACTTTGGCCATCCACCTCCACTTGTGTTCTCTGCGGAATACGGGAAGTTCATGGATATTGGATGGGATCGCATGATGCAATTCCCTTCGCTCGGGCTGGAAATCCCAGACGACCATCCTGACCGGAACAGGTATATATCCCTCATGCACCGGAGTGGTCAGATGACTGCTTCTGACTTGGATGAGATCACCCTGATGAGTCCGGGTGACATCATCTTCCTTTATACAGATGGAGTCTATGACGGTGACGATGAGAAGGATCGACAAGAGATCGAAAAGATCATCCAGGAACACAAGCGGCGGCCGGCCAGGGAAATCTGCGATGCGATTCTGGATTACGCCGTGCGGAATGACGATCGCTTGAGCCGGATCGGCGAGGCCGACCGCATCGATGATAAGACCGTATTCATCATTAAGAGAGAGTAGAGGTGATCTATATGCCTGACAGCGCCGTTGAGATGCTAGCTTCGCCTGACGTACTGGCTCGTGCTCGCAAGATCAAACTGTTTCTGATGGACGTGGATGGCACGCTGACCGATGGTGGCGTCTGCCTAATTTCCGCAATTGATTCCGACCGCTCCGGAACTTCGATTGTCTCCGAGATGAAGGTTTTCAACGCTCACGATGGGCAGGGATTGTCGCTCGCCCACACTATGGGCATCCAGACTGGTTTCATCACCGGTCGACATTCGCCTGCCGTTGCGCAACGTGCCGAAGAGTTGAAGGTGACCTTTGTATACCTTGGCCAGGCCAGGAAGACCGCGGCTTTCGAAGAGTGCATGCAAAAGGCGGGTGTGACCGAAGAAGAGGTCGCCTATATGGGCGACGATCTGCCGGACATTCCTCTCGCGCGACGAGCCGGACTGGCAGTGTGTGTAGCCGATGGAGCACCAGAGTTGGCCGCCGTCTGCCACTTCACTACTCGCAGCCTTGCGGGGCGAGGCGCCGCACGCGAAGTGGTTGAACTCATCTTGAAGGCACAGGGGCGTTGGGAGGAAGCGGTACCGCGGGCGCTCGCCTAAGGTCTTGCCCGAATTCAAATCGACATCCAGTTGACCTGCCATCGAGTCAATGAAACTGGCGCAAATCGCCTCCAACGCACTCATGCTGCCTTTCGTATCGGCGCGAGAGGGCGTACAGAGCTTGTGGATTGAGCAGTGCGGCTCGCGCGCTCTGTCTGCGTTCCGGTGCCTGGCAAAAGAAGACGCGAAAATCCTTGCGCTAATCAACTCCCGGCCTGGATTATTTCGTCGGGGCTGGATGTCCGCGCGCGTCGTTGATTTTTAAGCGTGGTAGGCGAGGCGGGGCTTGAACCCACAACCCCCGGCTTAGAAGGCCGGTGCTCTATCCAATTGAGCTACTCGCCCAAAGAATCAACGACTTACGGAAGTTTTCTCCGAATTTGAGCACCGGCTTGGAGAAAACATGGAACCTCGATTTGAGCAGTTTATCCGCGAACGGCAATACCTCACAAACGTTACACCGGCAACGACTGAATGGCATCGGCGCTGCCTGAAATGGCTGCCTTCGGTATGCCCCACGAAAGATGACCTGAAAGACACCGTGTTGCGGATGCGGCAAAAGGGCCTGAAAGAGACAGGCGTAAACACAGTGCTGCGATGCATCAATGCTTATCTGCATTGGGACAGCGGCTCCGAGCGGAAATGCGGCGCGGGATGCAATCACCCGCGCATCCAGCAATTGAAAGAGCCTCGTCTTGTCCTGCCCGCGTTCACGGATGTTCAAGTCAAGCAGCTTATTGCGTGGAAACCCAAACGCGCGTATGAGCAGCGGCTCCATCTGCTCTCGCTTTTTCTGCTGGACACCGGCTGCCGCATCAGCGAAGCCCTGAACTTGCGCGTCAGCGAGATTGACTTTGACAATTTGCTAGTGGTCTTAGACGGCAAGGGCCGGAGACAGCGCCGTGTCCCCTTTTGCTTCGAGTTGCGGAAAGCAATGTTCCGCTTTTGCAAGACACTTGATAGAAAGCCGGACTCTTTGCTGTTTGCCAGCCGGATGGAAACGAAGTGGAGCCGCCGAAACGCCTTGCGGGATGTGAAATTGCTTTGCCGAAAATTAGGCTTCGAGCCTCCCGCTCGCACGTTGCACAGCTTCAGGCACACATTCGCAAGGAACTATTTGCGGCGAGGCGGGTCCGTGTTTCATTTGCAAAAAGTGCTCGGACATTCCACATTGGAAATGTCCCGCAGGTACGCGGACCTGATGACCGAGGACCTGCAAGCGGTGCATGAGCGGTTGAGCCTGCTTTCAAATGGCCGCTAGTCCCGTGCCCTAGTCAACAGGGCGGGCGGAAAGCGCACACGAGATGGAGACAGCACGCGCCTTCAGCCCCGGTGGAGGCCACTCCCGTTGAGTGAATAGGGGGAGGGCGGGGTCAAAAGTTAAAGAGGGTTCATAGGAGAGCACACCAGTAGTGTTTTCTACACACAAACAAGAATAGATTTTATTCGCTTCTTAGTCGATTCGATGCGAATGAGCGTAAACCGCCCGGCGGTCATGCCAACCGCGCAACTCAGCATCCAGGGCAGCTCACCTTGGCACGGGGATGGCCGTGGGCGCATCGCGGTGTCGAGATGGTGAGGTAGTCGCCATGTTTCTAGCGGCTCTCCTACGGCGCTACACTAACACGCATGGATTACTGCTACAAGCCGCTGACATCCGAAAGCCAGGCGCGCGCTGAGAAGGCGGAACAAGACGGCACTTTGGACATGCTGGAGGGCGAGCTGCGCTGCGAATGTGGTGCGCACGTAGGGGCACTTCGTAAGCCTTGGATGGACGGACCAAAGGGCGGTCCCTTGCATCCGACAAACCATTCCCCGTACAAGCCGCCGCGACCCCCGGCGAGAAAACGCTACGACTCGAAGAGATTCCGATAGCGCGTCTAGCCGGTGCCTAGTAGTGCAGATTGGCGGACCCAAGCATCTCCGCCACGCTCTCTGTAGGGCGGCTTATATGGATGGTATTGCCGTCCTTAAATTTGATCCACGTTCCCTTTTCCGATCTCTGTCCATCAACACCAAAAGAGTCGATGGACGAAATCGCATGGTAAGTCAAGCCGTCGTCAAAGGTGAAAAAATTAGGCATACTCGATTCTCTCACGGGTTTACGCGCTGCAACGCAGAATTAGGACACTACCATGCTTGGATTCGGCGCACAGCATAGCGCAATCGCGCCACAAGCCCCGTGGACGCATCGGCGGAAAGTCCGGGTGGTAGCCGCCACGTTTTTACCGGCGCTAAGGCGGGACCCGCTAATACTCAGATTTATTTCGAGCTGTGTACGCAAAAGTTTTGCTGGGCTCTTCAGGCGACTCAGCACAGACATTTGAGTACACCATCCTTGATCGTTCCCCACGACGCACGAGGGTGAGCGTGTGTGTATCTCTCTCTTTGGACACATACACACACAGAATATAATCGTGGTATATAAGACAAGCGTTGTGATTCCACACGATTTAGCCGGGCAAAACGCTTGCATTGCTTGGCGCTGTTCCTATCTCCATGAACTCAGACAGCGCCACGGCCTGCACGAACCAACGGTTTTTCACCTTGCGGATTATGCCGTTGTCAGCGGCCCATCTCTTCCACCTATCGAACGTCCTGTCAGAGCCAAAGCTCGGCATGTACGTGACCGGCTCTCCATTCGTAAACCGCGCCGCGACGGCTTTAGTTATGTTCCGATTGAAATCTGAGCCGACATTTACCACAGCTTGTGGTTCCTTCGTCTGATCGAACCTGCCATTGAGCCAAGTAAAGAAGAGCGTTTCGGATTGTCCCGTCCGTGGCATCACCACAACTTTACGCACGCTGTTTGGGTCGTCGTCATCTGTCCAGCCCACCGTGACAATGGTTTCAGATTTGCGGGCTAGAGCGGCGCTACCAAACAAGGCATCGCGCCCCGTGTATTTATCTTTGCCTTTTTGCTTAGGGCTGCCAACCGTGGCAATCACAGCAACGTCATGCAGTGTGGCTAGCCGTTGCAGCCCATCAAGGATAGGAGCAACCACGTCCATTTTGTTCATTTCAGGTATCCACATATCCAGGCCTTCAACGAACCAAATCTCAACGCCTGGATTCGCCGACAGGCACACACCAAAAACATCGGCTGGATTGGCCAGTTGTTGTTTCGTAGTCAGCCGGATAACACGCGGCAACACTTCGTCCACGGGCAGTCCAAGCGACTTCACTGTGCTGACAATGCTCCGCTTGCTTCTATCGTGGCTTAGGACCCGGTAGTCGCGCGCTTTGGCTGGATGTCCCCACACCCCCCGGCCATTGCGAAGCGATTCCAGAAGATTCAACCCAAAGCTGGTTTTCCCCGCGCCACTAGGAGCGCCAATGAGCGAGACTTCGCCTTTCGGGAACCATGAGCTAACTAGATACTCCAGCTCCCGGTCCTCTGCCAGCCCGTCATCATCAAACAAAACGGGCATCTCACGGGCCACGGCTTTGATAGCGCGTGTGATTGTGCCTTCGCGGTAGTCATCGCGCTCCCACTTCGGGCGGTACAGCTTCGATTCCCGGAATTCAGTGTCAATCTTGAAGGCGTTGCAATCGTGCTTTTTGGCCAAGAGACAGCACAACGCAAAATCGGCCGCGCTGTGGTCCTCGTGATAGAGGCTCATGTCCCCGGCCATCAGCCTGGAGAGCCGCTCGGATTCCGACACGCTGATGCTCACAGTCAAACCGGTTACGGACGGCTTGGACGCGGCCACACGGTCATACAGCGCGTTTACAGCGTCTTCCCGCCGTAGAACGTCTGCGGGCGTCTTTGGCAGATACCGGCCTGTGAAGGTCAAATAACGCCCACGGTCGTACAGCTCCACGGCCTTGCATCCGGGGTAGGGCAGCTTAATCCCCTTGCGCCCGTGCAAGTCGCCAACTCCAAGGATGTGGCACCCGGTCCCGGACGGGCTGTACTCGGCATAGCTGTCCAAGGCAATGACAATCTCCCGCGATTCCGGCGTGAACTTCCCGGTTACAGCATCGCAGCAAGCATCGATGTCCACGCCCCAAACGGAGACGCCGTCCACTTCGCCTAGAACGACACCAACGCCGCTAAACCGGGAGCGGTGTGCGTCCACTTCGGCGTAGGTCATCCACGTGGCGGAATCCGTTGAATCCGCCTTGCGGCCATCCGCCTGATATGGGACCTTAGTTTCTTTGCCGTCGCGGGTTTCCAGCCGCCATAGCACCCAACGCCGTTGCGCTTTCAATTCATCAATCGTGAGATTAGCCAAGGGTCACCCCATCAGCATAGCCGCCGTGTAGTTGCTTGATGTGCTCAGAGACAGCCTCACCGGGCGCAAGATATAGAAACCTCTTGAAAGAGCAGCGAGGCACTCGGTCGTCTAGGATAAGCAATTCGCTACCGAGACAGTCACGCACGAGAGGCGCAACAATCACGTCTTCATACTTAAACCCGTCACGCTCCCGTTTGCGTTGAATGCGTGCCGTCACCCAAGCAATAACCGGCTCAAGTGTCAGAACCGGATGGCCGTCTTCCACGTCTTCAGGTTCAGCGTTCCATTCAATGAGCACCCGCCATCCCTGCCCTGGCAAGGTCTGAAAGATTTTTTCGTCATAATCACATGAGAACATTAGGAAATTCCTTTCTGATTTTGATTGCTGTTGTGCGCGTGGATGCCCCGTATTCGCTGTACAAGGCATGTAGGCGCGTTGCTGAGACTTGCTGGTGCGCAATGTAGAGAGCTAGTCGGACTTGTCAAACCTCCCGGCTCCGGCGCGGCATCTGCCCATCACCACCGATTCAGCCTCGCGAAAGCCAAGCCGGGAAGTGACTCTGTTAGGCTAGCGTCTATGGGAAAGCGTGTCGAAACCGATCTGCTTACATACTCGAACGGGGGGTTCCCCACCCTTGCGCTTGTTTCAGAGCGGTATAGGGTTACGAAGGGTTTGCTCCATCATGTCGGAAACAGCGTTAAGCGAACGTACATGCCCTTTTCCGAACTGGGCTTGCCCACAGCACTAGCGCGAATCTCATCTGGAGAAATCACGCCGCTAGAGTTTGCCTCGGTGTACGGAGAATTGGGCTTTTCGCGGTTGGTCCGGCGCGCCCTGTCACCAGAATTCTCAGCTTGCTTGCCGAAGACAGACGAATGGAAGACGGCCCACACTGGTTATCGGGGTTATCGGGATGCTATCTGGGCCGCGTGCCGTGATTTGCCTGAAGGGGACCCTCTGGAATGGGTAATGGCCCATTCGAGAACGGTTGCGCTCTGCCTTCAATTCATAGGTTTGTTGGAGAACGGGGACGAAATGGCATTGCGCGAAGAGTTGGAATGTATTACAACTCACACGCCGTACGCCCGCCGAGTACACCTCTATCGGTTGCCCGTTCGTGAGTGGCGGGAGAGCCTAAAACGGCACACCGCTTCAGCAATAATTCGACCGCAACTCTGCCATTTGATTACCGAGAACATTACGGGAGTCCGCCGGGAGTTCATCACCGATCCGTTCAATTCCCGCTCGGACTCATTCTTCTTCGGCGCAACGATTGAAGCTGTGTATTGGCAGCTTGCGGACAAGATGGAAGCCAAAATGATTTGCCGCTGTGATGAGTGCCACAGATTCTTTGTCGCGCGGGACAAGAGGCAGCATTATTGTCCGGCGCTTCCGGGGTCCACACGGAGCCGCTGCTCCTCTCGATTGAACGTCAAGAATCTTCGGGAACGACGCGGATAGGAAAACCAGTGGGGCCAAAGTCTCTTGCGCTGACTGAGACGCGGTTCGGAAAGTTCTGCCTAATTCGGGTACGCCGGTCTTTACGTCTGTTACCTCCAACCCGATTGCCGATTATTGCCGCCTAGACGGAATCAAACGCAAGAATTATGCTTGACAATTACAGAAACGTTCGTTACTCTAAATGTGAAGACGAGGAATGGACATGGCAAATGGGCGATTCGTAGCTTACTACCGGGTCTCGACAGCGAAGCAAGGCCAGAGCGGGCTTGGACTGGAAGCGCAGCAAGCATCCGTCAACGGTTGGCTGAATGGCGGGGATTGGAAGTTGGTAGGCGAGCTGGTGGAAATCGAATCCGGCAAGCGCAGCGATAACCGGCCAAAGTTGGCTGAGGCTATGAGGCTATGCCGCATCCACAATGCGACCCTGATTGTTGCCAAGCTGGACCGGCTCGCTCGCAACGTGGCGTTCATCTCCGCCTTGATGGAGTCGGGGGTTAAGTTCGTGGCTGTGGACATGCCGCACGTGAACGAGATGGTGATTCACATTTTAGCGTCAGTGGCACAAGGCGAAGCGAAGGCCATCTCTGACCGCACTAGGGCGGCTTTGGCGGCTGCGAAAGCTCGGGGGGTGGTTCTGGGTAATCCAAACCGCGACATTGCCAGGCACGCGGACCGGGGCCGCTCTGTCGGCAACGCTGTGAAGGCTGCGAAGGCTGCCAAGCGCAAGGCCGATCTAATGCCCATGATTGAAGACATTCAGGCGGCTGGAATCAAGTCGCTGTCCGGCATCGCTCGGGAGTTGAATGCGCGTGATGTTCCTACGGCATGGGGCAAGGGCCAGTGGGCGGCAACGCAAGTCAAGCGGCTGGTAGCGTAAGCTGCTCGGTACGGCGTGCGGCGTCAGACGATTTGCAAGCTGTTTGCCGCGTAGAATGGAGGGGACAAGTATGCCACAGCAATCGATTTACTTCGACGAACGGACAGAATCCAAGCGAGTGCAAGTGCTCAAGGTGTACGACGCCGCGTATGCCCGCTCGTGCTTCGATGAGATGGACGAGGATGCGCTTGCGTTCCTGTCCAAATCGTTGGACCTTCCCAGCAAATACGAATTGACCGAAACGGGCTCGGAAGTGGCTTGGGAAGACGTGGCAGAAGAGGCCAGAGAGGACGGCAATCAGCTTTCTTTCTTTGTGGTAGTCGAGGAAAGGGACAATCAGCCCGAGCCCATATATGTCTCGCCGGACTGGCCCAGTGCTGAAACGTTCGCAAACACTAGGCTCTAAGCTATTTGGTTACAAAGACATAATTTTGGACACGTTTTCCTGAGACAAGCGTTGACCGGAGCAGCAATTTGCAGCATAATGCATCAAGTTGCTGCAATCTGCCGCAATGTCCGAAGCGGGAAGAAACTGTGACTACTAAGCCCAAATCCGGCAGTTCCAAGAATCGTCTATCGGTTTCCGTGACAGACTCAGAGCTGACCGAATTACTCTCGCTGAAAGACAGGCACCGTGTTTCGATGGCTTGGCTTGGTCGTCAAGCCATTGTCGAGTTTATCGCGAAGTATCGGGAGGAGCACGTGCAGCTCCCATTGAAGCTGACCATGCGAAGCGTCCATGACCGTTTCTAGGAGTCTTACTGCAATCGATCTTTTTTGCGGCGCGGGGGGGCTGTCGGAGGGCTTCCGGCAAGCTGGCTTTCGCGTCCTCGTGGGGCAGGACTTCGATCACGCAGCCGGAGCGACATTTGCAGCGACGCATCCCGAAGCTAGGTTCATTCCAGGTCCGATCCAGGAAGTAAGCGCGTCGTGCCTGCTACGGTCAACCGGATTGAAACGCGGTGAACTTGACGTGCTCATAGGTGGCCCACCATGCCAAGGCTACTCGGTTTATAACCACCAACGCGGTCAGAGCGACCCCCGAGCGGGGTTGTTTAGAGAATACCTGCGTATCGTGGAGGGTCTGCGTCCACGTTGGCTGGTCATGGAAAACGTCACTGGCATCACATCGATCTCCGGCGGGGCCATTGTCCGGCAGATTGAGACGGGAATGGGGAAGCTCGGGTATCGGGTAAAAATGAAGGTTCTGAAAGCAGAGGAATTTGGTGTTCCACAGGAGCGGCGACGCATCTTCTTCATTGCGACTCGGACCCCAAATCCAATCTTTTTCCCAAAGCCGACTCACGGCGAAGGTCTCGCAGACTTTGTGACGATTTGGGACGCTATCTCCGATCTTCCTCCAGTGATGAATGGTGGCAAGCCTCAGAGTCTTGCATATGCCAGCCGTCCAAAGAGCGAATATCAGAAATTGCTGCGTGGTAACGTGAAGTTCGTTACAAATCACGAAGCACCACAGCTTGCCCGCATCAACGAAGAGCGCATGAAGTACATACCTCCGGGAGGGTCGTGGAGAGACATTCCATATGCACTGCTACCTGAAGGGATGCGGCGGGCCAAACGAAGCGACCATACTAAGCGTTACGGACGGCCTCGCGAGACCGATCTTGCCTGCACGATTCTAACCAAATGTGATGTGCATTGGGGGGCCTACATCCATCCCACACAGAATCGCGCTATCACTGTTCGCGAAGCAGCCCGGCTCCAGTCATTCCCAGACCCGTTCGTATTTCAGGGGAGCAAGACGGACCAGTACAAGCAGGTCGGCAACGCCGTGCCTCCGCTCCTTGGGCATCACGTGGCGCAAGCCGTGCTTAGGGCAATTGAAGCGCCTGAAATGAATTACGACATTTCGGATGCGATCCCCGGAGAGCTATTCGACTTCGCACCGGCGGTCTAATCCTGTTCGGGCAAGTCTTCAGGTAAATCCACCGCTGTTGCATCAGCTTCGGCGCGCGTGGGCGCATCATTCAACTCATTCGCAATACGCTTCTCAAACTCATGCTTGGGCACGGGCTTTCCGCCTGTCAGTCCCTCAACCGAACGCTCAAGAGTTGTGAAGCGGACATCATCAAGCACCATACGGCTGCGCTTCTGTCCGGGCTGCTCGTCGAAGCGAACAATGAACCAAGCGATGTCTGCGTTTGAGATGTCTGCTACACGGTCCATCTCACCGATGGAGTCAAAAAACGCCCGATCTACAACTACAGCCATTTTCTTGCCCCACCGGCGAAGTGTGGGAATCTTGATTTGCAGTTGTGGCATGAGGCGCTTTGGGCCGCTGCTTCGGTAATCGGGTCTACGTCGTCCCGCCGGGAAGACGACCCAATCCACATTCGTATCGGCGTATGCGGCGAATTCGCCAATCATCGCATCGCCAGAGAAGTAGACCGCCTGAATCTCGACCGCACACCAATCCATGGGAGCACCGGGCTGTGTCTTGTTGCTGACGAGGATCATATCGAACCGGCCAACATCATCGCCGCCCTCGTTATCGGTGGTTGCACCAGCTTCCAGGAAGCCAACTTCTCCTACGAGTCGCGGATTATCGTCTCCCAAGAGCTGCGCACCCACCCAGCGGAACACGTCAAGGTTCTCGTGGAAACGATACGGACACGTGGCGCGCAATCCGCCCTGTGGACCCGTAACAGTCTCCGCAGCGGCCCGTCCAGTGGCTTCGTGCGGGATGTATGCGTATAGCTGAAGCGAGCAGACTCCGCCGGGCTTGCTGCAAAGCGCCGCCTCTGTCGAAGACTTGAATGGGCAAGGTTGCGGGTCACGGTCCTTTTTCTTCTTGGCCTGCTCTGCTCCAAAGTGCTGCCGCTCAGTAGCAGTCAATTCGCCCAACCGATTGCCGAACCATTCACCAATACCGAATCGAGGTGTAATGTCTTTGGGCTTGCGCGTCGTGTTCTTCGCCATTATGCTCGATTCCGCAGCGAAAACCGCGAGTCCGCCCCAAGCTAAAGTACCGCTTAGGGTCTTACAGAATCCGCATTTCGCCACAGACGGGTTGGAGTGAGAATCCAGATTCATTATGCCACTTATGAGAAATGGTCGGGCAAAAGCGCAGGAGAAAGTTACCCGAAGTGAGAACATGCGCCGGATCACCGGCAAGAACACCTCCCCGGAACTGGCTGTCAGACGAATGATTTTTCGCCTCGGTTATCGGTATCGGCTCCATCGTGGAGACTTGCCGGGCAAACCGGACATCGTGTTCGGGAGGCTGCGCAAATTGATATTCGTCCACGGATGTTTTTGGCACGCCCATTCCTGCTATAAGGCGCACCAGCCGAAAACAAATGAAGCCTATTGGTCACCCAAGCTGAAACGCAATCAAGAGCGGGACACCCGTCACCTAGAAGAGTTGAAGATTGCGGGTTGGGACGTTCTCACGATTTGGGAGTGCGAGTTGAAGAATGTGGATTCGGTTGAACAGAGACTCATCCGTTTTCTAAATGGGCAAAGCGGGCAGAAAAGGGGGCGAAAATCCTTGCGCTGATAAACCCCCGGCTTGTACTATTCTCAGAGGACGGAAATTTTCGTAAGTCGTTGATTTTTAAGCGTGGTAGGCGAGGCGGGGCTTGAACCCACAACCCCCGGCTTAGAAGGCCGGTGCTCTATCCAATTGAGCTACTCGCCCATGCTTCCTTATTGTAGCGTCGAGCTGGGGCAAAGCGCATCGGCAAATGCAATCAGTGCTTTTTCCAGCGTTTGCACAGCCTGGGCCGGGGTAGGACCGCACGCAGTGATGTAGGCGGTCATACCCAAATCCATGGGGTCCAAATCCATGGGGTCCAAATCCATGCGGCCCAAATTCATGCGGTTGAGAGCGATCAGTGCGCGGCGGACAATAAGGTCCACACGGCAGTAGCGCAGCGGCACTGGACCGAGCAGGCCGCAAAGCAACTTGCACGCCGCTTCCGCCGGCTGCGGCAGCGACCATGCATGATCCGCTCTCGGCAAAATGTCGATATAGCAGGCCGCGGCGTGCATGGAGCATCCGGACGGTGCATCGAGTTCATCCGCGTCGAATTCTTCCCGCTCCAGTACCAGCCAAGAATCGCACTTTGAAGTCCACACCGGCGAGCCCTCGGAGTTCAGCCTCAACAGCGCTGCCGCCAGGCCGGGAAGCTGCACCGCCTCGGGCAGATCGCTTACACGCTCGGGGGACACGCGCAAATCGACGAAACCCTGCCAGTGTGCGTCGATCACCGGCGCATCGCCGCCCACCTCGAACTCCCAGTCAGCTTGCAAGCGGTTGTCCCGTTGTCGCCTGCAGAAAGCGGATCAGCGTCGCTTCGGCCCAATGGATGTCGTTCCCCGGATCGCTGGAAAGATAAGCGCAGTGGCCTCCGTGAGGCGTCTCCACAAAGGTGATGTTGGGGTTGGCAATAAGCTTGGCCCGCGTCTCCGGCAGCAAACGGATGAACGGATCGTCCAGAGCATGGAGGATGAACGCGGGAACGGCGATGCGGTCCACAACGCGGGCGCTGGCGGCGCGGTGGTAGTAGTCGTCGGCATCGCGAAAGCCACAGTAGCGCGAGACGATCTTGTGATCGAACTCCCGTATGGAGCGCACCGGGCCAATCTCCGCGGCAGGCGCATAGCTGGCCGGAAACAGCCTCCTTTTGCGGGCGTAGCGCGCTCTCAGCCTGCGCAGAAAGTTCAACTCGTATATGCGGTTCAACGGTTCGTGCAACGCGTCGGCGCCAGGGGCAAGGTCGATCGCCGGACAGACCGCGGCCACGGCGCACAAGGGCGGCTGGTTACCCCATTCCCCGGCCAGTTTGAGCACCAGGTTTCCGCCCATGGAGTAGCCCACCAGCGCCACCTTTTCGAGGGAAAAACGCTGAGAATAATGCCGCACCACGGTGCCCAAGTCGCCCGAAAGTCCAGAGTGGTACAGTGTGGGCGTCAGCGCATCCGTGCCGCCGCAATTGCGCATGTTCATGCGGATCACGTTGAAGCCGGCCTGCCAGGCTCGCGCCGTGATGCCCTGCATGTAGCGGGAATCCGAGGAACCCTCAAGGCCATGCACCAGCACCAAAGTGAGCCGCCTGGCTTGAACTTGCTCAGCCTGCCAGTGGCAATGGCACAAGACCATGCTTCCGTCCGCCGGGTCCACCTCGACGGTTTCCGCCATGCCGGCAACGCGAAAAGGAGGACGGGGAAGATAATTCCCCACAATGGTCTGCAGGTGCCCGTTGCTCAGGCCGCGGCGCGGCTGGAAATCGGTGAGCCACTCTCGCAAGCCGGCAGAGTTCGAGTCAATCCTTTCGTTTTCCTGAAGGTTTGGGCTCACCGAGACTCGGTAATTCGGCCAACTAGGCTCATGGTGTCCCCTGCGGTCCGTGCAAGTTGGGCGGCCAGTGGGGATCGAATGTTTCGACTCCCTTAACTGCCTGTTTGTTACAGAATACACGTTGCCAAGATTGCCAACAATCCCACAGTTGCCGGGGCTCAGGGCAATCGCATTTGAAAATTCCGTTGAACCACGGTTGAAATTTACGGTAGCCACCGTGAGGCTCGAGGTTTCTAGGAGGAGGATTTATTCCGCAATTTCGATCCGGATCAGTTTCGCGATTCGTCTCTGCGGTTTATCGGCCAGTTCTCCGAGCATCGATAACCTTCCCTTCGCCTCTCTCACGCGCCCGCCACTGACCACTGTGAGTGTGCCACGTGAGGAACTTGGCGTGAAGGCATTCCAGGCGCTCGAAAAGATGCTTCAACTAAAGCGCAAAAAGGTTCGGAGTACGCGTTGGAAACTGAACTGATCATTCGGAAATCCACCGGACCCATGAGAGCGAAAGACCTGCGCATTCCTGGTCGGCGGTCTCGATGGTTTCGGTTGCGCCGAAGCCGATTGATCCTGATGCGAAGAATTCCGGTTGATGGTCACACGGCTCATCGAGAAATGCGAGGGCCGATTTCCGCTTGACAGATTTGTCTATGGACTCTATACGTTATGCAAGCGATTTCAGTAATCGCTTACCGCGGCGCGGCGCCACCCATTGCCATCTTCAGTAGCTCTTCACCCAAACAGCCGGGCCGGGTTCGAATGGCCAACCTCGTGCATCGATTTGCGAGACGGAACATCGCATCAATTAAGTCGGAAAGCGACGCAACTGAAAGCCGATTTCAAACCTGGCTCGATGTTGCCAGATTGATGGAAAAGATGCAATCGAACTCATCGCAGCTCGCGCAAGATATTCAGGCCCAGGCGGATTCACTCTCCAACGTTCTGCGGCATCAATGCGGAGAAGGGCTACCGACTCTACGTGAAGCAGCGCGCTTGCTCATTTCTTCGCGGCGGGTTCTGATCACCGGAATCGGCGCGTCACTGTTTGCGTCCATCCCGCTTGAGTATTTTCTTTGCTCCCGCGGTATTGATGCCAACGTTGTCGAAGCCGCGGAACTCCTGCATTATCGGCATGAGGGTTATCGCGATGCGACAGTGGTGATTGTTTCCCGGTCGGGAGAGTCGATTGAGGTTGCCAGGCTTCTGCGACTCCTTAAGGATCGACAGACGATCATCGGAATCAGTAATGAGCCGGGGAGTCTCTTGGCCCGCGAATCCGACGTCAGCTTTCACATCGGCAGTCTCGCCGATGAAATGGTGGCGATTCAAACCTATACCGGGACCCTGTTGGCCGAATACCTGCTCGGCCGCGCGATTGATCATCGTATGGACAAGGATCAAGAGGAAATCGAGGTCCTTCTTCCCAGCTTTGCTAACCTTGTCTCTGTTTGCCTCGGTCAACTCCGAGAGTGGGACGCCTTTCTTGAAATCGCTTCTCCCATCCATCTGTTGGCGCGCGGCCCGTCTTACAGCTCGGCGCTGGAAGGCGCTCTGCTCTTCAATGAAATCGCAAAGTTTCCCGCGGTCGGAATGCCGGTGGCATCGTTTCGCCACGGCCCGGTGGAACTTGTCGACAAGAGCTTCAGGGGGCTCATTTTCGCGCAGGTGGGAGAAACTCGGCATCTCAATCTGGCCCTGGCGCAAGATCTGGTTCGATTCGGTGGTCAGGTTCGAGTGATCGGGCCCGCGCAGGCCAGCGCATCGGAACTGCAGTGGTGCGATATACCGATTGTTCCCGAGACGCTCTCTCCGATATTCGAAATTGTTCCCGTGCAAGTGGCGGCGTTGCGTATGGCTGAACTCCGCGGAATCGTGCCGGGAAGCTTTCGCTACACTCCCCAGGTCGCAACAGACGAATCAAGCTTCATCGTGAGGTAAAAAGAAGCCTGCAAGATATACAGAGAGCGGGGCATTGCCGAAGCATTATCGAATCGGCCTGCCTGCCGCATTCGACGCTCGGTCAAGTTCAGGCTCAGTTGGAGGGTTCCGTGCAATGGCAATCGGCGAAACACTGAAGGCTCGCTGGTTTTGGTATTCCGTGCTTTGCGTGTTCTGTTGGGGAGCGTGGGCGCTGGCTTCGAAATTCGGTTCCGGCGAAATTCCCCCAGAGACGATGCAGTTTCTCTTCACTTTGGGCGTGTTGCCGGTTTGCATCGCTCTGCTCATCGGCCGGCGTTTCAAAATGGAGAAGAGCCCCAAAGGAATCTTCTATGCGGTATTGAATGGAGTGCTCTCCGGAATCGGCGGTCTCACCCTCTTTGCCGCCTACCACACAAATGGCAACACCTCCCTGATCACCTCGTTGACCGCACTCTATCCCGTTATTACAGTGCTTCTGGCGGTGACAATCCTTCGTGAACGGTTCGGGATCATCCAGGTGGTTGGCCTCGGGTTCGCGGCTGTCGCAATCGTGATCTTCTCGCAATAGGAGTGTTTATGGTTCATCTTCCGCCATGGTTCTGGTTTGCTATGATCACCATTCTCTCGTGGGGAATCGTCGGGCTTCTCCAGAAGCTATCGACGAATTTCATCTCCGCGGAGTCGTCGCTGATTTGGCTCGGATTGGGATTCCTGCTCCTTGAGCCTTTCGTCTATCCCGGAAGGACCCTCTTCACCTATTCCCGCTTGAACATTACCTGGGCTCTGATGAGCGGGGTCTTGAACGCGCTTGGCGCATGGGCATTGTTTGCCGCACTCAAGAACGGCGGCAAGGCATCCATCGTATCCCCGCTCACCGCGCTCTATCCGCTCGTCGTCATTGTGCTGGCTCCGTTTGTCCTGCATGAATCCATTACGCGGCTGCAGGGTGTCGGAGTAGTCTGCGCTTTGGTCGCTGTCGTTTGTCTTTCCGCATGAATCCTGAGAGTTTGCAACCCGTTGGAGCCCTGCGCCCGACGAGACATGCACCCTATCCATCCGAATTCGGGATTCAAGCGTCTAGCTGCACTTTCATCTTCAGCCGTTTCGCTTCTTGTTTCCACCAGCAGCACTCCGCAGCCGTTTTGCCGGGCGATCCCAGTCGATTTGCGAATCACCAGTTCCCTCTCCAGCACGTACTGGTTGCCTCGTTGCCGCTTGAGGTTGAGCATCTCGTCAAGGGCTTGAAATGAAGTCGCGCCAAGTTGTTCCCGCGGTACGTTGATCGTTGTCAGTGGCGGACGTGCCATGAACGAGAACGATATGTTGTCGATTCCGACGACCGATATATCGCGTGGAACATCGATCCCGGAAGCTTCAAGAGCGAGCATCGCTCCCATTGCGATCAAATCGCTTCCACAGAAAATCACCGTAGGCACATCCCTCGCGGAAAGGATTACCTGCGCGGCAAAGACGCCGGCGTCGAGGTGGCCAGATTCGCAGGATGAATTTACCTGAAGGAAACTCGGAGTTCATCAATAGCGAACCTACCATGCACCGACGGGCTGATTCCATAGTTGTTGACTTGGGGAGGCGGTGAGTTAGAAGAGGTCGAGAATTCGATTGACAGGGGAAGCAGACGGGCTTAATGATTTGAAAGCGCTTGCATAAAGGCAATCCTGAAGCCTCTTTTTCGATAGCATCGCCTCACATCCCTATTTGGAGGTACACCGGTGCAAGATCGCCAAACGCACTTTAGGCCCGGATACAAGGCCGCAACGTCCAATGCAATTTCACGGCGCGGAGTCCTGCGTGGTGCGGGACTGATGGCGGCAGCGTTCGCATCGCGCCCCGCATGGGGGCGCATTCTCGGCGCCAATGACCGCATCAACGTCGCGGTTATTGGTTTGGGCGACAGAGGCTCCGATCATCTTGCGTTGTTGCAGCAGCACATCGCGAACAAGCCTGATATTGAGGTAGTGGCTCTTTGCGATGTCTATCAAAAACGTATCGGGTTGGCGTCGGCCAAGTTTCCGAGCGCAAAAACATATGTTCACCATCAGGAACTGCTGCAGCGCTCTGATATTGACGCCGTTTTTATCGCCACACCTGATCATTGGCACGCGCCAATCACTCTCGCGGCCATGGAAAGCGGCAAGGACGTTTACGTTGAAAAGCCGATGACTCACACCGTCGAGGAAGGGAAAGTTGTCGCTCATCGAGCGAAAGAACTGAAACGGGTAGTTCAGGTCGGGGTGCAGGGCCTCTCATGGAACCGCTGGCATAAGATTCACGACATCGTTCAATCTGGAATGATCGGCCAGGTAGTCGAGGTGGAAGGAACGTACAGCCGCAACGCGCCCGGTGGCGATTGGAACGGCGGTTCATGGTGGAGCATCGATCCGGCTGCCGGACCGGATGCAACGGGCGACAACCATATCGATTGGAAGCAGTGGCTGGGAGCGGCTCCGCAGATGGAATACAACGCCGATCGCTTTTTCCGCTTCCGCAAGTACTGGGATTACTCGGGCGGCATTGCGACAGATCTTCATTACCACGTGGTTGCTCCTTTCTACATGGCAGTTGCCAATGAGTTTCCCACCCGCGTTGCCGGCATGGGCGGCAAGTGGCTCTACGACGACGGCCGTGAGGTTCCCGATACATTCCTGACCGCGGCCGATTTTCCCAGCAAGTGGTCCATGACCGTTCAGTCGTCGCAGGTGAACGAGAACGGACCGCGCATGGTCATTCGCGGCACCAAGGCAACCATCAATCTCAGCGATGAATGGGAGGGGCCGCCGTCACGACAGTACGATTACGCAGATATCGTTCCGGAATCTCCGTTCGCGGAAGAGTTTGCCCGGAAATATCACCAGTCGGAGTTGCGGATCGACGGTGTCGGCAACGAAGGCGACCTGAAGCATGTCGACAACTTCTTCGACTGTGTGCGTTCCCGTCAGCAACCGAATTGCAACACTGATATTGGATTCAAGGTTCTCGTCGCGACCGACCTTTCCGTGCGCTCCTATCGCCAGGGCAAGATATTCTATTTTGACGCCGAGCAGGAAAAGGTCGTGGAGAAGCCGTAGCGACCCGTGCCGCGCAATTCTCGTTGCGAAGAGGATCCCGGTTCAGAAAGGCCTTATGCGTTGAAGATCATTGGAGCTGTAGACATCGGGGGCACCAAGATTGCTGTAGGAGCAGCAAGCGAAGACGGCAGGATCGTGAACCGCATCGAGTGCGCGACGCGACCGGAGTCAGGCTTTGCGGAGGCGATGGATCGCGCAAAATCCATGCTGCGCCAGGTTGCCGCCAACATCGGCGGCCACTTTCAGGGAATCGGCGTTGCCTGTCCCGGGCCTCTTGATCCGGCAACTGGCGTTATCGGGGAAGTTGGCACACTCCCTGGTTGGCAGGGCGGCAACCTGATCGCCGTGCTCGAGTCGGAATTCGGAGTTTCAGTCGCTATTGAAAACGATGCGGATGCGGCAACGTTGGCCGAAGCCAGATGCGGTGCCGGGAAAGGCAGCAGCCATCTCATTTACGTCACAGTCAGCACGGGTATTGGCGTCGGAATCCTTATCGATGGCAAGCTTTACCGGGGCGTTCAAGGTGCTCATCCTGAAATCGGGCATCAGATTATCGATGCCTCTTCGGGAACAAATTGCTATTGCAAGGCCACGGGTTGTTGGGAGAGCCTTGCGAGCGGCGAAGCTCTTGCAGCGTGGGTGCAGAAGCGTCAGCCAACTTCGGCCCGAAAGACTGCTGCAGAAATCTGCAGTCTTGCCGGAGGAGGAGACGCGCTGGCCCTCGAAGCAATGGACAGGGAGGGATACTACCTGGGCCTCGGCCTGGCCAATTTGATCACCATTTTCGCGCCCGAAACCATTGTCCTTGGCGGAGGGGTTATGAAGAGCAGCGCCCACTTTTTAGCCCGCGCAATCAAGACGATCCACGATGTGTGCACTCAAGTTCCGGTGGAGAGTACCACGATCGCCGCTGCGACGCTCGGAGCGGACGCTGGCCTTGCAGGTGCGGCACAGGCGTGGCTTGCGCGATACGCCGGTCCTTAATCAGTTTCGGAGGTTTGAACGCGGCTAACTCCCATGCGAGTCAAACTGAATTTAATTCACCGCGAAAATCAATCTCCAAAAAACAAGTTCCTAAGTCCGATTTCAAGGAGCATGCCTGACCAATGATTGAATACAAAATGAACGTCGCAGCGGAGACGCCAGGACAATTCTCTCTGGACCTTCGCGATCATTCTCTGCTCAGCCCGAGCGCCGCATTGCTGAAAAAATCTCTCTCGATTTGCATAGTGGCGACAACCGTCGCGTTTGCTGCCGGACTCCATGCGCAATCCCCGGCAAACACCCTGCAAGGCAGGTGGGACCTGACAATCGATGCACCTGGCCGAGAACTTCCCTCATGGATCGAGGTTTCCCAGGCTCAGGGGCGGGACAAACTCGTCATGGTGGGAGTTACCGACCACGCAACACCGCTCAAGAAATTTGAGATCGAAGGGACAGCGATTGAGTTTGTCTCTCCCAAAGGCGAAGAAGGCTTTCCCAGCGATATGTCCTTCGCGGGGAAACTTGTGGGCCGGAAACTGGAGGGAACCGTCACCGACTCGGCTGGAGACTCATGGCATTGGGCAGGCGTTCCCGGTCCCAGTCTTGACCGCAAGAGCGCGCCGCATTGGGAGCGGAGCGTGCAGCTATTCGACGGGAAGGACCTTGACGGATGGCGCCTTCTCGACCCGGCAAGAACAGGCACCTGGAAGGTTGAAAATGGCTTCCTGGTCAGCACCGGTCACGGTACCGAACTTGTAACCAACTTAAAATTTGAAGACTTCAAGCTGCACATTGAATTCAAGTGCAGCCCTTCGTCCAATAGCGGAGTCTTCCTGCGCGGCCGCTATGAGGTGCAGATTGAAACCGATTCGGCCGCGGAACCTAACAGCCATCACACTGGAGGCGTCTACGGCTTCCTCGATCCCGCGCCGGAACAGCCGCGTAGAGCCGATGTATGGCAATCGTTTGACATTACTCTTGTCGGAAGAAAAATCACTATAGTGCAGAACGGCACAACGATCATCGATAACCAGGAGATTCCCGGAATCACCGGTGGCTCGCTCGATAGCCGCGAGGCCCTGCCCGGCCCGATTTATCTTCAGGGTTCAGAAGAGAACACTGTGATGTTCAGAAACATCGTGATCACGCCAGCCAAGGAGCGTGCAGTAACCAGGTAGTTTCAGTGAAGGACGGACATGGCTCCTATGAGGGCAATCCCTTGACCGGTTCTCGCTTAGGAGCAGGAAACTTGGTCCAAACCCTTAGACAAGATTCTCTCGGGCGCAAGCTCTTTAGCCCGGTTGATGGCTTCCCAGTAACTACGACAACTGGGTATCCATTTGACTCAGGTTCCCCCAACAGGTTGTGGTTTGGGTTATTTCCTTTTGATGGCCGAGTCCACAATCTGCCTATAAGTTGTTGGTTCGATTGCGACGGCCTGCTGCACCA
>Ga0182024_10005682_pt1 | contig 27826 bp, 20 predicted proteins | sample P32metaG_FD_120480 | JGI IMG/M metagenome (GOLD analysis project Ga0182024, IMG submission 120480) | Permafrost microbial communities from Stordalen Mire, Sweden - P3-2 metaG (Illumina Assembly) | ecosystem: Environmental > Terrestrial > Soil > Wetlands > Permafrost | place: Sweden: Stordalen...
CTCCGCCGAAACGCTGGAAGAGACCTTCGCGCCGCTCCTCGGAGACGCCGTACCCGTCATCTTCCACGGCGATTTCGATCCACTCACCGCTGCGATTGCCCCGCACGGTCACGTGACCGCCGCGCGGAGTTGCATCGATAGCGTTGGCCAGCAAGTTCGTGATCGCACGCCGAATCTCGTGCGGATCGCCCATTGTCGGTAAGGGTTCCGCGCTGAGGGCTTGCATCTCGACTCCTTTGATTTCGGCTACGGGCGCGAGTTCGGCTACGATCCGTTCGAGCAACTGGCCGCAGAAGATTCGCTCTCGAATGGTCGAGGTCTCGCCCGCCTCGTATCTGGCGACCAGCAGCAGCGTTTCGACGATCCGCCGCTGATCGTCGTTCGCTCCGACCGCGGTTCGCAGGATGGTGCGATAACGCTCGGGGAGTTCACCGTACGCGCCCGAAAGCGCCTGGTTCATCGTGACGTGCGCGGCCGAAAGCGGCGTGCGCAGATCGTGCGCCAGCGCGTACACGATGTCGCGGATCACGTCGCCGCGGTCGGTGAGCTCGTCCTTTTGCCGCGCAATCTCATCGTTGCGCTCGCCGAGCTGGGTAAACAGCCCGGACTGTTCGAGCGCCATTCCGGCCTGCCGAGCAAACGCGCGGAGCGTCGCGGACGCGTCAGAAACGAATGGTTTGCCGGCGTTGGCGCATTCAATGAGCACGTATTCCGACGATCCGCTGGCGGAAATTGACGTAACGAGCGCCTCCGACGCTCCCAGCGCGTCGAGCGTGAGCCGGCCCAAAACGTCGTTTGCGGTAACGGAGACCACGTCGTCGGCCTCGGAGGCGCGCGCGGCGAGCGAGGCAATCTCGGTCGAGAGCGGCCGGCGCTCGACCGAGATATCCCGGTCCCCCTCTGCGTATGAAAAAGTTAGCGGCATTCCAAACGGTGTCTCGCGCAGGATCAAAATCGCTTTCGACGCGCCCAGCAGGGCGATTGATTCGCGCGCAATGGCACGCTGCACCAGCTCGACGTTGAGCGTTTCGCGCACTCGGCCGATCGCGACGCGCAGCGCTTTCTCGACGTCGATCTGGCGCATCCGCCCGATCGAGACGCCGGCCTCCCGAGCATACTCTTGGGTCTTTACGCTCATGTAACCGACGAGAACGTACGAGGCGGCCAAGAGCAATCGATCGCCAACCGCCACTCCGTCCCAATGGTGGCCCGCGACGACGCCGTTATAGTATCCGGCCGCCACGTTTGCCAACTCTGCTGTAATGACCAAGTTCGTCGTGAGCCGGCTCCGAAGCGCCAGGCTGCTGAGCGCGATTGGGCCGTTGAATAAGATCGCCGCGATAAAAAGCTGTGGAGTAAAGAGATCGATAATCCACGCGACGACGAGTAAGCCGTAACAGAGTAAGGCCACTGCGCGCGTTTTCGGGCAGAGTGGCGGGGGCGCCTTGCCACAGCGCGAAGGCCTGCGGCGATGGATCGCACGGCAAAGGCCGAGGAGCTGCTACGCGAGCTCGGCGGCCGCGCGCGGCTCGTCGTCTACGTCGCAAGTGCGCCCGGATCGGGCAAAACGCGCCGGCTCTTGGAGGACGCTCGACGCCTCGCGGCCGACGGCAAGCGCGTGCTCATCGGCTGGATCGAGACGAAGGGGCGTCCCGACTTGGAACGCCTCGCCGACGCTTTGCCTCGCGTGCCGCCGCGCCGCATCGCCATCGGTGACGCAACCTTCGAGGATTTCGACTACGAAGCAGCGTTGCGCGAGAAGCCGGACGTCGTGGTGCTCGACGAGCTCGCGCACGATAATCTCGGGGATGCCCCTCATGCCAAGCGTTGGCAAGATGCGCTTGCGCTTAAAGAACATGGGATCGGCGTCATCGCCGCCTTCAACATCGCGCACCTCGAAACCGTAGCCCCGACGGCCGAAGCACTGCTCGGCTATCCGGTTCGCGAAATCGTTCCGCTATCGTTTCTGCAAAGGGCCGACGAGGTCGTCGCGCTCGACGTTTCGCCGCGCCTTCTCCAAAGCCGCGTGCGCGCGGGCAAGATCGTCAACGAGCAGGATATCGAACGCGCGCTCAACGGGGCCTTCAAGGAAACGACGCTCTACATGCTGCGCGAACTGCTCTTGCGCACCGTCGACAACCTCACGCTGCCGGTCGTGCAAGCCGGTCGCAATTCCACGGCCGCCGCATTCGTCTATCCGAACTTCGATGCAACGGCATTTCTGCGGCGCACCGCGGCAATCGCGGAAGGCCTCGACCTCCGCCTGGAGGTCATTCCGACCCCCGGCGTGGACCGCGCTGCGCTCGAACCCGTCGCGCGCGAGCTTGGGGGAGAGATACTGCACGAGGCTATCGATCCGTCCGCGCCCTCGGGTCAGGCCTTACGCGCCGCGCTTGTCGCGTTGCCTCATGGGCGAATAGCGACGAAGTTCGCGAACGCGCCGCTTCCATACGACCTCTTCATCGTCGGCGTGGGCCAGACGTACGTCGGCGAAAATCCTGCGCGCTCACCCTACTCGCAGACCGCCGGCGACCGCCTGCGCGTAGGTTACGGTAAGCTTACCGTTTATCTCGGCGCGGCGGCCGGTGCCGGAAAGACCTATGCGATGCTCGACCGCGCTCATCAGCTTGCGGCCGAAGGCATCGACGTCGTCGTCGGATTCGTCGAAACGCACGGCCGCAAGGAGACCGCGGCGCTCCTCGAGGGGCTCGAAATCATTCCGGAAAAGATCGTGAGCGAGAACGGCATTAGGTATCGCGAGCTCGACCGCAATGCCGTAATCGCCCGCAAGCCGCAGGTTGCGCTCATCGATGAACTCGCGCACAGCAATGCGCCGGGTTCCGTCGCGCCGAAGCGCTTTCACGACGTTCTCGCCGTGTTGCGTGCGGGCATCGACGTAATCACAACGCTCAACATTCAACACCTCGAAGGCCTGGGAGACACGATCCTGCGCCTGACGGGAACCGTCGTGCGCGAGACCTTGCCGGACGGAATCCTCTCGCTCGCCGACGAGGTCATTCTGGTGGACGTTACACCGGAGACGCTGCGTCAGCGGCTGCGCGAAGGCAAGATCTATCCGCTCGAGCGTTGCGAAGCGGCACTCGCCAATTTCTTCCGCACGGAAAACCTCTTTGCGCTCCGCGAGCTTGCGCTGCGCGAGGCTTTGCGCGCGCGCCAGCGCGAGCGCGTCGCCTCGCCGTTCGATCGAATTCTGCTCTCGATCGGTTCGCGTGCGACCGATTTACCGATGATCGCCCGCGCGGGACGCATCGCGGCGCGCCTCGCCATTGAATTCGCCATCGCTCACGTCGTGGCCCCGAAGCAACGCCTCGAGCAGTCCGTTGTGGATTCTCTGCGCGCCGAGGCGCGCAAAACCAACGTCGAATGGATCGACGAAGTCGCCGAAGACGTGCCGAAGCGGCTCATCGAAATCGCTCGCGCACGACCGCAGACGACGGTAGCACTAGCGGGAACGCGGCACTCGCGTCGCTGGCCGCAGCGTCCGTCGTTCGCGCGGCGCCTGCTCGATGCCGGCGCGCGCGAGCTGCTCGTTCTTCTCCCGCCCCGCTCTACTGCGGTTTGACGTTGTCGAGCGCGAGATTCAGTTCGAGGACGTTGACCCGCTGTTCGCCTAGGAAACCGAAGGTTCTTCCGCTCACGTGCTGCGCGACGAGCGCATCGACCGCCGCGACGCTCATGTTGCGTGCCTTTGCGACGCGTGGCGCCTCCCAGTGGGCCGCCTCGGGGCTGATATCGGGGTCGATGCCGCTAGCGCTCGACGTCACGAGATCCATCGGAGGAGGCCCGCTCGCATCGGGATTCTCTTTTTCGAGCTGCGCGATCGTGGCTTTCGTCGAGGCGATCAACTTCTTCGACGTTGGACCGTAGTTCGTTCCACCGGTCTGCGTCGGATCGTAGCCCTTGCCGGCAGCCGACGGCCGCCCATGAAAATATTGCGGCTTGGTCCAGAGCTGCCCGATGATTGCCGATCCAACGACTCTCCCATTTGCCATAACGAGCGAACCGTTGGCCTGGCGTGGGAAGAGCGCTTGTGCGATGCCCGTCATCCCCAACGGGTAGACGATCCCAAGTAGGACGATCGAAACGATCGTGACGCGAACTGAAGTGCCCAAATGCTTGATCATTCCTTCGTCTTCCTATGTAAGATGGAGCGCCGCGAGCGCCATGTCGATCAGCTTGATGCCGATGAAGGGAATGATAATGCCGCCGACACCGTAGAGCATGACGTTCTCGAAGAGAACCCGGTTCGCGCCTTTGGGCACGTAGCGGACGCCGCGTAGGGCGAGCGGAATCAGCGCGACGATGATCAGTGCGTTAAAGATCACGGCGGAAAGGATCGCGCTCTGGGGCGTTGTCAAGCGCATGACGTTGAGAATTCCCATCGCCGGATAGGCGGTCCAGAACATTGCCGGCAGAATCGCAAAATACTTCGCGACGTCGTTGGCAATCGAAAAGGTCGTCAAGGCGCCGCGCGTCATCAGAAGCTGCTTGCCGATCTCGACGATTTCGATGAGTTTGGTCGGATCGGAATCGAGATCGACCATGTTCGCGGCCTCTTTGGCCGCCTGCGTACCTGAGTTCATCGCGACGCCGACGTCGGACTGCGCGAGCGCCGGCGCGTCGTTCGTGCCGTCTCCGGTCATCGCGACGAGCCGCCCCGAAACCTGTTCGCGCTTGATCAAGTCCATCTTCGTTTCGGGCGTCGCCTCGGCGAGAAAGTCGTCGACGCCGGCTTCCTTCGCAATCGTCGCGGCCGTCAACGGATTGTCGCCGGTGATCATCACCGTGCGAATCCCCATCGCGCGCAAGCGCTCGAACCGCTCGGTCATATTCGGCTTGAGGATGTCCTTGAGGTAGATGACGCCGATGACGACCGTGTTGCGGGCGAGCAAGAGCGGCGTGCCGCCGCTGCGCGCTATGCGCTCGATCTGCGGCGAGAGATCGGCGGACGGAGTTCCGCCTTGTTCGCGAATCCAGGTCAGTACCGAGTCCGGCGCGCCCTTTCGGATCTTCGTTCCGTCGGCAAGGTCGAGGCCGCTCATCCGCGTGTAAGCGCTGAAGGGAACGAAGACGGAGTTCGACGGCGCGTCCTCTCGCGCCCCGGCCTGTTGCGCGAGTGCGACGATCGAGCGGCCCTCGGGCGTCTCGTCGGCCAACGATGAGAGGTAGGCGATGCGCGCCGCATCCTTTGCGTCGATGCCCGCCGCGGTAATGATTTCGACGGCCTGGCGATTCCCGAGTGTGATCGTGCCGGTCTTGTCGAGCAGCAACGTGTCCACGTCGCCCGCCGCTTCGACCGCGCGCCCGCTCATCGCCAGGACGTTGCGCTGCATCACGCGGTCCATGCCGGCGATGCCGATCGCCGACAGCAAGCCGCCGATCGTCGTCGGGATGAGGCAGACAAGTAATGCGATCAGGACCGTAACGCTTTGAATCTTGCCCGCATAGGCCGAAAACGGCGCGAGCGTCGCCACCGCGATTAGGAAGATGATCGTAAGCCCGGCCAGCAAAATCGAAAGTGCGATCTCGTTGGGCGTCTTCTGGCGCTGAGCCCCTTCCACTAAACTAATCATGCGGTCAAGGAAGCTTTCGCCGGGGTCGGCCGTCACCCGAACGACGATGCGATCGGAGAGCACGCGCGTTCCACCGGTTACCGCGCTGCGATCGCCGCCCGATTCGCGAATGACCGGCGCCGATTCGCCCGTAATCGCGGATTCGTCGATTGTCGCCGCGCCTTCGAGCACTTCGCCGTCCGCCGGCACGATCTCACCCGCTTCGACGACGAAGCGGTCGCCTTTTCGCAACGAGGTGCTCGTAATGCGTTCCTCGGTCCCGTCATCGCGCAACAAGCGCGCGTAGGTATCGGACTTCGTCTTTCGCAGCGCCTCGGCTTGGGCTTTGCCGCGGCCTTCGGCAACCGCCTCGGCGAAGTTCGCGAAGAGCACCGTGAACCACAGCCATGCTGCGATCGCGAAGTCGAAGCCGGAAATCCCGGTATGCCTCACAAGATCGCGCACGAAGAAAATCGAGGTCGCCGCCGCACCGACCTCGACGATGAACATCACCGGATTGCGCGCCTGCCAGCGCGGGTCCAGCTTCTTGAACGAATCGCCCACGGCTCGCGTGAGGATCGCGCGATCGAAGAGCGAGCGAGCCTTAGGGCGGCGCTCCAAGCGCCTCTGGCTAAGCATCAGAACGTCGTTCCTTTTAGCAGGAGCAGGTGTTCCACGATCGGACCCAGCGAATCGGCCGGCAGAAACGTGAGCGCTCCGACGATGACGATAACGCCGATGAGCAGAGCCACGAAGATCGGCGAGTACGTCGTAAACGTCCCCGAGCTTTCGCGAATCGATTTCTTTCCGGCGAGCGCGCCGGCCAGCGCAAGCGCGGGAATCGCGACGGCAAAGCGTCCGAACAGCATGTTCACGCCCGTCATCAGATTATAGAAAAGGCTTGGGCCTAGGCCTGCGAAGGCCGATCCGTTGTTGGCATTGGTCGAGGTGAACGCATAAAGGATCTCGGAAAAGCCGTGCGGCCCGCCGTTGTTCAGCGTGGCTAGCCCGGCGGGAGTCACGGCGGCGATTGCCGTCGGCACCAAACAGAGAACCGGGGTGACGAGGGCCGCTAAGATCGCAAACTGTACCTCTCGGCGCTCGATTTTCTTTCCGAGATACTCCGGCGTGCGGCCGACCATGAGGCCGGCGATGAAGACCGTCAAGACGACGAAGACGATCATACCGTACAAGCCGCTGCCGACGCCGCCGAAGACGATCTCGCCCAACTGCATGTCAACTAGCGGAACGAGGCCTCCCAGCGGCATGAACGAGTCGTGCATCGAGTTGACGGCACCGCAGGACGTGTCGGTCGTTACCGTCGCGAAAAGCGCCGAAGCCGAAACGCCGAAGCGGCACTCTTTTCCTTCCATATTGCCGCCGGCCACGCCGAGGTGGTGCACGATCGGGTTTCCGCCGGCTTCGGCCCAATACGCCAGCGTAAATCCGGCGAAAAATAGGATCGCCATCGCGGTGAAGATCGCCCAGCCCTGGCGCGTATCTTTTACCATCCTCCCGTACATGTACGTCAGACCGGCGCCGAGCGAAAAGATGAGCAACAACTCGATGAGGTTGCTGAACGGCGTTGGATTCTCGTTAGGTGAGGCCGAGTTTGCGTTGACGAATCCGCCGCCGTTGGTCCCAAGCTCTTTGATGACCTCTTGCGAGGCCATTGGGCCGCCGGTGATGGACTGAGAGAAACCCTCGACCGACTTCGCCGCTTGATACGCATGCAAGTTCTGAGGGATTCCTTGAGAGACGAACAAGAGCCCAACGACGATCGAGATCGGCAGCAGCACGTAAAGCGAGCAGCGCGTCAAATCGACCCAGAAGTTTCCGAGCGTTTTCACGTTGGTCCGCACGACGCCGCGCACGACCGCGACGGCGATTGCGATGCCGGCCGCCGCCGAGACGAAGTTGTGCCAGGCCAGGCCAGCCATCTGCGAGAGGTAGCTCATCGCGGTTTCGCCGGAGTAGAACTGCCAGTTGGTGTTGGTCGTGAAGCTTACCGCCGTATTCCAGGCCAAGTCCGGGGTCATGTTGTCGATGTGCTGCGGGTTGAACGGGAGCCATTTCTGCGTGCGCAGCAGCACGTAGAGATAGGCGAGGCCCACCAGCGAGAAGGCGAGCATCGAGAGCGCGTAGACGTACCACGTCATCTCCTCGTCTACTCGAACGCCGCAGAGGCGATAAATAACCCTCTCTAGCGGCGCGAAGATGGGCGTCAGCCACGTGCGCTCGCCCGCGAAGACGCGGGCCATATAGGTCCCGAGTGGCTTCGTGACCGCTAGAACGAGCAGAAAGAAGACGATGGCCTGCAGCCATCCGATCGCAGTCATCGCTTTTAGAACTTCTCCGGACGCAACATAGCGAATACCAGATACGCTAGGCCGGCTACGGTGAGGATGAGACCCAAAACGCCGTCGAACTGCACGATCCCGCTACACCCTTTCGCATCCGACTACGTAGAGATCAAGCACCACAAAACAGACGATCGATAGCGCGACGATTCCGATCTCGAGCAACATGCGCTCAGCATAGCCGAGCGGGGATAATCGCACCACCCGCCAATCGGACCGTCCAATTGGCTATCTCGAACGATCCGAACGGATGATCCTTACGACGGCTTACGGAGGCGGCGCGCCCCCTCTATAATTGCAGCGTTATGGTTTTTGCACGACTCATCGCGACGGCTTGCCTCGCCTGGAGCGTCGCCGCGATGGGCGGCGTCGCCCTAGGGCAGACGTTGCCGGCACCCTCGACTTCTCCCTCGCCGTCACCCTCAGCGACGCCGAGCGATCCCTGCGGATCGATCCTGTCGATCGTCAACCGGCCGACGGTGACTACCGGCGTTTGCACGGTGCGGACCGGCCACTTCGACATCGAAAACGGTTACACGAACACGACGACGACCGGCGCCGGCGGCGGCAGCGGTGTCAACTACCCGCAATCACTTATCCGTGTGGGTACCGCTGATCCTCACTTCGATCTCGAGTTCGGCCTCCCGAGTTATGAAAAGTCGTCGGTCGGTATGCCGACCGTGACCGGAGCGAGCGACTTCAATCTCGGCGTAAAGTACGAAGGCGGCTACAGCTCGAACGCCGACTGGGGACTCAGCGCTGTCGTTACGTATCCGACGGGAAGTCAGGCCTTTACGGGGGGCAACGCGCAGTTTTCCGGTAGCTTTAACTGGGGCTACACGATCAATTCGGAGTTCAGCCTGGCTGGAGCGGTCAGCCTCAATGCATTGAGCGGTTTCAATTCGGGCGGAGTTGCGCAGTCATACTTTGCCGCTATTCCGAGCCTGGAACTCACCGCCGGGCTCCCCGGTGGCCCGTCGCAGATCTCGGCCGAATACGCCTATTTCTCTGCAGCCGGACCGAACCTCGGTTCGAAAAGCCTCATCGACTTCATCTATCAGCGCGACTTCGGACCTCACGTGCAGTTCGACACCGAGTACGGATTCTCGCCGACTGTGATCGATGGCCAGAAGCAGACCTACGTCGGTGCGGGCGCTTCGTTTATGTTCTGAAAGGGGGTGAGGCCGTCTTACGGATTGCCGTAGCCGAAGATCCGCTCCGACCGAAGGGGTGATTGTCGCGACATCCAAAAGCTTATCATGTGCTGACAGCATTCGGAGCCGGATCGGTAACGCTGATGATGATTTCCTATGCCTTGGAACCGCGCGGCGCAGCGTTCACGCTTCTCTTCGCGATTGCGTGTTTCGCAGCGTCGGCATATGGATGGGTTGCCGGAACCTGGCCCTTCGGCGTCGTGGAGCTCGCATGGGGATTCGTGGCGCTTTGGAGATGGAACGCTCGCCGCGCGAACGCCTAGCTTTTGCCGGCGGGAAAAATCAGCGCGCCTGCCTAACCGCCTGCCAAACGCCTTTTTCCTCGGATCCGAACGGAGGGAATGCCGATGGCAACCGCAGCGACGCCCATAAATATCGGAAACACGGGCTTCATGCTGCTCTGCGCGAGCCTCGTCATGCTGATGACGCCCGGGCTCGCTTTCTTTTATGGCGGACTGGTGCAGCGCAAGAACGTGCTGACCATCATGATGCAAAGCTTCATGTCGCTGGGATGGACGACGGTCTTGTGGTTCGCCTTCGGCTATTCGGAGAGTTTCGGCGCAGACTGGCACGGCATCATCGGTAATCCGGCGACGTATGCGTTCCTCCACGGCGTAACGCTGCAGACGATGTTCGCCAGCACCGCGAACATCCCGCTCGTCGTGCATATCGCCTATCAAATGATGTTCGCGATCATCACGCCCGCGCTGATCACCGGCGCGTTTGCCAATCGCGTGACCTTCAAGGCCTACTTCTTATTTCTCACCGCGTGGCTGATCTTCGTCTACTTCCCATTCGTGCATATGCTCTGGAGTCCGGATGGCATCTTGGCAAAGTGGGGATGTCTCGATTTCGCCGGCGGCATCGTAGTCCACGCCTCGGCCGGCTTTGCGGCTTTGGCATCGGTGCTCTACGTCGGACGACGCCACGTCATCGACAACAAGCCGCATAACGTTCCGCTCATCGCGCTGGGAACCGGGCTACTGTGGTTCGGCTGGTACGGCTTCAACGCCGGATCCGAGCTGCGCGTCGACGCCGTGACCGCCTCGGCATTTCTCAACACCGACATCGCCGCATCGTTTGCCGCCGTCGCATGGCTCTTCGTCGAGTGGGCTCGCGGGCGACAACCGAAGTTCGTCGGGCTTCTTACCGGTGCGGTCGCGGGGCTCGCAACGATAACTCCGGCGGCCGGCTATGTCTCGCCCATGACGGCGGTGATCATCGGCCTTGCGGCAGGCGTCGTCTGTTATTTCGCCGTCACGCTGAAGAATCAACTCGGTTGGGACGACGCGCTCGACGTCTGGGGCGTCCACGGAGTCGGGGGGTTCTTGGGGATCTGTTTGCTCGGCGTCTTTGCGTCGACGCTCTGGAACCCCAACGGAGCCGACGGTCTGCTGCGCGGCAACCCCGCGTTTTTAGGCAAGCAGTTCGTCGCAGCGACGGTCTGCAGCGCCTGGGCCTTCGCCTTCACCTACGCGATGCTCGCGCTGATCAATCTCGTAACGCCCGTGAAAGTCGACGAAGCCGCCGAAGAACGCGGCCTCGATGTCGCACTCCACGGTGAGGAGGCCTATCCGCTGGGCGTCTGACGCAACGCCGCTCGCCGCACGACCGGTACGAGGGTCAAGCTGCTCGCGGCGAGAGTCGCTAGCGCGACGGCAAACGTGCCGTCGATGATCGCTTCGCGATAAGGAGTTGAAGCCGGAAGCGCGAGCGCGAGCGCAAGCGAAAGTGCTCCGCGCATTCCGGCGACGCGCACAACATCGAGCCAATCGCGCGGGTACGGAAACGGCAAGAGCATCCCGGCGACGACAAATCGAGCGACGGCGACCCCGGCGACGCAAGCGACGGCAAATACGGGCTCGTAGGCGACGCGCGCGATCTGCAATCCCGCGCCGACCATGAAAAAGACGAGCCCGTTGGCGAGCAATGCGGCGACGTCCCAAAAGCGGTTCACGTCTTCGGCGATGCTCAGCGTGATCCACGAACGCTCGTAGTATCGCAACGCGATGCCGTACGCGATCGTCGCGAAGATGCCGGAGAGTTTGAGGTAGTCACCCAAAAAATAGGCGCCGTACGCGCACAGAATCGTTGCGGCGATTTGGAACCTGACGCGCCGGCGACCGCGCAGTACGCGGGCCGTTACGAAAGCGATTGCAACCCCGAGAGCCACGCCGCCCGCGGCGCCGGCCACCGTATTGAGCGCCACGATCGCAATCGCGCCGGCACTTACGGACCCGAGCCCAATCGCAAGGAGGACACCACGATAGATCGCCACGGCAACGGCATCGTTGAAGAGCGACTCGCACTCGACGATCGTGGCCAGCGTGCGTGGAACTTTCAACCGGCGGAAGACCGCTACCACAGCGATCGGGTCGGTGGCGCTAAGAATGGCACCGGCCAAGAGCGCGGGTCCGAACGGGACGCGAACGATCGAGAGCGCTCCCGCGACGATCGCCGCCGTAAGCAGTACGCCTGGTCCGGCGAGTGTGGCGATTACGATCCATTGCCGCCGCATCGCCCGAAAGTTTAGGTTCCACGCCGCCTCAAAGAGCAGCGGGGGGAGGAAAACGTAGAGCGTGGCGTGGCCGAGCGCGAACGCCAGTCGTCCAGGTTCGATCAGTCCGTAGAGAAGGCCGAGCACGACGACGGCGAGGATCTGCCACAGCTTCACCAGCTAGGGTTTCTCGACGCGCAAACATCGAACCCACATCGCACGGTATCTAGCTTAACGTTACTTCGAGGAGTTTGGTTATGACCGCAATCTCAGCTCCGGCGGTACCGGGGACGTCTGGACTCTCGACGCTCCAGTTATATCTCTTGCGCGGAACGTATGCGCTGATCTTGGCCTTCTTAGTGACGAGCATCTGGCCCGGCGTGATTCACCACGACAAGCTGGCTCTAATGCACGGCGTGGCGCGCAGCTTGCTGGCGGCGATGGCGCCGCTCATGCTGATGGGCCTTCGCTATCCCCTCAAGATGCTGCCGGTACTCTTCTTCGAGCTGGCCTGGAAGACGATCTGGCTGCTCTTCTTCGCGCTGCCGCTATGGCCGGCGCATCAAGTCGATTCCGATACCTGGGACACCATCAAAGCCTGCGCGCTGGTTTGGGTAATCTTCCCATTCACGATTCCGTGGCGCTACGTCTTTGAAACATACGTGATAGCCGCCGGAGATCGATGGAGTAATCGGAGGACGTAGCCGTTAAGCGGGCTAGTGGGTGTGCGTGAAATTTCCGACGCGCGTGACCGCTCGAATCGCCTCGACCGCTCGGCGCATGCCTAGAGGCACACGCGGACGGCCGACGGTTTCAAAGTAGAGCGCCGGGTCGATGTTCAGCGTGCGGGTCTGGACCATCGCGACCGGCGTCGCGCGCAAGAACGCGTCCGCGGCGACAACCTCTTCTTCATCGTCGGTGACGCCCGGGTGCGTCAACAGGTTGAGGCTAACGGCGACCCCGCGTTGCGCGGCCAATCGGATCGAGTCGAAAACGTCGTCGAGTCCGTAGCCCTGCGGACGGTAATAAGCGGCGTAGGCGTTGCGACGAAACGAGTTGAGGCTAATCCGAACCGCTTGCAATCCGGCGTCGATGCAGCGTGCCAGCGACGCCGGCTGACTGCCGTTCGTGTTCAAGTTGATCGTTCCGTTCTCGCGCCGCGCGCGAACGCGCTCGATGGCGCGGCTGATGGCGATCGAGCGCAACAGCGGCTCACCTTCGCATCCCTGGCCAAAGGAGACGATTCCGTCTTCCACGCGTTCCAAATGATGAATTGCCACGTCCGCGAGCTCCTCGCCCGCGACTTCCTCGGCGATGCGCGTTTGCGGAGATGGCACGCCGGTCTCCGCCTCTTGCTCGGAGATGCAGCCGATGCAGCGCGCATTGCATTTCGGCGAAACCGGCAACGCGGCTTCGCCCCGTTCGAGGAAGACGTTCTGCGCAGTAAAGCAGCCGTATTCACGCGAGCAGAGCGCCACTTGCTCGAGCACGCCGTTGCGAGGCCCGTTCGCGAGACGCCCCTCGATCAGCCGTTCCAGTTCACCGCGTTTAAAGCGGCGCGGTTTCCAATCATCGCTCTCGTCGGTCTTCATCGCAGCCACGTACAAACGGTCGTCCACGGCACAGGCGAACGTGTAACCAAAGAGCGGCAACGGCGGCGCGTTACGCTGCGTCGCATAGGCGGGGACGAGCAGCCGCGTGTAGCCGGCCGGCAGAGCTACCGCCAGCGCATTGCGGCCGGAGATGGGGCCAATCGTCGTGAGCGGACGGCGGCCGGGAAGGAGCATCTAGCGTGCTCTGCGGCGCCGGAGTTAGCTCGTCGCGGAGCGCCTCGCGAACGATGCCGGCGTCGGCCAACGGCACGACGCTCGGATCGTACGAGATCCGGCCCCCGGCATCGCACCATGCGAGCGCGACGTCGGGGAGTTCACGGCGCAAGTTCATTGCCGAGGTCGACTTCCGTATCGAAAACGCGGACGGCCGGCCCGGTGAGATAGGCGTTGCCGGTGCCGTCCCATTCGACCACCAGCCGTCCGCCTGGCACGAAAACCTCAACCGGCGAAGTAGATGTTCCGCTCGCGATCGAAACCGCGGCGCACGCAACGGCGCCGGTGCCGCACGCCATCGTCAAGCCAACCCCGCGTTCCCAATGCGCAATGCGAATCGTTCGCTGACCCTCCAACGCAACGACGTGCACGTTCGTGCCGTCTGGAAATCGCGAGTCCTTTTGAAACTCCTCGGCGACGCTTTCGAGATCCACACCCTCAACGCTCGACCGCACGAGCACGACGTGCGGATTCCCAAGATCGACGAACCAGCCCGCCGAAGGCGTGCTGAGTTGGGTAATGCGAGGGTCGCCCATCGCCACCCGTACCGCATACTCGGCTCCGCGCGACACGATTTCGGTCGAAATTAAACCCGCCTCCGTTTCGAATGTGACGCCCGCTCCTTCTCCCGCTTCGTCGAGCCAGCGTGCCGCGCAACGGATGCCGTTGCCGCACATTTCGGCTTCGCTTCCGTCGGCATTGATCGTTCGCATCCGTGCATCGGCAACGCTCGACGACTCGATCGCTATAACGCCATCGGCGCCGATGCCCGCTCGGCGATCGCAAGCCCATTTCGCGAAGCGTACGAGGTCGGCGCGCTCGTCGCTGCGCCGATCGACGATCACGAAATCGTTTCGCGCGCCGTGCATCTTGGTCACCTTCATTTCAAACGCGCTTCGCAGACCAGCCGAGCTTTTCCCGTACCTGCTCATGCAGCGTGTCCGGCGTGCACCAGAACGTATCAGGCTCGCCGCGAAACCACGCGCGCTGGCGCCGAGCGTAGCGTCGCGTCGCTCGCTCCAGCGATGCGCGCAGCTCGGCGATCGTGCTCCAGCCGCGCAGATGGGCAAGCGCCTGCGGGTAACCAACTGCGTTGGCGGCGACCGCAGCTTCGCCGATGCGCTCGGCCTCGTCCAGCAATCCTGCAGCCAACATTCGCTCCGTCCGGGCCGCGATGCGCCGGTCGATTTCGGCCTGTGGTAGATCGAGAAAGACGAGAAGCGACGCGAGTCCCTCGCCGCGCAACGTACGCGCCGGCTCCGGAACCGAGGGTGCCGCGGTTTGCGCAAGCGCGATCTCGAGCGCGCGGAGCACCCGATAGGCGTCGCCGGGATGAATTGCTCTCGCGCGCGACGCGTCGCGCTTTTCGAGCCATCCGTACAGAAAATCCGGGGGGTGAAGCTGCGCTTCCCGCGCGAGCCGCTCTCGCAGCGCTTCGTCGTACTGCGGCGCGAGGTCGACGCCTCCGAGCAGCGCGCGAATATAAAAACCGGTTCCGCCGGCGACGATCGCGCGCTTTCTGCGCTTTACGATATCACGAATCGCCGCAATTGCGTCGCTTGCGTAACGAGCCGCCGAGTAGCGTTCCGCCGGATCGAGAAACGCGACGAGATGGTGCGGGACACGCGCCATCTGCTCCACCGTGGGCGCGGCCGTGCCGATGGGCATCCCGCGATAGATCTGTCGAGAATCCGCTCCGACGATCTCCGCACCGTACGTCGTCGCGAGCTCGAGCGCGATATCCGTCTTTCCACTCGACGTCGGGCCCGCTAGAATCAAGACGCCGTCAGACACGCTTGAACATGCGCGCGATCTCATCGGGATTCAAACGCACCATCGTCGGGCGGCCGTGCGGACAATGCATGGGATTCGCGCAGCGCTGCAAACGCTCGACGAGCGTGGTCATCTCCTGCGGCGCGAGGGGTTCGCCGGCAACCGTGACGCTGTGGCACGCGAGCGTAGCCCAAACCCGCTCGCGAACGTCACGTTGCTTTGGATCCTCGCTCAAATCGTCGTGCATTCCGCCCAGATCGAAGTTGCGGGACGCATAGCCTGCCGGGGTGGCGACGACACGATAGGTTCGCTCGCCGAAGGCTTCGATCTCGAGGCCACCCTCGCGTAGTGCTTCGAGCGCCCTGTCGAGCGCCGCGCTTCGCGCCGCATCGAGCTCGACGATCCGCGGCACCAGCAGTGGTTCGCTTGGAGTCCGCTGCGCGGCGGCCGTAACGATGGCTTCGTACGCGATGCGCTCGTGCGCCGCGTGTTGATCGACCAGCAGCAACGTCTCGCCGTCGCTCGCGAGGATGAACGTGCGATGGAGCTGCGCGAGAATGCGCAGGCGATCGACATCCTGCTGATTGCCGTCATCCGGCGCGGGAGCAAAGAGCGAGATGGCCGCGCTCGCCGAGCCCGCGGATATGCTCACGCTCGGCGCACTGCCGGTCTGTTCGGCAAACCGGCCGCGCGCGTGCTCTTTCAACGTTGCGGCGATGCTTCTCCGGACGGCATCGAAGACTTGCGAATCGTAACGCAAGCGAACGTCGTATTTTGTCGGATGTACGTTGGAATCGACGTGGTTGGCCGGCAAATCCAGAAAGAGCACACCGTACGGATGGCGCCCCATCATGGTAAACGTGGAATAGCCGCTCGTCCAGGCGCCGGCAAGGAGCACCCCGCGCACGAGGCGTCCGTTGACGAAAAGCAGCTGCATTCTCCGATCGGGGCGATCGTGTCCCGGTTCGCTAACGAAGCCACGCAGCGAACCATCGAGCATCCGGGCCGGCGCTCCATCGAGCGGTAGCAGAGTTTTCGCGGCTTGCGCTCCGAAAACCATGGCAAGACGCTCCTGCTCTTGTTCGGTCGCCGGCATGACCCAAACGTCTTTCCCGTCGTGGCGCAGCGTGAACGTGATCTGCGGATACGCAAGTGCGAAGCTCGAGAGCCACGAGGAGCTGCGATTGAACTCCGCGCTCGGCGCGCGAAGATACTCACGCCTCACCGGCAGCCTTTCAAAGAGCGAGCGAACCCGAACCTGCGTGCCGGCCGGCGCCGCCGCCGGTTCGACCGAACGCACTTCCTCGGCGTACGCGCCAACGCGTGCGCCGATCGGGAGGCCACGTTCGCGCGAAACGATTTCGAGATCCGAAACGGCGGCAATCGAGGCCAAACCTTCGCCGCGAAAGCCCAGCGTCGCGATGGATTCCAGCTCGGACGCGACGTTGAGTTTGCTGGTCGCATGGCGTCGAATCGCCAATGCTAAGTCTGCGCTCGCGATGCCCGTCCCGTCGTCGATAACTTCGATGAGATCGAGACCGCCTCGTTCGATGTTGACGGCGATGCGAGTCGCCCCCGCGTCGACGGCGTTCTCGACCAACTCTTTGACGATCGACGCGGGACGTTCGATGATCTCTCCGGCAGCAATCTGACCGATCGTTACCGCATCGAGCTCGCGAATGGCAGCCACGCACGCTAGATTCGCGAACGGCCCACTTGCGTCCCAGCAGGGAATGGCGCGATTCGCGGGGTTGACAAAGCCTCTCGCCCGAGTATCCTGGTTGAGGATTCCTCGTTAGGTGAGGCGTCTGCACGAAGAGATGCCGCTGCCCGGAAAGGTCGAGAGACCCCAACGGGTGACCAGATCCCGCCGAATCAAGGCGGAATCTAACGCGGCTGAGGCCACCCGGACCTCTACGTTGTGCAGTGCTAAAGCTCGACAGTGAGGGAGAATGCGCGGCCAATGTCGCACGAATTCCTCAAACTGTCGGCCTGCGAGGAGCAGCGGCAGTTTTTTGTTTGGCAGCGGAAGGGGGTGATGTCTGGCCATGGATGACGGACCTAGCAGTCGATCGCAGCGGCTCGCGACGAGCGCGTATTCCTGCTGCGTCCGTCCAATCGGCGCGGCAGAGCTTAAGAAAATAGGAGGTATGTGTCATGAAAAGAGTACTGGCATTTCTGCTCGATTTTACGAGCTATCTGGCGGGGCGCGGAAAGACAGCGTTCCACGACGATACGTTGCGGGCCAACCAGGGTACCAATCCCGCCTATACCTTTAGCTACTGGCGCTCTCTCGTCGATTAGACGGGCAAAGGCGATTTGCGGTGCTTGCTGCGATTCTGGTGGCGACGATCCAAATTGCAGCGATGCCCGCTACATCGCCGTCGCCTTCACCGGCGCCGACTCCGCGTTTCGATCTGAAGGCCAGCGGCTCCAACGTCTTCGTCGACCAGGCGACCGCCGGGCGCGGCATAACACCTCCGGAGGGGCCGGGGTTTGCGAACGGCTCGCCCATCTCGCCGATGTCTCCCTACGACTGGTTCACCGGCGCGCCGGAGACGCCGGGAGTCGCGGGCATCGCGCAGTACGAAATCTCCGGCATCTATCACGCAACGGGTCTGGATTTCGGTGCGACGTTCGGAATCGGCGGCTTGAGCGGCAGCACTACCAATGCATTGTACTGGGGCGAACCGTTGATCCCCAACCTAAACGATCACGGCCTCTCTCGAGTCGTTCCGTATGCGATTCTCTTTCCGACCCACGCGGGCCAAGACGATGCGAGCGTCGCGAGCGCGAGCTTGCTCGGTGCATCGGTTGGTGCGGCGGACTCCAGTTGGAAGGTCCGGGGCGGCTATTTCGATTTGATGCAGAGCGACCGGTTCGTCTTCGCGCCCTCGCCGCTAACCGATGCCGTTCCGAGTCTGGGCGTGCAAACCGCAGAGACACTCGGTCCAGGAATGCCGTCGATCAAGGGCTGGACGGCGGCTCCGTCATCTTTGCCGTTACTCGGCGCCGACGGATACTGGCGCCGGGGCAGCCTCTCGCTGGAGTTAACCGACGCGCTGCTGCCGGCACTCCCCGATACGAACGTCCGTTTGACGATGGGCTCCCTCGTGTTAGATCGTGGAGACTTCGGACGCTTTTCCGTTCAAGTCGCGCATCTCTGGACGACCGGCAACCCCATCTTGACCACGACCTTCTTCGGTGTAGACCAGGACATCCATTACGGCACCCAGGGACGCCTCTTCACGAGTGAGTTGGCAAATCAAGAGCAAACCATCTCGGGAGCCCGCGCCTTCTTTCATCCTCTCAAAGGTTGGGACGCCCTGGCGGAGCTCGGGCGCGCGTGGTACGACGCCGGGTTGGTGACCGAACCCGGCACGTCGCATTTTGGGAACTACGAGCACTTTAGTCTGGCGCGCCACATTGGCGACGACGTGGCAACGCTGGAATATCATCGTTTCGACCCTACCTACGCAACGATTATTTTGCCGTACGGCATCCCCGAGAACATCTGGAGCGTGGCGTGGTCCTGGCCCGGCGTGTGGCTAAAATCAACTTACCAGCTCGTCGACAACAGCGTCATCGGCGCCAACCGGGCCGGCTTTCATTTTAAGTACGATCACAACAGTAAGTACCTGGAGATGCACGCGAGCTACGGCGACTGGCGGCAGCTCGTACCCGAAACCGAGGCGAATGCATCGCAAGTGGGCTTCGTCGACGGCTTCTTCCTCTTACAGCAAAATCGATTCGGCACGATCGGGCACGACCGCCAGCTCGCACTCTACGTGGCCTGGCATCTTCCCAATGACGACGTTGCGTTTGACGGCGTCGAGGATTATCTCAATCGCGATGCCGACCCCAGCCAGCCGCTGGATGTTGTCGACACCCGCTCGCCGCAAGTCGTCGTGAGCTGGGCGCATCACTTTAGCGGCAAGCTGCTCGCAGTCGGCGGCTACGGTCGCTACGAGACGATTGGAAGATGGGCGATCGCACCCGTCGACGCAATCTACGGCGTCGCCTTTGCCGGTGTCCAGCTCGCGACGGGAACGAACACCGCGCTGCTCGTCGAAGGAAGGCGTTACGCGCTGACGGGCCTGCCTTCGATTCCCTATGGGCCGCCCCCGACGATGCGTGGGACCGCTTTCATCGTCGATCAGAAGATCAGCCTATGAGCACGCAAACAGTCGCCGGCCGCTTTGTAAGACCGAACGTCTTTCGTTCCGTCATCATGTTTCTTTCGATCGTCGGCCCGGGCATCATCACGGCCAACGCCGACAACGACGTCGGCGGAATCCTGACGTACTCGCAAGCCGGCGCGCAGTTTGGCTACTCGATGCTCTGGCTGCTGGTGCCCATCACGGTTGCACTCGTCGTGGTACAGGAGATGTGCGCGCGGATGGGCGCGGTCACGGGCAAAGGCTTGGCCGATCTGATCCGCGAGAACTTCGGGGTGAAGGTAACTTTCTGGTGCCTTCTCCTCTTCGTCCTTGGCGACATCGGCAATACCGCCACGGAGTTCGCGGGGGTCGCGTCGTCGGCGCCGATCTTCGGCGGCTATCTGCACGTGCCCAACCTCGAGGCCTTCAAGATCGCGCTGGTGGCTGCCGCGGCAATCTTCGTCTTCATGACGGTAACCCGCGGAAGCGCAAAGCTGCTCGAACGGGTCTTCTTCTTTTTCTGCTTCGTCTACGTTGCATACATCGTCAGCGCGTTCGTCGTCCATCCCGCTTGGCACGACGTCTTGCACCAGAGCATCGTACCGCATATTCAAGCCTCGAAGGCCTACGTCTTGATGGTTATCGCCGTCATTGGAACGACCATCTCGCCATGGATGCAGTTTTACATCCAGGCCGCAGTCGTCGAAAAAGGCATTCGCGAAGGAGACTACGGCTACTCGCGCCTCGACGTCGTGACGGGCGGCATATGGACCGACGTGATTGCGTACTTTATCATCGTCTCGTGTGCGGCAACTATCTACATTCATAATCTCCACGCCGGCCCTCACCCCATCGTCGTGAACGACGTCGGCGACGTGGCCGTTGCCCTCGCCCCGCTGGCCGGCAAGTTTGCCGCTTTGCTCTTTGCCTTGGGACTGCTCAACGCGGCGGTATTCACCGCGTCGATCTTGCCGTTGTCGACGGCCTTCTACGTCTGTGAAGCGTTCGGCTTCGAGCGCGGCGTCAATCACCGGTTCCGTGAGGCCCCGGTCTTTTACAGTTTCTATCTCGCGCTGATCGTCATTGGCGCCGGGACCGTAATCATTCCCGGTGCGCCGCTGTTGGGAATCATCTTCTACTCCCAGGTGCTCAACGGCGTGCTGCTGCCGATCGTGCTCGTTCTGATGTTGCTGCTGATCAATAACAAGCGGCTGATGGGGCGTTGGACCAATTCGCCGATCTTTAACGTCATCGCCTGGGCCACCGTCATTATCGTCGGCGCGCTCACTCTGGTCTCGACGGTGCAGATCGTCTTCCCGGCGCTCGGCAGCTAACGCACCTACTCGGTGTCGGGGGCAAGATCGGCGCCGATAACCAGAGCCGTCTTACTTCCGGGGCGAATCGTCGTCGCAAACACGTGCGCCAGGCTCGTAGCCGCCGGCGTTGCACCGATAACGACACTCGCGGGTTTCGTCTTCTCGTCGACGAAGGTCGGCACGTTCCAGCCGGCCCCGCGTAGCGCGCCGATCAGCGTCCCGTCGAACGCCGCATTGCCGGTCGCGTTGGCCACCAAGACTTCGTCTTGCGGTGGATCGCCTCTGCCAAAGAGTACCGCGCCGATCAGTTTAGCCCACCGCTGGTCCGCAAAGACCACCGACGCATCCCCGACCCACCCGGCCTTGCTTGGAAGCGTGAAGGATCGAATATTTTCGTCGGGGACGTTGCGGTAGATCGTCAACAGGGAGACGAGCTGCTGATTGTTGAGCGTCGTGTGGATGTCTTTTCGTGCGAGCTGCATAATGTTCGGCAGCTTTGTCCAGTTCTGCGATTCGCTCAGCTGATCGATCAGGAGCTTGAGCACCACTTGTTGCCGCTTGACGCGTCCGAAGTCGGAGGCGGGGTCGTGCCGAAATCGCACGTAGCCTGCGACCTGCGCCCCGTTGAGGTGCTGTTCTCCTTTTTGCAGGTGGATGTGGAGGTCGCCGTTATCGTCGTCGTAGTTCATGTTCTCATCTACGTTAACGTCGAGCCCGCCCATGGCATCCACGATCGCGGCGGCGCCTTCGGGCTGCAATGCCACGATGGCATCGATCGGCGCGCCTCCTAACAACCGGCTTGCGACGCGAGCGGTCATATGAGCGCCGCCGAAGGCATACGCGGCATTGATCTTCATGGGACCCTGGTTGGGAACCGGCACCCAGGTGTCGCGCGGAATCGACACGAGCGTAACGGCTCGCCGGCCCACGTCGAGATGCGCCAGGATGATCGTATCCGTCGTCGCTTCGTCCGCCTGGTAGCCAAGAATCAAGAGATTCAATTTGAGTTGCCCGAACGAGCGCTTTGCCGTTTGCGTTACGATCTGCTGACGAATTGGGCCGCGAAGCGCAATGAAACCGACGGCGATCGAGACGATCGCAGCGGCCGCAATGGCAGCGACGCGGAACCAAGCCTTTCGAAACATACGATGTGTCCTCTCTCCCAAAATGCGTTAAAGCAGGCGCGGTGTCGTCTACACCGGGCTCGAAGATGTACGAGCTACGTTCGTAGGAGAGGGGGTGCGCGTTCTCCGATTCGGCAAAGCACGGGGACGAGTTGCCGGAAGGAGCGTTCGTCGCAGCGGCGCGGCAGGAGAATCTCGAACGCGTGCGCTGCGAAACTTGCAGTAGTTTTGATCAGTGCAATGACGCGCAGCGTCGTTACGGCAAGCCCGCGCGCCGATCGCGCGATCCAAAAGGTGACCGCGAAGCAGAACGCCGCGTGGATCGCCAGACTCGCGAAGATTGGAGCTCCGAGCCATACCGCCGGACCGAGCACGTGGCCGCCGACGACGAATTGCTCCGCGGTTTCCATCACGTACAGCGCAGCGATCTGAAGAACGAAGATCGCCGGTACGAGCGAACCGATCCGGCGCGGTAACGCCGTCCCCGCCAAGACTGCTCCCGCCCTCCCGATCAGATAGAGCGCGAGCACTCCGGCGCCGACCACGAGCGCCGGGAAAACGTCGAGATTACTTCGATCGGTGAAGTTTCCCGGGCCAAACCAGCCGGCGTTGGAAGCGAACTCCACTATGGGATCCGCAACGGCCGCGGCGATGACCGCGACTGCTAAGCAGAACGGGATGCGTTTCGAGTAGGATCTCAAGCCCCAACGCCCTTCCGGTGCGCCGCTATCGACCCCTCTCGGCAAGCCCCCAGCCTTTCGACGAAGCCTGTACTAAGCGAAGTAATGTCATCCTGAGCGCAGTCGAAGGACGAAGTGCTCAAGATGACGGGATTAAGGGAAGCTGGCGTTCGGGCTCGGGCCGCTTCGGCATCTTCTTTCGCAGCGGCACACGCGTTTCGATGTCGGCTTCGCCCGAGAGCGCATCGGCGATCTCTTGCGCGCGCTCGATGACTGCATCCGGCAATCCCGCCATGCGCGCCACCTCGATGCCGAACGAGCGAGAAGAGCTTCCGGGCTGTACGCGATGAGAGAAGACCGGGGCTCCGCCGCGGGCGGTGTTTTCGACGGCGGTGATGTGATAGTTGGCAACGACGTTCCAGTGTTCGGCGAGCGCGCAAAGCTCGTGGAAGTGCGTCGCAAAAAGCACGAGCGGCGACTGCTCTTCGAGACCGACTAAGAATTCGCAGATCGCTTGCGCGATCGCCAGGCCGTCGAGCGTCCCCGTTCCGCGGCCCACCTCGTCGATTAACAGTAAGGAACGCAGCGTGCTGCGCCGCAAGATGTTCGCCGCCTCGGCCATCTCCATGTAGAATGTCGATTGGCCCGATGCCAGATCATCGCCCGCACCGATTCGGGTAAAGATCCGGTCGACGACGCCGAGCTTCATCGATTTGGCCGGGACGAACGAGCCGATTTGCGCCATGATCGTCAACAAGCCGGCCTGTCGCAGGTAGGTGGATTTGCCGCCCATATTCGGTCCCGTCAGTAAAATGAAGCGATGCTCGGCCGCGCGGAGATGAAGGTCGTTCGGCACGAAGTTCGCATGCAGCACCGCTTCCATCACCGGGTGGCGACCGTCTTCGATAGCGACGATGCTCTCTTCCACGAATGCCGGACGCGCGTATCCGCGTTCGGCTGCGCACTGCGCTAGGCTCGAGAGCACGTCCACCTGCGCGACCGCGCCTGCCGCACTCGACAGCTCGTCGGCGCGCGCGGCAATGCGCTCGAGCATGGCGTTAAAGAGCCGCTGTTCCAGCCGCTCCTGCCGCGCTTGCGCTGTGGAAATTGCAAGCTCAAGATCTTTGAGCTCCGGCGTAACGTATCGTTCCCCGGTCGTCAGCGTTTGCTTGCGGACGTAATCCTCGGGAACGGAGCCCGTGTAACTCTTGCCGATCTCGATTGCATAGCCGAAGGTGCTCGCGTACTTTACCTTGAGCGTTTTGATTCCCGTACGCTCGCGTTCGCGCTGCTCGAGGGCCGAGAGTCTCGAACGGGCGTCCGTGCGCAGCGCGACGCACTCGGACAACTCCGTATCGGACTCGGGACGAATGACTCCGCCGTCGCTAATCTGCGCGGGCGGGTCGTCCACGAGCGTCGCGTTGAGATCGTCGCGCATCGAGTCAAAATCTCCGACCTGCCGGAGCAACGGCGCGATCGCCGGCACCGCAACTTCTCTCAACGGTCCGAACATCGCCAGCGTGCGCCGCAACGACCCCAAATCGCGCGGCGTCGCACGCCGAAACCGCACCTTCTGCGCGATCCGCTCGAGATCGAAGATGCCCTTGAGAACCTCACGCAGCGATTGACGGCGCTCGTGCTCCGCCACCAAGGCGGCAACCGCATCTTGACGTCGCGCGATTTCGTCGGGTTCGATCAGGGGTGCGAGAATCCAGCGGTTGAGCATGCGCGATCCCATCGCGGTCGCGCACAGGTCGAGTGTCGCGAGCAGCGTCGCTTTGGGATTGAGACCTTGCGCGCGGGTCAGCTCGAGATGTTTGCGCGTCGCGGGATCGAGGACGAGAAACTCTTGACGCCGATAGAGCTCCGGTTCGCCGAGACCGCGCTCGCCGTTGGTGACTCCGGTTCGCTTGACGAACGCCCCGAGCGCGTCGACCGCTCGATGAATCGCCAGCGACTCCTCCATCGAAAAGCCGTCAAGGTTCGCTCGATCGCGCGCTTCGACCAAACCCAGCGCAGGTGTAGCCAAACGCGCGCCGGCCGCCTCGACGGCCATCGCGACGGCAGAGCGCATCTCGGAGGGAACGTCGGCGACGATCTCCGCCGGTGCTATGCGCGCCAGCTCCGCGAGTAGCTCGTCATACGCATTGTCGCCGGCGATTGCGGTGGCGGCGCAGTAACACGTCGAGACGTCGGCGTAGGCGATTGCGAAGGTTTCGCCGGCCGTCGCCATCGCGGCCAGATAGTTGTTCTCTTTGCCGTCGAGTAACTGGTCCTCGATCAGCGTTCCGGGCGTTACCAGACGCACGACATCTCGCCGCACGAGCCGGTTCGGTTGCGGAACTTCCAGTTGTTCGGCGAGCGCGACGACGAAACGCTGCTTGACGAGCCGCGCGAGGTAGCCCGCGAGCGCGTGGTGGGGGACGCCGGCCATTGCCACGCGCTGACCGGCACCGGCCTCTTTGCTCGTCAATGCGATCTGCAGCGCTCGCGCGATGGTTTCGGCATCGTCGCCATACGCTTCGTAGAAATCGCCGACGCGCGAGAGCAGAATCGCTTCGGGATGCTTGGTCTTCATCCCAAAGTACTGCTCGAGCATCGGCGAGTACTTGGCCAGCGTTAGTGCCCTGCCCCGGACACTACGTTCCCAGCGCCTTCGAAATGGTCCGGACGTAGGTACCCGTGGGATGTCCCGTACCGTTCGGCGGCGATTGGGGATTGTCGAGATCGAGATCCCAAATCATGATTCCTCGATAGCCCAAGCGCTCGACGTCGCTACCGTAACCGGAGGCGGCGTTCGGCGTGACGACGACGCCGTCGTCGGCTGTGCCGATCATGAGTCCGAGAACGATCTTGTTCCTGGGAAACTGTTGACCGCCCGACATGCGGATCTGCGCGAATTGACCCAAAACGTCGAGCCGGCAATCGTCGCGCGATCCCTGCGTGTAGCTGCAGTTCGGATGGTTCGAGGGCTTCCAGCCATACTGATCGTACGCCATGACGTTGACGTAGTCGACCGCCGATCCCGCTTGCGCGATGACGGCGACGTCTTCGCCTTGGTGGCCGCTGCCCGCTTTCGGATCGGCGCCGTCGATGAACGCATCGAAGGAAATTACTGCCGCCGGAAAGGCTTGTCGCACGGCTTGGAGCACGTCGATGAGCTGTTGCTGGCCGTTGGCCGGAATGACCTCGTCATCGAAATCGAAGCCGTCGTAGAGGTTGCGATTCGCCTTAACGTACGCAGTTAAGTTGCGAGCAAAAAGATCGGCGTCGGTAATTTCGAACGACGACGTCGCCCCACCGAATGAGAGCAGCACCTTGCCGCCGTGGGCGTGAACGCGCTTTGCGCCGGGGCGCAGCGGATAGGTGTTTTGCGGAGGCGATATCGTATTGCCGTCGGCCAGACTGAATGCAACGTCGACCGTCGTGACCGCGCGGGGCACGCGGCCTAAGCGGAAAAATGCGTCCCGGCGATTCGTATCCGACCACGATTCCCAAAAGCCCACGAACTCCGTCGCGCTCGAGCCGGCCTCTGCCGCACGCAGCGCGCCGTTGCCAGCCGGCAGGTTCGCGAGATTGCCATTGCAGGCGCCGAGCACGAGCGCCAGGATCGAAACGAGCGCGAAGCTGGAGTGAGGCACGCGTTACGCCGAAGCGATCAGATCGAGCACCGGCCGCCTGACCGGCACTCCCGCATCGGCAAAACGCGCGGCACGCCCGACCACCGTGCCGGTACAGCCCCAAACGTGCGCCGTTTCGATCGCAACGTCGAGCCAGGGTGTCTGCGGGTACGGATAATCCGCCGGTTTTGGCGCGACGACCGTCACGTTGTCGAGCGCCTTCGAGGTCAACCGGCTCGCGTCTTTCTTCGAGTCGCCACCGATCAGAACGCGCACGGTTCGTCCGACATGGCAGTCGTGGTAAGCACGCGTTACCGCGTTCTGCGCTTCGAGAAGCTCCGCAAAGCGCTCGAGCGCAAGCGCTCTGGGAACTTGCGGCCAGCGCGCCGCCGGCGTCCCACGCCGAATCGAATAGATAAAGCTAAAGGCGTTGGCGAAAACGCCCGAACGCACGTAGTCGAGGGTCGCTTGGAAGTCGCTCGCCGTTTCGCCCGGAAAGCCGACGATTAAATCGGTCGTGATCGAGCACTCCGGCAGACGGCGCCGGATCGATTGCACGATCGCGTCGAACTGCGCCAGCGTGTACTTTCGATTCATGCGCCGCAGAAGCGCGTCGCTGCCGGATTGGAGCGGGAGGTGAATGCGCGGATTGAGCTGCTCGAGACTGCAGAGATCGTCGAGAATCTTCTCCGTGAAATCCTTGGGATGCGGGGAGATGAAGCCGAGCCGCTCGAGGCCGGGCAGCGCTGCGACCGACCGGCAGAGATCGCCAAAATCCTGGCCGCTCGCCGGATCGTTCCACGCGTTGACCGTTTGGCCGACCAAAACGATTTCGCGCGCGCCCTGCGCAATCCGTTCTCGCGTCTCGTCGAGGATCGCGCTTGGGGGCCGGTGATCGAAGCGGCCCCGAACGTACGGCACGATGCAGAACGTGCAGTAGTACGAACAACCGCGCTGCACCGTGACGAAGGCGCGCAGGTGCGAAAATGCGTCGCTTACCGCGTCGCCGGTGCCCCCGAGCGACGTAAGGAGGGCGCGATCGTCGCTGAAGTCCACGTCGTCGAAGTTGGGCTGCCACGCAGCGAGCTGATCGCCAAGCTCCGCGAGCTCTCGCGTGCCGAAGATCGCGTCAACGTGCGGTGCGAGCTTCTTCATGCGGTTGCGATCCTGTTCGGCCAAACAGCCCGTGACGACCAGACGCAAACTGGGGTCGACGCGTTTGAGCGCGTTGAGATGGTTCATACGGCCGTACGCGCGGCGCTCCGCGTTATCGCGAACCGTGCAGGTGTTGAGCACGATCACGTTCGCTTCCTCGGCGGCCGAAGCGACGCTATAGCCCGCCGAGGTCGCGCGTTCTGCGATATACCGGGAGTCGGCTTCATTCATCTGACAGCCGAAAGTCTCGATGTAAATACTAGGCATCCGTCTTTTCGCACTTCGCGTGGCGCCTGGGCCATTCCGGCCCGCGTGGGTGTCGCTCGGTCGCATTGAGAAATGAGGTGCCGTGCTAAACCCAGCCACCGTTGCGATCGTCGGACGTCCGAACGTCGGCAAGAGCGCCCTCTTTAACCGCCTGATCGGCCGCCGGCTGGCGATCGTCGAGGACACGCCCGGCGTCACGCGGGATCGCCTCTACGCACTCGCCGACTGGCGCGGACGAACTTTCAGCCTCGTCGATACGGC